>Ga0190271_10003056_pt1 | contig 10386 bp, 13 predicted proteins | sample Popmic356T_FD_133747 | JGI IMG/M metagenome (GOLD analysis project Ga0190271, IMG submission 133747) | Populus adjacent soil microbial communities from riparian zone of Weber River, Utah, USA - 356 T | ecosystem: Environmental > Terrestrial > Soil > Riparian zone | place: USA: Utah | collected... | reverse complement strand
GAAAACCGCATCCATGCCCAGAAGGCCGTCCTGGCCTGGTGTTTCGGGGGCTGAACGAAAAAGGGCGGACCTGATCAGGTCCGCCCTTTCTGACTGAATGGCGTCAGCCGCCTACAGCTTCACGTCCGACACGCCGCCGACGTCGGGTGTCGACTTGGTCAGGTTGGCCTTGAGGACTTCGTAGCCGAAGCCCAGCGCGCCCTTGTCGGACACCCAGACGCGGCCGTCGTTGGCGTCGAACCGGACCAAGGTCAGGTGCGGGTCGTCCTTGCCATCGGGATACCAGGCGGCGACGACGGGGTTCCAGTATTTGTCGATCCGGGTGCGATCCTGGTCGATGGCCAGGCGGCCGTGGATGCAGGCCTGAACCTTGCCGTCCTTGGCCTGGTAGCAGAACATGCCGTCCTGGCCGCCGCCGGCCACGTCACGGGCGAAGTCGGTGTCGTCGCGGGTGAAGAACCAGATGGTTCCGGTCTCGTCCTCGCCGTAGCCGGTCATGGGCTGATGGTGATAGCCGGGCTTGTCCAGGCCCAGCATCCCGGTGTTGGACTCCTTCAGGCTTTTCCAGAATTCCTTTTCCGCCTCGGCGGCGGTCAGCTTGTCGGTCATGCAGCATCTCCTTGAGTGAGCTGCAGGATCAACAGACCGGCCGGGTTCGGGTTCCTAAAGCTAAGCTCCGGGAATCCACGGCGCGCGTTCGGCGCCGAACAGGGTCGCCAGATGGATCAGCAGCAGCATGGCGATGGCTGCGGATCCGACCATCAGAAACCGCCAGGGCATCATGCGCGGCCCCTTGAGGGGATCGGGCGGACGCGCCCCGCGCCAGCCGGTGAAGACCATGACGGCCAGGGTAAGGGCCAGCAGAATGAGGGTTGTCGTCAAGCTCATGCGCCGCACGTGGCGAAGCGCGCGCCGCTTGGCAAGCGAACCCTTGCCGGGAGGTTAATCTTCACACCGCGTTAACCGAGATGATTCACTAATCCCGGCGTCTGGAGGGGTGTCCACAGGATTGGGAGAGCGCCGCTAGATATTGCGGTTAACCATCAGTTTACACCCTCGATATTGACGGTATAGCCTGCGTCGTATGGGTCGGGAGCCGAATCAGTGAGCGCTGCAGCGCCTTGGAGCGTTAAGGGAATCGATCCCAAGGCCCGTGAGGTCGCAAAGGACCTTGCGCGTCGTTCCGGCATGACGCTGGGCGAATGGCTGAACTCCATGATCATGGAGGACGAGGAGGAGGGCTACGCCACCCTGCCGCGTCGCTCCCAAGCGTCCGAATACGAACGCCGCAACCGCAGCCGCCGTCTCGACGACGCCTATGATGTCGCCGAGGACAACGGGCATCGGATCAGCGCCTCCATCGATGTGATCGCCGCGCGGCTGGAAGCCGCCGAACGTCGCTCGACCGTCGCCATCCAGGGCGTGGACCAGGCGGTTTCCGGCCTGATGCGCCGGCTCGACGGCCAGGAAGCCGAGGCCCAGGGCGCCGCGCGCCGTATCGACGACATCGCCGACGAACTGCGCGAGGGGCATCGCCGCCTGCGCGCCTTCGAACGCGACACCGGCCCGCTGACGCAAGAAGCCTTCGGCAAGGTCGAGGCATCGCTGGGCGCCCTGACCGGCCGTCTGTACGACATCGAGGAACGCCAGCGTCTGGGCGTCAACGACCTGCGCGAGCGGATGGAGGCGGTCGAAAAGGCCGCCGGCCCCGGCGTCGGCACGGAAATGCTGGCCCAAGTCGGCGCGCGTCTGGACGAGGCCCAGAACCGCACGACCGAAGCGCTGAAGACGCTGGAACGCTCGTTCGCCGAACTGGATCAGCGGATGCGGTCGGCCGAGAGCCGGGTCGAGCCGGAAAGCGCGCGCGATCTCGCGCGCTTCGAGAAACTGGCCGAAAGCCTGTCGCGCCAGATCGAGAACAATCGCGCCGAAATGATGCAGCGTCTCGACGCCGCCGAAACCGGCGCGCGCATCGACCGCATCGAACGCGCGGTCCAGGCCGTCGGCGACCAGATCAAGACGTCAGAGCAGAAGGGCGCCGTGGGCCTGGAGGCCATGGGCCGCGAAGTCCTGCGCATCGCCCGCAACCTGAACGCCCGCGTCCAGAAGGTCGAAACCGACAGCGACGGTCGCACCGACGCGGTCGCCCGCGCCGTGACCGAGGCTGTCGGTCAGACCATCGAGACCGAGGTCGCACGTCGCGCCGGTCGCCTGGATCAGGAGTTTGCGCGTCACGTCGACCGCGTCGATCAGCGTCTGACCGCCAGCGATGACCGCCACGCCCTTGCGTTGGAGAAGCTGGGCGGCGAGATTACCCGCATCTCGGACCAGCTGAGCGACCGCATCGCCCAGTCGGAGCGCCGCTCTCAGCAGGCGCTGGAAGACATCGGCCGTCGCCTGTCGGAAAGCTCGGACAAGATCGAGCAACGCTACGACCGCGCCTCGGGCGAACTGGCCGAGCGGATGCGGATGAGCGAGGAACGCACCGCCCGTCTGCTGGCCGAGGCGCGCGAGAGCATCGAGACGCGAACGCCGTCGGCCATCCGCGACAAGCCGCTGGACAACGAACCGTCCTGGGCTCCGTCGCGCGCCGTGGCTGAACGCGCCGCCCCAGCGCCGATCCAGTCCGCCTCGGTCGATGGCGACTGGCGCGCCGCCGCCTTCCCTGACGAGACCTTCACCGATCAGGACGCCTGGTCCAGCGACCCGGTCACGCCTGAAGTCGCCGGCGCCTCGCCCTTCCCCGCGACCGCCTTCGCCGAGCCCGAACCCGAGCCGGTCGCCGCCGAGGCGGACGAGACCCTGTCGCGTCAGGTCGACCCCGATGGTGTCGAACCCATCATCCAGCCCTTCAGCGGCTTCGGCGGGGCCGATGTCGAGGACGCGCTGGAAGCGACCTCACCCGGCTTCTCGACCGCCGCGACCGAAAAGCGCGCCGCGCCCGTTCTGGACGCCGACGACGACGATTTCGGCGGCGAGACCGAGTTCGTCGATCCGCGCCAGCTTCGCGCCACGATGGGCGCTGCGGCCGCCGCCGGTCGCGCCTCGGCGACCCGCAGCACCATCGACGCCGCCCGCGCCGCCATCACCGCCCCGCCCGAGCCGGAACCGGCGCCACGTTCAGGCTTCGGCCTCAAGCGCGGCGGCAAGTCCAAGCTGCAGGAGCGGCTAGACAGGCAGGCGGCCAGGGACGGCTCGACCGTCAAGAAGACCTTCCTGGCCTCGGTCACGGCGGTCGCCCTGACCGGCGGCGTCTATGGCTATCTGTCCCTGACCGACGGCGGCGCGCCCGACTTCGATCTGCCGAGCTTCGGCGGCACCCCGGCCGCTGGACCCGCCATGCCTCTCGCCGCCTCGGCCGTGACGCCGACGGGCGTGCGGCCGACCTTCGACCTCGCCGGTCCCGGCGCGGCCGACTATGAAACGGCCATTGGCAAGTTGGAGGCCGGCGACAGCACCGGCCTGGACGGCATGAAACGCGCCGCCAACCTGGGCTATGCCCCGGCCCAGACCTATCTGGGTCAGCTCTATCTGGATGGCGCCAACGGCGTGCCAGCCGACCCGGCGCAAAGCCGTCAGTGGGGCCGTCGTGCGGCCGAGGGCGGCGATCCGCGCGGGATGCATCTCTATGGGATGCAGCTGTATGAAGGCGACGGCGGCGCGACCAACCAGGCCGAGGCCCTGACCTGGCTGCTCAACGCCGCCGAGCGCGGCTTGCCGGACAGCCAGTACAATGTCGCCCGCATCTATGAGACCGGCGCCGACGGCGTGGCCAAGAATCCGACCGAAGCCCTGAAGTGGTACATGATCGCCGCGCGCGGCGGGGACTCCGAGGCCCAGGCCGCCGTGACGCGCCTGCGCCCGACGGCCACCGCCACCGCCCAGCGCGCCGCCCGCACCGCCGCAGACGCCTTCGTGGCCCAGTCGCAACCCGCGTCGCAGGCGACGGGCTAGATTCACACGCGTCGGGCGGCTATCGGTCGCCCGTGTCGTCACGACCTCGTCCCCGCCTGACGGCGATCCTTTAACCGCTCCAGCCGAAGGCGCGTCCTTTGGACATCTATCTGCCGATCGCCGAGGTTTCGGTGAACTGGCCGACCCTGGTGATCCTGGGGGCGGTGGTCGGGTTCGTGTCCGGCCTGTTCGGCATCGGCGGCGGCTTCCTGATGGCCCCGATCCTGGTCTTCCTGGGCATCCCCCCGACCGTCGCCGTCGCCAGCCAGGCCAGCCACGTCGTCGCCTCCTCGACATCCGGCGTCATCCGCTATGCGGGCGCCGGGGCGGTCGATTTCAAGATGGGTTCGGTGATGGCGGCCGGCGGCGCGGTCGGCGCCCTGGCGGGGGTCGAGCTGTTCCGATACCTGCGCCTGCTGGGCCAGGCCGACCTGGTCGTCGCCGTCTCCTATCTCGTCTTCCTGGGCGCCATCGGCGTGCTGATGCTGAACGAGAGCCTGACCGAGATCCTGCGTCGTCGTCGGGGCCTGCCCGCGCCGCACAAGCAGCGCCGGCGGCCGATGTGGCTGTATGGCCTGCCGCTGAAGATGAAGTTCCCCAAGTCGGGTCTCTACATCAGCGCCCTGCCGCCGTTCGGCCTGGGCGTCTTCGCAGGCGTCCTGTCGGCCATAATGGGGGTGGGCGGCGGCTTCATCCTGGTTCCGGCCATGCTGTATATCCTGCGGATGCGGGCGGGCGCGGTGGTGGGGACCAGCCTGTTCCAGATCATCATCACCACCGCCATCACCACCACCCTCCAGGCCGGGCGCAACCAGACGGTCGACATCGTCCTGTCCACTATCCTGTTGCTGGGCGGCGTGGTCGGGGCCCAGGTCGGCGCGCGGTTCGCCGGGCGGTTCCGCGCCGAGGAGCTGCGGGCGGCGCTGGGGCTGATCGTGCTGCTGGTCGGGATCCAGATGGGGCTGGACCTGTTCGTGCGCCCCAACGACATCTTCATGATCGCGCCGGGGATCGCGGACTGATGCAGGCGCTTCCCCCTCCACCGCCAGCGATCACAGCGCCGGCCCCGGCCCCGGATCGGTCCGAGGCGACGACGGGCGACCTGCGCGTCGCCGCCGCCCTGACCGACGCCCAGGTCCGGGTCGATTCCAGCTTCACGGGCGCGTCCATCGTCCTCTATGGCGCGGTGTTCAATCCGACGCCCGAACCGGCCGATGTCGTCGTGGTGGTGCGGGGACCGGACGCGCCGATCCGCCTGGTCAAGAAGACCCGCACCTCGGGCGTCTGGCTGAACAGCCGGCCCGTGCTGTTCGAGGGTGCGCCCGGCTTCTACATGACCGCCTCGACCCGCCCGCTCAGTGACATCGCCGACTTCGGCCAGTTGCGGCGCCTCGGCGTCGGGGTCGATCACCTGCGCATCGACGCGCCGGAGGAGAGCCGCACCGTCACCCGCTATGGCGTGCGCGACGTGGTCGTCAGCCGACTGGGCGACGACTATCTGGACTGGCGCCGCGCCGTGATCCGTCTGAAGGAGGCCGCCGCCCTCTACGACACGGATTCCCAGGGGGTCGAGTTCGTTGACCGGGGCCTGTTCCGCGCCGAGGTCGAGCTGCCGACCGTCGCCCCGACGGGCAAATATTACGCGGAAGTCTGGCTGTTCCAGAACGGCGAGCCGCAGTCGGTCTCGAACCTGACGTTGACGGTCGAGAAGGTGGGCCTGGAGCGCGACATCTACGAATTCGCCCACCGTCGTCCATGGCTTTACGGCGTGCTGTGCGTCGTGCTGGCCGCTCTGACCGGCTACGGCGCCTCGCGCATCTTCAGTCGCCGGAGCTGAAGCCCAGTTCGGCGCGCAGGGTTTCGGCCGCCAATCCGCCCGCTCTCAACTCTGCCAGTGTTACCGAACGATCCCGCTTGGCGTAGCGCCGCCCGTCCGGTCCCGCCAGCAGCCGATGATGGCGATAGGTCGGCGCCGGCCAGCCCATCAGCGTCTGGATCAGCCGCTGCACATGGGTCGCCTCGAACAGGTCCTGTCCCCGGATCACATGGCTCACGCCCTGCAGCGCGTCGTCGTGGGTGACCGCCAGATGATAGGCGACGCCCGTATCCTTGCGCGCCAGAACCACATCGCCCGCCGCCTCGGGATTTGCGGCGACCCCCCCGGTTTCGCCGTTCGGACCCTCGCCCTCCTCGACAAAGCTCAGGCCGGTCCAGACCGCATCGCCCAGCGCCTGGCGCGCTCGATCCCGTGACAGCCGCCAGGCGAAGGGCGCGCCCGAAGCCAGCAGGCGCGCCTCTTCATGCGCGGGATGCGGGCCGGGCCGCACCGCCTCCATCGCCCCGTGCGGCGCGTCGCCGATGCCGTTCAGGATCTCCTTGCGCGTGCGGAAACACCGATACAGCAGCCCGCGCGCCCTCAGGCTTTCGATCACGACGGCATAGTCGCCCAGATGATCGGACTGGCGCCGCACCGGCGTCTCCCAGTCCAGACCCAGCCAGGCCAGATCCTCCAGAATGCCCGCCTCATACTCCGGTCTACACCGCGTCGGATCGATATCCTCGATCCGCAGCACGAACCGCCCGCCCGCCGCCTTCGCCGCCGACCAGGCGATCAGGGCCGAAAAGGCATGGCCCTTGTGCAGGCGGCCGGTGGGCGAAGGGGCGAAGCGGGTCGTGAACACGGCTCAGTCTTCGTCCGTGGCCAGCAGATGCGTCCAGTCACGCGCCGCGTGAAGAATGCGGACGATCTCTATGACGGAGCCGACGCGATAGAAGATCAAATATGAACCATGAGGCCGCCTTCTCAGGTCCAGCCCAACAACCGAGGGATAGCGGTTGGGATGAAGCGCCAACTTGCTGCACGCTGTCAGCAGGCCGTCGACCAGCCGTGAAGCGGCGGCGGGGCTATCTTGACGAACATACTCGCCGATCTCGCGAAGGTCGTCCTGAGCGGGCTCCGTAACGACGACCCTCATTCGTCGGCGGCCGTTCCAAACCGCGCCAGCATCTCGGCGCGAACGTCTTCGAGAGGCCGGACACGCCCTTCGTCAGCCGCCTTTATTCCCTCTTCAAGCTTGCCTAGCAGGGCCGCCAGTCGCGCCTCATGCTCCTGCACCAACCGCACGCCGGTACGCAGCACTTCGCTCTTGGAGCCGTATCGGCCGTCGCGGACCAGACGGTCCACCACCTGTTCCAGCGCACCCAGTTCGACGGTCATGGTCATGACGGCATCCTCAATCAATCGACCAATAATAGTTATTACATCGCGCTGTCGCCAGCCGAAATCCGCCAGCGCCTCCATTTCCTTGAGCGGCTGAGCAGGTCATAGGTAGGCCATGCCGCTTCAGCCCACGCCCCAGGACATCGCCGCCGCGCGCGAGGCGCTGGTCGCCGCCGATCCGGCGCTGGCGCGGGTGCATGCGCAGACGCCGGCGTTCGAATGGCGGCTGCGGGTCGGTGGGTTCGAGGGGCTGTTTCGCATGATCGTGGAGCAGCAGGTTTCGGTGGCCTCGGCCGCCTCGGTCTGGGCGCGGCTGCGCGAGGGGATGGGCGGGATCACGCCCGAGCTGTTGCTGGCGCACGACCTGGATCAACTGCGCGGCATGGGCCTGTCGCGGCAGAAGGCGACCTATGGACAGGGCATCGCGCGGGCCCAGATCGCGGGCGAGATCGATCTGGAGCATCTCGCCAGTCTGGACGACGAAGCCGCCATCGCCGCCCTGACGGCGCTGAAGGGCGTCGGACTGTGGACGGCCGAGGCCTATCTGCTGATGTGCGAGGGGCGGCTGGACGTGTTTCCCGGCGGCGACGTGGCGCTGCAGGAAGCCATACGCTGGGCCGACGGCGCCGAGGTGCGACCTGATCAGAAGGCCGCCTATGCCCGCGCCGAGGTCTGGCGGCCGTATCGGGCGGTGGCGACCCATCTGCTGTGGGCCTGGTACACCGGCGTCAAGCGCGGCGAGATCGTTCTGGAGGCTGCGCCATGACCCCGCTCGATCCCGTTCTGACCGAACCCCTGCGCAATCCCCAGACCGTGCTGTCGGCGCTGGACTTCGCCGGCGTCGCGGTGTTCGCCGCGACGGGCGCCCTGGCCGCCGCACGCGAGAAGCACGATGTGGTCACCTTCGCCTTCTTCGGCGCCATCACCGGCGTGGGGGGCGGCACCCTGCGCGACCTTCTGCTGGGCCTGCCGGTCTTCTGGGTTCAGGACTGGCGCTATCTGGCGGTCTGCCTGTTCGCCTCTACGGCCTTGTGGCTGGTGGGCCAGCGCGACTGGCGGTTCCGCGCCCTGCTGTGGTTGGATGCGATCGGTCTGGCGGCATACGGCGTCATGGGGGCGGCCAAGGCCGAGGCGGCGGGCGCGCCGGCCCTGATCTGCATCGTCATGGGCACGCTGACCGCCTGTTTCGGCGGGGTGGTGCGCGACACATTGGCGGGTCAGCCGTCGATCCTGCTGCGGCGAGAGATCAACGTCACGGCGGCCATCCTGGCGGCGACGGTCTATATTGCGCTGCGGGCGCCCGGCATGCCGATCTGGCCCGCCGCCATCGTCGCGGCCCTGTGCGGCTTCCTGTTACGAGCCGCCGCCCTGCGCTGGGGCTGGACCCTGCCGGGCTTTCCCACCCATGCCAGCCGCGCCTAGGTCATGAGCGAAATCCCCGCCGCCTATACCGACGCCCCGCGCTGGCCCTTCGGCGACAGCCCGGAACTGGCCGACGAACTGCTGGCCCTGGTGCTGGCGGGCGGCAAGCGGGCCACCTGTTCGTCGCTGGCGGCGTGCGAGGCCGACATCATGCCGACCGTTGGTGAGGTCAGCGTGATCCTGGACGGCGCGGGCGCGCCCCGCTGCGCCATCCGCACGACCGAGGTCGAGATCATGCCCTTCGAAGACGTCAGCGAGGACTTCGCCCGCGCCGAGGGGGAGGGCGACCTGAGCTACGCATGGTGGCGGGACGCGCACGAGGCCTATTACCGCCGCGAGGGCAACTGGGCGCAGGGCATGAAGGTCGTTTGCGAGCGTTTCGAACTGGTCGAAATTTTCTGAGGCTGCGTCACGAAAACGCTGCACTCTGGTCATGGCGATGAGCGGGAATCACGGGTAGGCTGTCGCTGCAAGACTAGGGAAGGAGACGTGTCCTCACCTCTGTCGCCTCGATATCCCCCCGTCCGCGCGGGAGGGCCTGATGCAGGTTCTCCATCGACCGCCCTCCGGCTTTCCCGCCTTGGTGTTGAACGCCGACTTCCGGCCGCTGTCCTACTATCCGCTGTCGCTCTGGCCGTGGGAGGAGGCGGTCAAGGCGGTCTATCAGGACCGCGTGGATGTGGTGTCACTGTATGACAAGGTCGTCCGCTCGCCCTCGATGGAGATGCAGCTTCCCAGCGTGATCGCGCTGCGCAGCTATGTGGACCAGGACCGTAACCCCGCCTTCACCCGCTTCAACGTCTTCCTGCGCGACGGTTTCGCCTGTCAGTACTGCGGGGAATCCAAGGAACTGACCTTCGACCACGTCATCCCCCGCTCGCACGGCGGCCGCACGACCTGGGAGAACATCGTCGCCGCCTGCAGCCCCTGCAACCTGGCCAAGGGCGGCCGCACCCCGCGCCAGGCGATGATGCCGATCCGCCGCGACCCCTATCGCCCCAACGCCTGGCAGCTCCAGGACGCCGGCCGCCGCTTCCCGCCGCATTATCTGCACCAGAGCTGGCTGGACTACCTCTACTGGGACATCGAGCTGGAGCCCTAAAGGCGCTGGACGGCGCTCACGGGGGACGGAGCGGTCGAGGCGCGGCGGCGGCGCAGACGGCGGTCCAGACGGTCGATCTCGGTCAGGGTCAGGTCGGGATGGCGGCGGAACGACTGGCGCAGCTGTTCGATACGGCCGGGCGCCCAGGCCGCCGTGACACCGGCGGCGCCGGCTAAAAAGTCGGTGATGGAGACGCTGCGGCCGGTCAGGGCTTGCAGCAGTTCGACCCCGAAGGCGGCGGCGATCACGTACAGGGCCAGGTCATCTCGGCGCTGGCTGGGTGCGATCAGGAACAGGCCGCTGGCCAGGCCGTAGAAGGCGATGACGTGGGCGGCCTTGTCGTTCAGGCCGAAGACCTGCTCCAGCCCCTGAAACGGTCCCAGCATCAGGACGGCCATCCCAAGCGCCGCCAGGGCGAAGCCGAGGCGGGCGGCCATGACGATGCGGCGGGGGGTGAGCATGAGGCGGCGTCCGTGATCCTTGATCCGCCGTCATCCTGCATCGCCGTCCGCCAAGATGCGGTGAAGCGACGTGCTGAACGGTTTACGAACGGCCTATCGCAACACGTCCCAGGCCAGGGCGTGGATCCGGTCCCGTCCCAGGGCGGCGGCGAGGGGCGGGGCGGCGAACAGATCGGCGATGGCCGGATCACGCACGTTCAATCCGCCGGTGAAGGCGCCGAAGGCCG
>Ga0190271_10003055_pt1 | contig 10389 bp, 9 predicted proteins | sample Popmic356T_FD_133747 | JGI IMG/M metagenome (GOLD analysis project Ga0190271, IMG submission 133747) | Populus adjacent soil microbial communities from riparian zone of Weber River, Utah, USA - 356 T | ecosystem: Environmental > Terrestrial > Soil > Riparian zone | place: USA: Utah | collected... | reverse complement strand
TCGTGGCCGCGCGAATTCTCGGGCTGCCGACCCCGGGCATCGTCGCGGCGCAGGGCATCGCGGCGAGCACGGCATCGGGTGTGCAGGTTTTCCTCGAAGAGGGCGCCTGGACCAAGCGCATGCATCCCGGCTGGGCCGCTGTAGCCGGCATCACCGCCGCCACCCTGGCGCAAAACGGCTTCAAGGCTCCGACGCGCCCCTATGAGGGCCGCTTCGGTTTCTTCGACACCCACATCCAGCATGCCGCCGCGCCGATCGATCTGGGGACAGAATTGAACAGCCTCGGGGATGTCTGGGAACTCGCCGAGACCGCCATAAAACCCTATCCGGTCTGTCACTTCATTCATGGTTGCGCGGACGCGGCGATCGAGCTGCGCGTGGGGATCAATCCCGCTGACATCGCCAGCGTCGAGGCGGTTCTGCCGCGCGACACGATGCCGATCGTCGCCGAGCCGGCTGCCGCCAAGACCAATCACACCAATGAATATGAAGCCAAGTTCAGCGCCCAGTTCGTCATTGCGACCTGTCTGATCAAGGGCGCGTTTGGTCTTGCCGACCTGCTACCAGCCGCACTCAAGGATCCGGTCGTTCTGGATCTCACGCGACGCGTCACCTGCGCAATCGATCCCGATACGGCATTTCCGGCCTATTTCTCCGGCGGCGTCCGTATCACCCTCAAGGACGGTCGTAGCGTCTTCCGACACGTCCGCGTCAACAGCGGCGCAGGCGAGCGCGCGCTGGACGAGGCCGCCGTGTCCAGGAAATTTCTCGCCTCCGCCACGATGTCGATCCCGCTCGCGCAAGCCGAGCGTATCCGCGACGCCGTGCTGAGGTTCGAAAACCATACCGCCACCGAGATCGCCGCATTGCTGCGGTCCTCACCAATTTAATCCCATCAGGAGAGAAGAACATGAACCAGTATGACGTTATCGTAGTTGGCGCCGGCAACGCGGCCTTGGCGGCTGCCGTGTCGGCCAAGGAGAACGGCGCCGAGCGCGTCGTTGTGATCGAAAAGGCGCCGCGCGAAATGCGCGGCGGTAACACCCATTGGAGCGGCGGTGTCCTTCGTTTTGCTTTCGACGATCCGCGCGAGATCGGCGAATTGCTGCCCGACGTCGAGGATGAATTCGAGAACTTCTATGACGGCGTATCGCCCTACTCGAAGGAGGATTTCCACGGCGACCTGATGCGCGTCACCAGTGGGCGCACCGATCCCGTGTTGTCGAAGCTGCTGGTCCACAACTCGTTCGAGACCGTGAAGTGGATGAAGAGCGTCGGCGGCATCAAGATGGAGCCGGCGATCACGCTTTCAGCGGTCAAGAAAGACAACGTGATGGTGTGGGCGCGCGGTCTCGTCGTGCGCGCCGAACACGAAGGCGTCGGCCTGTCGCGAAGCTGGTTTGCAACCGCCGAGCGGCTCGGCATCGAAATCCGCTACGGCACGGCGGCGACGGAATTGCTGATCGGCGACGACGGCCGGGTCAATGGCGTCAAGGTACGCGATGACGACGGCATGTCGGTTCTCAATGCGCGGTCGGTGGTGCTCGGCTGCGGAGGATTCGAAGCCAACGTGCAGATGCGCACCCAGCATATCGGCCCGCTTGTCGGTGCCGCGAAGGTGCGCGGCACGCCGCATAACCAGGGCGACGGCTTGCGGATGGCGATGAATGTCGGCGCCATGCCGTGGGGGCAGTGGAGCGGTTGCCACGCCACGCCGATCAGCGCCGACTGGGGCGAATTCGCGCCGCGCGAACTCACCGACCGCAGCAATCGGCTGAGCTACGTCTACGGCGTCATGCTGAACCGCAAAGGCCGGCGCTTCGTCGACGAAGGCGAGGACGGCGCGCTCTTTACCTACGCCAAGTTCGGCCGCGCGATCTTGGCCGAGCCGGGCGCCAAGGCCTGGCAGATATTCGACTCGCGGGTGGTTCATCTTCTGGAGCCGCGCTACCAGACCAGCAAGCCGATCACAGCCAACAGCCTTGAAGAACTCGTCGAGAAGGTCGACTTCGACAACCGGGATCAGGCGCTTAAGACGCTCGACGAATACAACGCTCACGCACGCGAGATGGATGACGGTTTCGATCCGACCAAGAAGGATGGCTTGACCAGTAGGGGACTGGCGATGGAAAAGACCAACTGGGCACTCAAGATAGCCAAGCCACCGTTCTACGCCTACAGCGCTACCGGCGGCATCACCTTCACTTTCGGTGGATTGAAGGTGAATGAAACGGCGCAGGTGATCGGGACCGACTGGCGGCCGATCAAGGGATTGTTCTGTTGCGGCGAAATGGTCGGTGGCCTGTTCTACGACAATTATCCGGCAGGCACCGGTCTTGTGTCAGGCGCGACGTTCGGACGGATCGCGGGACGTAGCGCCGCAGCGGCGAATTGAAGCCGGCAAAGGAGAATAAAATGAACGCCGTTTCGTCGTCGAAGACCAGTCCGGAAGATGTGAGCGCCGAGCTCACGCTTCTGCAAAACCTGGCGCAGAGGGTTCATGCCTTCGAGAAGCGCCAGCTGACCCAGCTGGCGATCGCGCAAGCGAGAGCCTGCATCCTCGATGCGATCGGCGTGACGCTTGCCGGGTATCCGGAACCTTGCACCCAAATACTCCTCAAGACCCCAGGCGTCGCGACGGCGCTTGGGCTGGCCCTTATTTTCGGCTCGGCCCGGCACACCAGCGTGCTGGATGCCGCGCTGATCAACGGCACGGCATCGCACGCGCTCGATTTCGATGATTTTAGCGGCGTCATGGGCGGCCATCACTCGGTGCCGCTGGTATCGACGCTGTTCGCGCTCGCCGAAGAACGCGGCGGGACCGGCGAGGACCTCATTGCCGCCTACGTGATCGGCGTAGAGGTCGAGATTCGGCTGGCGCGCGCGGTTAATTTTCATCACTACGACAAGGGATGGCATCCAACCGCGACGCTCGGCATTTTCGGCACCGCGGCCGCCGCCTGCCATTTCATGAAGCTCGACCGTGCGCAGACGGCGATGGCGCTGTGCATCGCGGCCTCGCTCGCGAGCGGTCTGAAGGCCAACTTCGGTACCATGACGAAGCCGCTTCATATCGGCCAGTGCTGCCGCAACGGCCTGCTAGCCGCCTTGCTGGCCGAAGGGGGATTCGACGCGGCGACCGATGCGTTCGAGCATCAACAAGGCTTCCTCAACGTCTTCAACGGCCCCGGCACGTTTGATACCGCCAAGCTGTTCGAAAACTGGGGCGCGCCATGGGAGATCGAGGCGAAGTCGATCGCGTTGAAGCAATTTCCGTGTTGCGGCAGCACGCATCCGGCGATCATGATGGCGCTACAGTTACGGCGCGAGGACAAGGTCAAGGCGGCTGATATCAGCCGCATCGAGGTGCTGCCGCACGGCCGGCGTTTGCGCCACACCAACACGCCGCATCCGCAGACGCCGCTGGATGCCAAATTCAGCGTGCAGTACGTCGTCGCGCGCGCGCTTCGCTACGGCGTCCTCCGCCTCAAGGATTTCGAGGGCGAGGCGCATCTCGACTCGGAGATCCAGCGTTTGCTCGAGATCACGACGGCAAGCCCGCATCCCGATATGGCCGACGATGCCGAAGACCAATGGGGCGCAGAAGTCATCGTGACGCTCAAGGACGGCACCCGGTTGGCGCGGCGCGTCGATAATCTGGTCGGCCGCGGCGGCGACAATCCGATGAGCAGCAGCGAAATGTGGGACAAGTTCAACGACTGCGCGTCGCGCAGCCTTCCGCGCGAGCAGATCGCACCGTTGTTCGAACGGCTTGAAACCTTCGAAAAGGTCACCGAGATCGCGCAGGTCGTGCGGCTGCTGGAAGTCAGCGAACTGCACAAGGCGCCGGCAAAGAAAGTCGTATTCGCACCACGCGGCGCCCACGAAGCCGAGGAGACCACCTGGGTGCCTTAGGCGTCGATCGCCGCCGTTCCAAGCGCAAGCAGGCGATCTTGATGGAGGACGCGTAGTTCGAACGTCGTGCGATCTTCTTTTGCATCGCCGACGATGATCTCGAGCGTTACCGCGTCGCCGATTCCGGCGGGGCTGAGAAACTTGGCGGTGAGCCTGCCGGTTCGGCTCCAGGCATCCTCGCCGAACAATTCGCAGAACCAGGTTTCGAACGACGCCAGCAGCAGCGGCCCCTGCGCGATGACGCTGCCAAACTGGGTCTTGGTCGCATAGGCGGGATCGTTGTGCACGGGCGCGTCGGTGCCGAGCAGGGCGCCGAAATCGGTAAACGCCTGCAGCGTCAGCGGCGGGCCGGGGCGCGTCAGGCGTTGTCCGGGGGTGAGGCGGGTTTGGTTCAGCATGGCCAATACAGGATGTGCCGAATATTCATGATGGAGCGCTGGTCGTTGGAGCATTCGACGTGCTGATCGATCACGATGAAGCGCTTGTCGTTGCGGATGTACTTGTTCGCGATGGTGATCGAGACGGTTAGCGCCTCGCCGAGCCGGGCGGCGCTGTGCATCTCGATTTCCTCCTGCGCGTGCAGCACGCCCGGAGGAAACCGCATCTGCTTCTTCATCGCGCGCAGTTCGTTCAACAGGAACGATGGCACGCGCGTTCCGCTCTCGGACGGCGGGCTAACTTCACCGAGACAGCGACGGAAACGGGCGACATCGTCGGCGGTGACCGGCAGCGGTTGCGCAGGGAAGGTCTGGCCGACGGCGATGTCGGCGTAGCCGACGCCGGTCCATCCGCTCATGCGACGATCGGGTTCGGGCATGCTCATGCGCGATGGCAGGGATGGTTTGATGTAAATCGTTGCATTTACGAGGTTTTTCCACGGTTCAGGCAAAATGTAGCGGCGCGTTGCTCAATATGTCAACAGTTTTCAGATGACATGTTGCGCGCCGCCCGGTAGCCTCAAGCCAAGAAAATGCCGGGCAAGAAAACACCCACCAAGAAAACGCTGAGAAGGAAACGACATGCCGCTGTTCAACGATTTTGGCTTCACCGACGAACAAAAGCTGATGCGCGCAAGCCTGTTGGCGCTGGCCGAACAGCATCTGCCGGTGGAGAAAATTCGAACACTGGATCGCGAAGGCGGTTGGCCGACGGAAGCCTATCAGGCGATGGCCAAGGGCGGATGGCTCGGTCTGCCGTATCCGGAAGAATATGGCGGGCTCGGTGGCAGCTACAAGGACATGGCGATCCTGCTCGAGACGCTATCCTATCATTATGCGTGCCTCGGCACGACCTACATGACGAGCGCGATCTATTCCGGCCTGCAACTGCTCTACAATGGCAGCGAATATCTGAAGCAGACCTATATGGTGCCGATGATCAAGGGCGACATCTACATCGCCTTTGCGCTGACCGAGCCGCAGACCGGGTCGGATGCCGCATCGATCAAGACCAATGCCATGCGCGACGGCGACGATTACATCATCCGCGGCCAGAAATGGTTCATCACCTCGGCCCACATGGCCGACTACATCGTGCTGGTGGTGAAGACCGATCCGAACGCAAAGCCGGCACATGACGGCTTCAGCATGTTCCTGGTCGACGCCAAGGCGCCCGGCGTCTCGATCCGGCCGATCGAGACCATGGGACGACACACCACCCATACCAACCAGATCTTCTTCGACGAGGTGAGAGTGCCGGCGCGCAATCTGATAGGCGAGCAGAATCGCGGCTGGCGCATCCTGATGCGCGGCCTGAATCTGGAACGCATGGCAATCGCTGCCTGCGGCGCCGGCAACGCGCAAAAGGCGATCGATATCGCGCAGGACTACGCGATGCAGCGTATCCAATTCGATCGACCGATCAGCAAGTTCCAGGTCATCTCGCACAAGCTGGCGGACATGCGGATCAAGGCCGAGATCGCCCGCCTCGTGACCTACCGCACGGCGGAGATGATGGATGCCGGCTACGATACAAGGATGGAAACTGCGATCGCCAAGATCGTCGCCACCGACAACGACTTCGAATGCGCCCATATCGGCATGCAGGTGATGGGCGGCGCCGGCTTTTCGATGGAGCACGACATGCAGCGCTTGTTCCGGGATTCGCGCCTGGGTCCAATCGGCGGCGGTAGCAACGAAATCCAGCGCAACATCATTGCCAAGCTGATGGGTCTCTGAGGGCAAAAGGGAACAGTGACGATGACGGACATTCCTGCCCCGCGCGGCATGTATTTCGAGGACTTCGAGATCAGTCAGGTTTTGCAAACCGGCCGGCGCACGATCACGGCGACCGATATCGTGAACTTCGCCTGCCTGTCAGGCGATTTCAACGACGTCCACACCAACCACGACTACTGCAAGACCACGCCGTTCGGCGAGCCAATCGCGCACGGCCCGCTGGTGTTCGCCGTTGCTGCCGGGCTGAACTATGCTTCCGGGATCAACGATGGCACGTTGATCGCGCTGCTCGGCATCGACAAGTGGCGTATGAAGAAGCCGGTCAAGCATGGCGACACCATCTTCGTGCGCACAACCGTGCTGGCCAAACGCGAGACCAGCCAGCCCGACCGCGGCGTTGTGAAATTTGCCCGCGCCTTCGTCGATCAGCACGGCGAGGAAGTGCAGAAGATGGAAGTGACGATCATGTACCGGCGACGGCCATAGCAAAACCGCCGGCGTTGTGACCGCGGTCAATCACCAAGAAAAACAAGGGAGAAAATGATGAAGTCAGGCCGCAAGCTCGGGGCGTTGTTGCTCGGAATAGGCGCGATATTCGCAGCTACGAACGTCAACGCCCAGGATTACCCGACAAAGCCCGTCAAACTGATCGTGGGGTTCGCGCCGGGCGGTACGATCGACGTCGTCGCGCGCATCATCGGCGAAAGTCTCGCCAGCAAACTCGGGAAACCGTTCATCGTCGAGAACCGGACCGGAGCGAACGGCATGATCGCTGCGACCGCGGTGGCTCAGTCGGATCCGGACGGCTACACCATCTTCGTCAGCAACAGCAGCACGATCACGCTCAATCCGACCCTGTTCAAGGATATCAAATACAATCCCGCGAGGGATTTCGCCCCGGTCACTACGGCCGTTTCCGTTCCGCTGATCCTGGCGGTCGAAGCCGGCAATCCCAAGACCTCCGGCATCAAGAACCTTTCCGACTTCATTGCCCTGGCGAAGCAGAAGCCGGAGAACGTGATTTACGGGTCGGCGGGGAACGGCAACATTACCCATTTGGCGTTCGAACTGCTCAGCCAGAGGGCGGGCGTCAAGATGCTGCACGTTCCGTATCGTGGCGCCGCGGCGGCACAAACCGGGCTGCTTGGAAACGAAGTGATGGCAGTGTTCGACACCATGGCTGCCGTTCAGCAGGTGCAGGCGGGAAAATTCCGCGCGCTCGGGGTGTCGTCGACCGAGCGGCTGCCGGCGTTGCCGGATGTGCCTACGCTGGCCGAGCAGGGATATCCCGGTTTCGACATTACCTTCTGGGTCGGCTTCTTCGTGCCGAAGGCCACGCCGGCTGCAATCGTCGAGTTGCTGAACAGGGAGATCGTGAATGCCGCAAAGGATCCGGCCGTGCGCGCACGTCTGGAGCCGCAGGGCAGCGTCATGACGATGTCGCCGGCGGCGTTCAGCGCAAGGATCGAGAAGGAGACGAAGGAACTGGCTGAAGTGGTGGCAAAGGCGAATATCACGGCTGAATGAAACGCGAGCGGTCCTCTCCCGCTTGCGGGGGAGGGCGGTGTGGGATCTATCCACGATCAACTGGTGGAGAGAGCCCCCCGGCGCTTCGCGCCGCCCCCCGCAAGGTGATCCGAATGCGCGGCCAGCCGGATCAGGCCGGCTTCGCCCAGTTCTGATACATCGCCAGCAGGGCCACGATATCCTGGCCGCGGAATCCTTCCGCCAGCGCCAGCGCATAGAGTTCGCGCGTCGCCGAAGCTGACGGCGTCGGCATCCGGGTCATGCGTCCGAGTTCGACCGCAAGCGCGAGATCCTTCTCGCCCAGCTCCATCTTGAACCCCGGCGCGAAGTCGCCCTTGATCGCGTTCGGAAAGCGCTTGGTGAAGTGATGCGAGCGGCCGCCGCTGACCGACAATACGTCGTAAAGCTTGTCCGGTTCCACGCCGGCAGCCACACCGAGCGCGAACGCTTCGGCTGCGACCAGGACGTTACCCATCGACATCATGTTGTTGACGATCTTGACGACCTTCGCGGTACCGACCGGGCCGGTGTACTTCCAGTCATTGCCCAGCAGCTTCAGGATCGGCTCGGCCCGGGTCACATCGGCCCGCTCGCCGCCGGCGATCAGGATCAGTTTGCCGGCGCGCGCCTCGTTGGGGCTGCCGCTGACCGGGCAATCGACTACGGCGATCCCTTTGGCGGCCGCGGCCTCGGCGGCCTGCCGCATCGTCTGCGGGTCGATGGTGCTGAGTTCGATGCAGAGCGTGCCCTTGGCGGCATGAGCGACGATGCCATTGGCGCCAAGCCATGCTTCCGTCACCGCTTTCGGATCGGGCAGGCTGGTCAGCACGATTCCGCGGCCCTCCAGCGCCTCCGCGATGCTCGATGCCATCCGAAAGCCGTCCTTCGTGAGGCGGGCGCGCTGATCGGCGCTGACGTCAAAGCCGACGACGTCGAGGTTGGACTCCCTCAGACGCCCCGCCATCCCCGATCCCATCTGCCCCATTCCGATGACGGCGACCTTCTCAGACATGTCTTTCTCCCAGTTCTTTTGTTGCGCGCCATCGCTGCCGAAACCACTGATGCACCCTATACAGGCGCGCCGGTACCAAAGCGACGCTGCAGCCCCGCCGACGGCGCAAGGGCGTCCGCCCGGTGTGCATAGTGAAAACTGTAGACAGTTTGAAGTGCAGTCGATACCCTTCTGCGCAATAGGCGACGTTGCAGCCACACGCCCCGGGCCCGGGCGCCAGCCTAGCGAGGAGGATGCCAAGGTGAAAGAATATGACGTTATCGTGGCCGGCGCCGGCAACGCGGCGCTCTGCGCGGCGATCGCCGCGCATGAAAACGGCGCCCGGGTTCTGATACTCGAGCGCGCGCCTGAAGCCGAGAGGGGTGGAAACTCCTATTTCACCGCCGGTGGATTCCGCTTTGTGCACGAAGGCGCGGAAGATGTCGCCAGCGACATCATCCCCGACATGACCGAGGCCGAGCGCGCCAAGATCGTGCTGCCGCCGCACAGCCGGAAATTCTTCTACGACCAGTTGATGGAAGTCACCCATCACCAGTCCGATGAGGATCTGGCCAATCTGCTGATCGATCGGTCGCGTTCGACGATGGCGTGGCTGCGCAGCCACGGCATTCGCTTTGTCCCGATGTACGGCCGTCAATCCTTCCTGGTCGATGGCAAGCATCATTTTTACGGCGGCGTGAACATCGAGGCTGTGGGCGGCGGCGCCGGCCTGGTCGAGGCGGAAATGGCCCGGGCGGAAAAGCTCGGTATCGAGATTCGATATGGTTCGGCGCTGATCGGCCTAGTGCAGCGAAACGACCGGGTGGTCACCGGCGTCAAGGTCCGCACCGGGGAGGGCTACTCGGAAATTGCGGCCGAGTCCGTCATTCTCGCCTGCGGCGGTTTTGAATCGAATCCGGAGATGCGGGTGCGCTATCTCGGATCGGGCTGGGATCTCTGCCGCGTCCGCGGCACACGCCATAACATGGGCGAGGGCATTCTGGCGGCGCTGGCGATCGGCGCACGTCCGTTCGGCAATTGGTCGAGCTGCCATGCCTGCGAATGGGACATCTCGGCGCCGCCCTATGGCGATCGCTGGGTGCTGGATAATTTCCAGAAGCACTCCTATCCGCTCGGCATCATGGTCAACATCAACAGCAAGCGTTTCGTCGACGAGGGCGAGGATTATCGCAACCTCACTTACGCGAAGTTCGGCCGCGAGATCATGAACCAGCCGCGGCGCACCGCGATCCAGATATTCGATCAGCAGACGGTCGCGATGCTGCGCGACGAATACCGCATCAAGGAGGTCACCAAGGTCGAGTCGGACACCATTGCCGGCCTCGCCGAGCAGCTCGAACTGGATCCGGTCGAGCTGGAGACGACCGTCAGCGAATACAATGCTGCCTGCGGTCCGGAGCCGTACAATCCGGCGATTCTCGACGGCAAGGCAGCCCGCGGCATCTCGCCGCCGAAGTCGAACTGGGCGTTGCCGATCAACAAGCCGCCCTATGTCGCGTTCGTGACGACGACCGGAATCACCTTCACGTTCGGCGGGCTGCAGATCAACACCAGCGGCGAGGTGCAGGACATGACCGATCAATCGATCCCGGGGCTCTATGCCGCCGGCGAATTGGTCGGCGGTTTGTTCTATGAAAACTATCCGGGCGGCACCGGCCTGATGTCAGGCTCGGTGTTCGGAAGGCTGGCCGGGGAGAGCGCTGCGGCCTATGTCGGCTCGAACAGCCGCCGGCGGTCGGTCGCCTGATCGGTCGTGCG
>Ga0190271_10003054_pt1 | contig 10391 bp, 7 predicted proteins | sample Popmic356T_FD_133747 | JGI IMG/M metagenome (GOLD analysis project Ga0190271, IMG submission 133747) | Populus adjacent soil microbial communities from riparian zone of Weber River, Utah, USA - 356 T | ecosystem: Environmental > Terrestrial > Soil > Riparian zone | place: USA: Utah | collected... | reverse complement strand
GCGCCTGCAACCGCCGCAGCCCGGGCTCCGGCTGTGACGCCCTGGATGGCGAGAACCGGCTTCACGCCGTGCTTGGCTGGAGCGAGCACTGCATCGCCACGCATCCCTCCGACTTCTGCGTCCCGCTGGCAGCGCTGGACGCCGTTATCGAAGTCGAAGGAGCGAATGGTCCACGCGAGGTCCCATTCGACGCGCTACACCGTTTGCCCGGAACGACGCCGCACCAGGAAACCGCGCTTTCGCCGACCGAACTCATTACCGCGATACGCCTTCCCGCAGCGGCTGCTGCCTACGCGGGGAATGCCCGCTACCTGAAACTGCGTGAGCGCACCTCCTATGCGTTCGCGGTCGTATCCGCGGCCGTCGCGCTGGAGATCGACGCCGGCCGGATCCATTCAGCGCGCATTGCCCTGGGTGGCGTTGCCGCCAAACCCTGGCGGGCCGTCGAGGCTGAAGCGGCGCTGGCTGGCGTACCGGCGAACGGAGACGCCTTCGCCGGCGTTGCCGATTTGGCGCTGGCTGGCGCGCGGCCCTCAGGCGACAACGCCTTCAAGATCGAACTGGCGCGTCGCATCGTCATGCGCGCTCTCACCCTCGCATTGGACGGTACCCCGGACATCATGCCGGCGCTGCCCGGCTCACCCTTCGTCGCATCGACAGGAGCGAACCATGTCGCTTGAAACCACGCTTCCACAAGGGGGTCGCTACGGCTCCAATTCCGGCCAACCGCTGACGCGCCGTGACGGCGTGCTGAAGGTTACCGGCGCCGCCACCTATGCCGCTGACAACCACCCGGACGGCGTGGTCTACGCCGTCGCGGCCGTCAGCCGGATTGCGCGCGGCCGTGTGACCGCGCTCGACGTGGCCGCAGCCAAGGCGCATCCAGGCGTGATCGAAGTGCTGACGCCGGCCAATCGCCCGCCATTGGCGCATGATCCGGATGAAAAAATGCCGCCCTTCGGGTTTCGCGTCGAGGTGCTGCAGGACGATCTTGTGCGTTACGTCAACCAGCCCATCGCACTTGTACTTGCCGAGACGCTCGAGGCCGCGACCGAAGCGGCCGTGCTGCTGAACCCAGAATACGAGGCAATGCCTGCGCGAACCGATCTCGAAACTGGCGAGCGCTATAATCCGCAGGGCGTCGGAGTCGGCGCGCCGCCGCGCACTGCGCATGGGGACGTCGAGGCAGGTCTCGCCGCCGCCGAACGCGTCACCGAAGCGGACTACATCACGCCGGCGCAATACCACAACGCAATGGAGCCGCACGCGGTTGTCGCGTCATGGAACGGCGACAAGGTGACCCTCGACATGCCAAACCAGGCCCTTGCGCTGAGTTGCGCTTCCTACGCGGCGTATTTCGGCATTCCGGCTGAAAACGTGCTTATTCGCTCGCCCTTCCTCGGCGGTGGCTTCGGCTCGAAGGCGATCCTCAATGGGCCGCAAATCCTCGCGATCCTGGCTGCACGCATGCTGGGCCGCCCGGTGAAGCTGGTCCTGACCCGATCGCAGATGTACGGCCCGGTTGGCCACCGCGGCCAAACATGGCAGAAGCTGCGCATCGGCACGGACACGGCGGGCCGTTTGACCGCGCTGCATCACAGAACGATTGCCGCCACCTCCAGCTTCGACGATTTCATCGAGCCTGCCGCCAACGCATCGCTGCCGCTCTACGACAGCCCGGCGATCCTCGCCGAACATTTTGGGCTTAGGCTCGACGTAGGAACACCCGGGCCTATGCGCGCGCCCGGCGAAGCGTCGGGATCGGCTGCTCTCGAGGTTGCGATGGACGAGGCCGCGCAGGCCTGCGGAATGGATCCGCTTGAATTCCGTGTGCTCAACTATGCCGAAACCGAGCCTGGCACCGGCAAACCCTTCTCTTCGAAATCGTTGCGCGAGTGCTATTCCCAAGGTGCCGACCGCTTCGGCTGGTCGAAGCGACCACTGGAGCCGGGCAAGATGCGCGACGCGAACGGTTTCCTCGTCGGCTGGGGTATGGGAACCGCAGTGTTCCATTGCCCGCAGTTTCCCGCCGAGGCGCGCGCAACGCTGAGAGCGGACGGCAGCGCGCTGGTCGAGACGGCCGGCGCCGACATGGGCCAGGGTGCATGGACGGCGCTTGCTCAAATCGCGGCAGAGGCGCTGGGCCTGGACCCCGATCAGGTCGAGTTGCACTCCGGCGTGTCGAGCCTGCCGGATGGCGGCATCGCCGGTGGATCAGGCCACACGGCGAGCGCCGGGCTCGCCCTGCACAAAGTTGGAGAGGACGTGATCGCGCAGGTTGCGGCGCTGGCAACCGCCGACCGCGCATCGCCGCTGTTTGGCGCCGGCAATATTGGAGTGGTGGCGCGCGCCGGCCGCCTGCATCGCCGCGATGACGAGACGCGCAGCGAAAGCTATCGCGACATCCTCGCGCGGGCCAAACGCGCTGAGGTGATCGGCACGGCAAAGGCCGCGCGCGAGCCGTCGAGCGCCGCTGCGCATGCGATGTATTCGCATGGCGCCGTGTTTGCGGAAGTGAAGGTAGACCCGACGCTTGGCCAGGTGCGCGTGACGCGGCTGGTCGGCGCGTTTGCAGCGGGCCGCATCATCAATCCACGCCTTGTGCGAAGCCAGTATTTCGGCGGTATGATCTGGGGCATATCGTTCGCGCTGCAGGAAGAAGCAATCACCGACAAGCGAAGCGGACGCATCATGAATGCCGATCTGGCGGAGTATCATGTGCCGGTGAATGCCGACGTGCCATCTTTGGAAGCCATCCTTGTTCCCGAGACGGACAGCTATGTGAACCCATTGGGCATCAAAGGCGTTGGTGAGATCGGAGTTACCGGTACGGTTGGCGCAATTGCCAACGCTGTCTGGCACGCGACGGGAACGCGGGTTCGACGTTTCCCGATCCGGCTCGAAGACCTGTTGGAGATGCCTGCCTAGACCCGATCGCTACCAGAGCCAGAGCCTGTCACGATGGTTTGCCTTTGTGCGCAGAATGGCTGGCCGGAAGCTTGCATTTGCGCGCCGGAGCGCCAATCCTTGTCAGATACCCCCTTCCGATTTTGGAAACCGAGGTAGTGGAGGAAGATATGCAACAGTTCCGAGTCAGAGGACTTTTCCTCGCGGTTGCGTTGACGCTCGATACAGCGCTGATGTCCGTGGCATTGGCGGCTTCGCCGGCGCCAGCCGAAGGCGACAACGGCATGGTCGTTGCGGCCCAGCATCTGGCGTCGCGGATTGGTGTCGACATTTTGAAGAATGGCGGCAACGCCGTCGACGCAGCTGTCGCGGTCGGCTACGCGTTGGCCGTGGTCTATCCGACGGCCGGAAATCTCGGTGGCGGCGGTTTCATGACCATTCGGCTCAAAGACGGAAAAACGACGTTCCTCGATTTTCGGGAGCGGGCGCCGCTTGCTTCCACCAAGACCATGTATCTCGACAAGGACGGAAATCCGATCTCCGGCGCCAGTACCGATGGCTATCTGGCGGTCGGCGTGCCGGGCTCTGTCGCCGGCTTTGAGATCGCCCGCGAGAAGTACGGCTCCAAGCCTCGCGAAGAACTCTTGGCGCCGGCGATCAAGCTGGCAAAGGAAGGCTTCATACTCGAGCAAGGCGACGTCGCCTCTTTCGCCGACGGCAACGACATGCTGGCACAGGATCCCGCCGCCTCGAAAATCTTCCTGAAGAACGGCAAGCCCCTGGAACTTGGAGCGAGGCTGCAGCAAGCCGATCTTGCCAAGTCGCTTTCGGCTATCTCTGAACGTGGAGCTGATGCTTTCTACAAGGGCGAGATAGCCGATCTGATCGTCAAGGCCAGTGTCGCCAATGGCGGCATTCTGGCGAAAGAAGACTTCGCGCAATACGCGGTGCGTGAACTGGAGCCGGTGAAATGCAGCTATCGGGGTTACGACATCGCGTCGTCGCCCCCGCCTTCTTCCGGCGGGCTCATCATCTGCGAAATCCTCAACGTGTTGGAGGGCTATCCGATCTCCTATCTGGGCTACGGCTCTGCCGAGACGACACGCTTGATGGTGGAAGCCATGCGCCACGCCTATGTCGACCGGAACACCTCCCTGGGTGACCCGGACTTCGTGAAGAACCCGGTCGAGAAACTGACCAGCGATGCCTACGCGGAGGAAATCCGCTCGCGCATCTATCCCTACCGGGCGGGGGTGAGCGAAACCCTCAAGCCTGCCGGGTTCGGCGAGTCGACCGAGACGACGCACTATTCGATCATCGACAAGGATGGAAATGCGGTTGCGGTGACCTACACGCTCAACGGATCGTTCGGCACCGGGAAAGTGGCCGAGGGGACGGGCATCCTGCTCAACAACGAGATGGATGACTTCACGATGAAGCCCGGCGTTCCGAACCTGTACGGGCTGGTGCAAGGCGAGGCCAATGCGATCGAGCCGCGCAAGTCGCCACTGTCGTCGATGAGCCCTACGATCGTATCGAAGGACGGCAAGCCCTTCATGGTGATCGGCAGCCCCGGCGGGTCGCGCATCATCACCATCACGCTTGAAGCGATCATGAACGTGATCGACCACGGCATGGACCTGCAGGAGGCAATCGACGCGCCGCGCGTGCATCACCAATGGCTGCCGGACAAGGTGTTGATGGAACCCTATGCGCTCTCGCCCGATACGCTCAGGCTATTGGCCGGCATGGGCTACCGGGTCGGCATCGATCCGGACTGGACGATCTGGGGAGAGGCGGCCGGCATCCTCGTCGGCGGCAGGAACTTGAAGCAGATCGAGGCAGGCGATGGCGCGCGCTATTATGGCGCCATCGACAGCCGGGCAACCGCCGGAGCTGCACTCGGCTATTGAGACCCGGTCGCTGTATCAGACAACCAGCACTTTCGTGCCAACTGGAGTTCGGTCGTACAGGTCGATGATGTCGTCATTCGTCAAGCGAATACAGCCATTCGACACCGCCGAGCCTATCAACCACGGCTCGTTTGTACCGTGGAGCCTGAACAGAGTGTCGCGACCGCCCTGGTAGAGATAAAGGGCGCGTGCACCAAGTGGGTTGTTCTCCCCGCCTGGAACGCCGTTCGCATACTGTGCGAGGCGCGGCTTGCGCTTAATCATGCTGGCGGTGGGCGTCCACCCCGGCCATTCGGCCTTGTTACCGATAGTCGCCTTGCCTTTGAAGGTGAGACCTTCCTCGCCGACGGCAACGCCGTAGCGTGTTGCCTTGCCGTTTTCCTCGACCGCGTAGAGGTAACGCTCCGATACACTGACGACGATGGTTCCTGGCGGCTCCGGGCCCTCATACTGCACCTCTTGGCGCTTGTAGCGGGGATCCATGACAAAGCTACCCAAACGAGCAGCGAGAGGGGTACCGGCGACCTGCCTTGTACCAGAGGCGCAACCGCTGGCGATCAGCGCAATGCTGCCCAGGACCACTCCTCGACGCGATACTTTCCTACTGCTCACTTCTGCTCCCACGTTAGACCTGTGGTTGATCTTCCTTCGAAGAGCGCCGACTTTTCAACCCAAGTTTCAAATTTGAACTGCGCCAAAGTAAGTCGCCTTTATGAAAGTTATACCGGTGCAGTCAACGGCTGGTTAATCACAAGCAATATCGCCGGTCACAAATCCTGTGAACGCACCGAGCTATCGACGACTGGCCGGCGCGCCGTTTCATAGCGCCAATGATCTGCACATTTCTGCGAAAACGATCGATGCGGAAGGTCCGATCAGGGAGAAAACCTGAGGCCGAGGTGGCAACCGCGCGGGCGGCGGCGGCTTACCGAGACCTTGCTAGAACAGCAACTCGCCGATGGAAAGCTTTCGGAGCGCGACGGCGACATTGGCGACGAGCGCTTCCTTTTTCGGGCCATGATCCGGGTAGCGGGTCATGTTGTCCCCGTTGTGCATGAAGACATAGCCGCCTCGGCCGGTTACGGTCGGATATTGCCAGATCCAATCCGCCGGCTTCGGATCGTCCTGCGAGCCGATATCGGTCAGCCAGATCGCTCCGTGCGGCGGATCGGTCCACCCCCGTGCATACTGCCCGAAAATTCCTTGCCACCCGTCAAAGCTCTGCCCCAGATCCGCGAAGATCCCGAACCGGTCGTCGCGTACGCGCACCTTGATATTGGTGATGGTCTCGGCGGTATGGCGCGAAACGGAGCCATGAAAGGCAGCCATGGCTGGCACGGTTCGGCGCAGACGATCAGATTTCCGCCGCGCTCCAGGAAGGCGAGTAGGTCTCCCGCCCGGCTTTTGATAAAGAATTCGTCATGGCTGCTTGGGATGTAGAGCGTGTCGGTTCTTGCCAGCATGTCGGGGCCAAGCTGGTCACAGGGAGCGAAGACCGTCTCGAAGCCCGCAAGGCCAAGGCTTTCCTCGATCCTTTCCGGATGCCACTCGGATGGCTGGTGCGAGCATTGCAGATAGGTGAACCGGTTTCTCACCGGCCGCACGATCCCGAGTTGCCGGTTCAGCCAGGGATAGAAGGATTGGATGAAGCGCGTGGTTGCCGGCATGAAACGCTGGCCGTTGTGCGAATGCGGGTCCAGCGTTGCGAGGAGCAGCCGCCCGCCGCCCGGCAACGATGGAAAGTCAAGAAACAGGCTGCCGCGTCCGTCGTCGATCTCAAGGATTGAGCGCGCGCCCTCCGGAATGTTGTAGGATCCCCCCCAGTGCCAGCTCATATGCGACAGCGGCACGCTTTCGGTAATCGGGTGATGCGGCACAGAAAGCCGCACCTCCAGCTTTTCGCCTTTCGTCCACCACAGCCAATCGCGGCAGTTTCCCGGGGTCCAGGTCAGCCCGGGAATGTCGAGCCAGTCGGCATGGCCTTGGAGGCAAACGACAAGAAAGCCGCCCCCTTTCAGATAGGCGTTCAACTGTGGCGCGTATGGCTGCACCGCTGCGGCGTCCATCGCATCCGGCACGACGACAGCCGCGTAGAGCGACAGGTCGACCCTTGGCAGGTCGTGGATATAGATGAGGTCGTCGATATAGTGACGGAAATCCTGGAAGCTTCGCAACTGCCAGCTATTGCCCCAGTGGACATAGGCGATGCCTTTTCCGGACAGGACTGCATCAGCCATCGAAGTGGCCTCGATCATGACGGAACACGGGCGCATAAGTATGCTTGGAAAGCCGGTCGAAATCCGCCCGCTCGATCGGCAGGTCATAGAGGGCGGTCAGGTTCTTGGCGCTGAGCGCTGTCGCGGTGGGGCCGCAGACATAGCTGCTCCCGCTTGTCATCAGCAGCACGTCGCTGGCGATCTCCACCGCGTGCTGCGGCATGTGGGTGGAAAAGACGATCGTCATATCGTGCTTTTCCCGAAGATGCTCCAGCAGGCTGAGAACCTTGTCCTGGTTTTTATAGTCGAGCGCCGCACAGGGTTCGTCGAGCACCAACAATTCGCATTCCGATGCGAGCGCCTGGGCGATCATCACCAGCTGTCGCTGGCCCCCGCTCAACGTGTTGAACGTCCGCGGCTCGAAATCCTCGATGTCGAGCGCATGGAAGTAGTGCCGAACGATCTCGTAGTCCCTCCTGCCCGGCGTGCCGAACAGGCCGAGATGGCGAGCCCTTCCCATCAGCGCGATATCGAGTGCGGAGTAGGAAAACGGCACTTCGAACAATTGCGGCACGAAGCCGATCCGGCCGCCAATCTGAAGCCGGCCCGACTTCGGCTTGATGACACCGATCAGGGCGCTGATAAGCGTGGTCTTGCCGACGCCATTGGCGCCGAGAACGGCCAAGGTGCGTCCGCGCGGAAGACGCAGGCTATAGTTGGTAAGGATCGTCTTGCCGCCGCGCGCAATGGTGAGGTCGCTTGCTTCAATCACTCGACCAGCCTCCTTTCGCGTGCAGGCGGCGCAGGATCACAGCAAAGATGGGAACGCCAATCAGCGCGGTGATGATGCCGAGGGGAATCTCGGCGGTCGTCACCGTGCGCGCCAGGTTGTCGACCATCAGCAGGTAGATCGCCCCGAGCACGCCGGATACCGGCAACAGCCGCTGGTGATCGGCCCCGACGAGCGCGCGTGCGACATGCGGAATGACAAGCCCGACCCAGCCGATAATGCCCGAGGTCGCAACCACGCCCGCCGAAATGAGCGCCGAAGCAACGAGGATGATCCACTGCACCAGCACGACCTTCGTGCCGAGCGCCCAGGCCTTTTCCTCGCCGAGCGACATGATGTTGATCTGGAAGCGCAGGAAATAGATTGCGACTGTCGAGGGAACCACCGCGACCGCCAGGAGGAGGACGTCCAGATAGTTGCTGGAGGCTATGCTGCCCATCAGCCAGTAGGTGATCGCGGGAAGCTTCTGGAAGGGATCGGCCAACAGCTTGGCGATGGAAATCGCTGCGGAGAAGAAGGCCGAGATCACCACGCCCGCCAAGACCAGCGTCAGCATGCTTGTGCGTCCACGCACAGTGGACAACAGTTTGACGAGGAAAACGCTGGCCATCCCGAAGAGGAAAGCCATGGTCAAAAGGCTGTAGCCTTGCAATCCGAGCAGGATTGCCAGCGTTCCGCCGAAACCCGCGCCGGATGTAACGCCGATGATGCCGGGGTCGACCAGCGGATTGCGGAACAGCGCTTGCAGCGCCGCGCCCGAAATGGACAGTCCGAACCCAACTATGACCGCCGCCATGATGCGCGGCAGGCGGACCTGCTCGACAACGACCTCCTGCACCGGTTCCCAATAGGGAGTCACCAATGGGTGGATGTTGTCGATCAGAATGTAAGTGACATCCCCGACCGACAGGCCGTAGCGCCCGATCGTTACCGAATACAGGACAACGAGCAGCAGCAGCCCGATCAGCGCGGGAAGGACGGAAACCGAAGGCAGTTTCCGGCCCAGCCAGCCGGTCGGCCGCGCGTTAGCCGAATAACTCGCCATACTTCATCGCCGGTGCGTTACTTTCGGATTCGAGGATGGCCTTTACCTGATCGTCCGACAGCTCGGCACCGTAGATCAGCTTGTAGATATCGACGATCTGCTTTTTGAAATCGGGCGCAAGGTCGGCGCCGTGGGCTATCGCAGCGAGCCATTCCGAGGTCAGGAAGATCTCCGGCGCGTCGGGCGTGCGGGCGAAGACAGGCTGTTTGTAGACACGCTTATCGCTGACCGCCTTGAGACCGGCCAGGACCGGATTGCTGAAGAAATCCTTTGGGTTGAGGTCTGCCGCATAGGCTGGGATGATGATGATGTCGGGGTTCCAGACGAGCAGTTGTTCGAAATCGACTGTGCGCCACCACTCCCCGGTGTTGTCCGCCGCCGGATTGGTCACGCCACTGAGCGAGAGATCCTGCGAACCGTTGGCGATGACCTGGATCTGGTCAGCCACCTTGTCGATGTGAAGGACGGTGGGAAGTGCCGCCTTGTCGAACTTGGCGACCTTGTCGCCTAGCGACTTCAAGGTTTCGGACTGGGCCTTCAGGATCGTCTGAGCGCGATCGTTGCGGCCGGTCATGTAGCCGGTCAGGGTCAGGTAATCGAGGCGGTCGCGCTCTGTGCAGCACTGCCAGCCGACGACTGTGAGTCCGACGCGTTCCAGCGGCTCGATGATCTTTTCGTCATGGGTCCATTGGATCACCGCGTCCGGCTTCTCGGCGAGAATCGCCTCAACGTTCGGCACGAAACCGTCTTGGGCGGCGCTAGCGTTGATCTTCGCCATTTCCGGCAGCATCTCGGCGTAGATGCCGCTGGTGAAATAGCGCACCAACGAATCCTTGTTCATACCGACGATGTTGCCGGCCTTCTCATCAACGGCGCGATAGATGATTGGCGCGGACCGCACGATCGTGACCACGCGCTGAGGAGGCTTCTGAAAGGTGATCGTCTTTCCGCGGGTGATCGACAAAGGAACTTTGCGCGTACAGCGTTGTCGGCAGGAAAAGCGAGAGCGACATTGCCAATGCGGAAAATGCCCCGAGACGGCTGGACATAGGTAACTCCCCTTGACTGGCGCGCTCGGCCTCATGATGGCCGAAGCTGCCTGATTTCATGAGTTCGGTAGTCAAGTTAGAGACCCATGTCCAGCGAATGTTAGAACCGATGAACGCACCTCGCGGTCCAGTGCTCTACCTGCAGTTCCCGGTTACTCGGGATACAATCCGTGGTGGTCCCTGCTCGGGAAGTTTTGCCGCGCGCAACCGTCGATGACGTGCTCACGAACTGCGGATCGCGCAATGGCTGCCGCCGGCGCGATCATAGAGCAGGCGCGTCGCAAAGGCCCCATCATCAGCGCTCAGCCGTTTGGTTTCGCCCTACCCATTCGGCTCCTACCGGAGATGCTGAGAGCAAGGGAAGTTTCGACTGGTGACGAGACCCGTCCCATCCCTCTGCCGTGATCAAGACGAAGTCATCCGCCGATGGGTATCGGCCGATCTTCATCTCGACAAAGGACCGATAGGGAT
>Ga0190271_10003053_pt1 | contig 10391 bp, 6 predicted proteins | sample Popmic356T_FD_133747 | JGI IMG/M metagenome (GOLD analysis project Ga0190271, IMG submission 133747) | Populus adjacent soil microbial communities from riparian zone of Weber River, Utah, USA - 356 T | ecosystem: Environmental > Terrestrial > Soil > Riparian zone | place: USA: Utah | collected... | reverse complement strand
TAGTCGGGGCCGATGGTCAAGAGTGTCTTCAGCGTCTCTTCGTCGAAGTTGTCCGGTGGTTCGATCTTCTGCACTCCGCAGCGCAGAACGGCGCCGGGCACGAACGAGAGCCGTACCTGGTCGCGCTCGTTGGCAGAGAAATCGCTCGGTTCGATCGTGGTGTTGCCCGCGTTAGCGAGCCGGATCACCAGGATGCGCGCTTCCCCGATCTCTTCACCATCGTCGCTGAGCGTTACCTTGAGCGCTTCGCCCAGGTCCTTGTGCACGTTGACGATCGAAGCATTCGAGACGATCTCGTAGCTCAGCAGCTTCTGCTGGCGACTCAGCGCGTACAGCCAAACGCTCACTGCGAGGGTGACCAGCGCGACGAGCAACGAAGCGATGCTGAGCCAGAACTGCGATTGCGGCGCGCTGGGATCGAACGACAAAGCCTGCGTGGCTAGCGGTGCTATGTAGCTGAAGTCACTCGTCGCCCACCTCCCCCTGCACAGCGTCGAAGATAGTGGAGCTGTCTCGCGAGTCAACGGTGGCGCCTGCATGGCTGCGAGGTGCGGAACGCGTCGTCGCGCATTTGCCACAAAGCGCTCACGACTCCGAGGCCGAGCCCAGCGGCTTCGATGGCCACGTGCACGTCGCTGTTGCCGCGCTTGAACGCGCTCACGACTCGCGGGACTGAGGTCAGTGCTGCGGCTGGAGTGAAGCGGTCGCGAACAAAGTTTTGGACAATCGCCTCTCCACCGTCACCTCGCGACGTTCGCGACGCTTGGTCATCGCGGAGCCCTCGCTTCGCTTGGTCTTTCGCGTAGAGGTGACATGAATTCGTTGTTTAAATTGCTGATAGATCGTAGCCGCATCCACTCCGGTGATGGGAGCTACTGGCAAGGTTCCGTGCGTAGGAGCGCGGGCATCGCACTGGCCCTCGGTGCGCTATCGGGGACTCTCGGTGCGCATGCGAGCCCCGCAGCCGCGCAGGCGGTCGGTGCCAAGGCGATCAAGCCGTTGCCAGAAGGCTGGCAGCGTTCGCCAGACGGTAGCGTGCTGACGTGGGAAGCGCCCGTCCCGATTCGGTTGGTCGACGGGTTCATCGAAGTGCACATCAACGACACGCTGCAACTAGTGCCGACCGTCGCCAAGAATCGAAGAACGTTGTCGGTGACGATCCCGCCGCATACCGAGCTTTCAGCGCTGCGTGTCACCTCGGGGGGTGCTCGGATCGATGTTCGCGAACCGGCGAGCGCGATCTCACAACGCCGATTCGGCGGAAGTCCTGCGTTGTACGCGAGCGCTCCTGCGTTGCCCACGCTGCCGCTCGCCGATGATCCGGGGCAGGCTGGGCCGTATTCGACAACGGAGGGAGAGTACGCTGAGCCGTCGATCAGCATCGCGGGCTTGGCAGCCCCAGTCGAGATGCAGGCGGTGGTGGTGGCTCCCGTGGGGGCCACGGGCCCTCGCCCGATAGCGTTCTTCGTGCACGGCAATCACTCCACCTGCTATTCGCCGCAAGGTGAGGCGTCGGTCGAGGACATGTCAGCTTGGCCATGTCGCGACGGAATGCTGCCGATCCCGAGCTTCCGGGGCTACCTCGATGCCCAGCATCTGCTGGCATCCCAGGGTGTGATCACCGTGTCTATCAGTGCCAACGGCGTAGGCGGCCAGTCTGGCAACGACCATGCACTCGATGCGGCCACGCGTGCGGCACTGCTGCGCGAGCACGTCTCGAAGTGGGCGGCCGGTCCCGCGAGCTTTAGCGCAGGTGCGATCGCTGGACTGCAGGGACTCCAGCCAGATCTCCAGCAACTCTTGCTGATCGGGCACTCTCGCGGGGGCGACGCGGTGAATCGTTTCGCCTGGGACAGCACTTGGAATCCCACGTTGCCTTGGCGGATCCATGCGCAGCTGCTGATCGCGCCGATACTGCACGAGCGTAATCCCATTCCGGGCGTGCCAGCAGTCGTGCTCATGCCCGCTTGCGACGGTGACGTCGTCGATCTTCATGGCCAATACTATGTGGACAGCGCCCGCGACGTGACTGTGGACACGGCCCTGCGATCGGTCGTTTTCATCGAGGGCGCCAACCACAACTACTTCAACGCCCAGTGGACGCCCGGCATCGGTCCAGACAACTCCGCAGCCTTGGATGATTGGGAGTCGGACGATGCGCTTTGCGGAACGGGTGCACCCACGCGGCTTGCGCCGGCGCAGCAGCGCACGCTAGGTGCCGTTTACATCGCTGCCGCAGCTCACGCGTTCCTGCTTGGACGTGACGCCGTGGTTCCGTTGCTCGACGGCACGCCGGTACGGGCCGAGTCTGCGGGCGATGTGCGAGTGCTGGCCCATGCGCTCGGCGCTCATCGAACGCCCCTGCTCATCCCGTCCGAAACCACCGAGGTGCTCGGCGTGGCAGGCGTCACGGCGGGGCGTTGCCTAACCGCCCGAGACGCTGGCGCTGCCGACGCGTGCCGAACGGTGGGCATGGGAGAATATCCGCGGACACCGAGCTTCGGCGCCTATGTCGGCACAGTCGATGAGCCGAGCCGCACCGCGATCCGTCTCGAGTGGTCCGGCGTCGGAGGCCAGGCAGATATCCAGTTGGCTGGTGCCGCATTAGACAGTCAGATGACCGCCGTCGCTGCCCGTGTCATCGTGCCGCCGCAAACCGTCGACAATACCTTCAGCGCGCGTTTGGCGGACAAGGCCGGAGCTCGTATCGAGCTGGGTCGGATCCGCTTGGACGGTCTGCCGGCCAACGCGACTAGCGCTTCGGGAGCGTACTGGGCCCAGGAGGTGCGCTTTCCACTCGACCCGGCGCAGATCGCGAGCGTCGGAATCGACCTAGCGCAGCTCGATAGGTTGGAGATCGTGCCTGAATCCGCGGCGGGACAGCTGTGGATCCTCGACGCGTGGGGGTATCGTCCGGGACTGCCGGCAGCGCAGGCGAAGAGCGTGGTGCGTGTCGATCTGGAAAGCGTGCGCGTGGTTGAGACCGACGCGGACTACAAAGCTCTGCTTCCAGCATCCATCACAGGGGATCTCGCAGAACCAGCTGTAGTGTACTACTGGGCTTACAATAAACAGTTGAAGGACACGCAGAAGGGCTATCTGACAGTTGGAGCTCATACGCATGCGTTCGATATCCCTGTGACGATTCACGGAGACGAGCTCGACAAGGGTAACAGTCGCTATGAAGTCAAGGTGGTGGGAGTCTCCGGAGTCGTGGCAGGTGCCGGGACGGCGCTCATGGCCGTGGAGGACGACGAGATCACGCCTCCCGTCGAGCTCAACGCGCATGCGGTGGCGACCGAGGGGTCGCCGCTCGTGTGGACGTTCACTCTGCCTCGACCGAGTGCCCGCGCGATATTCATGCATGTTCGTGCCGTAGCGCCAAACACGGGCCTTCCGGAGCTCACGTCGGCTGACACTGAACCGGAATCCGAGGATGTTCCGCTGTCGGAGGTCCCGTTCTACAGCTACGTGATGCTGGACCCCGGCGCTGTCTCCTACACATTGGAGCTGCCCACCGTGAAAGACGAGTTCGCCGAAGGGTCCGAGTCCGTCGTGCTTGAGCTCACCGACGACCCGCAGCTCGAGCTGTCCACTCCCGGCATCCCCAACGGTACGCGGATCACCGGTGAAGTGACGGACGCGCCGTAGCGAGCGCATTGTATGCGACGGAGCGTCGGAGTCCGCCGGCCAGCGCGGCTGGTTGACTCCGACGCCGAGCGACGCATCGCTTCCAGGTGCCCGAGAAGGAGGGGTCGAGCTCGCACAGGCATGCGTCGCGCGCGAACAGAGACGTCAGCGCAAGGCTGTCCACGCTGGCGTGACTACTCCAGGGCGTCGTCCTCGACGTCCTCGAATTCCGTAGCGTCGTCAGCAAGTGTCCGCATCGCCTCAGCCATAGCCAAGGCTTCCTCCGCAGCCAATACGATGTCCGGGTCTGTCGACTGCAGCAGCTCAGCCAGTAGCGTGCCTGCCTCATCCGGCCGAATGCTCGGTGCCGCCTCGATGGCCGCCAACAGCAGCAGCTTATCCGTCTTCTTGGAGCGAATCAGCGCAGCCACCGAGTTGAATGCGTCCTGAAGCTCCCAGGCACCCGCGGCGAGCACCGCCTCGCAACGGATCTGCGGATGTTTGCTGGCGAGTGCGGTGATGATTTCCGCATCGAAGCCTCGGACGAAGCGCATGCAGAACACCGCAGTGAGCTGCCAGGCCTCATCGTTCTGCCCGAGCGCGGCGCGAATCGCCGCCGTCTGCCAGGCCTGCGGGGCGCGAACCGCCGCCTCGAGCGCGCGGCGTCGCACTTCCTGCGGCGCGTTTCGGTCCTCATGCACTGCACGCAGCGTGTCACCGATCGCGATGAACGTGCGCTCCGAGATCGAAACGTCATCGGGGTCGTCGGTATCCGCCTCCTCGAGCACCGGCGAGAGCGCGATCGCGGCTTCCGCGCGCAGCCCCTCCGCTGCTTCGGCGTCGCTGATCACAGCCAACAACGCGTCTGCGAGCGCGTCGGTCATCGCACTCATGCCCGCGAGCCGCACAGCCAACAGCCGGTCGTCGGCGTTCGCGGCCTTGTCTGCCAAGCTGCGCTGCAAGAGCGCGGCGGTGTCGTCCGGCCATTCCCACGGCGCAAGGGCCTGTAGCGATTTGAGGTCCATAGCCAGCATCTAGCACGAAATCTGGCTGCCTGGCTCGCAACAGTTCGACATGGACTGGCCGGTGGCAATCCTTGTTTCACGCGTAGTCTCAGAATACTAGAATCCGTATGTAATAACGCCGCGGTCGGCATGGGAGCGTTTGCGCGTGCCAGACGGAGACACGCATGCGGGCCACGGGCTGCGCCGATCGCGCGCACCAAGCTCCAGCGGACCGCTGCTCGGCCGCGACCGTAGTCGATCGGTCCAGCGTGCGCGGTCGCTGCCGCGGATCGTCGAGATAGACCCAGAGCCTGGGAGCCGTGCGGCGGTACTCCTCCCGTACAGTGGCAAGACATGGTATCGCTCGCAGGAGCTGCCGCAGCATGCTTCCGCCCGACGAACCCCCGCCTCCGTCCTCGATCGCCGCCGACTACGACCGCAAGGTGCTGGCTGCGATGCCCATGGCACAGCTGGTGTTCGGGCTGAGCCAGGGCATTGAGCCGGAGCGACTGTGCAGCCAGGCGGGGTTCTCGCTCACGCAGCTGAGCGACCGCGATCGCTTCGTACCGCACGCGTGGTACCTCGGATTGTGGGACGCGCTGCGAACGCAGTGTCCAGGCATACCTGTGGGCATTACGTTCGGTCAGTTCATCACGCCGGATCACCTGGGTTATGTCGGCCAGGTCTTTCGGCACGCGAAAAACGGGCTCGACGCGCTGCACAAGCTGGTGCGCTTCGGGTCGCTGTTCGACAGCCTCGCGTCGCGTCATCCAACGCGCATCCACACCACCGGCGAGGGTGTTCGGGTGGTGGGCTCGACGCGGGTCGTGGAGAACAGGCTGGAGTGCATCGAGGCCAGCCTCTTCGGTCTGATCACGCAGCTCAACGCGGTGACCGATACCCCAGTGAAGCTGCTCCAGCTCAATTTGCATATCACGGACCAGCGCCATCGCGACCTGTACGAGGAGTTCTTCGCGTGTCCGATCCGCTTCGGTGCCGATCCCGAGGACGGAGTGGTCTTCGCGCGCGAGACCCTGCTTCAGCCGCTGCGCGGGGCGAACGTCGAACTGGCGGATCGTATCGAATCCTACGTCTTGCAGACCTATGGCAGCCCGGACGAAAGCTTCGAGGCCAAACTGCGCGCCATCGTCCGCGACCAGCTGCGCAACGCCACGTTCTCACAACGCGAAGCAGCGCGTGCGCTCGGCCTCAGCGCGCGCACGCTCGAGCGCCGCTTGAACAAGGAGGGCAACAGCTTTGGTCAGTTGGTGGAAGAAGTACGGCGGCAAGAGGCCTTGCGTATGCTGAACGAGACCGATGCCGCGGTCTACGAGATCGCGTTCTGTCTCGGCTATCGAGACGTGTCGAGCTTCAGTCGCGCCTTCAAGCGCTGGCTCGGCACATCCCCGCGCGCCTACCGCGAAGGCAGCGCGCCGCCACCGTGACCGACGCGGCGCGAGCTACCCCCCCCGCCGCTACCACTACGCTCAAGGCAGCTGGTACATGCTCAGTAGGTCACCGTTGACTTCGTCTCGCACCAACAAGCTACCCTTCTCCGTGACTAACAGCTGACGCTCGGTGAACATGGGCGGTCTGCCCTGCGCGACCGCGGTGGGACTGTAGAACGTTTGCATAGGGGGCCTCGCATACATGCCGCGCGCCGCGTCCCAGAAGATCAATGTGCCTCGGAGGAAATCCGTGATGATGAAACCAGCGTCGAAGGGGGCAATATCGTCGAGCACCGTGAGCGCCTGTTCATAGAGCCGTACAGGCGCTCCCGCGCTGCCGTCATCTAGCACGGGAATTCGCAGGAGGCGGCCGAACAGATCACTATCCAACACCGTGACGTACATGGACTGATCTACGTATTTGATGCCGTTGACGGCTGCCAGGTCGTCGGCCCAGATCTCGGTGTGCGCCACCTGGAGCGGTGACGCGAGCGTCACGCGTACGATCTGGTTCCTGAGTGTGTATGTGATGAAGAGCAGCCCCGCTGGCCCCACGGCGATCCCATTAGGAATGGAAGCGTTGTCGAGCGCCGCAATCGTGCGAAAGACCGGGTCTTTGGTCAGCTCACCGGCGAGCAGGAATGCGGAGAAACTCTCGTCGTCGTTGGCCGTACACACCCCGTACAGATAGCTTCCACTACGTACGATTCCCTCGACCAGGCAGTTCTCGTCGAAGTGATCGGACTTCTTGAAGGTCCCAGAAGCCTCACGCTCGATCTCATAGATGTCTTCGCCGCCGGAGACGAACAGCCGGCCATCCTCGGTGAAGAACAGGTTCTCGGCCTCGTTCACCTCCTCATGCACCACCGTGCGGGAGGAGCGGCCAGGCAGCAGTCCCCGCACGCTCGATTCGGGCGCCGCCACGAGCTCGAGCGCGCTGAAGTTGTCGACCCGTCCAGCAGAGTCGTCGGCAGGCGCGTCGGGCCCAGCGGCGTTCGCGACTTCTGTATAATGCGCAGCGACGCTTTCAAGCGCGCTTATCTGTGGAGCCCCCGAGGCAGGCGCCGCCGGCAGCGGCACAGCGCTACGCGGCTGGGAGTAGGCGGCGGTCGCGTTCTTCGCCGCATCGGCCATGCCGGCCTGCTCCGACAGGCAGCTCGCGACCATGCAAAGCCCTAAGCTCGAGAACACGTACCCGATCCGAATCTGTGTCATGCGAAGCCCTCCGCTCGCGTTGCGCACACGCAGAGCGGCGTAGGCAACACAGCGCAAGCTAGAGTCGGGACGCGACCGGCGGAATGCCCGCAGACGACGATTTCCCGGCAGCAAGCGACAACGCGCACCACCGCTCCCGGCGAGCTGCGACTTGCGCCTTCGCCCTTCGCCACGAAAAGACCGCTTCCTCCGTGGCATAGGCCTTGCTGTAGGGCGCTACGTGAAGCGTCGAATACGAAGTCTGTGGGTGAGCGCTCTGGTCGTAGCGTGCTTGCTGCCTGTTGACAGTGCGGGTGCTCAGCCACGCAGAGTACAGACAAAGACGGCGCTGCGCCTATCCGTCGGGCCGGGCATGCGCGCGGAGCTCGAGTACCTGGGCAAACCGCGCGGCGTGGTCCTGCTCTGCGACGGCGAGTGTTCCGGGGAGTACCCACGCGGCGAGTACAGGTTGACGTTGCATCAGCACGCTGACAGCGACTCGATGAAGATCGGCTTGTCCAAGCCGGTGCACTACCGGAGCGATCCACCTGACTACACACTGAAATACGTGGGCTTGACGTCTGCCGTGGGAGGCGGACTGCTTGCGCTCAGTGGTGTGGTGAGCGCCAGCTTCGGCCTGCTCCCGCTAGGGTTCGCCAGGCTTTTTGGGCTCACCACCGAGTACAAGGGCCACCCTGTCATGGGCGCCGTCGACTGGTATGGCGTGGTGGCGTTTCCGACTGGAATCGTGTGGGGGCTCGTTGGGCTGTACTTGTTCCTGAGCAACCGCCATCCGTTCTCGCGTGAGGCCCTCGGCCGCCATGAAGCGCGCGTGCATCTGGACTTGTCGCCGAGCGGTAGCGGCGTGCTCGGGTCGCTGCGCGTTGGCTTTTGAAGCCTCGCCTGTCTCGAGCAAGTCTTGCTCGACGCAGAGCACGAGTTGCCCGAGACCGCGACCATTGAGGCCAATGGCGGCGGACTTGCCCAAGGTACAACGTCTCGCGCGCGGACATACGGCTGGCACGTTCGCTGCTATGAGCGGCCGCCGAGAGCCCGAGATCGCATCGATACGGTCACGACAAACGGGCTCCGACCGCAGGAGTCATGCATGCAGACGCTTCGTTCTATCGGCACGGCAGCCAGCATTTTTGCGCTCGGGCTGACCGCCTGCGCCCAACACTCGCCAGATGAGCTAGAGCTAGCAGTTCAACTGCAGGCTGAGACCCGCTATCCGCCTGCGCCGCCTGCGCTCAAAGACGCAGACAAGGTTGACTGGAGGAACGCAGCGCAACCGCCCACCGACATGAATCCCAACGATCCGCGCAGCAACTTCATCCGCGCGCAATCGCTGATGGCGAAGCTGTCCAACGCTGTTTACAATCCGCAAGCCGAGTTCGACCGGCAGATGAATCCGCATGGTCTAATCGGCAATCGCATCACGTCCGGCGGTGGCAAATGGGCGGCTGACGCTTACGTGGGCGCGAGCGAAAGGCTGGGGATGGCATTCGTCGCGGTCCGCGGCACATCCAACTTCGCAGACTTTCTCACCGACTTTCTGACGGCCCCGGCAACGGGTGCCATCACAGGTTTGCCGGGGACCGTGCACAGTGGCTTTGCGCTGTACCAGGACGCGCTCTACACGGACGTTCGCAACGGCGTGGACGTGTCTTGCAATCCAAACCTCGCGCCCGATCAGAAAGTCCCGCTGTGGGTGACTGGTCACAGTCTCGGCGCCGCAGCGGCTTCGATCCTTGCCTATCGTTTGCAGCAGGACGGTTGCAACGTCGCGGGCGTGGCATTGTTCGGTTCACCGCGGCCCGGCTTGGCAGACTTCAAAGCGGCTTACACGTACAGTTTGCCTAACATCACGCAACGCTGGACGACGGAGAAAGATCCCATCTACTGCTTGCCGCCCGGTGGCGCGTGGCGACACGTGGGCACAGAAAACACGCTGATCAGTGGCATCAACGTGGGGACCGGCGACGGCGAGAGCCAATGCGACTCGCCTGAGAAGATGATCGGCTTCATCAAGTCGGGGCTGATCACGCTCGATCCGTTCAGCTACGGCAGCGCCCACCTTACCCAAGCTCTCATGGATTGGCTCAACGGCAAGTTCGATCTCGGCTGGGTTTGCCCGTCGGACTTCGATTGGAAGACAGCGTTGAGCTATGCAGCCTGCAGAGCCACAGACTTTGGTTACGGCGTCGCATCCGTGTACGGCAACCTGCAACCAGCAGATATCCTCACCGCTGCATTCACGCTCAGCATGCTCAGGTTTCATCAATCGGAGCGCTATGTCTCTGGACTCCAGGCAGACTTTGAGGATCCCGTCGCGGAGTGGGTCACGGTTCGCGTCTTGATTCCAAACTATTTGGCTCCGGGTCTCGTGATGCGTGAAGAGATCTACCAAGGTGAGTGCGAGCCGACGCCGCTCGACGAGCAAAACTCATTCTGCGATTTCGACGCGCCCGTCGGCGGCGTGATCCGTATGACGAGCAGCGACTATCTGAGTGCTCAGGAACCCGTTTGCAATCGTGTTCAGAACCCGGATGGCACTCAGTTTGAGTGCGAGGTGGACGTATCAGGTCCGCTGACGCTCTCAGTCAGAAGTGGAATGGTCATGTAGCTTGACGCTGGGGGCGAGCGAGGTTCTGTCAGACTGACCTTGAACCCGCCCGCCCCATCAGGGTGACTCGATGAAGCGACCGTGGTGCAAGACCCGAGATGGGCGCGAGCTCGTCGACCGCGGCGGGCTGCTCGAGCTGGTGGAGCGCTTGACCGTGGCACGAGTTCTGCAGAGGCGTTGCGGACCCTTGGGCCGGGCAACATCAGATGGAGCACTCAGTGCGAATGACGTTAAATCTTCGGGTCTGCCTGACCCTGACGCTGTGTCTCGTACTAAGCAATGCTTGCGTACTCCCTGACGCGAATGTCCGCAAGTCGGAGGACGCCGGCGCAACGAAGCAAGCTCCGCGCACCGAACAGGGAGACGATACCAAGGGCAAGCCTGCGGAGGCGCCCGACTCCGGCGCCGACCGGCCTTCGTCGCGCGCGGGCGCAGGCGGAACCGCAGGCGCGGACACAACGAAGGGTAGCGGCGGCATGGGGGGGAAAG
>Ga0190271_10003052_pt1 | contig 10394 bp, 11 predicted proteins | sample Popmic356T_FD_133747 | JGI IMG/M metagenome (GOLD analysis project Ga0190271, IMG submission 133747) | Populus adjacent soil microbial communities from riparian zone of Weber River, Utah, USA - 356 T | ecosystem: Environmental > Terrestrial > Soil > Riparian zone | place: USA: Utah | collected... | reverse complement strand
GATCACGTCCGGATCCATCGTCGCGTCGTGATGCCCATGGAGTGTTAGCGGCGATTTCGACTGTGGTCCTGTAGGCCGGCACGGGAACACTTCCCAGGCTGTCGCGGCTAGCCCGAGCGCGGCGGTGATCAGCTCGGGGGCGCGTCGTGAGGCCCGCTCAAGGACTCGTCGCCAGTCGTAGGTGATGTCCTGTCGGTCCCCCATAGAATGGGTCTCGGATGCCCGGTCTGTGGCGGACCCGACTTCTGGAGAGGTGGCCTGCGGGCCCGCCTCTCTGCACTTCTGGGTTCATGCCGCCGGTAAGCCCGCCGGAGCGTTCTGCTCCTTGGTCGCCCGCTCGACGTAATCGACGAGGCTTTTGGCGCGGGATAAAGCGGGCCTTGCCGATCTTGAAGCTGGGGATTGCGCCGCTTCGGAGCAGCTCGTAAAACAGCGTGCGACCGACGGGAAGCACCTCGAGCGCCTCGTCTGGCCTGTAGGCGATTCGCTGGTCAACCATGTGTCCTCCTAGACAGTCCGCCCGGATACGTAGTACGTTAATCGAGCTTTAACGTCCTAACCCTCACCTATCGACTCATAGGAGGCAAGCACGTTGACGCTACGGTTTCGGCCTACGGTTTGGCCGGGACAGCCGGTCCCAGTTCCCCGTATCCCCCGCGCTCCGATACACCGCGACGAAGGCTGGCTGCTGTTCGACAGGAGCCAGGCCGACTACGTGCACGCACCCCCAGAGGTGTACCTGCGCGAGTTCAGGGACACGGATCCGCGCGACCTCGACGCACTCGCCGAGTTGTGCTCGCTCGGCATGATCCGACAGGTGAGCCTGGGTGACCCGGCCCGAGATCTGCCAATGCCGGAGAGTGCGTGGCAGTACGCCATGAACACCCTCTCGGCGGCTTTTGGTTTGCCGCCTTGCGCTGATATCGAGGCAGAAAGGCGGGACAGACACCAGCGGGACAGCCTTCATCTGTTCCCGGTCCACGCGACAGAGGTCGCCTATCGCGTCTTGCGTGTCAAGGAATGTTCGGAGCACCTGCTTGCATATCTCGACGACAAGCCGCCGGAGCAGGTTTGGCATGGCTGCGCGGACGAACGTGATGCGTGGTACAAGTTCACTGACGTCACTAGTCCGGCGCTGCAGGATTTTCACGTGCGCGTCTATGTTCCGACCCAGCATGAGCCTGCGGAGGCATACGACATCGGCGTGGTGAGGTCGACCCTGTACTCAGTCGCGATCTTGCAGCTTGCCAATCACCTGGCAGAAGACACGCCAATCCGCGTGTGCGCAAACGAGACGTGCGGCCGATTCTTTGTCAGGCAGCGAGAGAGCCCGCGACACAGGCAGCGAGAGCGCTCGCAATACGGCGGGCATCGGATGCAGGGAGTTATCTACTGCTCAAACACATGCGCTCGGGCGCAGTACCAGCGGGAGAAGCGACGCCGCGACAGCGCCGCGCAGAAAGGGGCGGGGCATGAGTAAGCGCGCGAACGGGGACGGCGGGCATCTACCACCGCGCCTCTGATGGCCGATGGGTCGGCGTGCTCGACCTTGACCGCGACGCTGCCGGGCGGCGCCGCCGGCATGTCGTCTACGGTCAACTCCGCCGTGAGGTCGCCGCCAAGCTCGACGAGGCACGAAATCGGCTAGCGGCAGACGAACCGGTGAAGGACGCCCGGACCACGATGGCAGCATTCGTCGACGATTGGATCCGGAAGGCGCTCCCAGCGTCCAACCGGAAGCCGAGCACGCAGGAGAACTATGCGACGATCGCCCGTACTCATCTCAGCCCAGCGCCGTTCGGCGCGTTGACGCTCGACAAGCTGCGCCCGTCCGACGTTGAGGCGCTCCTAGTCGCCAAGCGGGGCGCGGGACTGTCGGACTCAACCGTGAGGCTCATCTACACCGTTTGCCGGGCCGTGCTCGACATCGCCGTGAGGGATGGCATCGTCCGCCGGAACACAGCTGCCGCTGTGAATCGTCCGACCATTAAACGGAGCGATGCTCGCTACTTGACGGCCGAGGAGGCCGAGCGCCTCCTAGAAGCTGCCCGAGATGACCGGCTGCAGCCTCTCATCGTGCTCATGCTCGGCACCGGCCTACGCCGCGGTGAGGCCCTGGCGCTGCACTGGCGCGACGTGGACCTATCCGCCGGGCATGTGCGGGTGAGGTGGACGCTCGCCCGCGTGGACCGCGTACTGGTGTTTGACGACCCTAAGACCGAGCGCTCACGCCGTTTCGTGTCGCTCCCCTCCCCTGTTGTCGAGATGCTCCGCCGGCACAGACGGCGCTTACCGCCAAGCAGCTAGCAGCGCCTGTATGGCAGCCGTGGCCAGGCCATGACGACTTGGTGTTCCCGACGCAGATAGGCACGCCTCCAGACCCTAGAAACGCGCTCAGAGCGTTCGTCGTCATCGCTGAGCGTGCCGGGCTGGCGGACGTTGGTTTGCACACGCTGAGGCACAGCACCGCCTCGGCGCTCATTGCCGCTGGTGAGCACATCAAGGTCGTGCAGGAGATGCGCGGGCACTCGTCGTACGCCATCACGGCGGACATCTACAGCCATGTGAACGTGCAGCAGCAGCGTGCGGCTGCGGAGCGGCTCGGGGAGGCTTTCCGGTGGTGACGAACGCCGTGGCTACATCCGTGGCTACATTCAGTCCAACCGGGCATACTCCCCCAGCAAGAAACCTGCTCTCACTAGGGCTTTCGTGGTCGGGCTGGCGAGATTTGAACTCGCGACCCCTTGACCCCCAGATCGGCTGGGATCGGTTTGTGCGTCTCCAGCGAGCGTGGATGTAGCAGCCGCCCGATCACAAGCAAGCGTTCCGTGATGGCCAATCGCGGGCGTTGGGCCCAGATTGGGCCCAAGTCGGCGCTCTGACTCCTTCAGTCGGCCTGTGTGGTGGACCGGCGCTGAGCTGGCGAGTGGTCACCTGCGTCCGCCGTTGACCGCGACTGTGCGAGCGGATTGGTGAGCAGTTTGGTAATCAGTGTCGTCGTCAGACGATCGACCGGTTGGGTCACAGTGGAGGTCAGTCAGGCTTCGACTCGGCCGAAATTCTGCCAACGGCGCGACTCAGGCACAGATCGTCTTGGACCGTAGAGCACGGCACAGTTGCTCTCGCAAGTCGCTGTCAGGGATGTCGCTCACCACCGCGCTAAAGATCCCTGCTCGCGCCGGAAGGGATGTTGAGGCGTCGTGGTATCCGATCGGCGACATAGCGAGCGGGCTCGACGACACCCTTGCTGGACCGGAAGTTGTCGGCCAGCGTGACTTGCTGGACACCGTGGTACCGCTCGGCGAAGTCATGATGTTGGAGACTTGACGCCGCGCCACTGGTAGATCGTTTGATCGTTGTCGCCGACGACGCAGAGGTTGTGGATCCGGCTCCTTATCGCGTTGCCTCGCCACCGAACCGCTCATTTTTCGCACGGATCACAAGGTGCGGCAGCGTTCGCTCGATCCCAGCGGCGTGGCAGGCCTGGCGTTGGTGCATCACACCGTAGACAAAGGTGTCCTCGCCTGCGGCCCGGGCCTGGCCGGCGAGATCGAGCAGTACTGTGCGTGCGACGACGCTGTCGTGGTGGTCGCCGAGGAGTTCCTGCAGTTTTTTCGCCTGAGCCGCCTGGCGCCTAGCCTTGCCACCGAGTGCGGGCATCGCTGCCTCGGCGGCGTACCGTGCCCGCTTGGTGGCCTTGCGTGCCTCATGGATGGCCGCGTCCTGGTCCTCGGCGTCGGGCACAGCCGCGAGGGCGCGCTGCAGCCGCCGCGCTGCCCGCCGGACCGGCTTGGCTAGGACTTTGCCTGCCTTGCGCTCCGCTAGTGGTGTCAGCGGCGGATCGGCGATGAGCAGGTCTAGGTCGTTGAGCAGATGCAGATAGCGCCGCCCGTCGAGCACCTCCAGGGCGGCCTTGCCAGCTCGTGCGAGTTCGGTGGTGAAATATCCGGTGATGCGGGTCTCGACCGGCCCGATTACCAGCTCTGGGGGGATGGCGGCGAGCTCGGCAGTGAACCGGGCCAGCAACACCTCGCCGTCACGGGCATCGCCAAGTACGGCTGCAAGCCACTTCAGCTCCTCACCCAGCGGCCGGGTCGCCTCCCGCTGGATGATCTGGCCGAACGCCTGCAGCGCGCTGCGGGCCCGGCGGGTAGCGACCCGCATCTGGTGTACCGCGTCTGGCTCGTCACGGCGCATCAGCGGGTCATAGCGTGTGATCGCGGCCACCTGCCGTCGTAGGTAGGCGAGCACCACCTCGCCCGCGGGCGAACGTGCCGTCAGCGGGGTTTCCGGCGCGGCGATAGTGGTGGGCAGCCGGCTGCCGAGTGCCCGCTGCAGTTTGGTCCCTGTAGCGGCAGGCCGCGCGCCGGCTGAGCGCAGCCGATTGTCGATCGCCTTCAGCAGCTTGGGGCCGCCGGTGACAAGCTCGGCCTCGATCTCATCCCACGACAAAGCGGCAGCTCCATCGGCCGGCTCGGCCGACACGTGGTCCGCGGCGAGCTCGGCAAGTTCGCGGCCGCCGTCGCCGAGCAGCCGGAGCACGCGGCGGCTTGTCTGTATGCGCATGACCGGCGCCAGTGCCTCGCCTCGGGTATGAGCGCGGACCAACGCCGCGAGTTCCTTCGGCACCGCGCTAGCGGACCTGCCGCGGGCCGCTGCCGCAGCCCCGCGGGCGGCCGGCCGGGAGGGCCTATTGCGCGGCGCGACCAGGGGCAGGCGTAGTTCGTCCCGGGCGCCTTGCCCCACGGGCAGTTTCAGGTGCCAGCCCGCGTCTTTGCCGCCGGTGCGCCGCCGCAGCGTGATACCGGCTCGGATCAGCCGCAGATCTGCGGTGTCGAAGTAGATCGCGTCGAGGACCTGTTCATCTTGCTGTGAAACCGCCGCAATTCCGGCTACCCCGGTCATGGCTTTCACCGCGTCCAGGGCTGCCTTGCCCGCGGCGGCAGGGTCGTACTTCCGCTCCATCTCACGGACGACGGTGGCCATGTCCGTGCTGGCGCGGTCCTGGACGTCACCGTGCCAGTCATGCTCGGCCCGCGTTTTGCGGTGAGGCACCGGTGCCCTCCTTGTTTGATCAGCCCGTCACGTCAGTGCTGACCTGGGTCAGGAATCAAGGTCCTGGCCCGCTGCCAACTAGGCGGTGCTAGCCGCCGCGGCGAGGGCGGTCGCAGTGTGGTGTCGGGCCGCCCGCGCGATAAGTGCCGATTTCCCACAGCAGCAGCAGCCCGACCGCAGGGCGATGGCGAGGTCGGGTCGACGAGCCCGGCTTTACCCGCAGCGGCTCGATGAATCTGGCCACCAGCTTGGCCTCTCCTCCACCATCGCGCACCTCGCCTGGTTGATCTACATCTGCCGGTATTGGAATTGGCCCTTGTTCGCCCATTTCATCTCCATGATCGATTCCTATGCCTGGCGGAAATAGAGCCGAAAGTCCTAAGCCTCCAGGGGGTAACAACTTTCGTGGCGATCAAGACGACGACGATGATCAACACCAGCACATAACTGGCCATCCTCAACATGCCGTGTCGACCGTGCATCTTCCGGGTCATCGCCTCAGGCTCGGGAGCTGGTTGCAAAGGCGTGTGTCCTCATCACGTCCTCCCTCGTGAGGCAGCCACGGCCATAGCCGCTACCCAGGGTTGGTTCTTAAACCCCCGGGGGGTATATACATTCGGGGCTGCGGCTGGAGGACGATACGCAATAGGCGGCGCATCCGCCGTACTCACTAGCCAGCGGGCCGATCGCCACGCACGCCGCAGGGTTTGAGATAGGCCGCCCGGCCCCGGGCGGCCCTCGATGTGGTCGGTCTCCGTCAGCGACGGTCGTCGCGGCGGTCTTCGCGGCGGTCGCCGCGGTCGTCTCGTCGATCGCCGCGGTCGTCGCGCCGGTCGTCGCGGCGGTCGTGCCGGCGGTTCATGCCGTGGGCGACAACGACGGCCCCTCCGACCGCTGCAGCGGTTCTACGCCTGCGTCGGGCTGCAAGTGGCATGTCAGTCTCCTTGATCAGTTTGGGCGGCTGCCGCGAGTTCGGCGGCTTCCGCGGTTTCGGCTGCGTCAGCTTCGATGGCCGCGATCACCGCTTGGATCGGGATGCGTCCGCTGGCCGCCAGCTGTCCTCCGGCATGCCGCACGGCGGCACCGAACGGTGCGGCCCACAGGTTCTCCCAAACGAGGACGGCCGCCGAGCTGCCAGGCTCGATGGTCTCAGCGAGGTCCGCGACATCCTGCTCGCTGAGGATCATCGCCATCTCGGTCTCCAGCGCGCGCAACTCGCCGAGCGCGGTGTCCTCCTCCGGATCGGTTACCTCGAACGCTTCGAAGCTGCCATCCTCGTCCTTTTTCAAGAACAGAAGGTCCAGGACGCGGATCAGGCCCCGGTCGACGTAGTCCGTGAGGATGGGAGCAATCGTCCCGGTCAGCTTGCTGCCCGGGAATTCGACGACGATCCAGTCGACTGGACCCAGCTCGTCGACGTTGTCAGTCATGGTGTACCTCCCGTGATGTGCACTGATAGACGTCTGCTTGGGCGAGGAGCGTCCGCAGTCCACTCGAACGTCAACAGTCACAACCTGCTAGGAATTCGAACTCAGGTGCGTTGTACCCACCGGATTTCGCCGGCGCCGCGCGTTACGTCCACCCTTTCGCCAACGATCACCCACCCTATAGAGCCAAAGGTCCCGATGCGAAATCCTCGCCTGGGAACGGGCACGCTTCGCCCGAGCGGACGGTCGTGATCAACTCTGGCCACACGGTGTCGACAAGCGTGCCTCCGAGCCCTCCAGATCCTTCGGACGGATCAACAACGAGCAGAGCCCGCTCCCGATCCCAGTCGAGTTCTCACACGCGCCCGCGGCAGACGCGTCAGGACAGCGGACGTGTCAGTCAGACTGCTGAAGCTCGCGTTGTCTGGATCGAGAGCCGCCCGCCCGCCCAATCCTCGCGTCCCGCCACCTCTGGCTGTACGAGTTGGTCTTCGCAAGATCATCGACTGCCGCCCGTGCTCACAGACCTGGTATGGATTGGTCGCCGCGCTCGCCAAACTCACCTGGTCACTTGATCACGGTGAGCTCCCCGACTGGGCGGCGGCGGTCGGCCCGTCGACACTGGTGATCATCGACGAAGCCGGCATGGCCGACACCCTGTCCCTCGACACCGCGGTCCAGTTCGCCATCGGTCGCGGTGCCAGTGTCCGTCTGGTCGGCGATGATCAACAACTCGCCGCGATCGGCGCCGGCGGCGTCCTCCGCGACATTGAGCACACCTACGGCGCCCTCCGCCTGACCGAGCTGCATCGCTTCACCGACCCCGCCGAAGCCGCCGCATCACTCTCCCTCCGCGAAGGCAAACCAGAGGCACTCGACTTCTACCTTGATCGCGGCCGCGTTCACGTCGGTGACATCGCCACCACCACGCACGATGCCTTCGCGGCCTGGGTTTCCGACCGGGCCGCCGGACTCGATGCGATTATGCTCGCCCCCACCCGAAAGCTTGTGGCCGAACTCAACCGGCAAGCCCGTGATCATCTCCTCGGCGGTCACCCGCCAGCCCGCGAAGTGCGGTTAGCGGATGGGAACGAGGCCAGTGTCGGCGATGTGATCATCACCCGCAGCAACGACCGCCGACTGCGCCTCGCGCCAGCGGACTGGGTCAAGAACGGTGACCGTTGGACCATCACTAGAGTAGGCCGCCGCGGCGACCTGACTGTTCGGCACAACCGCAGTCATCGCACCGTCCGGCTGCCAGCCGACTAGGTTCAGGCCTCGACCGGTCTGGGCTACGCCACCACCATTCACGCCGCCCAAGGCGTCACCGCCGACACGATGCACGGCCTGATCACAGGACAGGAATCCCGGCAGCAGCTGTACACGATGCTCACCCGCGGCCGAGCGACGAATCACTTGTACGTGCAGGTGGTCGGCGACGGCGACCCGCACACCCTGATCCGACCCGAAACCGTCGCACCCCGCACGCCAACCGAGATTTTGCAGCAGATCCTCACTGGTGACGAGGCGCCCACCTCAGCCAGCACACTGCTGCGAGAACTCAGCGACCCAGCCGCCCGGCTTCATGATGCGGTCCAGCGCTACACCGACGGGCTCAAGTTGGCGGCCGAGCAGCTCGTCGGACCCCAGATCGTTCACGCGCTCGACGGCTTAGCGGACCAGGTCATTCCTGAACTCACGAGCGAGCCGACGTGGCCGACCCTCAGAGCACATCTGCTCGCCTTGGCGGCTGAAACCGGTGAGCACCCACTCCTCCACCTCCATGAAGCCGCGCTGGAGCGGGATTTCCGCACCGCGGGAGACATAGCGGCTGTATTGGACTGGTGCCTTCCGGAGCCCGCGTCCATTGCCCTAGGGCTACTACCCTGACTTCCCGGCATACCGTCAACGATTCATGATCATCACGTTTGGGGCGAGTACCTGGCGAAGCGGTCACAGCTCGTTTCCGGCCTCGCGGTTCAGGTCCGAGACTGCGCCAGTCATAGCAGCGAACAGCCGCTATGGGCACCACCGGGCAGCCACCCGACAGCCGCCCTTCTTGGTGAAGTCGCCGTCTGGCGAGCCGCGAACGGCGTCGACCCCGCAAGACCGCCGCGCTACCGGATCGGACCAACTGCAGATCTCTTCGGCCGAATGGCAAAGACATCTCGAGCGAAGGATCGCCCACGCTAGCGACAACCCGACCAACTCGGATATCCGGACGCAGGAAGTTGGTTCCACTTTCCAAGTTCGCCGTGACAAAGCTCGACAGCACTGGCCCCGGCCATCCGCCAACAACCGGAGGTCGGGTCCGCCCCGCCTTGGACGCTAGGGAATCTGCCATATGGCCACGGCACACGAATCGACGCTGCGGTGATGCAAGTCACCTCCGCGGTCAATCGGTCCGACTACATGATGGATTGTGGTCGAGCCTTTGCGGACATCCGGCCAGGTAGGCAGCGCTTCGCGACTTCCGTCTTCCTCATTAGAAAAAGGTGCCGAGACACTGACCACCAAGCGAGCTTTCTCTCCTTCGGGCGGTAAGTGAGGCTGGTCTGACCCCAGCCTGACCTCGCGAAGACATCCACAGGAGTTGCACCACGCTGGCGGCAAATCAGTCAACGTGAATGAATGCCTTTGGTGGACAAGGGAAGGAGCTACCGGTGTACTTAAAATCGGGCAGCGGCCTCCGCTCTGGAAGCTCCAGCGCTGGTTGTCCCAGTTCTGCCGGCTCGAGGCTGTGGCGTGAGCCCGAAGCGTCCTCCGCTGGGAGTGCGGTTGACAGCGGACATTGAGGAGGTCCGTGCTCCGCGTGGCACGGTGTGGTGGGCACGGGTTCGCTGGCACGATCCGGAATCGGGGCGGCGGGAAAGCATAAAACGCTCGCATTCCACGCACGAGGCCGCAGCCACCTGGATCACACAGATGCAGAACGCGTCGCGGACGGGCGTTGACGCGACGCAGACACTGGCCGAGTACGTGACCTTCATCGGCGACCGCTGGACCAGAGGAATCGACCCCACGTCAACCTATGACCCATACTCGGCCGGTCTCCGTCGTCGCGTCCTTCCAACGCTCGGTCATCTTCCGGTCGCGATGATCACCGCCGGCCTGGTCGACCGCGCCATCGACCAGTGGGAGACCGAGTTCGGCCGGTCGACGATCAAGAACACGGTCTCCGCGCTGGTCCTGGTGCTCAACGAGGCGGTTCGCGACGGCATCATCCCTCGCAACCCGGCAACGGACCGAGCCCGTCGGCGCACGGTCGGCCGTTCTTCCGGCAACTCCGAACCGAGCACACCGCGTGACCTCGCTCTTCCCAACGTCGCCATCCTTGAGCAGCTGGTAGCCCGCGCCGTCGAGGCCGGCAAGGACCAGTCGTGGGGCGACGTGGTGACGATCCTTGCCACGACCGCGCTCCGGATCAGTGAGGTGTCAGGCCTCCGCGTTGGTGACATCGATCTGGTCCGAGGACTTATTCACGTCCATCGCCAGACATACCCAGGCCACGGCGGCCTGGTAACGAAGGAGACCAAGGGCCGTCGACGGAGGACGGTTCCAATCATTGACCCGCTACGTCCAACGCTCGTCCGGCTGACCGCCGGCCGACGCGCAGAGGAACGACTTGTCCTCGGTCCCCGCGGCGGCGTGATCACCACCGCCACATTGCGGGACGCGACCGGTTGGGACGCGCTGGTCACCGAGCTCGGGCAACCGGGCCTGGTCCGCCACGGCCTACGGCACACCGCCCTGACCTGGATGGCCGACGCTGGCGTCGATCTGCACATCCTGCAGCGAGTCGCCGGACATCAGGATCCGGCAGTCACGGCTCGCTACCTGCATCCCGATGTGCAGGCCATGCTGGAGGCTGGTACAGCGTTTTCGGCCTGGTGGTCCGTAGCTGGTCCGGAG
>Ga0190271_10003051_pt1 | contig 10396 bp, 12 predicted proteins | sample Popmic356T_FD_133747 | JGI IMG/M metagenome (GOLD analysis project Ga0190271, IMG submission 133747) | Populus adjacent soil microbial communities from riparian zone of Weber River, Utah, USA - 356 T | ecosystem: Environmental > Terrestrial > Soil > Riparian zone | place: USA: Utah | collected... | reverse complement strand
TGTCGGTGGCCCAGCGCCTCTATGAGAACGGATACATCACCTACATGCGGACGGACTCGACGTCCCTGGCCGACTCCGCCGTCGCCTCCGCCCGCTCTCAGATCACCAAGCTCTACGGACAGGAGTATCTCTCGCCCAAGCCACGGACGTTCGCATCCAAGGTGAAGGGCGCCCAAGAGGCGCACGAGGCGATCCGGCCCGCGGGAGATGACCATTTCCAAACACCGGAACAGGTGGCGACTCTCGTCGGTCCGGACGAGGGTCGGCTCTATGACCTCATCTGGAAGCGGACCATCGCCTCGCAGATGGCCGACGCCGTCGGTTTCACCGTATCGGCCCGCCTCGGGGCGAAGTCCGCCGACGGGCGCGAGGCGGTCTTCAGCACCAGCGGCAGAACCATCACGTTCCCGGGCTTTCTCCGGGTCTACGTGCAGGGCTCGGACGACCCCGAGTCCGATGCCGACGACAAGGAGAAGGTCCTGCCCAAGCTGGTACCGGGCGACGCCCTGGCCGTGCAGCGTCTGGAGCCGACCGGGCATGAGACGCGCCCCCCCGCCAGGTACACCGAGGCGTCGCTGGTTCAACGTCTCGAGGAGCTGGGGGTGGGACGGCCCTCGACGTATGCCTCGATCATGACGACGATCCAGGACCGCGGTTACGTGTGGAAGAAGGGCTCGGCTCTCGTACCGAGCTTCGTCGCGTTTGGCGTCGTCGGACTGCTCGAGAAGCATTTCCCCCAACTCGTCGATTACAGCTTCACCGCATCGATGGAGGACGACCTCGACCGGATCGCCGCCGGAGAGGAGGAGTCGGTCCCCTGGCTCACTCATTTCTACTTCGGCGACGACGGGCTCAAACACAAAGTGGCGAGCCGTCTCGATGAGATCGATCCACGTGCAGTCGGCTCGATACCGATCGGTGTCAACGAGGACGGCAACGACGTCGTGGCCAGGATCGGGCGCTATGGCCCGTATGTGGAGATCGGAGAGGAGCGGGCATCCATCCCCGATGACCTGGCTCCCGACGAGCTGACGGTCCAGAAGGCGACCGAGCTGGTCGAGCACCAGAACGCCGGCGACAAGATCTTCGGGACCGACCCCGAGTCCGGGCTCACCGTGTATGGCAAGACCGGCCGATTCGGGCCATACATCCAGCTCGGCGAGGCCGAGGAGGGCAGCAAGACGAAGCCGAAGCGAGCATCCCTGTTCAAGAACATGACCATGGACGAGCTTTCGATGGACACGGCGCTACAACTCCTCGCCCTGCCCCGCACCGTCGGCCCGGACCCTGAGGGTGTCGACATCGTCGCCCTCAACGGCCGATACGGGCCATACATCCAACGAGGGTCTGATCGGCGCAGTCTCGAGAGCGAGGAGCAGCTGTTCACCCTCACCGTCGATGAGGCCCTCGCCCTTCTCGCCGAGCCACCACGCCGTAGAGGTCAACAGGCGGCCGGGCCACTGAAGGAGCTCGGCCCCGACCCGGTCAGCGGGAAGGAGGTCACGGTCCGAAACGGGCGCTATGGCCCCTACGTGACCGACGGGGAGGTCAATGCCTCATTGCGTCAAGGCGACTCTCCCGAGAACATCACCATCGAGCGTGCTGCCGAGCTGCTGGCGGCGCGCAGGGACCGCGTAGCAAACGGCTAGAGAACTGTTGCGGCCATCTCGGCTAGTGGGGAGCGCACGGTTTTCTCCAGGGTGACGTGGCCGAACAGCGACGAGCCCTTGAATTTCTCGATGAGTGCCGCCATCCCACCGAACGGAGAGATGTACGGGTTGTCAACCTGGGTCAGATCTCCGCAGAAGACCACCTTCGAGTCACGGGACATCCTTGTGAGGATCACTTTGAGTGTGGGCAGCTCCAGGTTCTGCGCCTCGTCGATGATGACGAACTCACCAGTGATCGAACGACCCCGAAGATAGGTCACGGCCGCCATCTCCAGCTCACCCCGATCGACGAGCTCCTCGATTGCATTTTTGGCGCCGTCGACCCCGGCATCGGAGAAGAGCGCGTAGAGGTTGTCGTGCACCGCGGCCATCCAAGGCGCCAGCTTCTCGTTGAGATCCCCAGGCAGGTAGCCGACTTCCTGACGACCCACTGCCACCAGCGGGCGATAGACCGACACTCTCCGGTACCTGCCCTGTTCGATTACCTGCTCCAGGGCAGCGGCCAGCGCAAGGAACGTCTTTCCGGTTCCCGCCATGCCCATGAGTGACACGGCAGGGATGTCCGGATCGAGCAGCTGATGCAGCGCGACTGTCTGCCGCACGTTCTTCGGCTCCACACCGAAGGCCCTCACATGGGTGGGTACCCGCTCCACCACAACCGTCGGCTCGGCCTGGATCACCCGGGCCAGCGCGGATCTCGAGGCCCCGGATCGAAGCAACACGAACTGGTTGACCATGGCGTCGATCTCGTCGAGGGTGATCTTTCCCTCGTCGAACAGCCGATCGATGGTGTCACCGTCCGTGGCGTGCTCGACGAGCCCGGACTGGAGCTGTTCCACCGGAACGGTGTCCGCGCGGTAATCCTGGACGGGCACCCCGAGCTGTGCCCCTTTGATGCGTAGGGAGGCGTCCTTCGTGACCAGAACGGCCGGGGACTGCTCATGCAGGTTCAAGCATGTGGCCAGGATCCGGTGATCCGGGGTTTGGGGATCGAGGACCGCGGGCAATCGCGTGGACACGACCCCGTTGAGCTCGATCCTGAGAGTGCCACCCCCCGGGAGCTCTACCGGCTCCCGCAACCCGCCCGCCTGCGAGGCCCCGAGCTCTTCCAGGAGGCGGATCGCGGCCCTGGCGTTGCCCCCGACTTCGTCCATTCGTGTCTTCTTGCGATCCAGCTCTTCGACGACGACGAGGGGCAGCACGACGTCGTGCTCGTCGAATCGGAGTGGGGCTTGTGGGTCGGCGAGGAGCACACAGGTGTCGAGGACGTAGGTGGACGCTGGTTCGGTCTGTCTAGCGGTCGTCGCCAAGGACCACAGCTTCCCGCCCCTGGCGATGAATTACAAGGATCGCCGGTGAATGGGGCTCAGAGGTCGACCCTGAATACCGGGAAGAGCGCCGTCTTCGCCGCGAAATCTGCCTCGGTCGGATTCTCCGGGACGTCCATATAGGGGCGGGCGAAGCTCTCTCTTTCGTAGTAGGCGGCCGCAGCCGAGGCCGCTGGCGGGCCGGTGACCTCTTCGAGACGGGCCTGGCGCTCGTTGGATGCGTGGCGCAGGGTCACGGATGGGTTGGCCCGGACATTGTGCACCCAGGCCACCTCGCCATACGGCGAGACCACGTACTCGACGCCATCCATTTCGAGCGGGCTCACCGGGACTTCACGTCTCTGCCCGCTCTTCCGCCCCGTGGTGGTCATCACCTGGGTCCTGCCCATGCCCCGCCGGGCCGCCCATGCCATGAGACGGTTCAGGTTCCGGGTGGGTTTGTATTCTTTGGCCATCGTCGTGGAACCTAACCCGTCACCGTCTCCGGGAGGCCCATTCGATGAAGTCCTTCAACGGCTTGGCGTTGACCACCCGATCGGTCGTCACCCATCCCCGCTGTGCATAGGTGACTCCATAACCCATCCGGACGAGGTCGCTGGTGTGATGGGAGTCGGTGTCGATGACGAAGTCCACACCACGGGACATCGCCTGGCGCACCACTTCAGCCGTGGCATCGAGCCGATCCAGCGCCCCATTGATCTCGAGTGCGACGCCGGTCACTTCGAACGCCTCCAGCACCACGTCGATGTCCAGCTCGACACCCGGGCGGCGCCCGACGTATCTGCCGCTGAGATGACCGATGGCGTTGACTGCCGGATCGCGGAGGGCTCTGAGGATCCGGGCGGTCTGTCGATCCTGCGGTAGGTCGAAATGAGAGTGGATCGAGGCCACGCAGTAGTCGAACTCGAGGCGGAATCCTTCGTCGTAGTCGAGATCCCCATCCGGGCCGATGTTGAGCTCGCAGCCAAAAAGGAGGCGAATGTCGGGGTATTTGTCCTGCAGCTCACGGATGCGATCGCGATGTTCCAGCATCACCTCCCGGGGCGACCCGTTGATGGCGAGGTCCTCGCCATGATCGGTGAACGCCACGTATTCGTAGCCTCTGGCCATCGCCGCCTCGATCATCTCCTCGAGAGTCGACCGGCCATCCCCGGAGCGGTCTGAGTGATAGTGAAGGTCACCCCTGATCCGGGAGAGGTCGATGAGTTGGGGCAATGTGCCTTCCGCCGCGGCCTCTACCTCACCGGTTCCCTCCCGCATCGGAGGAGGCACCGGCTCCATCTCCAGGGCCTTGTAGATGTCCTCCTCCGTCTCTGCGGCGATCAGCTTCTCCACTTCGAACAGCCCGTACTCGCTGAGAAGCCACCCGCGGTCGATGGCACGCTGACGAAGTGCGATGTTGTGAGCCTTGGAGCCCGTGAAATAGAGAAGGGCGGAGCCCAGCTGACCGGGGTCCACGGTGCGCACATCGACCTGCATGCCCTCCCGGGTCAGGAACGACGTCTTAGTCCCGCCCGACCCGATCACCTCGGCTGCTTCGGGCAGCCCGACGACGAACTCGGAGACGGCGGCGGGCTCGGTGGTGGCGACGACTATGTCGATATCGCCGACCGTGTCGGAGAACCGGCGGATCGAGCCACACGGCATCGCTGCCTCGACCCCTTCGACGGCGGCGAGCCGTGCAGCGAGTGACTGGGCCAGTGGCAGGGCCTCGACCAACGGCGTCCGCCGGTCCTTTCCATGCAGACCCAGGCGCTCGATCGCCTTGCCGATCTTCTCCTCGGATGTCTTGCCCAGACCCGGCAGGTCGCGCAGCCGCTCGGAGGCGATTGCCTCGCGCAGGCCGTCGACGTCCTCCACACCGAGCTCGGCCCGGATCACTTTGAGAGTCTTGGGGCCGAGACCGGGGATCTTCGTGAGCTCGACAAAAGCCGGAGGGTATTTCTCCCGGAGGGCGGCCAGCTTCGCCACCGAGCCGGTGGACATGAACTCGAGGATCTTGTCAGCCGTCGAGGCACCGACTCCCTTGATCTCAGTCAGTTCCTTCTTGCCGAGACCGGTCAGCTCGCCTTGATATCCCTCGATCCCGTGCAGCGCGTTCTCATAGGCGCGGACACGGAATGCCTGTGGGCTGCCCTCGTCGAGGGCGGTGAGCTTGGCCAGCTCGGCCAGCATGCGCAGGACTTCGAGACGGGTGGCCACATGCCGGAGCCTATATCGGCCCTCAGCCGTCGACGATGACGGCCAATGACCCGCCGGTGAGGTCGAGAATGGTGCTCGGAGAGACCTCGAGCTGGAGCCCACGTCGCCCGCCGGACACAGCAATCGTCTCGTGGTCTTGCGCCGAGGCGTCGAGGACCAATCGGTGCCGTTTGCGCTGCCCGAACGGGCTGATCCCTCCGGTCACGTAGCCCGTCTCCCGCTCGGCCATCACGGGTGGAGTCAGCGAGCATCGCTTGCCCCCGACGGCATGGGCCAGTCTCCTTGGTGAGAGACGCCGATCGACCGGGATCACGGCCACGACCAGCTCACCGTCCACCTCGGCGACGAGCGTCTTGAAGACCCGATCCGGGCCCATTCCGATGGCCGCCGCCACGGCCACCCCGTAGCCCTCACCCACCTTCTCGGTGACGTCGTATCGATGAACGCGGTAAGTCGCGCCGGAATCGTCGAGGGCCGCTGTCGCCCTTGTGGCCGCGCCTGCCATTTCACCAGCGCTCGACGAGATGCTCGCGTCCCGGTGGCGGCTCATAGGACTCGGGCCAGAAATCGGTGACCGAGGTGATCTGCCCTTCTGAGAACGTGAAGAACGCCATCCCGTCTGCGGGCTCGGAGCCGCCGACCTCCCAGCCGAACCACGCGACCCCATGATCGTTGTCGGCCAGGGAGACTTTGAGAAGAAGGTGCCAGTCACCGGGGTACTCCTGATTGAACTGGAGGTACCGCTCACGTCCCGTGATCCGCTCCCTCGTCTGGGGTAGCTCATAGACCACCGCCGGATGAAGCAGAGACGCCCAACCCTGCCAGTCTCGGGCCTCCAGGGTCTCGATGAAGCGGTTGACGAGCTGCAAGTTGGTCGACATGACACGATGAAGCTAACGAAAGGGTCGCCTCAGCGGCCCAGCCAGGCCCGGGGCTCGAACTCGGCTCGCGCTGTCTTGCCCACCAGAACCTCCCCGAAGAGAGGCACATCTGCTCTCAGTGCAACGGTGACCGCCACTACCCGCGAACGAAGCGTCGGGTCGACTGGACACCAGCAACTCACAATCTGCGCTCCGTTACGGGACGCATACTCCGCGGCTAGATCGTCCGGGGCCCCGGCCGCGGCGGCCGGGTAAGTTGCGACTGCGGCGGCGAGGGCGGCAGCCTCGGCCGCCGTTGCCGCATTCTCACGGGCATCGAAGAGGACACCGAGCGCCGTGGTGCCCACTCCGATTACGGCGATCAGGGCGCAAAGACCGATCATGAGGATCGTCCCGGCGCCCCGCTCGCCTGTCATCTCTCGACGCGCATTGTCGCCCTCGCCGATAGGTCCACACCGAGGCTGCGGGTAAACGGCTGGCCCAGGACGTGTCTGATCGAGATGGTGACAGTGGCTACCGCGCCGACCCTCGTTGGTCTTTGCACCGAGACCCGGGCCGTGTCACGCATCCCGGGGCTCAACGCCGCCAGTACCGCCTCGACCGCTCGAGAGGGGTCGGGTGTGGTCGCTGCCACACGTGCGCCCTCCCGAACCGCACCCTGCAGCTCGATCCGAGCCCTGGCCACGCCGATCAGCTGGATCGATGCGACCAGGACGAGAATGGCGATCGGGAGCACGAGAAACAGCTCGACCGTCACCGAGCCCCGCTCCCTACTCAGAATTTTCCCGCCACCCAGTCGATCACCTTTCCGAACAGGCTGCCCAGCAGACCTCCTCCGCTCCCCGACTGCAGCCATTTCAGGGCGATAACGGCCAATGCGGTGGCGGCGAGGATCACCAGGAAGTACTCGACCGTTCCTTGCCCGCGCTCGTCGCGGGTCGCAAGCCAGGTCAACATCCGTGCCATTTCCTCTCCTTTTCATCCGGTTTCCGACCGGTGCGGGGAGAAGTGCGGATCTCAACTCAATGGCCCCGAAAGGTCCTGAAAGATTTGGAGCATCGAAGGTGCGTAGATGAGGAGGACGAGACCGGGGAGGAGCAACAGAGTGATCGGCAACATCAGCCGCACGGGCAGAGGGCGGGCCCGAGCCACCCGTGTCGCCTTCTCGGCCGCGATGTCCGCCTCGATCATCGACCGAACCGTGTCACCGAGGGCCGCGCCCGACTTCTGCGCTCGGGCCAATTGAGACAGGACCACCCTCATCTCGCCCGTCACCAGCATCGAGGCCTGACTCAGACCGGAGATGGTGGCCACCCGGGCGGCGAGCCTCAGCTCGGCATGTCCCGGAAACGAGGCACCGACTGTTTGCAACGCCCCGAGGACCGAGCGCCCTGATCGGAGCTCGACAAGGAGCACGATCAAGACCGGCCGCAGTAGAGAAGGACGCTTCTTCAGCCGATGCCGGATAAGGACACCGGCATGAAGGCAAACACCGAGGACGGCGCCGGGCAGACCTGCCACCGCGAGCCCAATGGATCCGAACACGACCGCAGTCATCTGGCCCTCCGAAGGATCAGCACAGACAAGGTGATGCCGGCGCCCACCAGGCCAAGCCCGACCAGAGCCGCCGCCCTTTGCGCCGGCTGCCGGAGGAGCCCCTCGAACCTGCCCTCGGTTACTGCCCATCCGATCGCCAGCATCGGTCCCAGAAGCAGTACCGCACCGGTCGCCCTCGCCGGTGCAGATGCAATCGAAACCTCATGTGCGACCTCCACCTGAGCCAGCGCGAGCGCGCCGATCTCGTCGAACAACGCTGCCGGCGAGACACCGAGCCCATCTGCGCGAGCGAGCAGCGCGCCCAGCTCGGGCCCGATCTCGGCGAATTCCGCTCTCGCTGCCCGGGCGATCTGGTCCATGGGGGCACCGATTCGGCAGCACCGCGCGACTTCCATCGCCTCAACCGAGACGGCGGCTGTCTCCAGCGAGGCGCGCAAGGAGGCCCCGGCACGGAGCTCGCCTGAGACCGCCTCGCAGAATCTGGCCGGGCGCATGGAGAGCCCGGGCCGGGAACGCCACCAATGGACTGCGACCAGACCGGCCATTGGGAGAGGGGCGGCCACCACCAGCGTCAGAACGGCAATCCGTCGCCATTCGATTCCGGCCGCCACAGCGAGGGCGATGAAGAGCGGGGTCATGGGCTCCCCTCGATGCCGTCGTAACCGACGTGGGCTACGTCGGAGATGACGCGGTTGCCGTCGTTCCGCTCCATCTGAACCACAATGTCCACGGCGGCATGGATCTGGCGTCGGACTGCGAGCTCCGACGTGTCGCCTGCGGACAGAGCGAGCGTCTCCAGCCTCCACAACGCCTCCTGCGGGCTATTGGCGTGGATCGTCGACATCGAGCCCCGATGACCGGTGTTGAGCGCCCAGATCAGGTCGAGGGCCTCCGGGCCTCGCACCTCGCCGACGATGATCCGGTCCGGGCGGAGGCGGAGTGCCGATCGCAACAGCTGACGAATGGTGATCGCCCCAATCCCCTCAGGGTTTGGTGGGTGGGCCTCGAGACGCACCTTGTGTCCCGGGATGCGGAGCTCGGCGGCATCTTCGATGGTCACCACTCGCTCCTCCGGCGAAATCAGCCCGGCGAGGAGATCGAGGAGGGTGGTCTTGCCGCTTCCCGTGCCGCCCGAGACAATCACCGTTCGCTTCCCGAGCACGGCCTTCGAGAGCAGGGCGACCTGCTGCTGTGTCGCGGTCCCGACCGTCACCAATTCCTCGAGCGACTCCACCGCCTGGGTGAAGCGCCGGATGGCGACGATGGGATGGTCGACGGCGGCCGGCGGGACCACGACGTGAATCCGACTCCCATCGCTGAGACGCCCCTCCACCATCGGCGAGGACCGATCGACCCTCAGCCCGAGCGGTGCGATAACTCGCTCGATGGCTGCGTGCAGGTCGGCCTCTCCGGCAAACCGGGCCTCCACCCGTGTCAACACGCCGCCCCGATCCACCCAGATGTCATCCGGCCCGTTGACCAGGATGTCGGTCACTTCGGGGTCCGCCAGCAGCGGCTCCAGGGGCCCGAGGCCCAGGACCCGATCGGCGACATTCGCTGCCCATCGGGCCCCGCGTTGGGGAGAGGCGACGGAGAGGAGGCGTTCCGCCTCGGCGGTCACCTCGGATCGACGCAACGGCACGGGCCCGAATGCGATGTCGCCGACGACCCGGTCGATCACGCCCATGGCATCTCCCAAACCCTCTCCCAGGCCCGCACCCAGCGAGCCCGGCCCGCCGACCTCCCCGAGAGGAGCCGTCGTGCCAGGGATCCGCTGAGACGAGGCAGCACCGGTCCCGGGCCTGGCGGTCTCGCTCCAGCCGCCATCGGCTGCCACACGCCTGGGCTCTCCTCGATCGACCGGAGAAATCCTGGCAGCAGGGGTCTGACCGGGACGGTGGGACCGGGCCATTGCCCCCGTCGGCATCGGATCACGACTGCCTGCCAGCCCTGGGCCAGCTGGTCGATCAGGGGCAATGCCTCGTCGGGCTCGATCGGCCCGGACGACAGGAGCGCCACGCCGGAACGGCCCGGGCTCAGCTCGGACAAGGAAGGCCCGTCCGCGGCAAGATCCGACAGGGTTCGGCCATTCTCGAGGGCGAGATCGAGGCACAAATCTATGACGAGGGCACTCCCTGCCGCCTGCGCCAGCCCCAGTGCGGAGAGCAGCGACAGGACCGGGTCCGGCGAAGCGACAGCTAGTACGCCGAACCGGCCCGGAGATCTCCCCATCCCCACCATGACCTCGAACATATCTGGCGCCGAGGTGCCCTACAAGATGGTTGGCTGCCAGTCGAAGCCGGCTGAGGTCACCGCGCCAATCAACTCAGCTGCGGAATAAGTGCCCTCCCCGAGGGCGGCGATCACAGTGATGTCGAGGACGAAGCCGCCCACCGCCCAGAGGGAATCGCGGTCGAGATCGGCGACCAGCCTCCTCGCCTCGACCTGCTTGACCGCCTCCCTCACCGGCGACACCAGCAGGCCCGGGATGGGCAGCTCATCGGGAAGGCCCTCACGATCCACTGGCTCGCCGTTGTGATCAACGATCACCAGCGGCGCGGTGGCGGCCAGCGCACGCAGGGTCCGAGTGTCGATCATCGGCGAAAAGTACCCTCGAGCCGTGATCGATCGAGTGATGGTCGTGGTCGCCGCCGGGAGCAGTGTCAGGTTTGGGGAGGACAAGATGCTGATGATGGTGGCGGGTAAGCCCTTGGTTGCCCACACGGTCGCTGCCGTCATCGACCACGTCGATCGCTGC
>Ga0190271_10003050_pt1 | contig 10396 bp, 12 predicted proteins | sample Popmic356T_FD_133747 | JGI IMG/M metagenome (GOLD analysis project Ga0190271, IMG submission 133747) | Populus adjacent soil microbial communities from riparian zone of Weber River, Utah, USA - 356 T | ecosystem: Environmental > Terrestrial > Soil > Riparian zone | place: USA: Utah | collected... | reverse complement strand
GCGCCGAACCGGAGCCCGTCGAGGAGCGCGATCGGCCGGGCGCCCATCGCGACGATGTCCCGGAGGATGCCGCCGACGCCGGTGGCGGCGCCCTGGAACGGTTCGACCGCGCTCGGGTGGTTGTGGGACTCGACCTTGAAGGCGACCGCGTAGCCGTTGCCGACGTCGACGGCGCCGGCGTTCTCGCCCGGGCCCATCACCACCCGCTCGCCCTCGGTCGGCAGCTTCCCCAGCAGCTTGCGCGAGTGCTTGTAGGCGCAGTGCTCGGACCAGAGCAGGCTGAACATCGCCAGCTCGACGTCGTTCGGCTCCCGCCCCAGCTTCTCGACGATCAGCTCGTACTCCGAGTCGGTCAGCCCGAGCTCGCGGTATTTCGGAGTGCCGACGGTCACGCCAGGACCCCGCTCATCCGATCGAAGACCCGCAGCCCGTCGGTCGAGCCGGTCAGGGGATCGACCGCGTGCTCGGGGTGGGGCATCAGGCCGAGCACGTTGCCGCGCTCGTTGGTCACCCCGGCGATGTCCCGCACCGAGCCGTTGGAGTTGTGGCCGTCGGCGTAGCGGTAGGCGACCTGCCCGTTGGCCTCCAGCTGGTCGAGCATCTCGTCCGGCGCGTAGTAGCGGCCTTCGCCGTGCTTGGCCGGGATCGAGAGCTGCTCGCCGGTTTCCTCCTCGACCAGCTCGACCTGGTGGCAGCGGAAGCGCAGCTCGACGTTGCGCAGCAGCGCGCCGGGCAGCAGCCCCGCCTCGCAGAGGACCTGGAAGCCGTTGCAGATGCCGATCACCGGCGCCCCGCCCGCGGCCGCCTCGGCGACCGCCTCCATCGCCGGGCTGAAACGGGCGATCGCGCCGGCGCGCAGGTAGTCGCCGTAGGAAAAGCCACCGGGGACGACGACCCCGTCGACCCCGTTCAGGTCGCGGCTCTCGTGCCAGACGAGCCGCGCCCCGTCGCCGTGGACCTCGCAGGCGTGCAGCGCGTCCCGCTCGTCGCAGGACCCGGGGAACTGGAGGACGCCCCAGATCACAGGGTCTGGATCTCGTAGTCCTCGATCAGGGGGTTGGCGAGCAGCTTCTCGCAGAGCTCGCCGAGCCGCTCAGGGTCCTCGGCCTCAAGCTCGACCATCCGCCCGACGTGGACCTGGCCGATGCCCTCGAAGCCGAGCGCCGGCAGCGCCCGCTCGACCGCCTTGCCCTGGGGGTCGAGGATGCCCTCCTTGGGGCGGATCAGGACGCGCGCCTTCACAGGTCCAATCTAACGATCGTTGCGGCTGCGCCGTATGAAGCAGATGCCGCGAAGCGGCGCTTCTAGAACGACTCGCCGGTGATCCGCTCGTAGGCCTCGACGTATTTGGCCCGGGTCTGCTCGGTCACGTCGGCCGGCAGCTCCGGCGCCGGCGGCTTTTTGTCCCAGCCGGTCTCCGAGGCCCAGTCACGCACGTACTGCTTGTCGAAGGACGGCGGCGTGGCGCCCGGCTGGTAGCTGGCCGCCGGCCAGAAGCGCGAGGAGTCCGGGGTGAGGACCTCGTCGCCGAGGACGACCTCGGCACCGGCGTGGCTGCCGAACTCGAACTTGGTGTCGGCGAGGATGATCCCACGCTGGGCCGCGTGCTGGGAGCCGCGCTTGTAGACCTCGATCGAGACCCGCCGCAGCTCTTCCAGCAGCGCCCGGTCGCCGACGATCTCGGCGGCGCGGTCGAAGTCGACGTTCTCGTCGTGGTCGCCGATCTCGGCCTTGGTCGAAGGGGTGAAGATCGGCTCCGGCAGCTGATCGGACTCGACCAGACCGGACGGCAGCTCGATCCCGCAGACCGAGCCGCTCTCCTTGTATTCCTTCCAGCCCGAGCCGGAGAGGTAGCCGCGGACGACGCACTCGACCGGGTACATCTCCAGCTTCCGCACCCGCATCGCCCGTTCGGCGACCTCCTCGGGCACGTCCTCGGAGAGGAAGTGGTTGGGGACGATGTCCTCGGTCAGCCCGAACCAGAAGACGGACATCCGGTTCAACACCTTGCCCTTGTCGGGGATCGGCGTCGGCATCACCACGTCGTAGGTGGAGATGCGGTCAGAGGCGACCATCAGCAGGTCGTCGTCCCACTCGTAGATCTCGCGCACCTTCCCGGAGGAGAGGAGCTTCATGTCGGCGATATTCGGCATCGACGCCGACTCTAGCCGCCTCGCAGGCCGAAAGATCTCCGAGCGGTGTGGGACGAAGGTCACACCCCGCGTTTAGGAACCTCTGGGATGCTTGCCGTCGTGACGCTCCCTCCCGAAGTCGATCGCAACCCCCTTTCGCAGACGCTGCGCTGGGGATTTCGGCCGGTCGCCTTCATGGAGGACTGCCGCCGCCGCTACGGCGACGCCTTCGGCGTCCGCTTCGTCGGCTTCGAGCGGCCGATGTTCATGATCTCCGACCCGGAGGCGATCAAGGCGCTCTACCGCGAGCCGACCCACGGACTGCCGCCTGGGCGCAACATCGTCCTCGAGCCGATCCTCGGCTCCAAATCTCTGCTGATCCAGGAGGGGGCCGAACATCTCAGCCGTCGCCGGCTGATGCTGCCGTCCTTCCACGGCGAGCGGATGCGCTCCTACGAGGAGACGATGACCGAGATCGTCGACGCCGAGATCGACTCCTGGCCGCTGCACGCCGAGTTCCCGATCCACGCACGGATGCAGGCGGTGACCCTGGAGGTGATCCTCCAGGTCGTTTTCGGCGTCTCCAGCGGCCCGCGGCTCGACCAGCTTCGCGAGACGCTCTCCACGGTCCTGCAGGAAACCGCGACGCCGGCGCGACAGATATTCGGCCTGGCGCTGCAGCGCTTCGGCGGCCCCGGCCCGTTCGCCCATTTCGACACCCAGCTGCGGGAAGTCGACCAGCTGCTCTTCGCCGAGATCGCCGAGCACCGCGAGCGGCCCGACCTGGCCGAGCGCGAGGACATGCTCTCGATGCTGATGCAGGCCGAGTTCGAGGACGGCACCCGGATGGAGGACCAGGAGCTGCGCGACCAGCTGATGACCATGCTGCTGGCCGGGCACGAGACGACCGCGACGGCGCTGGCCTGGACCTTCGACCTGCTGCTGCGCCACCCGACGGCGCTGACCCGGCTGCGGGATTCGCTCGCCGCGGGCGAGGAGGACTACCTGCGGGCGACCATTTCCGAGTCGCTGCGGCTGCGGCCCGTGATCCCGCTGGCCGGCCGCCGCCTCTCCAAGGAGCTGGTCGCCGACGGGCTGACCCTGCCGGAGGGGACCGACGTGACCCCGGCGATCTGGCTCACCCACACCCGGCCGGACATCTATCCCGAGCCGTTCGCCTTCAAGCCCGAGCGCTTCCTCGAGGACGGCCCCGACACCTACTCCTGGATCCCCTTCGGCGGCAGCGTCCGCCGCTGCATCGGTGCCACCTTCGCCGAGTTCGAGATGCGCGTCGTCCTCCGCGAGGTCCTCACCCGCTGCGAGCTGCACAAGGCCAGCCCCGAGCCCGAGACGACCGGCCGCCGCAACATCACCCTCTCGCCGAAAGCCGGCACTCCGGTGGTCGTCACCTCACGCCAGCCGGCCCGCGAGCCGCTCACTGTCTGACCCGCCATCAGACAAAACACCTCTGAAGCGTTTCGTCTACACTCCTCCCATGGAGGCACTTCTGGAGAGGGGGACGGACGTGGAGAACTGGAACGACGAGCGGATGGACGAACTGAGCCGGCGAATGGACGTGGGATTTGAACGAGCTGCAACTAAAGCGGAACTCGTGGCAGCCCGAGAGGAGATCAATCGCCATTTTGCTCTTGTGTATAAGAACTTCGAAAGCGTCGAAAAACAGTTCGGCCGGTTGAATGATCGGATCGATCGCTTCGGCTACGCGATGATCTTCTTCGCACTCAGCCTTACGGCTGCCGTAATCACGAAATTTGCACTCGGCTGAGGCTCAGCCGCCGGACTTGGCGGGGGAGTGCGGATGCTCCCTCGCCCACTTGGCGATCGTGCCGGAGCCGGAGATCACCTCGCCGTCGTCGAGCACGAGGATCGGCACCTCGTTGGTGCCGCTGAGCCGCTTGATCTCCGCCCGGTCCTCGTCGCGAGACCCCCAGGTGAGTGGCATGCCGCGATACCCCTTGACGGTCTTGATCTCGTACTCGTAACCGGCGGCGTCGAGCGCCTTGCCGGCCTTCGCGCAGGGATGGGCGAAGCCGGGCCCCCGCTTCTTCTGACCGCAGGTGTAGAGGATCATCGGCCGACCCTACCTCAGCGCTTCCAGCCGCTCGAAGATCTCGGGCAGGTGGGTGAGGTAGGCGTTGTAGTCGAAGACCGCGTCGAGGTCGAGGTCCGGCGCCGCCGTGGCGATCAGGTCGCGGAACTCGGTGCGGGTGTCCCAGGCGCGCTGGGCGTTCTCCTGAACCACGCGGTAGGCGTCGTCGCGGGTCATCCCGGACTCGACCAGAGCGGTGAGGGCGCGCTGGCTGAACAGGGCGCCGTAGGTGAGCCCGAGGTTCTCGCGCATCCGCTCCTCGTTCACCTTCATCCCCGCCGCGACCTTGGTCGCCAGGTCCTGCATGTAGTCGAGCCCGATCGTCGCGTCGGGCAGGATCACCCGCTCGGCGCCGGAGTGGGAGATGTCGCGCTCGTGCCAGAGGGCGACGTTCTCCATCCCCGCCTGCGAGTAGCCGCGCAGGACGCGGGCCAGGCCGGTGATCCGCTCGGTGCGGATCGGGTTGCGCTTGTGGGGCATCGCCGAGGAGCCCTTCTGGCCGGCGGCGAACGGCTCTTCGACCTCGCGCACCTCGGTTTTCTGCAGGTTGCGGATCTCGGTTGCGAAGCGCTCCAGGCCCGAGCCGGCGATCGCGATCGCCGCCAGCAGGAAGGCGTGGCGGTCGCGCGGGATCACCTGGGTGGCGACGTCCTCGCGCTCCAGCCCCACCTTCTCCATCACCCGCGCCTCGACCGCGGGCGGGACCGAGGCGTAGGTGCCGACGGCGCCGGAGAGCTTGCCGAAGCGCAGCTGTGCGAAGGCCTCCTCGAGCCGCTTGAGGTTGCGGTCGGCCTCGAAGGCGAAGCCGGCCAGGCGCAGGCCGAAGGTGGTCGGCTCAGCGTGGACGCCGTGGGTGCGGCCAACGCAGAGGGTGTCGCGGTGTTCGAGCGCCCGCTCGACCAGCGCGTCGCGGTAGCCGCGGGCGCCGGCGAGGACGATCTCGCCGGCCTTCTGCAGCTGCACCGCCAGCGCCGTGTCGAGCACGTCGGAGGAGGTGAGGCCGTAGTGGATCCAGCGGCCGTGCTCGCCCACCGACGCGGCGACGACGTCGACGAAGGCGGCGACGTCGTGGTCGGTCACCTTCTCGCGCTCGTCGACCGCCTCGACCGTGAAGGCTGCCTTCTCGCGCGCCTCGCGCGCCGCCTCCTCGGGCACCATGCCCTCCGCCGCCCAGGCCTCGGTCGCGGCCAGCTCGACTTCGAGCCAGCTGTCGAGCTTGGCCTGCGGCGTCCAGACCGCCCCGATCTCGGGGCGGGTGTAGCGCGGAATCACGCGTTGATTATCCGCGCCGCGAGCACGCCGGCGTTTTTCGCGCCGTCGATCGCCACGCAGGCGACCGGGATTCCGGGCGGCATCTGCACGGCCGAGAGCAGGGCGTCGAGCCCGCCGAGGCTCTTGCCGAGGATCGGCACCCCGATCACCGGCAGGTCGGTGTGGGCGGCGGCCACTCCCGGCAGCGCGGCCGACATGCCTGCCCCGGCGATGATCACCTTGAGGCCGCGCATCCGCGCGTTCTGGCAGTACTCGCGCACCAGCTCGGGATCGCGGTGGGCGCTCATCACCCGCACCTCGTAGCGGATGCCCGCTTCCTCAAGCGCTTTGCCGGCGGGCTGCATCTTGGGCTTGTCGTTCTTCGAGCCCATGATGATCCCGACGTGCGGCTCGTCGACCTCGATTTCCTCGAAGGCTTCCTCCACGGCCGGCATCGTCGCCGCTCGGGTGGGGTCGGCCGGCCCCGTCGGGGGGTTGGTCGCACCGGTCGGCTGGGGCTCCTCTGAGATCTCGCTCATCTGTTCCTCTTGTTCGTTGGCTGGGTTAGCTGGGGACCCGCTCGACGGCGCGGGCGGCGATGTCGGTGCGGATCTGCATTCCCTCGAAGGAGATCCGGCGGGCGGCATCGTATGCACGATCGCGCGCCTCGGCGGGGCTCGCACCAAGGCCCGTCACGTTCAGTACCCGCCCACCGGCGGTGACGATCTCGCCATCGCGCTCGGCGGTGCCGGCGTGGGTCACCTCGGCCATCGCCGCCGCCTCCTCCAGGCCGTGGATCACGTCCCCCTTCGAGGAGGACTCTGGGTAGCCGGCGGAGGCGAGGACGACGGTCACCGCCCAGTCGTCGCCGAACTCGGCCGAGGTCCCGGCCAGGCCGCCCGGCTCGCGGGCGGCGAGGAAGAGCTCAGCCAGGTCGGAGCGCATCCGCGGCAGCACCGCCTGCGTCTCAGGGTCGCCGAAGCGGGCGTTGAACTCGAGCACCTTCGGCCCCTCCGGCCCGATCATCAGACCGGCGTAGAGGACGCCGTGGAAGGGGACGCCGCGGGCGGCCATCGTCGCCACCACCGGGCGGTGGACCCGCTCGACGATCTCCTCGACCTCGGCGGCGCCGAAGCCGGGGACGGGGGAGTAGCTGCCCATGCCGCCGGTGTTGGGCCCCTGGTCGCCGTCGAAGATCCGCTTGTAGTCCTGGGCCGGGGCGAGCGGGACGACGTTCTCGCCGTCGCAGATCGCCAGCAGCGAGAGCTCCTCGCCCGCGAGGAAGTCCTCCAGCACGACGGTCGTGTTTCCGAATCGCTGCTCGGTGAAGAAGACATCGACCGCCGCACGCGCCTCATCCTCGCTCTGGCAGATGATCACGCCCTTGCCCGCGGCCAGGCCGTCGGCCTTCAGCACGGTCGGGTAGGTGCAGTTCGCGAGTTGCTCCAGCGCCTTCTCGCGACTGTGCAGCAGGACGTGGGCGGCGGTCGGCACCCCCGCCTCCTCCATCAGCTGCTTGGCGAAGGCCTTCGAGCCCTCCAGCTCGGCCGCCGCCCTCGTCGGGCCGAAGGCCGGGATGCCGGCTGCCTCGAGCGCGTCGACCGCACCGGCGACGAGCCCCGCCTCAGGGCCGATCGCGGCCAGGTCGACGCCGTGCTCCTTCGCCGCCGCGACGATCGCCGCCGCGTCGTCGGCGGCCACGCCGCGCAGGCACTCCGCGTCCGCCGCGATCCCGGCGTTGCCCGGGGCGCAGAGGACGTCAGTCACCTGGGGCGAACGCCGCAGCGCCCGCACTATCGCGTGCTCGCGGCCGCCGCCGCCGACTACCAGTGCCTTCAAAGCGCGTCCCGGCTAGAGGGAGCTGGACAGGTCCTCGGCCGGCATCGCCGCCAAGGTCTGGCTGGTCATCGTCCCCCGCGAGCCGAGCTCGACGGAGACCTTGGCCATCGTCTTCTCGTCGGGCGCCTCGACGATCGTGACGAAGTCGTACTGCCCCAGGGTCGCGTACTGGGCCACCACCTTGGCCCCGATCTGTTCGACCTCGCTGTTCACCTCGGCAACCCGCCCGGGGTTGTTCTTCAGCGTTCGAACACCCTCAGCGGTTAGGTTGGTCAGCATCACATAAGTCGGCATCTCCGCCCCCTTCAGTCGTGATCGGGCCTCTGGCTCAACCGTACCCGGTTGGGGGGGTGGTGGGGAGGGTCGGCTAGTACGCGTAGTAGCCGGCGTGGATGTGATCGCAGTGGTCCGGGAGGGCGAAAGCTGGGCCTAGGCCATCCAGATCGAAGCAGTAGATGAGCTCGGAGGGGTGGAGTGGGGCCGGCAGTTGGGCGAGGGCGTAGCCGAGCTGGGCGCAGGGGGCGGTGGTCGAGGTGTCGGTGCAGGAGACGCCGTCGACGGCGGCGATGTCCATCGCGCGGCCGTAGTAGTGGTTGGAGACGTTGCCCGAGGCGGTCATCTGCGAGTGGTCGGAGCGCAGCGAGGTGATCGTGATCTGGTGGTCGCGGGTCATCAGCGCCAGCAGGCCGGTGACGCGCTGGTCGAGCAGACCGGCCTGGATGTCGCGCAGCTCGAGGTCGTTGGAGAGGGTCAGGTTCTGCCAGTTGATCTGGGCCGCGACGTCGCCGGGCAGGACGACGTTCCAGCTTTCGGTCGTCGTCGCGCATTTGCCGGAGAGGATCTCGGCCTCGTGGGCAACCGCGTCGACGTACCAGGCGGCCTGGTTGTGGGTGAAGACGCCGGCGTCGATGCCGCCGCGCGACCACATCAGCCGCGCCAGCGTCGCCGCCGAGTCGTCGATGTCGGCATGGCGCAGGCGACCGTCCTTGTCGCCGTCGACCGCGTAGTCGCGCCACTCCACCGGGTCGAGCCCGAGCGGCCCCTCGGTCCGCATCTGCTCCTTGGTCATGCCGCGGCCGAAGTTCGACTCCAGGCGGGCGATAGCCGCCAGCGTCCAGACTCCGCGCCGGCCGAGTTCGTAGCGGCCGGCGGCGGCCTCGAAGGCGTGCAGGTACTCCTCCGGGATCTGTTTCTTCCAGTCCTCCGCCGGGGTGCACTCGAAGACCTGGATCTGCGGCGTGAGAGTGAGGGTCGCGTAGTTGGTCCCGACTTCGCTGGCGTAGCAGCCGGCGTGCTCGAGCACGTCTTCGACGTACCAGTCGGCGTGGTTGTAGGCCCAGATCGCGCCCCAGACGTCCGCGGGGAAACCGGCAGCGCTCAGGTAGCGGGCGGCGGCGTGGATCGCGTCTTCGGGATTGTTCGGGTCCTTGACCCCGTCGCCGTTGGCGTCGACCCCGTACATCGCCCAGGTTTCCGGCATGAACTGCATCCAGCCTTCGGCACCGACGTAGGAGGGGCCGAGGTTCTGGCCGAAGCCGGTCTCGATCGCGTTGATGGCGGCGAGGATCGCCGGACCCTGCGGCCCGAGCCCGTAGGCGTCGGAAGCGCGGTGGTAGATCGGGATCAGGATCGGCGGCACGCCGCTGATCGCGCAGCTCGACGCCGGCAGCGAGGGGATCGCGAAGGCGCCCGGCGCAGGACCGGCGTCGGTCGCGCCGGTTGCGGCTTCTTCATCGGAGGCTTCCGTTTCGGCGGTTTCCGCCGAGGGTGCGTCGCCGGGGCCGACGCCGCCGCTCTGCGGCGGGGTCTTGGTGGCCGGCGCCGGCGGCGGAGTCAGCGCGTCGCCTTCTTCGACCGGCGGCGCCGCTTCGCCCGTGCCCCAGGGAGCTTCCAGGCTCGCGCCCGGCGTCGGTTCCGCCGCGGCCGTCGTCGCCTCGGCTCGCGCCACCGCGACCGGCACCGCCAGCGCCGCGGTCGCCGCCGCGGTCGCCATCACCGTCCGGATCTTCTGCGCGCGCTCCATCAGCCGAGGACGTTGGTCACGCGCCACTGTTTGTTTTTCAGCTGTTCCATCTCGAGTCGCAGCTCGCTGGTCGCGCCGACCCGGAGCAGCGAGATGCTGACGGGATAGATGCGATCGTGCGAGGGGGCGGGGACGACGTTGAGGACTTTCGCCTTCGGAACCTCGACGCCTGCCGGCTGGCGCGGCGGCCGCTGCATCAGCGCCTGGGTCACCTCAGGGACCGCGGTCGCCTTGAAGGCTTTGCGCACCGCCGTCTCCTCGCCGCCGGTCTCGTAGACGACGAAGGCGTCGGCGAACTTGCGGGCGACGGCGATCGCGGCCGGGCCGGCCGGCGGGCCGTCGACGGCGTTGGAGGCCGAGGCGTTCGCGGTCGGTGCCGAGGGCCTGGAGGAGATCGTGTCGGTGGAGGCGTTGCCGGTCTTGGCGGCGGCCGGGGCGGCCGCGCCTTCTGCGTCGACCGGCTGGGAGCTGGAGACCTTCGAGGACTCGTGCTCGGCGGGTGCCTTGAAGACCGGGGCGGCTCCCTGCAGCGTCGGTTCCGGCTCGGGCTTAGGCGCCGGCTTGGCGGCGGGCTCGGGTGCCGGCGTCACCGCGACGACCTGCGCGGCGGGCGTCGCTTCGTCGCCGCCGGAGGAGACCAGCGAGTAGCCGCCGACCGCCAGGCCGAGGGCGAGGACGACGGCCCCGCCGGCGACGAGCGCGCGACCGGCGTCGCTGAGAGCGCGAAACTGGTCCTCGAGCGGCCAGATGACGCGATCCCGCACCGCCAGCGAGAGGTCCTCGATGGCCTCCGGTTGCTGGCGCTTCGGGCGCGCGTTGATCGGGGTCTGGTCGTCGCTCATGCCGGGTCGAAGTCAGGGATATCAGTCAATGACAGGGTAAGCCGGATCGGAATTCTGCACTAAATCACTCAACAATGGCCGCCAATCATCTTGCAATTTTGACCGCCTACTTAAAGAAGACCTTTGTCGTCCCTCTTGTTTCGGCAGCGGGGCGCCGAAAAATGAGCCTCAGGCAGCTGCTGCAGCGGGCTTCTCAGTC
>Ga0190271_10003049_pt1 | contig 10396 bp, 11 predicted proteins | sample Popmic356T_FD_133747 | JGI IMG/M metagenome (GOLD analysis project Ga0190271, IMG submission 133747) | Populus adjacent soil microbial communities from riparian zone of Weber River, Utah, USA - 356 T | ecosystem: Environmental > Terrestrial > Soil > Riparian zone | place: USA: Utah | collected... | reverse complement strand
CCCCATGTCGGACTGGGTGCTGCTGTCCGCGCCAGCGCGGGCGGTCTCTTTGTATCGCCAGTGGGCGGCAAGGCCGTACTCGGCCCTGCGGTGCATCTCCCACGTGCGGATTTGGAGCTCAACGGGCTTGCCCGTGGGTCCGATCACCGTGGTGTGCAGCGACTGGTACAGGTTGAACTTGGGCATCGCGATGTAGTCCTTGAAGCGCCCAGGGACCGGCTGGTAGCGCGCGTGCATCGCGCCGAGCACCGCGTAGCAGTCGCGCACCGAGTCAACGAGGATGCGCACGCCAACGAGGTCGTAGATGTCGCCAAGGTCGCGTCCGCGCACGATCATCTTTTGGTACACCGAGTAGTAGTGCTTGGGCCGGCCGGTGATCTCGGCCTTAATCTTCATGGCCTTGAGGTCCTTGTCGATCTCCGTGCGCACCTGGTCAAGGTACTTCTCGCGCTCAGGGGCGCGGTCGGTGACGACGTCGACGATCTCTTGATAGATCTTGGGGTACAGCGTCTTGAATGACAGGTCCTCAAGCTCCCACTTGATGGCGTTGAGCCCCATGCGATGCGCGAGCGGCGCGTAGATCTCGAGCGTCTCCTGGGCCTTGCGGCGTGCGCTCTCCGGGGACACAAACTCCCAGGTGCGGGCGTTGTGCAACCGATCGCACAGCTTGAGTAGCAGCACGCGGATGTCCTTGGCCATCGCGACCACCATCTTGCGCACGGTCTCTGCCTGTGCCGCGTCCCCGTACTTGACCTTGTCGAGCTTGGTGACGCCGTCGACGATCATCGCGACCTCGGCGCCGAACTCAGCCTCGATCCGCTCGAGAGGGAACTCCGTGTCCTCGACAACGTCGTGCAACAGCGCGGCGGCGATCACGGACTCCGGGAGCCCAAGGTCCGCGATGATCTGCGCCACCGCAACGGGGTGCGTGATGTACTCCTCGCCGCTCTTGCGCGACTGGCCCTTATGGGCCTCCTCCGCGACGGCATACGCGCGCTCGATGAGGGTCGTCTTTGCCCGTGGGTACATGCGGTGGTAGGTGTCGAGCACCCCGTCCATCGCGGTGTGCTCGCGAGCAGGCCTGCGCAGGAAGTTCCGGCCGGACGAGGCAGGAGTACGGATTTCCGTCATCTCAGCCTCCTCACGCCCAGGAACTCACGAGTCTACTTGCGGCCCTTGCGCTTCGGTTGCGCGCCCTGTCCCTTGTGCCCACCCGGCTGAAGCGCACCAACACGAACATGGCCCTCTGCGTCAACGACGACGTCGGTCTTGCCGGACGCGCGCAACTCAAGCACCTCTTTGGTGTGCTTCGTGATCCGCGCCTCGCGGTCACGCAGCGTGACCTCGAGCGGGGTGGCAACGAAGATTGAGGAGTAGGCGCCAACGGCCATACCGACGAAGAGCGCGAGCGAGATGTCCTTGAGCGTTCCGGCACCAAGCACGAAGGCGCCGATGAACAGGATCGCGCCCACGGGGAGCAGCGCGACGATCGTCGTGTTGATCGAGCGCACGAGCGTCTGGTTGAGGGCGAGGTTCGCGAGCTCGTCGTACGTGTAGCGGTGCTGGGCCGTGAGGTTCTCTGTGTTCTCACGGACCTTGTCGAACACCACCACGGTGTCGTACAGCGAGTAGCCGAGGATCGTCAGGAATCCGATGACGGACGCCGGCGTGACCTCAAAGCCGAGGAGCGCGTAGATGCCCACCGTGAAGATGAGGTCGTGCACGAGCGCGATGATTCCGGCGAGGGCCATGCGCCACGCGCGGAAGTACACGGTCATGACGAGCGCCACGAGGATGAGGAACACAATCAGCGACTGGATGGCCTTCTTGCCAACTTCGGCGCCGAATGTGGGGCCGATCTGTTCGGACGAGATCTGTTCGTCGGTGACGCCGTACGCCTCTTGAAGATCCGCCTCAATGGCCCGCGATACCTCGAGGTCAACGACGCCGATCTTGACGTGGACGTCGTTCTCTCCGAGGATCGAGACGCGTGCCTCCTGATCGGGAGCGTGCTCGGCAACCACCTCTTCCGCGATCGCGGGATCGGGGTCTTCCACGTCAGAGATCTGGTAGACGTTTCCACCCGTGAAGTCGACGCCAAAGTTGAGGCCCTTGACAACCAGGATGAGTATGCACACCAGCAGTGCTGCTGCGGAGATCGACAGCCACATGCGTCGCTTGCCTACGATGTTGTAGGTGCGCTCTCCTGAGTGGAGCTGGTTACCCCATTCGGCAAGATTGAGCTTCACTTCTGCTCTCCCTTCTTGGCGGCCGCGGCTTTCCTCTCGGCGAGCGTGAGGCCCGACGCTTCGTCGCCCTCCGTACCGGGTGTTGCGGCGGTCGTGGAGACGGCAACGCGCCCTCGACCCTGGTAGATGGCCGTCTTGCCGAGTTGACGAGGGTCAAGTCCCGAGAGCCTGTGGCCCTGTCCAAAGAACTTGGTCCGTCCTAGCAGGATCAGCACGGGATGCGTGAACAGGATCACGACGAGGACGTCGACGAGAGTCGTGAGGCCCAGCGTGAAGGCGAATCCGCGGACTGAGCCGATCGCGAGAACGTAGAGCACCACGGCGGCGAGGAAGCTCACGGCGTCGGAGGCAAGAATCGTGCGCTTGGCGCGGCTCCAGCCGTGGTCGATCGCAGCTTGGAGCGATCTCCCCTCACGCAGTTCGTCCTTGACACGTTCGAAGTACACGATGAACGAGTCCGCGGTAATACCAATGGCGATGATGAGGCCCGCGACGCCGGCGAGGGAGAGTCGATAGCCCATTCCCCAACTCAGCAACGCGATGAGCGCGTACACGATGATGCCCGCGATCGCGAGCGAGCCGATGGTCACCAGGCCCAGTGCGCGGTACTGCAGCAGCGAGTAGATCACCACGAGCATCAGGCCGATCGCGCCCGCGATGAGGCCCTTCTCGAGCTGATCTTCACCGAGCGTCGCCGACACGGTCGACTTCGTCTGGAGAGTGAGGTCGAGCGGAATGGCACCGAACTTCAGCTGGTTGGCAAGCTCCTCTGCCTGCTGCTGGTTGAAGCCGCCGGAGATCGTCGCGGTTCCGCCCGTAATGTGCGCCTGCACGAACGGGTACGAGATGACCACGCCGTCGAGGAGGATCGCGAATCGCGCACGGTCATCCGTGGAGTCGATCTTGTAGAAGTCGTAGAGGCGCTCGGTGACGTCGGCGAACTTCTGTGCACCCTCGGAGTTGAATTCGAGGCGAACCTCGTACTCGCCCGTGAGCGTTCCGGCCTGCGAGTATCCGGGTCCGGACGTCGCGGTCTTAACGTCGGAACCATCGAGCTCGACGGGCCCCATCGCAATCTTCGCGGAGCCGTCGTTGGAGCAGGCAGCGTGGCCGGCATCTGAGTCGCCGAGGTCGGCGCCACCAAGGTTCTCGGGGTTCGTGCAGTCGAGCGCCTGGTATTCCTCAAGAAGTTCGTCCGTCAGCCAGTCAAACGACGAGGGGTCCGTCTCTCCGGGAACCGGCGTGGGGTTCGGCGAAGGGCTCACGCTCGGCTCCGGCGACGTCGTCGCCTCTGGGCTTGGCGATGCTGAAGGGTCTGTGACGGCGTCGTCTTCCGCGCTTGTGGTCGGCGAGACGCTTGGTGATGCACTCGGGTCCGGAGTCGCGCTCGGGTCAACAGAGGGAGACGGAGACGGGGAGGGCGTTGCGCTGGTCTCCGGCGTCGCACCCGGGTCGCCAACGAGCAGCACCGGGCGGAACTGCAGCTGCGCACTCTGTCGGATCAGGTCGATCGTGCGGTCAGAGGGCGTTCCAGGAAGCGCAATGACGATCGTGTCAGAGCCCTGGGTGGTGATTTCGGCCTCGGAGACACCGGACGCGTCGATGCGGCGGCGAATGACCTCAACTGCCTGCTCGAGGTCAGACTCGTCGATCGTTGTGCCGTCGGTGGGCTCCGCCTTGAGGATCAGCGTTGTGCCGCCCGCGAGGTCAAGCGCGAGACCGGGCGTGAACGTCGTCTTGTCATTGACCACGCCGATAGTGAGGATCGAGTACAGCAGGACGATGATGACGCCCAGCCAGATGAGTGCGCGCTTCGCACCCTTGACGACAGTTGACACTCGACAATCCTTTGCAATCGGCCGGCCCTCAGGGGCCCCGACGATTCTAGGCGGTGCGCGGGGTCTATTCGAACAGGCGCGACGTTGGGCCGCTACCGGGCTTCCCGCCGAGGTGCGCGAACGCCTCCGCGGTGGCAACCCTGCCGCGCGCAGTGCGCATCACGAGTCCCTCGCGCACGAGGAACGGTTCAACTACGGACTCGACGGTCTCAGCCTCCTCGCCTACCGACACGGCGAGCGTCGCGAGGCCCACGGGACCGCCGCCGAAGCGCGTGCACAGAGCCGTGAGAACCGCCCTGTCGAGCCGATCGAGACCGCGGTCATCCACCTCGTACATCTCGAGCGCAGCGCGGGCCGCAGCGAGCGTGCCGTCTCCGTCCCCGTGCACCTCCGCCCAGTCGCGCACGCGCCGCAAGAGACGATTCGCTATGCGCGGGGTTCCGCGTGACCGCGAAGCGATCTCTGCCGCGGCATCTGACGCGATGACGAAGTCGAGCTTGCCCGCGGAGCGATCCACGATGCGCAACAGCTCTTCAGGCGAATAGAAGTCGAGGTGCGCGGTGAAGCCAAAGCGGTCTCGCAAGGGGGCGGGCAGGAGCCCCGCTCGGGTGGTCGCGCCAACAACGGTGAAGCCCGGCAGCGTGAGCGGAATCGACGTTGCACCGGGCCCCTTGCCGACGATGACGTCGACCCTGAAGTCCTCCATCGCGAGGTACAGCATCTCCTCGACCGGCCGCGCGAGGCGGTGAATCTCGTCAATGAAGAGGACGTCGCCGTCCTCGAGCGAGGAAAGGATCGCGGCGAGGTCGCCAGCGTGCTGGATCGCGGGGCCCGACGTTACGCGAAGGGCGGCGCCGAGCTCACCGGCGACGATCATCGCGAGGGTTGTCTTGCCGAGTCCCGGAGGTCCAGACAGCAGCACGTGGTCCGCGGACGCGCCGCGCGCGGCCGCCGCCTTCAGCACGAGAGAGAGTTGATCCCGCACGGACTCCTGGCCGATGAACTCGCCGAGGCTCGTTGGGCGCAGGGCCGCCTCCGTCGATCGTTCGATCGCGTCAGCGTCGCCTCCCACGACCCTGTTCGTTGCCTCTGGGCCCCATGCGTCATCCACGTTGTCCCCCTAGCCGTTGGAGCGCCGCGCGCAGTGTCGGCGCGACATCGGCCTCTGCGACGGGACCATCGACAACGGCGTCCACGGCAGCGCCCGCTGCTTTGGCGTTCCAGCCAAGGCTCACGAGCGCGTCGACAACCTGGCCGCGGGCGTCGCCTGCGTGTGCGGGCGCTGAATCGATCACGAGCTTGCCCCCGAGTTCGAGCAGGAGGCGCGCCGCGACCTTCGCTCCCACCCCTGGTACGCGCTCGAGCGCCGTCCTATCCCCCGCGGCAACGGCAGCCGCGAGTTGCTCCGGCGGGTGTACCGCGAGCATCGCGAGCGCGAGCTTTGGCCCCACGCCCTGAACCGACTGCAGCGTCTCAAATGCGTCGCGCTCCGCCGTGGTGCCGAAGCCGAAGAGCGTCAGCGAGTCCTCGCGGACTATGAGTTGCGTGTGGAGCACGACCTGCTGGCCGGTGCGGAGTCCCGCGAGCGTTCCGGGTGTGCACTGCACGAGCATCCCGACGCCGTTGACGTCGACGACCGCGGACGCCATCCCCACGCGCACCGCGGTGCCAGAGAGCTGAGCGATCACTGCGACCCTCCAACCACGGCTGTTCGAACCACGGAGGCCCCTTTCGAACGTATGTACGAATACCGTACGGGCTGGGTGTGACCAGTCAGCGGCGGCGCGCCGCGCGCTCTGCCGCGACCCAGCGCTCCTGAGCGCTCGTGGCCGCACCTTGTGCCCTGCCGCGCCAGCCATGGGTGATGGCAATCGCGAGGGCGTCGGCAGCGTCGGCCGGCTTGGGGGGTTCGGCAAGCCCAAGAATCTTGGCGACCATGAAGCCAACCTGCGACTTGACCGCCCTGCCGTCGCCAGTGACGGCGGCCTTGACCTCGCTCGGCGTGTAGAGGTTGACCGTTAGGCCCGCGCGCTCTGCTGCAAGCATGACGACGCCGGAGGCCTGCGCGGTGCCCATCACGGTGCGCACGTTGTTCTGCGCGAACACTCGCTCAAGCGCGATCGCCTCGGGCTTGTGGAGCGCAATCGCGGCTTCGAGGGCGTCGGCTATGGCAGCGAGCCGCGTAGGGGTCTCCCACGTGGACGGCGTGGCCGCGACCTCGACACTCACGAGGGTTGCCTTCCGTCCAATGACGTCAACAACGCCAAGACCGCACCTCGTGAGGCCGGGGTCAACGCCGAGGATGCGCACGTTCTATGCGCTGGCCGCCTCGAGCACCTCGTCGGAGGCGTCGAAGTTTGCCCACACGTTCTGCACGTCGTCGGAGTCCTCGAGCGCATCGATGAGGCGCAACACCTTGCGCGCGCCATCGACGTCGACCTCGATCTTCACGGACGGCAGGAACGTCGCCTCCGCCTGCTCGTAGTCGATCCCGGCCGCCTGGAGAGCGGAACGCACGGCGACGAAGTCCGTTGCCTCGGAGATGATCTCGAAGTAGTCGCCGAGGTCGTTGATCTCCTCTGCGCCAGCGTCGAGCGCGGCCTCCATGAGGTCGTCCTCCGTCACGCCGCTCGCCTTATCGACGATGACCTGGCCCTTGCGGCTGAACAAGTAGCCCACCGAGCCGGGATCCGCGAGGGAGCCGCCGTTGCGCGTGAGGCCGAGGCGCACCTCTCCCGCGGCGCGGTTGCGGTTGTCGGTGAGGCACTCGATGAGCACCGCGACGCCGTTGGGCCCGTAGCCCTCGTACATGATCGTCTCGTAGTTGGCGCCGCCTGCCTCTGCTCCAGAGCCGCGCTTGACCGCGCGGTCGATGTTGTCGTTCGGAACCGAAGACTTCTTAGCCTTCTGCACCGCGTCGAACAGCGTCGGGTTACCAGCGAGGTCTCCCCCGCCCATGCGCGCCGCAACCTCGACGTTCTTGATGAGCTTGGCGAACAGCTTGGCCCGCTTGCCGTCGATGACGGCCTTCTTGTGCTTAGTGGTTGCCCACTTTGAATGGCCGGACACGGTGCTCCTCAAACGTCTTTACGGGAATGGCTCATTCTAGGACAGCGGCGGCGGGCGCCGCGCGTGGCACAAGCCCTGCCGCGCGCTTCTCGAGCGCGGCGAGCCGAGCGATGACGTCGGCGTCTCCGCGTCGCCATCCCTGAGCGACGTCCGGCCCGACGCTGGAAAGCTCGGTGAGGGGGCGTCGGGCAAGCGCACGCAGGGCGAGGAGGTCGTCACCTCCCGCTGTTGCGGCGAGTGTGCGCACCCGCGTAGCGCTGACGACGAACATAGCTCTCGGAATCAGCCAGATGGCGAGAGTGGCGATGATCGGGGCTATTACCAGGCCGATCGCCACGATCCACGCGAGGTTGTTGACGAACTCCTGCTGCTCGAGGCCCGCCTGCTCGATCTTCAGGGCACCGTCGCTTGCGGCGTCAAACGGAGCGCGGATCCCGTCGCCGATGAGCGGAACGGAGCCGAGGGTGTCGCCCATGTCGGTGAGGTTCTGCGACATCGAGGAGCCGATCGACTCCATCTGCTCGCCTATCGCTCCCAGCTGGTTGATGCCGTGATACACCGTGTTGCCGAGCCAGATCCAAAAGATGATGAGCACGAGCCCGATGAGGTCCCACATGATCTGACGAGTCCTGCGCGCGGGCAGATCCGCATAGAGCTTCATGTGCCCATCGTGGCGGGCGCGTCACGAAATAGCGAGAATCAGCGCGCGTGCGCCCACGCCAACGGCCGCTGCCCATAAGAAGCTCGTGAGTGTCCCGATGATGAATCGCTCCGCGACGCCGCCACGCAGCTCCGGCTCCGTCTCGCGAAGCTCCGGGTAGCGACCGAGGCCCTTGACCGCGATCACCACAGCGATGATCTCGGGTGATCCCACGAGGACGCCGCCCGTGATGAGCAGGCGCTCGAGGATGCCGATCCACGTGCCTCCGCGCAGCACACCAGGTGTGGTTGGCGGGGCAACGTGCTTGAAAATCGCGCGGACGAGCACCCAGCCGACGAGCGCAGAGAGGGCGAGCGCGACGGCCCCTATGAGTGCGATGAGTGCTGGCACGGGTCACCTCCCTGCAGAGCTGATCAAGACCGCGGCCACGGGGCGGACGCGGCGTTCCTCGTCGATCATGGCAGACGCCACGCGCTGGCTCACGGCCTGCGTCGATATCCCAAGGCGCGTCGCAACCGCGCGCTGTGTGACGCCCTCGATGAGCAGGTCCGCAACCTCCCAGCCCGCCGCGGAGCGGCGTCGCACGGTGCTCACGAGCAGCTGCATGACGGCCGTCGCGGCCTCCGCGGCTCCCTCGTGCGTGCCAGCGACCACCATGGGAACGGGCTCTGACTTGAGCTTCGCGCGCTCCACGGCCTTGCGCGCAAGCACGAACGCGGTACCAGAACTCGCGCGGGCGCTCGAACCCAGGGGCTCGTCCGCGCCGCTGACGCCTATACCTACGGCCCAGTCACGCTCCCTCGCGAGCGTCAATGCCAGGTCAACCGCGGCGTCGGGCGTGCGCAAGACCGTCTGCACCTCATCGCCGACCGTCCTCTCGAGCGGCAACGCGATATCGGCGGCCCAGGCGTTCTCCCACGCGCGGAGCTGGGCGAGGAGCCCCTCGACGCGGTCTCCCGTCCGAGTACTACCCCTCTGGTCGGCTGTAATGACGAACATAGATCAATGATAGAACCTTGATCGCCACAAATCAAGGCATATGACTTGTGGCGCGTGGGGCAGCCGGGGTGAGGACTCGGCCCGCCGCGGAATACCTCTCCACACACCGTCGGCGTGTCGCCCGGCGTGTCGTGGTTCTCAACGCTGTTCCACCGGCGTGTCGCGTCTGTCTGTGTGGAGGGGTAACTGTTGCGCGGGGCCGTGGCCGGATCAGGTGCGGGATGCTCGGTCAGGTGAGAGACGCCAGCAGGGCGTGCACGCGGTCGTCTGGGGCCGCTCCCGGAGCGTGAATCTCTGGGTGATAGCTCGTCGCGATGGCGGAGCCGTAGCGCACGGCAACAGGGTGCGGCTCGCCGTCTGCGCCCGACGCTGTCGCAAGGACCTCGACGTCGTCGCGGTGGGCTTCAACCCAGGGGGCACGGATGAACGTCGCGTGCATGGCGTTGCCGTCGGGAAGCCACGTGAGCTCAACCTCGGCGGAGTCGACCTGGCGCCCAAAGGCATTGCGCCGCACGGTCATGGGGATCGCGCCAAGCGTCTGCTGGTCCGTGATCCCGCCGATGATGTCGGTCGCGAGCATGATCATGCCCGCGCACGAGCCGAGCACGGGCAGTCCCGCGTGGATGCGGGACTGCAGGGGCTCGAAGAGGTCGAACGCGCGCAGGAGCTTGTCGATCGTCGTCGACTCGCCGCCAGGTATAACGATGCCGTCCACCGCGTCGAGCTCCGCGAGGCGACGCACGCGTGGAGCGTCGACTCCCACTCGCTCAAGCGCGAAAACGTGCTCGCGCACGTCGCCCTGCAGCGCAAGCACCCCAATGGTCGTCATTCCGGTTGCACTCCAAGGTTTCGGGTCTCGCCATCCCACTCAGCGAAGACAGACCACGATTCTCGCAGGACGTCCGGAAACACCTCGCGCTCCTCGGCCGCGACCTCCGCGTTCGTCAACCACGCGAACTCGTCGAGAGCCTCGTGCTCGTCGTCGGTGAACTCCGCGGCAGCTCGCGGCCTGCGCTCGGCATCGGCAAGGCGACCAACGAAGATCTCCTCGTGCTGCGTGTACGGCTTGGAGGCAAAGTCGAAGACGGCGGTGCGGCGCCACACCGGACCCTCGAGCTCGTGAGGCTCGAGCACGTAACCCGTCTCCTCCGCGAGCTCGCGCACCGCGGCCTCGAGAAACGTCTCCGTGCCCTCGAGACAGCCGCCTGGGGTGAACCAGAAGGAGCGCTCCGGCTGGTGCGGGTCGTGCCCGCGCACGAGCAAGAGCCGACCCTCCCCGTCCAAGAGCAACACCCGCGCCCCCCGACGTTCGATGCGCGAGCCAACCACAGCGTCGGGCGTGTTACCAGCCACGCTCTGCGAGGCGGTGCGGCTCGGGAACCTCGTCGACGTTGATGCCGACCATGGCCTCGCCGAGGCCGCGCGAGACGTCAGCAATGACGGCTGGGTCGTCAAAGAACGTCGTTGCCTTGACGATCGCGGCCGCGCGCTGAGCGGGGTTGCCGGACTTGAAGATGCCCGAACCGACGAACACACCCTCGGCCCCGAGCTGCATCATCATCGCGGCGTCCGCGGGGGTG
>Ga0190271_10003048_pt1 | contig 10397 bp, 8 predicted proteins | sample Popmic356T_FD_133747 | JGI IMG/M metagenome (GOLD analysis project Ga0190271, IMG submission 133747) | Populus adjacent soil microbial communities from riparian zone of Weber River, Utah, USA - 356 T | ecosystem: Environmental > Terrestrial > Soil > Riparian zone | place: USA: Utah | collected... | reverse complement strand
GATCGTCTGGATGATCGACGCGATCCCACAGGTGAACAGGTCGGCGTTGATCAGATACCCCAGCTGCTCCGGGGTCAGACCAATCGCACTGCCGAGCAGAATCGGGACGATCACCGCGCCTGCATAGAACGCCAGCACGTGCTGGAACCCGTAGATGGCCAGCTTGGGTACCGGCAGCAGTTGGTCGACGGGGTGGACCGCGGGTTTTTCCTCGGTTCGTGCGACGTCCTGCGCCATGATGGTCCTCCCGTTCTGGCCGCGGCTGGCACGAGTCGCGACGCGGTCGTAGGTCGAGTCAGCCGGTCGAGGTGGCTGGTTCAGCGGACAAAGCGATTGCAGCAAGTGTGGGCAGGGCGTCGACGTCCAAGACGCCCGAGAGGGTCGTTGGTCTGGCAACCAGCATGGTGACCTCTTGTCCGCGCGCCGGGAGTCGGCCACTCATGCGTCCGGCTCAGTTTCCGTAATGCGAAAGGATCATTCCACTCGGAGCTGACCGTACCTCGGGCGCACTACGCCGTCAAGGCCTCAGCGGGCCGCGGACCTCCTGGCATAAGCGTCGACCGCGGCTCGGGTCAGGGCCGGTCAGTTCGCCCCCCTCGCCTCCGTCGGGCGCAGCGATCGCGGCTGTGGGCACTCGAGCGTCCGGAACCAGGGCGAGAGACCACGGGTGGCCGAGGCACCGGCGAACACCATGAAGCCGATCGCGAGGCCGTAGAAAGAGTTGTCGTCATCCAGTCAGCGCTTCAGGGCCACCTCAAACTCAAGCATCAAGACCAAGAATTCGGCGCAACTCCTTGACGTGACCGATCGGTTGAACGTTGTACATCGCCATCTCGACTCGGCCATCCTCGTCGATGACGAACGTCGACCGGATGGACCCGGTGACGGTCCTGCCGTCAACGGTCTTCTCTCCCCAGGCCCCGTAGGAGGCGTGGACCGCACCGCCGCCATCGGCGAGGAGAGGAAAGGTCAGTGCCTCCCGCTCCCGAAATTCCACCAGTTTCTCCGGCTCATCCGGGGAGACTCCCAGCACTGCATAGCCAGCGCCCCTCAGCGACCCGAGGTTGTCTCGGAAGTCGCAAGCCTCTTTGGTGCATCCAGCCGACATGGCCGCTGGGTAGAAATACAAGATCACCTTCCTCCCACGCAGGTCATCCAGCGAGACTTCATCTCCATCTGCGGTGGGCAGGGTGAACTTGGGGGCCGCGTTACCACGCTGGAGTTGGACGGTCATGTCAGTCCTCCTTACTTCCTATCGCGCGGCTAGCCAGCAAGGCTGTTCCGAAGGGCCGAGGGCAGATCGGCCAGCGTCTTGGCCGGCCGATTGGCGACCGCTTTCTCGGCGTCACCTCCGGTGAGGCCGGCGTCTTCGGCGAGCACTGCCTTGGCGTGGCCCTCCGGCAGCAGGTTGAACCAGCGAATTGCAAGGTCCTCACGTCCGCTGGCGGACAAGTCGCCCCAGAACCGCACTCGGGCCATTCCACCGTCGGGATACACGTCCAGCCGGACGTGTGTCACCTCTCGCTCTGCTGACAGCCGGAACCGGTGTCGGGTATCGGGCTGCAGGCGTGCGCGGGAAAGGATCTCGATCCACGCGTTTGGGTCCTCCGGGTTCGCGATCCGCGCGTCACACCCCTTGAGGCTGGCCCAGCCCGGGGCGTTACCCAAGAAGTAACTCGTGTCGAGTTCAGCGAGCCGTACGACGCCAGGTCCGGCGAGCGCGAACTCGACCCAGTCGTTTGCTTCGTCCCGTCGACGGGAGGTCTCCCAGCCCTCACCCATAAGTCGCGCCAAGCCGGGCGAGATCAGGTTCGTGGGTGAGGAGTAGAACATGTTGCTGCAGCCGCTGACCGTGCCACCGTTCTCCAGCGCGGCCAGATCCACGGTTCCGGTGCTGAGATAACGCGGGTCCGGAACCACGTCGCCGTGGACCCTCAGCCGGGCCACGCCGCCGTCCGGGTACTGGCACAGCCGCACATGGGTCATCCGCTCGGTTGGGTCAACGACGTACGCATTTCGAAAGTGGCCCTTCGCCGGCGTCTTCGGCACCAGGGCGATCCAGTCGGCGGCATTGAGTTCGTCGGGTGAAGGGTGACCGTCGATGGCCACGCCCTCAACCGAGATCTCCGGCGGGTAGTTCCCCTTGAAAAAGCCGGTGTTGACCACCACGCCGCGTACGACGCCGGGTACGCCGAGCCGGATCAGCGCCCAGTCATGACCGGGCTCCCGCCGGCGACGCGTCTCCCAGCCGTCATAGATCTGCCCCTTGTGTCCGAAGGTGTACGTCGAGTAGCTGGGCTCCTCGACCTTGATCAGATTCTCCCGCTCCGCAAACAGCTCGTCGTTGGCCCACACGACGCTGCCGCCGAGGGCGCGTGACGCCAGATCGGGGAAGCGGGTGAACTCCGGTTCCGGCTGCTCGGATCCGGGGGCATCGGGATTGGGTGCGTCGGTGCTCATGCCTCTCCTCGGCTAATTAGGTGACCTTGTGGGTTGTCCCCCGCAACCTGCTGGCCGCGCAGCCATGTGCTACGGACCACACCGGCCAGCGGGCGGTCGGCGTACGGAGTGATGGGGTTGCGATGGTGCAGCCGACTCGGGTCGACGACGAAGGCCTCGTCGGGTGCGAAGACGGTGAAGTCGGCGTGGTAGCCACGCTCGATGCGGCCCTTCTCCTGCAGCCCGGCTATCTGGGCTGGGCGTTCGGCCATCCACCGCACGACGTCAATCAGTGTGTACCCGCGCAGCCGCGCCTGGGTCCAAACGGCTGGCAAGGCCACTTCTAGCGACGAGATGCCGCCCCAGGCTGGACCGAACTCGCCGACCTCGCGGCGCTTGAGCTCCACGGTGCATGGGGAATGGTCGGAGACAATGCAGTCGATGTCGCCGCGGTCGAGCGCTCCCCACAGCTCCTCCCGGTTGTCAGCTTCTCGGATCGGCGGACAACACTTGAATTCCGTGGCGCCGTCGGCGATGGACTCGGCCTCGAAGAACAGGTAGTGCGGGCATGTCTCCACAGTGATCGTCACCCCATCGCGACGAGCGGTGCGAATCATCGGGACGGCGTCGGAGCTGGATAGGTGCAGCAAGTGAACCCGAGCCTTGGTGTAGCGGGCTGCCTCGATGACGTGGGCGATTGCGACGTTCTCGGCGCCACGCGGCCGGGAGGCAAGGAAGTTCGCATACCGCTTGCCGTAAGGATCAGGGGCCCGCGAGATCGCTTTGGAGTCCTCGGCGTGCACGATCATGAGGGCCCCGTACGTGCGCAAGACCTCCAAGTATTCCTCGAGCTGGTCCTCGTTGAGGAACGGGAACTCGTCAACTCCGGAGTGCAGCAGGAAGCATTTGAACCCGAAGACACCGGCATCGTGCAGCCCACGTAAGTCCTTGAGGTTGCCCGGGATGGCCCCACCCCAGAAACCCACGTCGACGTGGCACTTGCCAAGCGCCGCGTCACGCTTGACCTCGAGAGCCTCAACGGTGCAGGTCGGGGGGAGGCTGTTGAGCGGCATGTCGATGATCGTGGTGATCCCGCCGGCCGCAGCCGCGCGGGTCGCCGTCTCGAAACCCTCCCAATCGGTGCGCCCTGGCTCGTCGACATGGACGTGTGTATCTACCATGCCCGGCAGCAAGACCTCATCATCGTTAAGCTGCACGGTCTGCTCACCCGTGAGATCGGCCTCCAGCAGCTCGATTGCCGCCACGATGCCGTCACGTACCCCGACACACCGCGGCACCTCCCCTGCCAGCGTGATGGCTCGGGGAGCTCGAATCACCAGGTCGTACTCGGCCACCACGCCACCCGGCTCAACTGCCCATACTGGCCCGATAGGCGCGCCATCCGCCGTGCTCGGAGATGTCCTTCAGCCCCTCGCCGGACGCGTAGACGCTAGCCCGCACTAGTACGACTAGAGCCGACGACCCGTCGTCGAGCTCCACGACGCCGAGCTCCAGCTCCGGCGGCTCAGCCGGTATGAACCGGTCACGGATCACATCAAGCGGCACGTCGTAAAGCTCTCCCGCGATACTGACGCCCCCCTCATCCACCGGCCACAGCCCTGGAAACTCATCGCGGACCGAGAAGAACCGGTACCGAGGGGCCGTCTGCGCCTCACCGAGGAACGGCAGGCCCTCGATGCTGTAGTGCACCTCACCTCCACGCATACCCCCGCCGTTGACGAATAGCGGCACGCTGATCATGCGTCTCCCTCCCATTTGACTTGAGCTGCTCGCGCAAGGTCTGATTGCTCGCTCCGCTCGCGAGGATCGCGCTTGGTAAGCCGCTGCCTTCCTCGCTCACTCGCAGACGAAAAGCGTGTCTGCTCGTTCGTTCGTCCAGGACAGCGGCGCGCGATCCTGGGCGCGTGAAATCCCCGCGATTTCCGGACGCTCGCAGCTAAGTGAGTCATGAGCGGGTCGGTTCCTCGCGGGACTCGCTTGGGATTGGCTCTGACAGCCAGTCCCGGGCCAACGCCCGCACCCGCTGTTCCAGCAGCGGCCCAGCCTCGGTCAAGGACCGCTGAACGTCGGGTTCGATATCGGTCAGTGCGTACGCCTGTTGAATGCCGGCACCGCGCAATCGTTCGATGGTGAGCAACAATCTGCCGCACACAGCCACCACCGGGATGCCCGCCGCACCGGCCGCTGCAGCCACGCCAACCGGAGCCTTGCCACTCAGCGTCTGCTCGTCCAGCGAGCCTTCCCCCGTGATCACCAGCCGTGCGCCCTGGAGCTTCTCGTGGAAGCCCAGCAGATCCAGAATCAGGTCAATGCCTGGCTGGAGCTGTGCGCCCAGCACCGCCACGGCTGCAAAACCCACTCCACCGGCAGCCCCCGCTCCGGGAAGCTCGTGGACGGGCTCGCCGTCCGATTCGCCAGGAGGGCTGGATGCGGCAACAAGATTGGCCCACCTGCTTAGGGCGGCATCCAGAAACTCGACGTCCTCCGGGCGTGCCCCCTTCTGCGGTCCGTACACTGCTGCGGCACCCCGCGGACCGGTCAAGGGGTTGTCGACGTCGCTCGCGACGATGAGCCGAGTCTTGGCCAGCCGGGGGTCCAGGCGGATGAGGTCGACCCGGGCCAGTCGGGCCAGCGCCCCTCCGCCGCGGGGAAGTTCTTCACCGGCTGAGTCGAGCAGCCGACCGCCCAAGGCCTGCACCATCCCGGCGCCTCCGTCGGTGCTGGCGCTTCCTCCGATGCCGAGCACGATCGTGTGACATCGGTGATCCAATGCGGCTTGGATGACCTCGCCGGTGCCGTACGAACTGGCGTCCAGCGCTGCGAGCCGGCCTTGCGATAGCCGCCTGAGGCCCGACACATCGGCCATTTCGACTACGGCAACGCCTTCGCGTACTGCGAATGCTGTATCAACTGGCTCGCCGGTCGGTCCCTCTGCGCGCAACTGCACTCGCTCGAACCCGGCAGCGAGAGCGGCGTCCACCGTACCGTCGCCACCATCGGCTACTGGCGCGAGCACGACCGGCACTTGTGGGGTCTCGGCGTGGATTCCTGCGGCGATCCGCCCGGCAACCTCTCGTGCAGTCAAGGAGCCCTTGAACTTGTCGGGGGCCGCGAGGACATGCATGTAGCGCTCTCCCCGGTCGGTTCAGTCCAGTAGTGCAATGGCGGTTGGCGCATCGTCGGGAGACACAGCGAGCTCCTCGAACTCGACGACGTTGTCCAGATCAGTGCCCATGGAGATGTTGGTGACCCGCTCCAAAATCACCTCGACGACGACCGGGACGCGGAATTCCGCCATCAGCTTCTTCGCTTCTTCGAAGGACGGCAGCAACTCCTCGGGTCGCTGCACTCGCAGCGCCTTGCAGCCCAGGCCCTCGGCGACCTTGATGTGGTCGACTCCGTAGCTACCTATTTCTGGTGAGTTGACGTTGTCGAACGACAGTTGCACGGCGTAGTCCATCTCGAAGGCACGCTGCGATTGACGGATCAGGCCGAGGTAGGAGTTGTTCACGACTACGTGGATGTACGGCAGGTTGAACTGCGCCCCCACTGCCAGTTCCTCGATCATGAACTGAAAGTCATAGTCACCGGATAGGGCGACGACGGTCGCGTCCGGATCGGCCACACATACACCCAGGGTCGCCGGGATCGTCCATCCCAGCGGGCCGGCCTGGCCGCAGTTGATCCAGTACCGCGGTTTGAATACATGCAGGAACTGAGCTCCGGCGATTTGCGAGAGACCGATGGTGCTGACGTACCGGGTGTCCTTTTCGAAGGCCAGGTTCATGTCCTGGTACACCCGCTGCGGCTTGATCGGGACCTCATCGAACTGCGTGCGGCGCAGCATGGTCCGTTTGCGGTCGGCACACTCATCGACCCAAGCCTTACGGTCGGCCAACCCGCCAGCGGCCTGGCGCTCCTTCGCGACCTCAACGAAAAGGGCCAGTGCGGCGCCGGCATCGGACACGATGCCGTAGTCGGGCGGAAATACGCGCCCGATCTGAGTCGGCTCGATATCGACGTGGACGAACGTCCGGCCCCGCCGGTAGAGCTCTAGCCCACCGGTGTGGCGGTTGGCCCAGCGGTTGCCGATACCGAGGACGAAGTCGGATGCCAGCAGCGTGGCGTTGCCGTACTGGTGCGAGGTCTGCAGCCCTGCCATGCCGACCATCAGCGGGTGGTCGTCTGGGATTGTGCCCCATCCCATCAGTGTCGGAATGACGGGGACCCCGATCGTCTCGGCGAACTCCACCAGCAAGTCAGACGCGTCCGCGTTGATGATGCCGCCGCCGGCAACGATGATCGGGCGCTCGGCCTCGCCGAGCATGTCGAGCGCTTTCTCAACCTGGGCCCGGGAGGCGGCCGGCTTGTAGACCGGAAGCGGTGTATACGTGTCTGGGTCGAACTCGATCTCAGTCATCTGCACGTCGAACGGCAGGTCGATCAGGACAGGGCCGGGCCGTCCGGAGCGCATGAGATGGAAGGCCTGTTGGAAGACGCCGGGCACTTGAGCCGGCTCCAGCACGGTGACCGCCAGCTTCGTGAGTGGCTTGGCAATCGCCGCGATGTCGACGGCCTGGAAGTCCTCTTTGTGCAGCCTGGCGACTGGCGCCTGACCCGTGATGCACAGGATCGGGATTGAATCGCCGGACGCGGAGTACAGACCGGTGACCATGTCAGTGCCGGCCGGCCCAGACGTACCGATGCAGACCCCAATGTTGCCTGCCTTGGTCCTGGTGTAACCCTCAGCCATATGCGACGCGCCCTCGACGTGACGCGCGAGCACATGCTCGATGCTGCCGTTGCTTTTCATTGCCGCATACAAGGGATTGATGGCGGCACCGGGAACCCCGAAGGCGTGCTTTACACCTTCGCGCTGCATAATCTCCACCGCTGCTTCGACAGCCCTCATTCGAGCCATTTCGATCCTCCTGTCAAGGCCAGCGACTGCGTGCCGTGTCGCCACGTCGGTCGGGCCGAATCGTGCGAGTCAGCCGGTGCGTCCCGACAGCTCTCGAACCAGCTTGAGCAAGCCAGAGTGGTCCAGGCCGCCGTCGCCTCGTGCAACCATCGCGGCGACCAGTTCGCTGACGACGGCACCGAGCGGGATGACCACGCCGGCCTCCCGGGCCGCGCTCTGCACTATGCCCAGATCCTTGTGATGCAGTTGCAGCCGGAAGCCGGGGTTGAATTCACCGGCCAGCATCGACGCGCCCTTCCGGGCCAGCACGGTGCTCCCAGCCAGACCACCCCCGAGCACCGCCACTGCAGCCTCCATATCGACGCCGTACGCCTCGAGGAACACGATCGCCTCCGCCACCAGCTCGATGTTGCCTGCGACGATGAGCTGGTTGGCTGCCTTGACGGTCTGCCCCGCACCCGCTGGGCCGACATGGACGATCGTCTTACCCACCGCCTCGAGCACGGGTTGGGCGGCCTCGAAGTCGGCCGCATCACCGCCGACCATGATCGACAGGCTGGCCTCGACGGCACCGATCTCGCCGCCGCTTACCGGCGCGTCGAGCACCCGCAGCCCGCGCTCGTGGCCACGCCTGGCGACACGGACCGCTACGTCCGGCCTAATCGAGCTCATGTCGATATAGAGCGCGCCCTTCTTCGCGTTGGCAAAGATCCCGTTCTCTTCGGAAGTCACAGCTTCGACGTCAGGCGAGTCGGGAACCATCGTGATGACGACGTCTGCGTCCCGTACTGTGCCGGCCACGTCGTCTGCACCTTGCCCACCGACGCTGATCAATGCGTCCACCTTGTCGCGGCTACGGTTGTAGCCGATAACGTCGAAGCCAGCTTTCACGAGGTTGGCGGCCATCGGCCCCCCCATGATCCCCAAGCCGATGAAGCCGATAGTCGTCATGTGTACACCTCTCGCTGTCGGTCAGAGTGATCAGGCGGCCTCAGCCAGTGGCCGATCGTCGTTCTCGCGGCAGCCAGCCGAACGAGTCGGCACTCTTCCCGCTGGGCTTGTACTCCAGGCCTACCCAGCCGTCGTAGCCGGTGGCCGCGAGGCGGCCGAGGTAGTAGTCGATGTCGAGGGTTCCGGTGCTCGGCTCATTGCGGCCGGGAGCATCCGCGATCTGCACGTGACCGATCCGGCCGGCGCTTGCGTCGATAGCGGCATCTACGTCGTCGCCGTTGACCGCTAGATGGTAGATGTCGAACAACAACCGCACATTCTCCGCGCCTTCTGCCGAGGCCCGGTCAATCACCTGCAGCGCGTCGGCGGCAGTGAGCAACGGGTAACGGGGTGCACCGCTGACGGGTTCGACCAGCACCGTGCCACCGATACGTTGCGCGGCCTTGGCAGCGAGCACGAGGTTCTCCGCCGCGATGTTGTCTTGTTCTTCCGGTGTGCTGTCGTCCACTCTGTTGCCGTACAAGGCATTGAAGGCCCGGCAGCCGAGCCGCTCCCCCAGGGCCACGGTGACGTCGATGTTGTCTCTGAACTCTCCGCTGCGCGCTGGCCAGGACACCAGGCCCCGGTCCCCGCCGGCCATGTCACCGGCGAAGAAGTTGAGGCCAACGAGTTGCACGTCGGCGACGGTCATGGCCGTCGAAAACTCCTCCACTTCGGCATCGGAGGGGACAGCGACCGGCCATGGCCACCAGAACTCCACCGCGTCGAAACCGGCCTGCTTGGCCGCTTGCGGACGTTCGAGCAGGGGCAGCTCAGTGAACAAGATCGAAAGGTTGACGTCGTATGGCAGATCCACTTGGGCTCCGATTCCGTAATCCGGAATGCGAGTTGCAACAAGGAGAACTCTAGGCTCGCCCGCTCGGAGCGTCAACGGCGGTCGGATCGCGCGTCAGTCCACCATCGCGTACGCCGGCAGGGTCAGGAAGTCAGCAAAGTCGTCCGCCAGCGCAACTTGTTCGAACAGCTGACGCGCGTCATCGAATCTGCGGGAGCCGTACGCCTGATCACCAATCTCCGCGTGGATCGCTGCCAGTCCCTCATCGAGGATGCGACGGACGAACTCTGCTGTCACCGCCTCGCCCGTGTCGAGGCGGACGTCGTTGTGCACCCACTGCCAGACCTGGGAGCGGGAGATCTCAGCGGTGGCAGCATCCTCCATCAGATTGTGAATGCCAACTGCACCGTTGCCGCCGAGCCATGCCTCGAGGTATCGCAGGCCCACGTCGACGTTGTTGCGCAACCCGGCTTCCGTTTGCGTTCCTGGCACTGCCGAGACATCCAGCAGCTGTGCGGCCGTGACCTGGACCTCATTCCGAGCGACATCAAGCTGATTCGGACGGTCACCGAGGTGTCTGTCGAAGACCTCCTGGCAGATTGGCACGAGATCGGGATGAGCGACCCAGGAGCCGTCGAACCCATCGCTGGCCTCACGCTCCTTGTCCTCACGCACCTTGGCGAAGGCGCGCTCGTTGACCTCGGCGTCCCGCCGGCTAGGAATGAACGCCGCCATGCCTCCGATCGCGAAGGCCGCACGGCGGTGACAGGTGGAGACGAGAAGGTCGGTGTAAGCCCGCATCATCGATGCAGTCATCGTGACTGCGGAACGATCCGGGAGTACGAAGTCAGGACCCGCGTCCCGGAACGTCTTGATCATGCTGAACAGATAGTCCCAGCGGCCGGCATTGAGCCCAGACGCGTGGTCCCGCAGCTCGAAAAGGATCTCCTCCATCTCGAAGGCAGCTGGGATCGTCTCAATGAGCACAGTGGCGCGAATGGTTCCCAGGGGGATACCGAGGAACTCTTGCGCGTACTGAAATACCTCGTTCCAGAGCCGCGCCTCCAGGTGGCTTTCGGTCTTTGCCAGGTAGAAGTACGGACCGCCTCCGCGATCCAGCAACTCGCGAGCATTGTGGAAAAAGTACAGGCCGAAGTCCACGAGGGCGCCTACCGTCGGCTTGCCGGCCACGAGGATGTGCCGTTCGTCCAGGTGCCAGCCACGTGGACG
>Ga0190271_10003047_pt1 | contig 10397 bp, 6 predicted proteins | sample Popmic356T_FD_133747 | JGI IMG/M metagenome (GOLD analysis project Ga0190271, IMG submission 133747) | Populus adjacent soil microbial communities from riparian zone of Weber River, Utah, USA - 356 T | ecosystem: Environmental > Terrestrial > Soil > Riparian zone | place: USA: Utah | collected... | reverse complement strand
GCGGACACCTTCACGTACGACGAGATCGGGAACATCAAGACCAAGGCGCAGTCGCAGGACCGCCTCGTCTGGGACAACCAGACCGTGAACACGCTGGATCTCGAGCCGGTCGATACGCAGCTGCCCGGATCGCGTTTCGATCACAACGTCGCCGGCCTGACCTACAACCTGGCCTACCAGTACACCGGCACGCGGCCGCACGCGGCGAGCACGATTACGGAGACACCGGCGGGAAGCGCGGCGGCGAACCGGGAATACGGATACGACCCCAACGGGAACAACACGGGCAACATGTTCCAGCAGAACAACCGCGAGCAGCTATGGGACGAGGAGAGCCGTCTCAAGCAGGTCAAACGCAACGGCGGCTCGTTGGCGCAGTTCCGGTACAACGACGGCGGAGAGCGCACGAAGAAGCTGACCGCCGCCGGCGACGCCTGGTACGTCAACCAGTACTTCGTTCTGCTGCCGAACAACCGGCCGACCAAGCATATCTACGCAGGCGAGACGCGCGTCGCGACCAAGACCGACGCGATCAACATGCAGACGCCAGTCCTGCACTACTACCACTCCGATCACCTGGGGACGACGAGCTACCTCTCAGACAAGGACCAGAACCTCGTCCAGCATGAGCGCTACTTCGCGTTTGGCGAGCTGTGGCGTCCGGGGGGCGAGCAGGAGGAGGGCGACCTCGGTGGCGACCGGCGTGAGTGGCTCTTCACAGGCAAGGAGTGGGACGTCGATACGGGTCTCTACTACTTCGGGGCGCGGTACTTCGACCCGCACACGGATGTTTGGCAGAGCACGGACCCTATTCTTGCGAGCTACATGGGGCGGGGCCCGGGCGCGGCGTCGCCTAAGAACCTGGGGCTGTACACATACGGGTGGAACAACCCGATCGTCATGCGCGACCCGGACGGTCGTCAGGTAGCGGGAACCGCTCCCGAATACAGCCAGGCCGTCGCTCGTGGCGCTGCCGAGGCAGCTGCAAGCAGGGCTGCGGCGAAGGGAGCAGCGTCTCACAAGGAATGGCTCGAGAACAAAAGGCGCCTCTATCCGTCCGAGGCCGGTCCGGGTCAGCTGGTGCCGAGCCTGATCAACCCGATTCAGGAATTGAGGGAATTTGAAGAGCTGGCCTCTGGCGATCCGAATGATAAGGGGCTGCCGTCGGTCATGATGCCTTGGGAGTACGTTGCGATCGGAGTGGGGGCGGTAAGGCTAGGCGTGGCGGGGGTTCGGGCGGGGGCTGCAGCTCTGGCTTCGAAAGGCGCGGGCTCCGGAATTCGCATTAGCTCCAAAGGCATGCGGCTTGTGGAAGAAAACCTCGCTCGTGTTGACTCTGCGCCGCAAAATCCCGCCATGGTAGCTCGGCTGAGGAGCGCGATGGCTGCAGGCGAGCGAGTGACCGGCGCAGATGCGAATTTTTATCTACACGAAGTTGCGGAAGGAACGTTCCGGTTGCGAGGGATGGGATACGAAGCGGCACATGCAGCTGCATTGGAAAAATACGGGGTCACCGAGTTCAGCCTGTACCATCCTGATGTGATTAGTGCCCATCCGTTGTATTTCAATAGCAATTGGCGTGCTTTCTGGGGGCTGCCGTGATCACGTTTGATCTGCCGCGAGATAAGCGCGCTCGTATCTGGCTTGTGGAGCCCGAGAACTACAGAACGCACGCGATCTCAACGCGAGAATTCCTCGGCAAACCTCGTGCTTACGTGCACAAGCACAGACGATCGATCGTGGCCGAAATGTTCGTGCCTGGGGGCGCACGATTCGAATATGGACTACTTGGAGCCCGCGTTGTCAACGGTGGCGCCGTCAACGACGAAATCTTGGTCACAATTCCCGTGACGGGATCGTCGGAGCCCCTTTTCGCCGACTCGCTTGCCGGGAGGTTGGACACGGTACGATGGGGACTTCCGGCTGAGTACGTCGAAGCTGTTGTTAGCGGCGCGCAGGAATCCTTGCTGACGTACGGCGCGCCTGCCGGGCGCATCATCGAATTCGCCTGGGCAGCCCATGGATACATGAGTTCCAACAACCACCGATTTCGTCGCCTTGCTGCCCTGCTGATTCGTCTGCTGATCACCCCTGATGATGTGAACCTCGAAGGCTTGGTTAGGGAGGCCTGAGTGTTGCGGATGACACCCTCCAAAACGGGGCCGCCGGAAAGATCGCTCATGAAAACTGGGTGCGCGATCCTGGAATCGAACCGATCGAAGAGAATTGAAATGCGAGTGAGGGGCCGTCCGATGGCAGCGGTGGCTTCACTCGTGTGTTTGGGCTCTGCGGCGCTCGTTGGCTGCGGTGGCGGTGACGACGGCCCCGGCGCCACTTGCGGGCAGGTCCAGCCGTGCGGCGGAGACCTGGTCGGTCGCTGGAACATGGTCGCGAGCTGCGCGGATCGCGCCGCGTTGACCAGCCAGTACGCGATGGAGGCGATGACGAGCTGGTGTCCGATTCAAACCTTGCGCAACTTCAGTCTGAGTGTGTCCGGCAGCTTTGTGTTCAATAGCGACCTGACATATTCGGTATCCCTCGTTCTTGGCGGCGTCGTCGACGTGAACGTTCCAGCTGCGTGCCTGGCAGGCTCGAGCTGTGCGGCACTGACCGCGAGTCTGCAGGCGGCAATCGCGGGGGGCACGGCCCCCGGCTTGGTGTCGGCATCGTGCGCAGGATCGTCGGATTGCGTTTGTCACCAGGTCACGTCGGTGCCCCAATCCGAAGCAGGGAGCTATACGACCACGGAGACCGTTCTCAACCTCGTTCCCACGGGCGGCACAGCCCAACCCACCAACTATTGCGTCAAGGAGAACACTCTCCACTTCATGGAGCTCGCTATGGGGTCAGCCACCATCAACTACGCCCACGTCGGAGTGAAGCAATAGCGAGGGAGGAGTCCATGAAAGGCGCTCATTGGCTTGCGATCGCAGTCGCCGGGATGGTCGCATCCGGCTGCGACGGAGATTCCCTCCGCACGTTGTCGCAGTCAGACGTGGTGGGAATTCCCCCCGGCGATGCGACCGGCTCGTTGTTCTCCGGTCAATACATGTCGACGGCCATCTGGAAGGGGGCGTGCAGATGTCGCGTCGGATCGTGCTCGGAGATCACCGTCTCGCTGGAACCGATGACCTTTCCCGTCGTGCAGACCGACGGACAACTCGAGTTTATCGACGAGGCGGATCCCGCGAGCTCCGCTCTGTGCAGCATCGACGGCGATGGAAGTTTCGTCTGCGGCTCGGACCAGACCACCGCGGTCATCGTGTCCTATGTGCTGACCACGGGGCGAATCGCGGTTGCGAACGGCCGGCCCGTAGCCATGAATTTGATCGCCGAGAACACGGTGCTCTTCCCTGGCTATGACTGCGATTTTCAAGTGGGCCTCCAAGCGAGCTACGTAGGGCCGTGACGCCGTGTATCTGATCCGCGTGCTCTAACCGCGACCAGACGGAACTGCGTGGATCTACTGGGTTGCGCGCCTCGCGCGACGCAGTGACGATCTCCCCGGAATCCGCTTATAATCGGCCCCGCTCGCCGGCGGTTTCAGCGAGCATCGCGTCAGATGTACCGGAAAGTCGAGTCGCTGGGGTTCAGAACCCGCTCGCTGTTGTCACCGCGGGCGGGGAAGTCGTATCTGAGGCCTGTGATTTAGATGGCTTCCGGTCAGCCACTTCCCGATTCGGTGCCGGCCGCGCTCACGCGCGGGGCCAGCATCGGTCGCTACATCGTGCTGGCGATGGTCGGGCGGGGCGGGATGGGCGAGGTCTACGCGGCGTACGATCCCGAGCTGGACCGCAAGGTCGCCGTCAAGCTGCTGCGCGTGAAGCCGGGCAACGGCGTCTCGCTGTCCGAGGGGCGGCAGCGGACGCTGCGCGAGGCGCAGGCGATCGCGCGCCTGTCGCACCCGAACGTCGTCATCGCGTACGACGTCGGGACGTTCGAAGACAAGGTCTTCATCGCGATGGAGTACGTGGAGGGGAACACCGTCACGTTCTGGCTGCAGGTGCAGCCGCGCACCTGGCGCGAGATCCTGCAAGTGTTCAAGGACGCCGGGCGCGGGCTGGCCGCCGCGCACGAAAAGGGGCTGGTCCACCGCGACTTCAAGACCGACAACGTGATGGTCAGCCGCGATCGCCACGTGCGCGTCATGGACTTCGGCCTCGCGCGCCAGGCGGAGAAGCCCGGGGACCCGGCGTCCGGCGCGCCTACTGAAGCGGCGAGGGCCACGCCGAAGCCGATTCCGATCCGGATTCTCGGCAGCGGCCCGTCGCTGGAGGGCCCGCCCGAGCCGCCCACCATGGTCATCACGCATGGGCCGTCGGCTCCGGTCCCGCTCGCCGGCCATTCGAGCTCGGGCATGTTCGACGCGCGCCTCACGCGCACGGGCGCGATGATGGGAACGCCGGCGTACATGGCGCCCGAGCAGTTCCTCGGCACGCCGACCGACGCGCGCAGCGATCAGTTCAGCTTCTGCATCTCGCTGTATGAGGCGCTGTACGGCGAGCGCCCGTTCGAGGGTTCGTCGATGACGACGCTGACCCAGAACGTCGTGCAGGGAAACGTGCGCGACGCGCCGGCGGGATCGAAGGTGCCCCCCTGGGTGCGCAGGGTGCTGTTGCGCGGTTTGCAGCCGCGCGCCCGCGATCGATGGGCTTCGATGGAGGCGCTGATCGAGGCGCTCGAGAAGGACCCGAACATCCAGCGCCGCAAATGGGCGGCGGCCGCCGGCGGGGCTCTCATTGTCGGTGGACTGGCCCTGGGCGGCTGGCGCCTGCTCAGCGACCAGCGTCAGGTATGCAGTGGCGGGCCGCCGAAGCTCGTTGGCATCTGGGATTTGCGGCAACCGGGCGAACCAGAGCCACCTCGCCATGCTCAGATCCGCCAGGCGTTCATGCAGACGGGCAAGAGCTATGCGCCAGACGTGTTCGTCACCGTCAGCCACGCGCTCACGACCTACGCGCAGCATTGGGCGGACATGTACAAGGATGCGTGCGAAGCGACCGAAGTTCGCCGCGAACAGTCCGCTGAGGTGCTGGACTTGCGGATTTCGTGTCTGCAGGAACGCCTCGGCGGCGTCCGGGCGTTGACAAATGTTTTCAGCGCGGCGGACGGCGAAGTCGTCGAAAAGGCAGTGGGCGCAGTGAACGCGCTCGAGCTGCTCGACCGCTGCGCGAACGTTCCACTTTTGCGAGCAGTGGTGAGACCGCCCGAAGATCCGCCGACGCGACAGAAGGCGACCGAACTACGGCAGCAACTCGTTGCGCTCAAAGCGCGTTTTGATGCTGGTCAATGGAAGGACACGACCCGCGATGGACAGAGGCTGGTTGCGGAGGCGCGCAAGGTTGGATACAAGCCGCTCATCGCCGAGACTCTCGCACAGCAGGGCGCGATGCTATTTCGTTCCAACGACCCTGTCGCGGCTGAGCGAGCGCTGACCGATGCATTTTGGATCGCAGATGCGGCTCGGCACGACGAGATTCGTGCAGAGACGGCCGCATTGTTGGTACACGTCGTGGGCTATCTGCAGTCGCGGTACTCAGAAGCACAGGCGTGGGCAACAACCGCCGACGCCGTACTGGAGAGATTGGGAGGCCATGAAATCTTGCGCGCCTGGTTGTTAAACGATCTCGGAAACGTTCTCCAGTCGCAAGGGGACACACAATCAGCGGTGGCCATGCAGCGAGAAGGTCTCGCCATCAAAGAGAAGGTCCTAGGAGGGGATCATCCGGACGTTGGCTTCTCGCAAGGAAATCTGGCTGTCGCACTGCAGAGCCTGGGTCGCAACCAGGAGGCCCTGACGTATGTCGATCGCGCGATTGGGCTGCTGGAGCGGGGCCTGGGTTCGGGCCATCCCGAGCTCGCCAGTCAGCTCAACAATCGCGGTGAAGTGCTCAATGCACTAGGACGTGCACGCGAAGCCAGGCAGTCGTTCGAGCGCGCCCGAGCGATCTGGGAACGGGAACTGGGCCCGGACAGTCGACTCCTTGCTTATGGCTTGACCGGTATTGGTCTGACCTACATTGCGGAGGGGAATGCCGCGAGCGCTCTAGTGCCGCTCACACGGGCCATGCGAATACGCGAGTCGCAGGAGACGGACCACGCCAAAAAGGCGGAGACGGCCTTTGCTCTCGCTCGAGCATTGTGGGAGTCGAACCGAGACCGGGGCCGCGCCCTCACCTTGGCCGAGCAGGCCAAAGAGAGCTACGCGAAGGCCGGAGCCAAGGCTGCTCAGTCAGGCGTGGCGGACTGGCTCAAGGGCCATACCCGCGGCTGACCGCCGAATCGCCGACTCGGGCGCAAGACGAACCACTGCGCCGGGTTCTCCAACGCGACGTCAAATCGGCGACCAGGAAGGCTTGAGCGCTAGTTGAGCGCCAGGGCCGTCCTATTGTGGTTCTGCACCGTGATCGTCGACCCGGCCTTGATTCCAGCCTTGACCTTCAAACCGCTGCGGCTGTGATTGGCTGTGTTGATGCCGGCCGCCCGGACGCCGGTCTGGACCTTGATGCCCGTGTTCTTCGTCGTGGTCTTCATGGTGGTTTCCCTTTCGGTTTTCAGTGATGCGTTTCGGAGCGCGCCGCTGGCGTTGGCGCGGCGAGATGTACGGAACTTCTGAGATGTCGCCATTGCTTGCGGGCGACTATGCCGCCGTCGTCAGGTCGAGACCATCACTAACGTCGTCTGTCGCCTGATTTTCGGTCAGGCGTCACCTTACAGCACGAATTTTTTCAGCACGCGAACGTGTGTTGGCCAACGAACGCGCTGATGTTTACTGTTGGTTAACAGCAACAGTCCGCGGTGTTTCAAAGCACAATTCCTGTGGAAAAAGTTTTCCACAGGTGCGCTGAGGCGTCACGTCGCGTACATGTTGCGCGCGGACACTCAACAAACGTTGCGCGCAAAGTACGGGACGCCCCGTAAGGCAACGCCGTACTACTGCCTAAGGCAACGCCTTACGGTAGCTAGTCGGTCTCTTTGGCGGGCGGCGCGGCTTCTTCCGAAGGCTCGCTGCGCTTCTCCGCCTTGTCGCCGTGTTTCTCGGAGCGCTCGTCTTGTTTGTCGGAGCGCGATTCGCTGTCTCTTTTTGCGGGCGCATCGGCGGCCGGCTCGGGCCGGCGAATCGTCACGCGAACGAAGTCGTCAGTGATCTCGACCTGCGGATCGAACGTTTGGCTGAGGATGAGCCGCAGCTTCGTTCCATTCTCCGGCTGCGCGTTCGCTTCGTCCTGATCGATCCAGAGTTTCTTGAACGACGGGTGCTTGAGGTTGTAGACGCGCATCGTGACCATCGAGACCGCCCGTGGCAGCGTCACGACGACCGTTCGTGACTTCTTCAGGATCTTGAAGTCGGAACCTTTGATCGACCCTTTGATTGGCACCAGGACCGACGTCTTGTTGCCGGTCACGCTGATGTCGGGGCGATTGCGGCGCCACGCTTCGCGCGCGAGATCCTTGTCGGCCTGGCGCTGCTTGTCGATCGGCTTGTGGTCGGCTGACGCCTCGTCCGCAGCTGGTGGTTCGGCGGCCTCCTCGGTCTTCTTTTCGGCGCCGGCGGTCTTGTCGCCGGCGTCGGCGACGTTTGTCGCGGCGGTGCCTGCTTCCGCAGCGGCGGCGCTGGCGTCGACCGCCGGCGGCGTGACGACGGGTGGCGGGGTGGCGACAATTGGCGCAGGCGCCGGCGGTTCCTGGCGGGAGCGTACCGGAAAGAGCTGCTGGCCGATCGCGAAGACAATCGCCGCGGTCACGCCCGCGACCGCGAGACCGGGGCCACGGGCGATCCCCGCATCCGCGGCGCGGGCAGCCACCGACGGCTGCTCAAGAACTGTGGGTTGACGCAATTTGTCCGAGGGGCGGCTCATTTCGCGTGACGCAGACTACATCATCGCTCAGCGAGAGTCGCCCGACTAGAAAACGCACCTGAAGCAGCTCACAGGACGTTCGGCTTGTGCTCGGCGAGCCACTCGACGACCGCGCGCTCTCGCCGTGGAAACCTGTGCGACCCGAACGTCTTCCGCGCTTCCTGCGCGAGGTTGATGCTTCGTTTGCGATCGCCCCCGCTCTCCGACAGGGCGCGCGCCAGGGCGAATCGGGTCTCCGCCACGAGGTATTCGTTTGGCCGATGGGCTTCACGAAGACGCAAGGCTTCCTCCAAGAAAGGGACGGCTGTGGCCGGCGCACCCTGCAAGAGCCGGGCGGTGCCGATGCCTTGCAGCGGATACGAGATCATCTGATCCGTGGACTCGGGATGGGAGCGAAGGATCTTCAAGGAGATGGCGTATGACGCTTCCGCCTCCGCCCCTCTCCCCAGGGCTGCCAGAGCGTCCCCCCGTACGTCGTGCGCTCCGGCGCAGGAATCAGAGTCAGGGTCGCCGGTCCTGGCATGGATATCGAGCGCTCGGTCGGCGAGCTCGAGGGCCTCCTGCGGCTGGGCATTCTCCTCGAGGACGGAGGAGAGGCTCCCCACACTGATCGCGACGTCAGGATGATCTTTGCCCAGGACCTGTTCCTTAAGCGTGATGGCTTGCCTGATGAAGCCGGCGGCCCGGTCCAGCTCTCCATTCATGTGCAGGACCGCCCCGAAATTGTTCAACGCCCACGAGCGAATTCGATCGTGCCCGGGGCCGAGTCGATCGAGGATCGATCCGCTCAAGCGCATCCACATCTCGGCTTCTTGCACCCTGCCGAGACTCACGCCGACCACCCAGACCAAGTCGGCGGCCGCGCGTGCTGCCGTCGCATCGTCGCGTGCGGTTTCGGCAGCGAATAACGCCTGATGCAGGATCTTCTCAGTGGCGGCCGGCTCATCGCTCAGCGTGCCCACGCAGCCGATGAGCTCGAGTAGCTCGGCGAGCAGGGGGCGATAGCCGGTCGCCTCCACGCGCGGCTGGAGCGCGATCGCGCGCGTCCGAGCGTCGCGGAAGTTGCCGACGTCGCGCAGAGCGTGTGCCTCTTTCAGCGAGCTGCGCAACTCCTTGACCGCTTCGAGCGTTCGCTGATCGCGCGGGAGCGCGACCGCCGATCGGAGCAAGACGACGTCGGCGCATCGCGAGACCGGCGTCAGATCATGCGCCGCGGCCACGGCACGGCCGATCGTCGTGCCGTCGGCGCCTGCCAGGATGTTGGTCAGCGCGCGCACCTGGTCGAGGTTGTCGGCCAGGCAGGTCATGCGCAGGTCGAGGACGTCGCCGGACTGCTCGCCGCGGACATGCGTGGCTTCGCAGGTCTCGACGTACATCGCCGACCACTGCCCGATGTAATCATCGAAAACGCGCGAGACGCGTTGCCACGAGGTCTCGGCCGTTGCGCGGCCGGTGGCGGCGAACGCGCGGTGGATCGACTGGCGACGCGCATCGTCGCGTCCGGACCAGGCGGCTTCGAGGCGGGAGACCGGGATGGCACAGCTGATGTGCCCGCCGCGCGCGACGCGCCACCCGCCGAATGCGAGCAACGCGACCGCCAGCACGGCGCCGGCGGTGAGCGCGCGGCGTTTGGGCCGCGTTCGTCCCTTCTCCAGCGTGCGGATGAGGTCGTTCATCGACGCCCACCGGTGCTCGCGGCGTACGGCCAGCCCGCGCGCCACCGTTGCCCGCAGCCAGCCCGGCGCACTCGCGGTGCGCCCAGCCTTGGCATCTTCGCCGTCCGTCGCCCCCGGGACGTGCGCCAGCGCTGGCCGGCTCCCGTACAGCGCCTCATGGAAGGCGACGCAGAAGCTGAACTGGTCGGCGCGGGCATCCAGCGGCTCGCCCCGGAACTGCTCGGGCGCCATGTATGCGATCGTGCCGACGAGCGCGCCGGTCTTGGTGACCGTCGCCTGGCGCGGCCGCGAATCTGCGTCGCCCCGACCTTCCGACGCTTCGACCGGCTCTTCCGCCAGGCGCGCGAGACCGAAGTCCATGACGCGCACCGATTCGTCGCGCCCGATCATCACGTTCTGGGGTTTGAAGTCGCGGTGGACGATGCCGGCGGCGTGGGCCGCCGCCAGCCCGCGCCCGGCGGCGATGAACACGTCAAGGATCTCGCGCCAGTTGCGGGGTGTCGCGCGCAGCCAGGCGTCGACCGTCTCGCCCTCCACGAACTCCATCGCGATGTAGACGCGATCCTCGACGGTGCCGGCGTCGTGCACGGCGACGACGTTGGGATGCGACAGCCGGGCGATGGCGCGCGCTTCGCGCAGCAGGCGCGCGCGGCGCTCGGGCGCTTTCGCACCCGACTCGCTCACGACCTTGAGCGCGATGCGGCGGTCCAAATCCGGGTGGTACGCCGCGTACACCTCGCCCATGCCGCCGCGCCCGACGCCGCCCAGGATCTGATAGCGATCGACACGGGCGCCGGGCGGGAGGTGCCCGACGAAGGAGCGGCCTTCTTCGCCGGGAACACGACTTCGGTGGGCCTGGTCG
>Ga0190271_10003046_pt1 | contig 10399 bp, 9 predicted proteins | sample Popmic356T_FD_133747 | JGI IMG/M metagenome (GOLD analysis project Ga0190271, IMG submission 133747) | Populus adjacent soil microbial communities from riparian zone of Weber River, Utah, USA - 356 T | ecosystem: Environmental > Terrestrial > Soil > Riparian zone | place: USA: Utah | collected... | reverse complement strand
TGAGGTGGTAGGGCGCGTACTGCACGAAGCACGACATGACGTGCTTGCCGGGCGGCGCCATGTCCGGGTCGACGAACGACTGGATGGCGCAGTCGATGTACGGGCGCTGGCTGTACCAGCCGTACTTCGCGTCGTCGAACGCGCGCTCGAGGTACTCCATCGACGGCCCGATGTTGACGAAGCCGAGGAACTGGTCGGTCCGGTCGCCGAGCGCGGGGTAGCGCGGGGGGCCGTCGAGGGCGAAGTTGACCTTCGCCGAGGTGCCCTGGAACTTCATCCGGTTGATGTTCTCCACCAGGTCACCGGGCAGCTCCCGGGGCTCGACGAGCTGGGTGAACGTGCGCCGCGGGTCGACGGCGCTCACGACGGTCTTCGCGGTGAACTCCGTGCCGTCCTCGAGGGCCACACCGATCGCGCGGCCTTCCTTGGTGATGACGGAGTCGACGGGGGCGTTGAGCATGATCTCGGCGCCGAAGGACTGCGCGGCCTGCGCGAGGATCTGGGTGAAACCGCCGTTGCCGCCCTTGTGGAACGCCCACGCCCCGAAGTGGCCGTCGTGCTCGCCCATGCTGTGGAACAGCAGCACCAGCCCGGAGCCCTGCGACATCGGCCCGACCTTCGTGCCGATGATGCCCGACGAGGCGATGTAGCCCTTGAGGATGTCGCTCTCGAAGTAGTCGTCGAGGAAGTCGGCGGCACTGCCCGTGAGCAGCCGGACGAGGTCGTGGATCACCTTCTGATCCACGCCCTTCAGGTGCGACACCAGCTCCGCGGTCGCCGCGATGTCCTCCGGCGCCTTGCCGAAGATGTTCGGGGGGACCTTGTCGAAGAGCGGCTTCACGACCTGGCAGACGCGCTCCATGTCGTACTCGAAGCGGTCCATGGCGTCGGCATCGTGCGGCGAGTGCCGCATGATCTCCTTGATGTTCTCGTCCCGGTCCTGGGTGAGAAGGAGGTAGTCGCCGTTCTCCATCGGCGCGAACGACGAAGGCATCAGGATCGGCATGAAGCCGTGCTTGACGAGGTCGAGCTCCTGAATGATGTCGGGCCGCAGCAGGCTCAGGGCGTAGGAGAACGACGTGAAGTGGAAGCCGGGACGCAGCTCCTCGGTGATGGCGGCGCCGCCGACGAGGTGACGGCGTTCGAGGATCAGGACCTTGAGGCCGGCCTTGGCGAGGTAGGCGCCGTTGACGAGGCCGTTGTGGCCGCCGCCGACGATGATCGCGTCGTAGTTCTTGGTCTTCGATGCCATGTCACGCCGTCTTTCGGGGTGGGTTGAAGAACGGGAGACGGGTCACCTCGGCGGCGACCGTCTGGTACTGGTGGTTGATCGTCAGCTCGTAGTTGACCCGGGTGCCCAGCTTGGCGAGGTCGGGTCGGACGCGGCCGATCGCGATGTGCCGCTGCATCATCGGGGAGTACATCTGGCTCGTGGTGTAGCCGATCCGTTCGCCGTCGTCGTCGTACAGCATGTACTCGTCCTCGATCGCGGCCTCGTCCTTGGGCGGGATGAGTCCTGCCTCGCTGTAGACGCGGTCGTAGTCGGTCCAGTCGAGGAAGAGGCCGACCGTTGCCCAGCGGGAGGTCTTCTCGGCGAGCTCACGCCGGATCGCGTTTCGCCCGATGAAGGGGCGGTTCTCGTCATCGATGCCCTTCAGCATCCAGCCGAAGCCCAGCTCCTTGGGCGTGACCCGGTCGTGGTCGGTGTATGCGTAGCGGCTCGAGGAGAACTCGACGTTGATGAGCGCGAGGCCTGCCTCGATGCGGGCCATGAGGAGAGCCTGCTCCCCGAACGGACGGAAGCCGATCCCCTCCCCTGCCTCACGGAGGGCATCGAGCACGGACAGCGCGTCGTCGCGCGAGACGCGGACCTCGAAGCCGAGGTCACCGGTGTAGCCGGTGCGCGACACAGTGACCGCAGCCGAGCCGATCTTCGTCTCGGTGAGGTCGAAGAAGCCGAGCTTGTCGATGTCCTTGGTGACCTTCGACAGGATCTCCCGGGAGCGCGGTCCCTGCACGGCCAGCATGCCGTAGGCGTCGGTGACGTCCTCGATCGCGACGTCGAGGCGCCCGGCCAGGTCGCTGAGGTAGCCCACCTGCGGTTCCGCGGAGGTGAGAAGGAACTCGTTCTCCGAGTCACGGAACACTACGCCGTCCTCGAGCACGAAGCCGCGGTCGTCACACCAGATCGTGTACTGCGCCTTGCCCGGACGGCACTGACGGATGTCACGGGTCATCACGCCGGCGAGCAGCCGCTCGGCGTCCTTGCCGGCGACCCGGTACTTGTACAGCGGCGAGGTGTCGAAGAACCCCGCGGAGTTCCGGATCGCGAAGTACTCGTGCTTCGCCGAGGTGTAGTAGCGCTGGGCCGACAGGTACCCGGACCAGTGCCCCCAGAGCTGGGTCTCGTTGAGCTCTGCGAGCCGGTCGTGGAAAGGCGTGGTCTTGATCATCGGCGACCTACCTGAATCGGGGTGGCGGGCACGGCTGCAACCTTACTGACTGTTCAGTCAGTACGTCGAGGGCGGAGGGCGTTCCGGAGCACGGACCGGATCCAGCGCGGGTTTTCATCAGTTTTGAGGATGCCCTGGGACCGTCGGGCAGCGAGCGTGGATTCCGGCCAGATCGGCCGAACGAGGGGGCGCCGGGGGGCGGTCCACAAGACTGTTGGAGTTGACATGAACAAGAAGATGTGGGGCGCGGCGTGCCTCGCGACGGCTGGCGTTGCGACTGCGATCTCCGTGACCGCGAGCACGTTGGCAGCGTTCGACGACGCGGAGACAGGCGCGACGGAGTCCGTCGCGTACGGCACGCTAGACCTGGTGCTGGGCGGCACGGCGCAGACCAGCCCGATCAACATCGGGAACGGTGCGCCGCCGCAGGACGGCTACTCGCTGGGGGCCGACGGCACTCGCCGGCTCACGTTCACGAACACGGGGTCGCTCCCCGGCAAGGCGTCGTTCACCGTCCGGATGGTCTCCGACCGTGAGAACGGCTGCAACGAGCCCGAGGGGCTGGTCGACACCACCTGCGGCACTCCTGGAGAGGGTCAGGGTGAGCTCGACGAGGGTCTGATCGTCGTGGTCTACGACTCGGCGTTCACCAACCAGCTCGGCTCCATGAGCCTCAAGGCGTGGAACGACCAGGGTGCGGCTGCCAAGCGCGTGGTCGGCACGATCGCGGCCGGCGAGAGCAAGGACGTCATCGTCCAGGTCGCCGGATACGACACGAACAACCGGACCCAGTCCGACTCGGCGTCGTTTGTCCTCGACACCACGCTCGAGCAGATCCGCTGACCGAGCAGGGGGCGCCCGGCCGGTCGGCCGGGTGCCTCCTGGGTCCACCCCAGGAGAAGTGATGAGCCTCAACCTGATCCGCTCGGCAGTCGGTCGACTGCTGGTGGGAGCGGGGGGCCTCGCCCTGATCGGCCTGCTCGCCGTGACGGTGATGCCGATGCTCGACCTGACCCCTCGGCCCGTGCTGTCCGGCAGCATGGAGCCGTCGATCCAGACCGGGTCCCTGCTCGTCACGAAGCCTGTCGACGTAGCCAGCCTTCGTGAAGGCGACGTCGTGACGGTCGACCTCGGGAGCGACTACCTCACCCACCGGATCGTCGATGCAAGCGTCCCTGGCGACCCTCAGGCTCTCGTGACTCGTGGCGATGCGTCGGACGCGAACGACGACCCCATCCAGCGGGACTGGGTGGTCGGAGTACCTGTCACCAGCGTGCCGTACCTCGGGCACGTGCTGCTGTGGACCCAGAGCGGTCCCGGCTTCCTGGCTGTGGTGACGACCCCGCTGCTGCTCATGCTCGCGGGAGCCGCAGTTCGTCCTCGTGCAGGAGGCCCGCGCGTCGAGCAGTCGGCACGCAAGAAGCTGCGACTCGTCGCATGACCATCTCGGGAGCCACGCTCTGGACCGGACCCGGCCTGGCGATCGTCGCCGCGCTCGTCGGTCTCGGGTTCCTGCTCCTCGGCCGTCGCAGCGCGCCTCGCGCAGCGCTGCTGTGCGTGGCCGCCGTCGTGGTTCTGTCGGGAGCCACCGCCGGGGTCCGCCTCGTCGAGGTGCAGCCGACCCACGCACTGCTCGTCGACTCCGAGCCCAGCGCGCCCCAGTCCACCGTCTCGCCGAACCTGGAGCCGGAGCCGGGGCCGGGGCCGGGGCCGGGGCCGGTCGAGGATGCAGCGCTCGCCGGCGAGCCCGCCACCCCCGCGCACGACGACGCCGTCGGTGCGGCTGTGCCCGAAGAATCCAGCGAAACCGACCAGGAGCCGGCTCCGGACGAGGGAAGCACCGGTTCCGCTGACGCCTCCGCCGAAGAAGAACCGGCGTCGACACCTGAGCAGCCCGCTCCCTAGCGCCTGCTCGGGGCCCGCGCAGACGTCGGGGCCGGGTCCGTCACGCGGCCCGCTGCCGCCGCGCGCCCTCGCCGCCGGCCCAGTGAGCGACGTCGAAGATGAAACCGAAGACGACGAACACCCAGCCCCAACCGCTGACTCCGATGACCGGAGCCCACGCCAGGACGTAGAAGAGCGTGGTGTACGGAAGGATCAGCAGCCCGAGCAGCGGGATGAAGAAGGAGCCGAACGCACGGTCGACGAGGTCGGAGAAGATCCACACCAGGATCAGGGCCACTCGCGGGGCGAACCCGGCAAGCAGCACGAACAGGCATCCCATCGCGGTGAGCCTAGCCCAGGCGCGCGAGCAGGTGGTCCCCGACCCGCAGCGCGTTGGCCATCGCCGTGAGTGCGGGGTTCACCGCACCGATGCTGGGGAAGAAGCTCGTGTCGACGACGTAGAGGTTGTCGAGCTCATGGGCCTTGCAGTCGGCGTCGAGCACGGAGTCGGTCGGGTCGTTGCCGAAGCGCACCGTGCCGGCCTGGTGTGCGCAGCCCGCGACCGGGACGTCGTTCTTCATGTAGACGTCGCGCGGCACGAGGTGGTGCGGGTGCATCCCGAGGTGGCCGAGGTGCTTCGTCACCCGGTGGTAGAGCTGCTCCAGCGGCTCGCGGTTGTTGGCCTTGTAGTGCAGGGCGACGTTGCCGTCCTTCGCGAGCGTCACCCGGTTCTCCGGGTCGGGCAGGTCCTCGGTCGAGAGCCAGAAGTCCACCGCGTGCTCCGCGACCTCACCGAGGGCGAACATCGGCGCGAGCTCCGCGATCCGCTTCTCGCCGCGGTACATCGGCGCCGACGACTTGCCGACCATCTGGACATTGCCCATCGGGAACTCGAAGTCGTCGTCCCCGAAGTAGTAGTCGTTGATCCCCAGCGTCTTCTGGAAGCGGGTGTCGTTCTTCTCCTTGGACACAGCCAGGAAGGCCCGGCTGTTGTGGAACACGTAGTTCCGACCGACCTGGTCCGAACCGTTGGCGAGCCCCTGTGGGTGATGGTCGTTGGCGCTGGCCAGCAAGAGCTTGGCCGAGTTGGCAGCGCCGGCCGACACCACGACGACGGACCCGGTGAACCGTTGCTCGACCCCGTCGACGTCCGCGACCACTGTCGTCACGGCTCGACCCGCGGCGTCGGTCTCCAGTCGGTGGACCTGTGCGTTGCGCAGCAACGTGACGTTGTCGTGCTCGAGAGAAGGACGCATCGCGATCACGTCGGCGTCCGACTTCGCGTTGACCATGCACGGGAATCCGTCGCACGTCGCGCACCTGATGCACGTGCTGGAGGCACGGTCGGCCTCGTCGAGCATGACGCCGCACGGCGCATGGAACGGATGCAGGCCGACCTTGGTCAGGTCGTCGAAAAGCTGTTGGATCCGCGGTTCGTGCGACACGGCAGGGAAGGGGTACGGCGCGCTGGCCGGGGGGTCGGTCGGATCCTTGCCGCGTGCGCCGTGCACCTGGTACAGGTGCTCGGCCTGGGTGTAGTACGGCTCGAAAACGTCGTACCCGACCGGCCAGGCCGGCGAGATGCCGTCGTGGTGCTTGATCTCCGTGAAGTCCTTCTCCCGCAACCGGTACAACGCCGCGCCGTAGAACTTCGTGGCGCCACCGACGAAGTAGTGGACCTGCGGCTGGAAGGCCTTGCCCTTGCCGTCGTACCACGTGTCCTGGGAGACGTAGCGATTGTCGACGAACACCGCAGTCGCGTCCCAGTTCTCCTGCTCCCGCGGAAGCCAGTCACCACGCTCGAGGACCAGCACCTTCTTGCCCGACGGGGCGAGCCGGTGCGCCAGGGTGCCGCCGCCGGCGCCCGATCCCACGATGATCACGTCATAGTCGTCTGCCATCACTGAGTCCTCACGTCGTTGTTGCCTGGTGCTGGTTCGGCCGTCGTTCGGTGGAGATGTGGGGGACGTCCTCGTCGGTGTTCTCCCAGGCAATGCGGTGCGGGGTGGCGGAGGCCTCGATGTGAGCCGCGTACTCGTGGTCGAAGTACTCCCACGCCCAGTTCAGGAAGGCGTCGGTCTTGCTGTGCACGCCGCTCAGCGGCATCGCGTGAACGCCCAGCCAGGCGGCGAACGCGAGCGGTCCCTCGACCTGGTGGCGGTGCTTCCCCACCTCCGCCACAGCGGCGTTGCGGCCGATCATCGCCATGATCCCCTTGTCCTTGTAGACGAAGGGCTTGGTCTCCTCGCCACGGAGCTCGCGCACGATGTTCTGCGCTGCCCATCGGCCGGACTGCTGGGCCACCGAACCGAGCTGGGGCAGCACAGGCCCGCCCTCCCCGGAGGGGATGTTCGCGGCGTCCCCGACGGCGTACGCCCCCGGGAAACCGTCGACCGTGAGGTCCGGGCGGACGTCGATGCGCCCGCCGTGACCGGGAGCGGGGCCCGCGTCCTGGATGACGGCCGCGCCTGACTCCCCGCCGCCCCACACCACCGTCCGGGTGACGATCTGGGTGCCGTCGTCGAGCTCCACCCGGTCGGCGTGCACCGCGGTCACGCCGACGCCGAGCCGGATGTCAGTGCCTCCCCGGGTCAGCTTCCCGTGCGCGTACTCGTGCGCCTTCTCGGAGAACGCCCCGAGCAGAACCTCGCCCCGGTCGACGAGCGTGATCGCGCCGGGCTCGCCGAGACGGTCTGTCCGGTGCAGCTGCTCCATCAGCTCGGCCAGAGCGCCCGCCGTCTCGACACCGGTAGGTCCGCCGCCGACGACCACGACGTCGATCGCACCGGGATCGACGTCGTCCGGGGTTGCGATGGCGGCGCGAAGCAGCTCGCGGAGGTGCACCCGGAGCCTCTCGGCGTCCGCCACGGAGTACAGCGGGAACGCGTGCTCCGCAGCACCCGGCACCCCGAAGAAGTTCGGGCGTGCCCCGGCGGCGACAACGACGTGCGAGCCGTGGAGCACCGTCCCGTCAGCGAGCTCCAGGTCGCTGGCAGCCAGGTCCACCCTCACCACGTCTGACGTCACCACGTCCACCTGCGGGTGCCCCTGGAAGATCGTCCGGTGCGGACGGGCGACGTCCTCGGCGGGTAGCTGTGAGCTGGCCACCTGGTAGAGCAGCGGCTGGAACTGGTGGTAGTCGTTGCGGTCGACGAGGGTCACGTCGATGCCGTCCTCGGCGAGCTCTTTCGCGCAGGCGACGCCGGCGAGTCCGCCCCCGAGCACGACCACCCGTTCAGACATCCAGCACCCCCGCATCCGAGGCGATGAGGTGAGCAAGGTGGGTCGATCGGATCGGAGGTGCCGCGTCGACGCTCATGTCGGCCCCTTCGTGTCATGGGGGATGGGTGACTTCAGGGCATGCGGATCATCTCTCCGGGCCGGCCCCGATCGCATCGTCCCGGGGGGATGACTGGACGTGGTCAGACGATCCTGCACCCGGGACAGGCGTCCGATCGCCCCGACGCGTGACGCTTCGTCCGGAATGAGGAGCGAACTCACCCGGCACGGACGACGCGTCCGCCGCCTTCGCGCGACATCGTGGCGTCGAGGAGCCCGCTGCCGGGCGGCGTCCGGTCAGAGCCGGGTGGGCCCTGCGGCAGGCACCCGTGAGGAGACTGACATGGCGACAGAGCTCGGCGGCACGGAGACACGGTCCGCGGATGTTCTCGTGATCTTCGGCATCACCGGCGACCTGGCGAAGGTCATGACGTTCCGCTCCCTCTACAGGCTGGAGGATCGCGGTCTCCTGGACTGCCCGATCGTCGGGGTGGCCGTGGACGACTGGTCGGTGGACCAGCTCGTCGAACGGGCCCGGCAGTCGATCGTCGGCACCGGCGAGCTCCTGGACGAAGCCGTGTTCGCCAGACTTGCCGCCCGGTTCTCGTACGTCAGCGGCGACTTCAAGGACCAGTCGACGTATGCCAGGGTCGCCGACGCCATCAAGGGGACCGAGACTCCTGTGTTCTACCTGGAGATCCCGCCCTTCCTGTTCGGCGAGGTGATCCGGCAGCTGAGCGAGGCCGGTCTGACAGAGGCCGCCAGAGTCGTGGTCGAGAAGCCGTTCGGCCATGACAAGTCCTCGGCGACCGCACTCGCGAACGAGCTGCACGAGTACGTCGACGAGTCACAGCTGTTCCGGATCGACCACTATCTCGGCAAGATGGGGCTCGCGGAGATCCTTGCGCTCCGGTTCGGCAACGCGATCCTGGAGCCCATCTGGAACCGCACCTACGTCGACTCCGTGCAGATCACGATGGCCGAGGACTTCGGCGTCGAGGACCGCGGACACTTCTACGACCCCGTCGGCGCGTTGCGTGACGTCGTCGTGAACCACCTCATGCAGGTCGTCGCTGCGGCCGCGATGGAACCCCCCTCCCGTGGTGACCGCGCGACGCTCAAGGAGTCGATCGTGGCGCTGTTCCGCGCAGTCCGGGAGGCGGACCCGGCCCACTACGTGCGCGGTCAGTACGCGGGCTACCAGGGCATCGACGGCGTTGCCCCGGGGTCGACGACCGAGACCTACTCGGCGCTGCGGCTGGACATCGAGAACTGGCGATGGTCCGGCGTCCCGTTCTTCATCCGCACCGGCAAGCGCCTGCCCGCCACCCAGACTGAGCTCCGGCTCGTCTTCAAGCGTCCGCCCGACCTCGGGTTCTTCGCCGGACAGGACCGGCCGGAGCCGAACCAGCTGGTGGTCAGGCTGGACCCGACCACGGGGATCAAGGTCCATCTCGACGCCATGCGCGCCGACCGGCCCGGGATCAGCCCGATCGAGCTCGACATGGGGTTCGCCTCAGAGGGCGGTGAAGGGCCCACACCGTACGAGGTCCTGCTCCACGCCGCGATGACCGGCGACAGCACGCGGTTCTCCCGGCAGGACGGGGTCGAGGAGACCTGGCGCGTGATGCAGCCGCTCCTGGACAACCCGACGCCGGTGCACCCCTACGAGCCCGGGTCGTGGGGGCCGGAGGCCGGCGATGCGGTCACGGCCGGCTTCGGCGGCTGGCAGACTCCCTGGCTGGAAGACTGAGAGGGCGCTCAGCTCCTCGACGTGGGTCGGATACCCCAGCTGCCCGACCACGAGTCGCCGGGCTCCAGCTCGACGACGTCGACGCCGCTGCGAAACGCCCCGGGAGGGCAGGTCATGGGCTCCACCGCGACGGCACGCCGTCGTCGTTCCGGGCGACCGACCTGATCGCCTGTGTAGACCATGAGGTACCGGTAGGCGGCATCGACCCACAGCTCGAGGCCGTTGCCGGTGTCAGGATCGGTGATCCGTGCGGTGGCGGTGCCGTCCTCGTCACGCAGGAGGCGTCCGTACGCCTTGTCGAGCTGTGTGTCCGAGACTTGCCGAGACCGTGAGAAGTCCCACGGGGTGCCTGCCACCGGCTCCCACACCGGCCGTTCGTCGGGGTCACCGTCCAGACGGTCCCCGGCGGGCACGGTGAGCTCCAGCCGGTCGATGTTCCCGCCCAGGGTCAGGTACGGGTGGAAGCCCGCGCCGAACGGTGCAGTCCGTCCGTCGACGTTGGTCACGTGCATCGACACGGTCAGGCCGTCGGCTGCGAGTGCGTACCGGACACGAAGGTCGAGCCCCCACTCGTACCCCGGTTGCGGACGCAACGAGCAGCCGAGCTCCACCGAGGCGCCTTCCCGGGCGAGGAGCTCCCAGTCCAGCCACCGCACGAGCCCGTGGATCGCGTTGTGGCGCGCGGGCTCGTTGAGCGGCGCCTGGCACTCCACGTCATCGAAGCTGTAGCGCCCGCCCGCGATGCGGTTGGGCCAGGGAGCCAGGACCTGGCCGCGGCCGTCGGCGGCGCGCTCGTCGGCGGCGAACCCGTCGATGACGTCGAGCCCGTCGAACGCCAGCGTGCGCAGCGTCGCCCCGACCTGCGTGACCACCGCGGTGGCCGCGTCGTACGCGATGGTGTGTTGCTCGCCCGAGGGATGCCGCGGCTGCGTCGTGGCAGCAGTGGTCACAACGAGAGCTCCTCGCGGAACTCGCTGAGGATGATGCGCGCTCCTGCCTGGATGAGGGCGAGGTGCGAGAACGCCTGTGG
>Ga0190271_10003044_pt1 | contig 10401 bp, 6 predicted proteins | sample Popmic356T_FD_133747 | JGI IMG/M metagenome (GOLD analysis project Ga0190271, IMG submission 133747) | Populus adjacent soil microbial communities from riparian zone of Weber River, Utah, USA - 356 T | ecosystem: Environmental > Terrestrial > Soil > Riparian zone | place: USA: Utah | collected... | reverse complement strand
GCATCTTCGTATTCGATCAAGCGCCCGCCGGCCCCAACGCCTCGCCCGCACTCCTGTATGCGCCCATTCCCCTGCTCATCTGGGCGGCGCTCCGCTTCGGGCTTGGTGGAATCAGCGTCTCGATGTTGATCATCACGTCCCTGGCGATCTGGGGCACCATGCGCGGTCACGGCCCCTTCCTGGCCCAGACCCCCGTCGAGAATTCGCTGGCACTACAGTTGTTCCTCCTGGTAACCGCCACTCCGCTGATGCTGCTCGCGGTCGTCATCGAAGAGGAACGGCGCTCGAAGGAAGCGTTGCGTGAGAGCGCGAACCTGATGGGCCTCGCCGCTGAAGCAGGAAACCTGACCATGTGGGTCTGGGATGTCTCCGGCAACGATGTGTGGATGACCGAGCGAGGGCGCTCGATGTTCGGCCTCGAGCCAGACGCGCACCTCGATTTCGCACACACGTTCGATCGCGTGCACCCCGAGGATCGCACGGCCCGGGAAGGCGCGATCACGCGGGCGCTCATGACGCGCGGTGACTACGAAGTGGAGTATCGCGTGCGGGACGCGGATGGCAGGGTCCGCTGGATTCATGGCCGCGGCCGTGGTGTGGGGCCTGGCGACGAGACCGGCCCGAAGCTCTTCGGCGTGTCGATGGATGTCACGGCTCGCAAGCAGGCGGAGGCGTCAGCCGCGCAAAAACGGGCGGAACTGGAGCACGTCGCACGCGTCGCCACGCTCGGCGAGCTCACGGCAACGCTGACGCACGAATTGCGGCAGCCGCTCGCCGCGATCCTCACCAACTCCTACGTCGGCATGAGCCTGCTCGACGCCCGCGAGCCCGATCTCCAGACCGTGCGCAGCACGCTGGCCGACATCTGCGCGGTCACCGAGCGCGCCGGCGAAGTCATCAGCGGGCTGCGCGCCATGCTCAAGCGCGACGGCGCGACGGCGGGAACGACCCACGTCGACGTGAACAGCATGATCCGCATCGTCGAGGGCATCGCGCACGGAGACGCGACGCTGCACAAGGTCACGGTCCACCTCGATCTGTCGCCCGACATCCGCCCGGTCAAGGGTGACAGCGTCCAGCTTCAGCAGGTCATCCTGAACCTGATGCTCAATGCCTTCAGCGCCATGAGCGGAGCCGGACCCGATGACGCCAGGCGCCTGGTCGTCCGCACGACGTCAATCGATGAGTCGAACGTGCTGGTCGAAGTTCAGGACAGCGGCACTGGCATCGCCGCGGAGAAGCTCGATTCGATCTTCGAACCCTTCGTCACCAGCAAGCCGGAAGGCCTGGGCCTGGGCCTGTCGATCTGTCGCTCCATCATCGAACGCCACGGCGGGACGATAACGGCCGCGAACAATCCCGACCGCGGCGCGACGTTCTCGATCAGGCTGCCGATCGCCCGGGAGTGAATCCGGCCGCGCGTCAGGGCAGGCGCGTCCCGGTCGCGTTCGTGCCGTTCCCGAAGACCTGTCCTCCGGGGCTTCCATACATGGCGCGCTCGACCGCAATCGGATGCGTCGAATCGACGACCGTCCCGAACGTCTCGTCCACGAGTTCGGGCACCGCGCTTTGCGCTCCGGCGACGGCCACCGTATACCGGCTGAAGGCAGGCACCGCGACGATTCGCTGTACCGTCGTGCCATTCGATCGCAGGAACGTCAGCGTGACCGTCGCCGTCGCCCCGCCGGGGTTGGCGAGCAGGATGAACGTCAGGTAGTTCGCTTCCGGGAAACCGGTCGGATTGCCCACACGTCCTTCCGCCAGCCCCCAGCGGAGCGCCGGCGCCATCACGCCCGCGCTGTTGTGCGCCTCGTACCACTGATTCGGCGCGTAGGGCCAATACTGCGCGCGCTCCACGATGATGGGCAGCGGGGCCGTGACCTGCGTGGCGACCGCCTCGTTGGCCAGCGCCGGGGCCGCTGGCGTCAGGTCTTCGATGTTGACGGTGCGGCGCCCCCGCGCCGGGATCGTCACCGATCGCGTGACGGGGGCGCCCGACTGTGGCAGGAACTTCAGCTCGGCGACGACCGGGCTCGTGTTCGGGTTGGCCAGCAGCACGAACGTCTCGAAGAAGGGACCGGTCGCCCCTTCGGCCAGGAACCAGCTGGTCGACGGAGCGTTGACACCGGCGGAATTGTGTCCCGCCTTGAAGAGCACGTCTGGAGGCGTTCCGAAGTACATCGTGCGTTCAGCGGCCCCTGGCATGTTGAAGGTGACGACGATGCCGAAGGAGCGGCCGACGAGAGCGGCATCGGCACCAGCATCGATCGTGGTGCGCGAGTTCGGCGGCAGATTGTACGTCCGCTGCACCGGCGCCGCCCCCTCGAGCAGCCAGTCGACCGTCGCGACGTTGGCCATGGAGTTGGGGTTCGCGAGCAGGAGATAAGTGAAGAAGAATCCCTGCGAGCCCTCGGCGAAATACCACCTGCTGGCCGTGCCCGCCATCGCCTTCTCGGTGTGGGATCCGTACTGCGCCTCGGCGTCCCACCGCATGGTCCGCTCGACCACGAGCGGCGTCCCCGACGTCGATGTCACGACCGTCGACACTGCGCCAGCGCCCACACCCGGGACTTCGTCCACTCGAATCGTCGTACGCGTCGTCGCCGGTAGCGTCAGGGTCTGGATCGTCGCGCCCCCGCCCTCGCGCAGGTACGCGATCTCGACTGGCGCGGGAGTGGAGCCCGGATTGGCCAGCGCCACGTCGAGGTCGAAGAACGTCCCCGTCGCGCCTTCCGCCATGAAGTAGGACAGCGTCGACACATCCACCGTGAGCGTATCCGTCCCGGACCCGCCGGGCCCTACCTCGGTGACCGTGATCACGTTCGTGCCGGCGACGAGCGGGATGTCACCGGCAAACCATTCCGCGGTCCCGGCCCCGGCGCCAGTGAACCCGCGATCGCTCGCCCAGCTGACGCTCGACACGGTGCCGCCGGTCGTACCGCTCAGCGTGATGGACGCACCGGGCGCGACCATGCTGGGCGCCGACGTCGGCGTAGTGATGGTGAGGGACGGAGGCTGGATCCCTGGAGTCCCGGTACGAATCAGCACCAATTGATTGGATTCGGTGCGAAACGCAAGGCCGTCGGCACCGAAGCTCACCAGGCTCGAGAACGGGTTTTGCGAGATGGGCGCCACCACGCCCGTGAGCGCGTCCTCGTCGACCTGGAGGAACGTGCTCGCGTCGAATCGTCGCAAGACGACGGGCGTGCTGCTGCCGAACGCCTGGGTGACGAAGTGCACGACTCCGCCGGCCGAGGTCGGGGCGACCAGCGTGCGATACGACCCGCCAAGAGGGAACGTTCCGAGGAGCAGCCGCGCTTCGGGATCGATGACCCGACCGTCGTCGCCGTAGATCCGGCCCGCATCGAACCTCATCTCAGAGCCCTGAATCAGACTGCCGACCGAGTCGTTCAGCGTGACACCCGCCCCGTCGACCGTGAGGCGACTGAAGTCCTGGCCTGTGGTGAAATCGTCGAGTCCATACAGCCGCGACGCCGTCGCCGAGAACTCGACGTCGGTCACCCGGTAAAAGTCCGACGTCGTGGCCGGCCTGAGCACGCCTGAGTCGAAGATCGCGACGCCGCGTGTCGCGCTCGAGTTGCCTGGCTTCCGCACGACGGCCAGCACGTTCGGATTACCGGGCTGAACGGCAATGTCGTGCGGCAGCAGCGGCCCGTCGAAGGGGTCGACGCCGACCGGGAACTGAAGGTCGACCGTAAACGTGGCGAGGTTGATGCGAGCCACGGCGGCAGCGCCGTCGAGCCCCACATACAGATGCGAGCCGGTGTCCGACACGGCAAGCTTGTTGGGCTGACTGCCGACGAAGAGCGACCGCAGGAGCGTTCCCGTGAACGGATCGATTTCCTGCACGCTGTTGTTGGCGGGCGTCGTCGCGTACAGCCGTTGCGTGAGCGGGCTGTAGGCCAGGTCCTTCGTCGCCAGCGACACGGTCGACCACGTCTGCGCGAAGGCCGATGAAGAGAAGCCGAGGATACACAGCAGCAGCAATAAGCGACGCGTCACTGGCCTTCCTTTGCAGCACTCAAGGGGGAGGCCGGATTATAGCTGAGCCGGATGCGACCGACGGGCGACCACGATGCGCACAGGATGGCGAGCATGCAATTACGTGCAGTCGCCGAATACGCCTTCGAGGCCGTTTCGGCCTGACACGTCACCCTGGGCTGGCATGTGGACTGGACTGAGACGCCGTGCCCGTCAGCGCCGTCGCGTCGCCGAAGCTCTGGTTCGCGGTCAGGCGCTCACCCTTTGCAAAGGCCGCGAGATACGCTGCAATCCGTCGCCGCGCTTCGTCGAGATCGCCGTTGTCCAGGTTCAGATTGAGCAGGTCGACGTACCACGGCAGCTTGGCCGCGCTGGTCACGTAGACCTCGACGATCTCGCGCGCGATCGGCAGCGTCGTCGTCTTGGACGGCTCGTGCACGTCGCGCGGGTTCGCCGCCAGCAGCTTCGCGTATTCCTCGCGCAACAGCCGGTCGAACAGCGGCCGCGTGAGCGGATCGCCGGCGCGGACGCCGGTTTCGGGATCGTCCTCGGTGAACGACCCGGCCTTGTGCAGCCATTCCCAGACGATGCTCAGGCGAATCTCGCCGGTCGCCATGTCCTCCATCAGGTAGAGGACGTCGTCGTTGCCGAACGAATCGGCCGGCTTCAAGGCGGCGGCCTGCATGCCCTGGCCGAAGGCGTTTCCGTACTGGACCGCCACGCTGATCAGATCGCGGGCGCCGCGCACCGTCCGCGGCGCGGGCTCGATGGCGAAGAGGCCGTCGGCGTCGTCCGGCGTGTAGCCGAGCGGAGGGAAGGCGCGACCGAGCTGGTTCGCGGCAGCGGCCTTCTCCCACACCGGCCGGATGATGTGGACCATCTTCCAGTGCGCGACCCACTTGCCGCTGGCCCCTTCACGCTGTTCGCGCTCGGCGCCGGCGACGGCGCGCTTCATGGCGTTGGCGACGCCGGCCTCCGTGCCCACCGGGATGTTCGGCTCCATGCCGCCCTGCCACAACGCGAAGCGGCCGTTGGCGTCCGGCGTGTTGACCGCGCGCCGCACCCGATCCTCGTAGCGGCGCATGTAGCCGTAAGTCATCGTGACGTCGGCGATGTTCGGGTTCACGAACGCGGGATCCCATGACATCGCGTCGGCGACGCTGTTGATGTAATCCCAGCGGCCGGTGTTGAAGCCGACGAAGTGCGGCGCGAGCGCGGCACGGATCTCCATCAGCTGGAAGGTGGCCTCGACCTGCTCGACGAGGACGTAGACCTTGATCGTGCCGTGTGGAATCGCGAGGTGCGCCTCGAGGTCGCTCAGGATGGCGTTCCAGAGCGCCGCTTCCCCGGCCGTCTGGATCTTGGGGAGATAAAGGGCGACGGAAGCGCCGGCGTCCCGCAAGGCCGTGTGGTTGTTGACCACGTAGAGCACGGTGTCGACGATCGACGCCGAGAAGCCGGCGCCGCCTTCGTGGCGCACGTGCCGGTCGTCGAGGTGGAGGCCACGGGCCCGGAAGATCCGCGTGGTGAAGTCCAGCTGCCGCCGCCAGTCCTCGACGATCGGCCGGCCGAAGAACTGCCGCGCCCAGGCGTTCATCTCGCCGGCAACCTGTTCGGCGACCTGCAGGAACAGCGGGGCGCGGGCGATCGCGAGCTTGAGGTTCCGCTGGTTGTCGAGCGACATCGTCGACACCTGGCCCAGCGCGTCCTCGCCGTCGAACATCCAGCCGTCGGCGCCCGACAGCAGCGCGTAGGCGACGTTGCGGATGCTCTTCTCCACCGTGGCACCCGGCTTCGCCGCCGGCCCGGTGCCCTGGATCCACTGCCGCTGCAGATCGGGCGGGATCTCGCTGCCGGCGAACCGCCCGGCGCGGGCATCCGTGACCGTGAGGCCGGTGCCGGCGAGCCTGCCGTCGGCTGGAAGGAACTCGATGCGCTGCTCGCGCTCCTGCCGGCCGCGCCGCCGTTCGAGCCGGGCCCGCATCAGCTCGACGCGCCGCGCGTCCAGCGGTCGCAGCGCGATCAATGCGGCGACGGCCTCCGGCGTGAGCACGTCGCTGTAGGCGCTGTCGACACCCGCGCGAATCTCCAGTCGTCGCCCTTGCGTCACGACTCCTCCTCTGTCTACTTCACGCCGATGATTCGCTCGGCGTTCTTCCAGTAGAACTTCTCGAGCACGTCCTGCGGGAGACCGAGCGCTTCGACCGTGTCGGCGCCGTAGACGATCGAGCCGGCACCCGCGTAGTAATCCCAGTCGCGGCGATACTGCGCCTCGAGATCCGCGGCGAACTTCTGCCGCTCCGCATCGGACGGCTTCACGTCTGGCGTCCGGTGCGGCGTCCACGAGCGATCGACGCCGTACAGAATCCTGTCCTGGTACGTCAGGAAGAACGCCCGCACCTTGCTCGACGGCTGGCGCGTCAGGTCGCGAGTGCGCGCGGACACCTCCACGTGGAAGTTCGGATACGTGTCGAGGCGTTTGGCGACTTCGTCCACGTCCCACTCCAGGCTGCCGATATGCGCGCCGATGACGACGAGGCGGGGATGCTTGGCCAGGATGTGATCCCGGGCTTCCATCAGCCGGGCGTGGCTCGGGAATTCAGGCCTGCCGTAGAGGTGCCACTTCGGGTTCCGTGAGTAGTAGCCGTAGTGCACGCCCTTCGGGTCGAGCGGCAGCCACGCCTCGCGCGGCTCCGCGAGATGCGCCAGCAGCGGCTTCCGCCGTGACGCGAGATGGGCGTAGACGGGATCGAGGATCGGATCGTCGGGGAGCAGGAACGAACCGTCCGGCCGCTTCAGCTCGAGCCCGACCTCCTTCCAGATCTTCACCATCACCGCGCCCTGTGCGAACGTCTCGTCGAGCGCCTTCGCGGTGCGCGTGCCGTAGTCCGGCTCGTTGCGGGTCGTCAGGTCGAACGTCGACGCAAAGGAGAAGATGTCCGGGTGCTGCTTCACGAGCGCGGCGTTGAAGCGATGCATGAACTCGAGATGCCCGTCCGTGGCCGGGACGCTCACGTTGATCACCCGGAGGTTGATCCGCCGCAGCATCGCGTTCACGACCGGCAGGTCCTCGTAGATGTGGGAGTGCACGTCGACCTTACGGATCAGCTCGAAGCCCGGCGGCGACTTCGCCGTCGAGCCTTGCGTCGCGCGCAGGAGTGCGACCGAGAGGATCGAGAGGGTGACGAACAGGATGCGACGCGCCATCGAGGCACCTCCGTACCGTGCGCCTTATGATATGCGTGCCGTGCCGATGCTGCTTCGAGCCGCCTGCGTGCTCGCCCTCGTCACCGGATGCGCGCTGCGCATCGAGGCGCAGCCCTCGCAGCCCGAGCTCGTCGATCACGCCAGGGCTTACGTCACCCGATTCCTGACCGCATTCTCAAACGTGGTCGCGGACGAGCACTACGTGCAGGAAGCGACATCGGCACCGCGGCGGCGCACGCTGCGCTCGGAACTTCTGCTGGTGCGCTATCCGGGCGCCACCGCCTGGCATGTCTTCCGCGACGTGCTCGAAAAGGATGGACGGGTGGTGGCCGGGGCACGTGAAGGGCGACTGGCGGCGTTGTTCCTCGGCCCCGCCGAACAGGCCCTGCCCCGAGCGCAGGAGATCGCCGCGGCTGGCGGACGTCACAACATCCACGACATCGGCACGCTGAACAATCCGCTGCTCGTGCTGGCGTTCCTGCAGCGTGGCAACAGCGACCGATTCCGCTTCACGCTGACGACGCTCGAACGCAGCCTCGGCCCCACCATCCGGGCCGTGCAGTTCGAGGAGGTGCGTGTCCCGACGCTTCTGCGTCTCGGCGGCAACCTGAACATGCCGGCCAGGGGACATCTGTGGATCGACGAGACGAACGGCCGCGTCGTCAAGACGGAGCTCCGGGTGGGACAGCGCGACGTCGCGCGCAGCTCGATGACGTGGCGGCCGCCGAGCACGATCACGACGACTTTCGGCCTGGACGAGAAGCTCGGGATCGACGTGCCGCTCGACATGCGCGATCACTACGCGCTCGAGCACGTCGAGATCCACGGTGTCGCCACCTACTCCCGTTTCCGCCGCTTCCCGGTGGGACCCGACGCCGCGAACGAACGGTGAGCGGTGCCGGGCGACGAGGGGTTGGAGCCATGCACAACGTCCTGAAGTACGCGCCCGCCGCCACGGTTGCGCTGACGCTCCTGGCTGGCCAGCAGCCGCCCTACGACGAGCCCCTGCGCCCGCGGTTCCACTTCACGCCGGCGCGCTACTTCATGAACGACCCGAACGGGCTCGTCTTCTACAAAGGCGAGTACCACCTCTTCTACCAGCACAATCCCTTCGGCGAGACATGGGGCCATATGAGCTGGGGCCATGCCGTCAGCCCCGACATGCTGCACTGGCAACACCTGCCGGTCGCCCTGCGCGAAGAACAGGGCGTGATGATCTTCTCAGGCAGCGTCGTGGTCGACTGGCACAACTCGAGCGGATTCTGCGAGGCCAGGGAGGGCGACCGTTCGTGCCTGGTCGCCGTCTACACCGGGCATGGGCCCGGCCGGCAGACGCAGAACCTCGCCTACAGCAACGACCGCGGCCGGACGTGGACGAAGTACGCGAAGAATCCGGTCATCGACCTCGGCCTGAAGGACTTCAGGGATCCGAAGGCGTTCTGGCACGAGCCGACGCGGCGCTGGATCATGGTCACCGTGCTACCGGATCAGCACAAGGTGCGATTCTTCGCGTCGGCCGATCTCAAGTCGTGGACGCCCTCGAGCGACTTCGGTCCGGCAGGCGCCACGGGCGGCGTGTGGGAATGTCCCGACCTCTTCGAGCTGCCCATCGAGGGTGAACCGGGCCGGACGCGCTGGGTGCTCGACGTCGACATCAATCCTGGAGGCATCGCCGGCGGTTCCGCCGGGCAGTACTTCATCGGCACGTTCGACGGCACGCGATTCGTCGCCGACCATCCGCCCGATCGGACGCTATGGGCGGACTACGGCAAGGACTTCTACGCGTCGCTCTCGTTCTCGGACGTGCCGGCCAGTGACGGACGCCGCATCTGGATGGCGTGGATCAGTAACTGGCAGTACGCCAACGTCGAGCCGAGCGCGACGTGGCGAGGCGCGCAGTCGGTCCCACGAACGCTGATGCTCCGCCATGGTCCCGACGGGCTGCGCCTCGTGCAGGCGCCGGTGGTGGAGCTCGAGGCCTTGCGCACGACGCCACAGCCGAGTGCCATCTCCGGCAGCGCCGCGCTCCCGCCATCCGCCGAGATCATCCTCGAGCTGACGCCGGGAGACTGGAAGGAAGCCGGAGTCCGCCTGTCGAACGCCGCGGGCGAGGAAGTGATCGTAGGCATCGCCCGCACTCCCCTGGAAGTGTTCGTCGACCGGCGCAGGTCGCGGCGATCGACGTTCCACGCGGAGTATCCGGGCCGCCACGCCGGCCCCGTCGCCTGGCGCGACGGCACGATCACGCTGCGGATCCTGTTCGATCGATCGGTGCTCGAAGTGTTCGCCAACGACGGCGAAACGGTCGTCACCGACCGCGTCTTCCCCACCGAGCCGCTAGACAGGCTGGAGTTGCTTCCCCAAGCCGAGCCACGGCCCGCCGCGAGGATGTGGACGCTCGGTTCGATCTGGGCCAGGCCGTGAGCATCGAAGGATTTCAGGAAGACTCCCCCTCTAACGGTGCATCGCGGGACGATGACCGACCAACACGACACCGACCGGGCGCTGGTCACACGGCTGTTGAGCGGCCGCGATGAGGCCTTCGCGGAGTTCTTCGAGCTGATGTTTCCGCGCGTCTACCGCTTCGCGCTGGCGCGGCTGGGCGAGCGGGAGGATGACGCGGAGGATGTCGCTCAGGCCACGCTCTGCCAGGTGGTGCGCCGGCTCGAGACGTGGCGGGGTGAAGCGAGCCTCTTCACCTGGGTGTGCACCATCTGCCGTCACGAGATCGACGCGTGGCGGCGGAAGCACCCGGACGAGGTGTCCGTCGAGCTGGCCGAAGACGCTCCCGAGATCCGTGCGGCGCTCGAGTCGCTGTGGGCGCTCGAGTCCGGCCGCACGCAGACCGCCGTCGAGCAGCGCGAGCTGGCCTCGCTCGTGCAGCGTGTGCTCGATCACCTCCCGACGCACTACGGCAGCGTGCTCGAGTGGAAGTATCTCGACGAACTGCCGGTCCGGGACATCGCCTCACGGCTCGATCTCAGCGAGAAGGCCGCGGAATCGCTGCTGACCCGCGCGCGCGCCGCGTTCCGGGACGCGGTCGACGCGATTGCACCGGACCTTGCCCCTGCGGCCAGGCGCCGCGGGTATGGAGAGACGTCGTGAGCGACATCGCCGATCTCATCCGCCTGGCCGGACGGCGCCCCGAGCCCGCCGCGTTCCGTGCCGCGCGCGTCCGGATGGCGGTCGAGG
>Ga0190271_10003043_pt1 | contig 10402 bp, 10 predicted proteins | sample Popmic356T_FD_133747 | JGI IMG/M metagenome (GOLD analysis project Ga0190271, IMG submission 133747) | Populus adjacent soil microbial communities from riparian zone of Weber River, Utah, USA - 356 T | ecosystem: Environmental > Terrestrial > Soil > Riparian zone | place: USA: Utah | collected... | reverse complement strand
CCGCTCGGTACTGAACGAAGCGGATGGCGTCGGCTCCAGGCCGTTGAAATCGAAGATGGACATGTAGGACGTGTCCAACCTCAGAGTGATCGTTTCGGGGAGGTCCGACCCGTCCATCGTCGAGATCTCCACCCCGAACGGAGTGGCGAGACCGGGGCGACTGATATGCGTGAGCAACACCTCGATCGAATAGTCCTCGCCCTCGGCGGCCACCGTCCCGGTCCGAACGCCGAGAAGCGACGTTGCAGCCAGCAAAAGCATTACCCCCACAAAAGTGAACGCAGCAACGTGGAGAAGTCGCTCCGCCCTGGGCTCGGGCGTGTCGGCGGGAATGGTGGAAGAACTCGGCGCAGGGGTGTTTTGGATGGCAACTCCCGAGTGGTCGCCCTCAGTTACCCCCCACGCTCACTTCGCTAACCCTGACCGTTTGTGTTTGGACCCGTCAGATGGAAGGAAATCGAAGAGCCGGCCGCCGCGTGCGGCGCCTGTCAGGATATGGGGAAACCATCCGACTGCGGTGTCCGTCATCCAGGTCTCGGGTCTCGACCGCCCCGACTGTCTTGTGAAGGTCAGCCCCTCGCCCGCGTCCCATTGACGTGATCCCCGGTTTGGACGCGCCCCGCTTGGGGAAATATCGGGCGGCCATGATCTCCATCGAATCGATGTCACTCGCCGCCGACGCCGGGCTCAACTACGTCACCGACGAGAGCCCTGGCATTCGAAGGATCCGGCGCGGTCGCGGCTTCTCGTACTCAGACTCCAAGGGGAACACGATCAACGGCTCGGTCCGGAAATGGATCGACTCGTTGGTGATCCCGCCGGCCTGGTCCGATGTCTGGATCTCGCCCGATCGGTCGGGGCACATCCTGGCCACGGGATACGACAAGGCCGGCCGCAAGCAGTACATCTATCACCCGGTCTGGGAGGAAACCCGCGATGAGGTGAAGTTCGAGCGAATGGGTGAGTTTGGGCGGCGTCTCACACAATTGCGGAGACGTACCGACTCTGAGCTCTCACGCAAGGGTCTCTCCCGGCTGAAGGTGACTGCCCTCGCCGTCGCCGTGATGGATCTGACATTGATCCGGGTCGGGAACCGCAAGTACGCCGACGAGAACGATGCATACGGGCTCACCACGATCACCTGCGAGCATGTCGAAGTGGACGGGCTTCATGTCCATTTCGACTTCGCGGGCAAGGGTGGTGCGGACCATCAGCTCGTGTTCCAGGACCGGCGGCTGGCCGGTCTGATATCGCGATGCCAGGAGCTCGGTGGCCAGACCCTCTTCGGTTATGAAACGCCCGAAGGAGTCGCCGCCATCACTTCCACTGATGTGAACACATATCTCGCCGCGACGATGAGCGGGCCGTTCACCGCCAAAGACTTCCGCACCTGGGGGGCCAGCACCGCGGTGGCCGAAGAGCTCATGACCTGGCCCGAGGAGGGCGATGATGCTGCCCTACTGCTCCGCGCCATCGACGCCACCGCCGAGAGGCTCGGCAATACTCGCGAGGTGTGTCGCAGCTCGTATCTGCACCCGATCATCCCCGAGGCCTTCCACAATGGCGCCTTGGCCGACGCCTGGGCACGATCCCGGAAGGGGACCTGGCTGGGCAGAGCCGAGTCCACGGTGAACCGCGTCATCGCAGCCGTGACGTGACCATCGGGAAGCCGGTGAGCCTCCGCATCGGGATGATCGCCCCGATCAGCCATTCCTACCCGCCGTCCGGCTACGGGCCCTGGGAGAGGGTGGCCCACGATCTCACCGAGCAACTGGTTGCAATGGGCCACGACGTCACGTTGTTCGCTGCGGCCGGGTCGGTTACCTCTGCTCATCTGATCGAGACGGTCATTGCCCCACTCGACTCCAGCGGTGCGGAACCGCGTCTGGAAGAGGAGAGACATCTTTCCATCGTCATGGAAGCCGCCCGAAGCGGGGCGTTCGATGTCCTGCACTCCCATCTCCACGTCCACGGATTGGTGTTCAGCCGTCTGATCCCCACCCCCATCGTCACGACGTTGCACGGAGTGGCTTGGGACCAGGCCACCCATCCGTTGCTTTTGCAATATGCCGAGATGCCGTTTATTTCGCTGAGTCAGAGCGAGCGGGCGTTCCTGCCTGAGCTCAACTATGTCGCCACCATCCCCAACGGCATTCGGACGAGTGAGATCCCGGTCGGGGGCGGCGACGGTGGTTATCTGGTGTTTGCCGGCCGTATGGCTCCCGAGAAGGCCCCAGACCTCGCCGTCGAGACGGCGCTTTCCGCCGGGCTGCCGCTCCGTCTGGCCGGGATCATCGAGGACCGCCACCGCGATTTCTTCGAGACGAAAGTGTTGGCGGCCCGCTCGAGGGATATCGAGTACCTGGGGCCACTAGACCGGGACGACCTCTGGCGGCTCGTCGGCAACGCTCGTGCCATGGTGATGCCGCTCCGCTGGCACGAGCCATTCGGGCTGGTCGCGGTGGAGAGTCTCGCCGCCGGCACACCGGTCATCGCTTGGCGGATGGGTGCGCTCCCCGAGATCATCGATGACGGGGTCTCCGGGTTCCTGGTGGAAGATGTCGCTGGGGCGGTTGGCTCGGTCGAGCGCGCAGGCAAGCTGGATCGCGCCGTCTGCCGAACCATCGCCGACGCTCGGTTCACCGAATCTGTCATGGCCGCCGCCTACTCGGATGTGTATCGACGACTGTCGGCTACGACATCTGTGAGAGGACCTGCTGGACAGGCACAGTCGCCACCCTGATCCCGTAGTCGGCGTACCCGTAGGGCACGATCAGATGATCGTCGTGGATCATGCTCCCGCACGAATAGACGACGTCGGGGACGTACCCGAACGACTCATCCTCCAGCGGCTCGAGGAGCGGGGAGGTGAGTCGACCCAGGACCTTCGTCGGCTCGTCGAGGTCGAGTAGGACCGCACCAAGCACGTAACGTCGCATCGGCCCTACGCCATGGGTGATGAGTAGCCATCCGGCCTCGGTCTCGAGCGGTGAGCCGCAATTCCCGGTCTGTATCGCCTCCCAGCCTTGTTCTGGGAACAGCACGGGCTCGGCATTGCCCCAGTGGCGGATGTTGTCGCTTCGCATGACGAAGGTCGTCTCCTGGTCATGCCGGGAGACGGCGGCGAACTCCCCCTTGATCCTCCTCGGGAACAGTGCGAGCCCTTTGTGATACGCGGTGGGGCCACTCATCGTTGTCATCCGGAAATGATGAAAGTCCTTGGTCTTGATCATCTGGGGCAAGATCCGCATCCCGTCGTACGCGGTGTAGGTGGCGTAATAGGTGACCTCACCATCGTCATCGATGAACTGCACGAACCTCGCGTCCTCCATCCCACGGCTTTCGGCGGGTGCCGCAGGTGAGATCAGATGTTCGGAGATCGGAAGCGTCGGGTCAAAGCTCACTTCGTAGCTCGAAGCCGACAGCCAGTGGACCATCCTGACCGTGTCAGCGAGCAGAATCGGGTCGAGGTCGACGTCCTCGGCGGTGGGCAAGGCGGCGTAGAGCTCCGCCGGCGTGAACTCCTCGGGTAAGACCGCCAGAATTCGGTCCGAAACCTCGTTGGCGAAGCCCAACTCCGCCAGCTTGAGGGTGAAAGAAAGACGTTGGTACAGAGGCTCCTTACGCTCCCCGTTGTCGGCAAAGGGCGACCGGTCATCGAAGACAAGGCTCCCCGCCTGCCCCGCACTCCCGGTGAAGAAGGCGACCGAAGAGATGTGCCCTTCGCCGATCGCCCTCGCACTCATCACGAAAGGTTGCAACCCTCCGCTGGCTTCGCCGAAGGGGAGGATCGACGGATTGGTGAGGGCAGCACCCTCGTACGCATAGCCGAGAGTGAGGTAAGCCCCAACTAGGAGCCGGACATCTGGATCTGACACCCTCCTGAACCGTGATGCCGCTTCACACGCCATCTCGAAGTGCCCCAGCCAGGTAGACCGGATGTCGCGATGACGTCCAGCGGACCGGTGAAGTGTTTCGGCGAGCAGCCCGCTCTGAATCTCAGGAGATAGGTCGAGGATGCGATCGACGATCAGCTCGAGTCTTCGGCTGTCGCCACCGAAGGCGGCCGCACCAGGCAGGAACGGCCTGGCGACGAGGCGCCGCGGATCGGGACGCAGCTTCTCCTCGCTTCGCTCCAAGTCGATCATCTACAGCCTTCATTCTCGCCGACTCCGGCCGATTCTCCAGGGATCAGTTGGAAGCAGTCAGCTGACCTGGGATGAGACTACGGATGAAGCCGGCGTATCGGACGGCACTGGACGTCCACGAGAGATCGGGGCCTTTGGCTGCGGCCGATTTCGCAGCATGGTCGAAGATCTCAGGTGATTCCACCAGCATCCTCACACCATCGGCCAGAGCCGAGCTGTCGTGAGCCACGATGAGACCGGGTCCCGGTTCGACGAGCTCCTCTGCGTGGGGGAATCGGGTCGCAACGACCGGTCGGCCGGCAGCGATGGCGTCGGTGACGACACCCGACGTCACCTGGTCGGTGTTGTCGTATGGGATCACCACGACATGTGAATCCCGCACCATCTCGTACAGCTCATCGTCGGCGACATAGCGGTCGACGAATTCCACCAACTCATCGATCCCCAGGTCTCTCACCATGCCCTCGATACGTCGTCGATATGCGGCGCCTTGGTTCCGGGCAACCACGGGATGAGTCCGGCCGACGATCGTGTAGTGGGGTTTGGGTTCGAGGTCGCGGAGCTCGACCATTGCTTCCAGGGATCGCTCCAGGCCCTTGCCGGGCCCGAGTAGACCCCAGGTGATGAAACGCCGGGCCGGGCCGGCGGGCGCCGGTGTGGCCGACCATCGCGAACCGTGAGGTATCACCACGACTTCGCTTCTCGGGATCGAGTGCGAAGAGACCAGGGCGGTGCGAGCCGATTCGGAAAGCACTACCAGTCTGGAGACGTCATGGAGGTATTCCATGATTCGGCGCTGACGATCGCTCGGAGAGCTGACGACGGTATGTGCCACCGTGATCAGGGGCCTGTCGATGGAATCGACCAGCTCAAGGACCGACTCCCCGTCGTTGTCGCCAAAGATCCCGTACTCGTGCTGGAGAATGACAACATCGCAACGATCTAGATGACGAGCCGCGGCCCGGATGCTGACCGGGCTGTTCGGATCGATCTCCATCCCGACCTGTCCGAGGGCGGAGGTTGGTGGGCGTCCTTCGATGAGACGCACCAGGTCGATGTCCATGTCGGGGGCAACCTCGCCGAGTGACGCCACAAGAGCCGAAGAGAATCTGGCGATACCGCACCGTGTGGGCGGGAACGTAGAGACGATGCCGACCCGGGGGCCTTTCTGGTCCCGGGCCTGGCGGTGAACAGTGTCGAACATGATCTGAAAGTGCCGTTTCGATAGAAGATGAAGTCGTTTCATTACCCATTTACGGCCCCCCTCAAAAACAGCGCGGGCCGGGTTTTCGCGACCAGGACCAGGGGTAAAGATGCCCATGGTCGAGCATGGTCTGACCCTCTCCAGCGAGGAGCACTCACCGAGAAAGCTGGTCGAGATCGCGGTCGCCGCCGAAGAGGCGGGATTCGATTTCGTGTCGGTCTCGGATCATTTCCACCCGTGGATCAGCGAACAGGGGCACAGCCCGTTTGTCTGGTCTGTTCTCGGCGCCTTGTCGCAAGCAACATCGGAGTTGGAAGTTGGCGTCGGAGTGACCTGCCCGACCGTTCGCATGCATCCGGCGATCAGCGCCCATGCCGCAGCCTCCGCTGCATGTCTCCTGGAAGGCCGGTTCACCTGGGGAGTGGGCACCGGTGAGGCCCTCAACGAGCATGTGCTCGGAGATCTATGGCCACCGGCCGACGTCCGTCTCGAGATGCTGGAGGAGGCTGTCGAGATCATCCGGAGTCTGTGGAAAGGGGAGAGCTACACCCACCGCGGGCGTCACTACACGGTGGAGGATGCACGCATCTTCGATCTTCCTGACGAGCTGCCCCCGATCGTGATATCGGCGTTTGGGGAAGAGGCGGTGGAGCTGGCGGCACGCATCGGGGACGGGCTCTGGATCACCGGTCTCGAAGAAGAGGTGATCGAGAAGTATCGCGACCAGGGCGGGAAGGGCCCGGTGTGGAGCCAGCTCTCCCTCTGCTGGGACCCCGACCGGGAAAGAGCGGTGGACAGGGCATACCGGGTCTGGCCGAACACTGCCCTGACCGGCCAGCTGGCGCAAGACTTGCGCACGGTGGCTCACATGGAGCAGGCCATTCAGATGGTGGACCGCTCCGACATCGAAGAATCGCTCCCCTGTGGGCCGGACGCGGGACCAATCATCGAGTCGATCGAGAAGGCGGCCGAGATGGGGATCGACCACATCTATCTCCACCAGATCGGCGATCCTCTGGACGGCTTCATCGAGTTCTGGCGGGACGAGATACGACCCAAGATCGAAGGGCTCTGATGGAGCCTTCGGTCTTGGGCCGTTTGGTCAGCTGCGCTGCGGGATGCTCAACTGATCGTTGATCGAGGCAACGCCGGGCACACTCTTGACCAATCGGATCAGCTCATCCAGGTTCTCGGTGTCGACTTTCCCCTTGAGCGTGACCACTCCATTGTCCACATCGACTTCGACATCGTTTGTCGGTCCATCCCAACGACCGATCGCCTCACTCTTCACCTTCTGGTGGAGGGTCTCGTCATCGAACTCGCGGTCGGGGCGGAAAGACTCGGTCAGATCGTGGGCCAGTCCCTGTACCACGCCCTTTTGGTACTCCACTTGAGCGCGACCCTTCTCCTCGGCCTTCCTAGCCAGTGCGGAGGCTTGGTCCGACAACTTCGCCCTCCGCGATCGCCCGCGATCAGGGTCGAGGAGATACATGGCGGCCGCGGCCGCTGCTCCGATCCCGACAAAGCGCACAAACTTGCTCATGAATCCTCCATGGCTGGGTTGTATCTGTTGATTACCCGTGCCTGAACACCCCAAAACCCGGACCTCCTCGGACTCGAGCACACCCCGCCAGGACTTGGGCGAGGCTCTGTGGCGACTGTCCGACCTGGTGCGTGCGGACGAGCGGAGCCGATCGTTCCGGGCCAAGGCCTATCGCCGAGCAGTCTGGTCCCTGGATGACCTGGCGCCCGATCTGTCCGACCCATCGGAGATGGCATTGTCGGTCCCCGGAATCGGACCTGGTGTGCTCCGGCTCATCCAGGAGTTCCGGGAAAGTGGAGACCTCGAGCTCCTCAAACGACTCGAGCACCTGTACCCCACCGAGTCGGCCAGGATCAGACGTCTGCCCCGAATGACGCCGGCAATCCTTCGCGCCCTCAAGGGCGAGCTCGGGGTGGACACCTCCGCCGAGTTGATCAGCGCCATCGAGGCTGGAGGCGTCGAAGCATTGAGAGGCGTCGGTCCCGCGACTGCAGAGCGCTGGGCGGCGACGCTCCAACTGGCACCTTCGACGGCTTCCATCTCGTCATTTCAGGCCTATGTGCTGGCGGACGCCCTCGGCAAGCATCTGATCCGTCACCTCGGTGGGACCGTGCATACGGCCGGAGCCGTTCGGCGCGGGGAAGAGTGGGTCGAGACGGTCGATCTGGTCTCCGGGATCGACGAGGTCGCCGCCGGACACGAGTTCCTCGAAGGCACTGCGGTTGCCCAGTTTGTCGGTGACGGGCCCACAGGGGAGATCGTGCTCCAAACCCACGAAGCCGCGGCGGCCAAGGTTCACCTGGTCCCGCCGTCCGAGCTCGGAGGGAAGTTGCTCGAGGTAACAGGACCCGATAAGCATGCCGGTCCGCTTCTGGCCGGCATCGACGCGGAAGGTCTGACCGAATCCGAGATCTACGAGCGAAATGGTCGACATTGGGTCCCGCCGGCTGCCCGCGCCCTCGATCCCGAGATTGCCGAGAAGGTCGTGCGCAACGGGCAAATCAAGGGAGACCTCCATCTGCACACCGACCTGTCCCCCGACGGGCGTATGAGCCTGTACGAGATCGCGGCTGAGGCAACGGAGCGCGGGTACGAGTACATCTTGATCAGCGACCACACGATTGGACTGCGGTTCGGAGGGCTCAACAGTCCCGGCCTGGAACGTCAGCGCCTTCTCATCGAGGAGACGAGAGCCCGATTCCCCGACCTGCTCATTCTGCAGGGAGCCGAGTTGAACATCGATCGGGACGGCAGCCTCGACGTCGACGACGAGGCACTGGGCCGGCTCGACCTTGCCATCGCAGGTGTGCATTCGAATTTCGACCTCGATCGATTCGAGCAGACGGCTCGGGTCTTGAAGGCCCTAAGTCACCCCGCAGTGCGGGTCCTGGCCCATCCCACCGGCCGTCGGATCGGCAATCGGCCTGCAATCGACCTCGACATCGACGCGGTCATCGCCGCCGCAGTGGAGAACCACGTGGCCCTGGAAGTCAACGGGCATCGGGATCGTCTCGACCTCTCCGCCGAGCACGCCGCTCTCGCCGTCGCCGGAGGTGCGCTCCTGGCGGCCAACTCGGACGCACATCGGATCGGAGAGATGGGCAACGTCGCCAACTCGGTGGCAACCATGCAACGTGCCGGCATCGCTGCCTCGTCGGTGGTGAACGCCATGTCGGTCGGAGCTTTCCGGGAATGGGCCGGCGTTATCGGTTGAGCCGGCCCGGGTAGGGATGGGTGCGGCTCACCGGCTGATCGGCGAGAAGTCATGAGAATATGAGGGAGGCCCAATCGCCCTCGGCCGATTGGGCCCCGCTCAAAGCCGACCCGGAGCCGCGGAGCTGGCCCGGCATCGCCCTGTCGTTTTCCCGTCTCGCCGACTGCCGAAACGGCTCAGGCTTCGGGGCGGACCCTCACACAGCAGTACGTCTCCGACGGCTCGAGATATGCCTTGCGCCCATCGCCGGAGCCCTCGAGCATCCCTTCCACTAGGCCAAGGTTCAGGTTGCAGACGGTGCGCTGGTCCTGCGTCTTCAGGAGGTGGAATGGGCAGTTGCGGAACCGGATCTCCCCATCCTCGATGACCGGGTCGTAACCCGTCTCGCGCAGCGCGTGATCCAGACCCTCATCCGCTAGCTCGGCGCCGATCCGGTGGGCTGCTGCAGCGAGATCCCTTCGCTTGATCCCTCCGGTCGAGACCACCTCGAGGAGAATGCGAGCCGCAAGCCCGTACCGGCGCGGAGGCAAAGACACCTCGTGATCTCGGTCCGTTCTCTTGTAGAGCTTGGCCGGACGCCCAGCACCGGGGCCCGATCGACCGCTGCGTCGGAAAAACTCGACATCGACAAGACCCTCCTCGGCCAGCCGGTCAAGGTGGTACGCCGCGGTTTGGCGGGGAATCCCGAGCGCGTCGGATGCCTCGTCCCGCCCGACGGGCGTCTTGGACCTCGTGACGAAGACGTAGAGCCGACGGCGGGTCGGGTCGCTCAGTGACCCGACGGCACCGAGATCGGCATCCAGATTGTCCATCACGTCACTCTAAAACGCGATCTGGTTGACACTAGATTTTCGAGATGTAAAACTGATTTTGATCATTCTTAGAAGGAGGGCCGGAGATGACCACAGCCACCACCACCAATACTCCCCAGACCACGCTGGTTACAGAGTCGAAACGCGCCTATCAGATCCTGCACCTCGGATACACAGTGGCGCCGATCCTCTTCGGCCTCGACAAGTTCTTCAATGTCATGACCGACTGGGTCGAGTTCCTCCCTACGTTCGTCACCGACGCGGTGAGCGGGTCGGTGGTCATGGGCGTAGTCGGCGTCATCGAGATAGCCGCCGGAATCGGGGTCTGGCTCCGACCCAAGATCTTCGCGCCCGTCGTCGCCGCCTGGCTCGGGCTGATCATCATCACCCTGATCCTGGCGGGTGGCTTCTGGGACATCGCCCTCCGCGACTTCGGCCTGCTCCTCGGCGCCCTCGCCCTGTGGCGGCTGGCCCGGGCCCACGCCTGATCCAACCCGTTGTCGCGCGCGAAAATGAATGGGTTCCTACCTCAGCGCCCGCATGAAACCGTCGCGGGAGCCGACATAGATCGACTCTTTCCAGACCACCGGGGTGGCCTCGAGACAGGACTCGCCGAGGCTCAATGCCCAATTCATGACGGGGGCACGAGGATCGGCCAGGGAGTAAGCCCGCACGTCACCGAGACAGGTGGCGGTGACGAGGGTGTCATCGACGATGGCCGGAGAGGACCAGGAATGGAAGCCGACCTCGTCCTCCCAGAGCATCGTCCCGTCGGCGGCATCGACTGCGATCAACGACCCCTGGTGGGTGTTGACATAGACCACTCCGTTGCGCACCGCCGGTGTCGACCAGGAACCAGCATCCGATGACCCGGCGGTGAGGTCGAGACCCCATACCCTGGGGTCACCGTCGGAGTAAGGGTTGAGCTTGATCAGCTGGCCGACGGCGAGGTTCCGCTCGATCTCGGTCGCGCCCATCTGG
>Ga0190271_10003042_pt1 | contig 10402 bp, 7 predicted proteins | sample Popmic356T_FD_133747 | JGI IMG/M metagenome (GOLD analysis project Ga0190271, IMG submission 133747) | Populus adjacent soil microbial communities from riparian zone of Weber River, Utah, USA - 356 T | ecosystem: Environmental > Terrestrial > Soil > Riparian zone | place: USA: Utah | collected... | reverse complement strand
GCGGGCTATGCGTTCGCGTACGAGCTGTGCGTGTCGCGCGAGCCGGTCGCACGCCGTGTGCTGGCATTTGCGCCGTATCTGCTGATCACGCTGGCGTGGCGCGTGCTGTACACGCGCGCCGGCCTCGGCGCCTATGGCTCGGGCTTGTACATCGATCCAGGCCGCGACCCAGCCGCGTACGTGCGGGCGCTCGTCGAGCGCGCACCGGTGCTCGTGCTGGGGCAGTTTCTGTTGCCTCCCGCGGAGCTGTACTCTGTATTTCCCCCGTTCTGGGCGCGCGCGATGCTCGTGCTGTCGTGGGTCTTCAGCGTCGCGCTCGCCGTCGCGCTGTGGCCGCTGCTGCGGCGCGAGCGCAAGGCCTGGTTTTGGCTGTTGGGAGCGCTCGCGTCGATCGTACCTGCCGCGTCGACCTATCCGCACAACCGGCAGCTCTTGTTCACGAGCTTCGGCGCCATGGGTCTACTCGCACAGCTCTGGCAGCTGCATGGCGGCGAGCTACGCGACGCGGCACGAGGCGGCGTGCTGCGCTTCTCGCGCGACCTCGGAGGACTGCTATTCGTCGGCCACTTGCTGGTCTCGCCGTTGATGATGCCGATCACGACCTGCGGCATCGCGGCCACTGCGCCATTGGCCCGCGCGGCTGCCGCCGTCGGCGACGAGCTCGCGGGGCGCGAAGCCGTCTTCGTCAGCGCGCCGGACTACTTCGCCGTGAAGCTGATTCAGCTGCAGCGGCGCCTCGAGCATCGCCCGCTGCCGCATCACTTCCGTGCGCTCAGCTTCGGTCCCGAGCACATCACCGTGACACGCCCGGATGCGCGCACGCTCGAGCTCGCATACGCCGAAGGGATCCTGAGCAGTCCGTTCATGGAGCTGTATCGCGACCGCCGGATCCCCATGCAAGTAGGCGAGCGCATCGAGCTCGAGCAACTGACGATCGAGGTGCTCGAGCTCACGGTCGATGGGCGCGCGCAGCGAGCACGCTTCAGCTTCGATGCGCCGCTCGAAGCGGCCAAGTTTGCGTTCTACTACTGGGTGAGCGGGCACTTCGAGCCGTTTCCGCTGCCGCGGGTGGGCGAGCAGCGCGCGTTGCCGCCCGCCAAGCTAGAGCTCGGGCTGTGAGCGCACACGACGGCGGCGAACGAAGCTGATGGCGAGCAGCGCTGCTGCGAAGCATGCGCCGCCTCCATCCGCTGAACCAGCGGCCGCATGGCAGCCAGAGTCGTCTGACTTGTCATTGTCAGGCGCGGCCGCGGACGTACCTGCAGCGCCGTCGGACGGAGCCGCGTCTTTCCCGGCATCCGAAGCTTCCGGCTCCATGATCCCCAAGGCGCTCCTGATCGCAGCCGCGGGATTGATGATCCCGTAGCCGTACGTCTGGTCGTGACCGTCGGCGTTTGGCTCGGCATATGGAGCCTCACGCGTGGTCGCTCTCAAGAGATCGTGCACTTCGCTCGCGGACAGCTCGGGCTTCGCGCTCATCAAGAGCGCCGCGACGCCAGCAGCCACTGGGCAAGCGGAAGACGTGCCGCCGAAGAGCTCGGTGTAGTCGCCCGGGTCGTCGCCGTCGGGCCCGCTGATGTCGGTCGTGATCGTGCCGGTGGGCGCAGTCAGAAACAAGCTCGCGCCGTAGTTGCTGAACGTGGTCGCTTCGTCGAAGTTGTTGATAGCGCCGACGGCGATCACGCCAGTCACCGCGCTCAGCTCGTCGTCTTCGAGCACACGGTTTTCATTGCCCGCGGCAAACAGCACCAGCGTGCCGCGGCCATCCCGGCCCTCGTTGTACAGCTGCACCAAGAGGTTGCGCAGCGGCGCGGGCGCGGGCATCGCCTCGCCGAAGCCCCAGCTGTTCGAGACCACGCTTGCACCCGTCGTCAACGCGTAGTCGAACGCCTGCACGTCGGCGCTCAACGGCACCAGCTTATTGCGATTGTTCAACAGGCGCACGCAGCGCAGCGTGCACTCGGGACAGCTGCCTGCGATGCCGATGCCGTTGTCCGCCTGCGCCGCGATCAGGCCCGCGCATTGCGTACCGTGCGAGTTGCCGCGCAAGCCCGGCTCGAAGCTCGGGTCGTCGTCGCCATCGACCACGTCGAGCCCACCGAGCAGGTTCGCTTTCAAGTCCGGGTGCTGCATGTCGCAGCCGTCGTCGACGACGACAATCGTCGTGTCGGGCGTGCCCGTCGTGTACCGCCAGGCATCCGCGATGCCGATCCGGCGCAGATACCACTGTCCGCCGTAGCGCGGATCGTTCGGCGGCAGCGCGATGCTGTGCCGCTCACGCATGAGGTGCAGATCGGGGATCGCCTCGAGCACGCCCGCCACCTGGGCCAAACGACCAGCGACCTGCAGACCATCTTCGTGCGCACCGCCGGCCACCAAGTAGATGCGTGCGGCGGCGCTCAAGACCTGCAGCACGTGCAGCCCGGTCGAGCGCCAGATCGCAGCTGGCGAGGCCGCCTCCGTCAGCTGCACGATCGCATGCGCGTCGATCTCGGCATGAAACTCGCGAGCGCCCGTGCGCAACACGACCGGCTGCAGTGCCGTTGTCGAGGCCGCTGAGCCACCCGCACACTGCGACCCGTTCGATTCAACCGCGTTTTGCGGCCCCGACAACTCGCACGCGGCCGGCAGCTCGGCCAGGCCTGGCGAGGGTAAGCGCACCGAAACCGGCACCTCGCGCTCGGCCGAGATCCAGAGCGAGCCGTTGCGGTACCCCTCGTTCTGGAGAGGTAGCGCCGACTCGCCCACGTGAGTCGATGCCACTCCGGACACTTGCCGGCTCTCAGATCCGAGCTGGGCCCACGCACGCGCCGGCGCGCCTGCCGATGCGCCCAGCCACACGACCAGTAGCAGCGCGCCAAAGTTGAATTTGATAATCAAGTGCATTGGTTTTGCGCGGTGGACTGTAGTACGTCAAGTATCCATGAGATTCACCACAGCTCTGACTGCCCTGAGCATAGCGTGCGCTTGGTCTTCGGCCTGCGGCGGTGACGACGACGACGGCGACGATCACGCCCCCGAAGTTTCGGCGCCGACGCACACGGTCGCCTGCACCGACGAATCTGTACGCACGTTGCGGCTCTTCCCCACGCCGAACACCAGTCGCATCGCGGACGAGCCCACCGATCCCGGCACCTTCCAGACTTACATCGATGCGAGCGCGGGCGGCACCAACACCAGCAAGGGCTTCATCTACGCGCGCTTCAGCGACGAGGGCTTGAAGCCCGTCGCAATCAGCGATGAAGACGCCTTCACATCGCACGACTGGGACATCGCGTTCCGCCGCTACGTGATTCGGCTCAACAGCGGCGTCTCCGGCCCCGGCGAGGTGACCGGCGCACGCACTCGCGCCAAGACCGAGTTCGCAAGCCTCGACAGCGTGCCGGCCGACCTCGAATACCGCACCGAAGAGTATTTCACCGGCGACAACTGCGACTTCGTGAACGACGGCTCGGGGATCGGCGCCCCAGCCACCGCGCTCGCCAGCTTCTGGTCGTACTCGGCATGTGTCGCGATGACCCACAACGTGTACGTGATCGCGCTCAAAGAACCGAAAGAGCGCCACGTGAAGCTCGAAGTCCTCGCATACTACAATCCGGAGAGCCAAGCTGTCTGTGACGAGACCGGCGAGGTGCCACCGGCGAACGGCGCTGGCAGTATCCGCATCAAATGGGCCTTCCTCGACTAAACACGACGCTGGCGCTGGTCACTTGGGCTTGGTGGGCGTGTTGTAGCATCGCCTGCGGCGGCACCCCGCAAGACGCCGCCCCGTACGCGCCAAGCCCGAGCAGCGCGAGCTTCGCGCTAAACACGAGCGAGGGTGATTGCGCCGCCTCGGCCATCTTCGACCCGAGCGATCGCGTCGAGACCTACGACTCGCGAGCCGGCGATTTTCGCGTGCACTTCACGCGCTCGGGGCGCAACGCAGTGCCGCGCCCGGACGCCGATGGCGACGGCACCCCGGACTACGTCCGACAGGTCGCGGACGACTTCGATGCCGTCCTCGCCTTCTATCGCGAGCTCGGCTACCGCATGCCCTTGCACGCGGGCGAAGATCGCTTCTCGGTCTACCTGGTCGACTTCCCGACCACTGCAGACGGCCAATACTGTCGCACCAGCTGTGACGCCGATGGCTGCAGCGGTCACATGCTGCTCGAAAACGACTTCGTCGGTCGCAGGTACGCATCGACCGACGCCGCGATTCGCCTACTAGCGAGCCACGAGCTTTTTCACGGCGTGCAAGCGGCTTACACCGAGCACGCGAGCTTGGTGCTTTCGGAGGGCACTGCCGTCTGGGCATCCGAGCAGTTCGACAGTACAGCCGGCGATCTCGAGTCCCAAGCGCCCGGCTACCTGAGACAGCCAGAGCTCCCGCTCGGACAGGACCCAGCCGGCAACTTCGACACGTTCTCGTACGGCAGCTCGCTGTTCTTCGAGTATCTGTCGGAAGCCGAGGATCGCACGGTGATCCGCGAGCTCTGGGCAGCACTGGCCAACGGCACCGATGCCCAACCCGAGCCGGACAGCTGGCCGGCCGCCCTCGACGAGGTGCTGCAAGCGCGCGGCACTTCGCTGGCAGCCAGCTTCGCGCAATTTGCCGAGTGGAACTTGTTCACCGGCCCGCGGGCGGATGATCGTGCGTACGCGTCCGGTGCGATGTTTCCAGCAGTGACAGAGGTCTCCGTCGACGGCTTCACGTACGAGAAGAGCGTGCGCGTGTATCCACTCGCCGCTCGCTACTACGCGCTTTCGAGCGATCAAGACCAGACGTTGTTCGCCAAGGCAGACTTGCCCGAAGGCGCGGATGCGACAGGCCTCGAGCTGCTGGTTGCACGCGAGCACGACGGCCAAATCGCAGACCTCCAGCACGCCGACCCAGCCGGGCACATGGCTCAGCAGGAGCTGATGCGCGGCGACACCTTTCACGTGGTGGTATTCAACACGCGGCACGCAGGCGAGAGCGTGCGCCCGAGCCTGTGCATCGGCGCCGTGAGCGAGCTGTCGAAGTGCGGCGCGTCAACGGCACCCGACGCTGGTGTTGGCGTGAACGCAGGCGGCGCGGCCGAGGCACCACACGACGCCAATAGCGGCTGTAGTGTCAGCAGACCGCGCACTGGCGTGTACGGCCTGACCGCAGGCTTCACGCTGCTCGTAGCACTCGCCTCCTTACGGTCGAGACGACGTCGGCACATGAGCCTGCGGGTTATTCCTCGATCTCAGCCCACCGAAACCTGAGCATGCCCGAGGTTCCAGCCTCGTCGTAGTAGTCCTCGAAGCGCAGCTTGAAGTAGCTCCGCTCGCTCGAGCGGATCACGTAGGTGTCGTCATGCGGCTTGAGCGTGTGGTCCCTATCGTTGTAGGCGTACCAACTCTGACCGGGACCGTTGAAGATGTTGTCCGCATCCTTGTTGGCGTCTGCTTCGCTGTCCTCGTGATCGACCTCGAACGTGGCGTCGCTCGGCACCTCGGTCACGGCGTCGAACGCCGTGTCGTTGAGCAGCGCCATGGCGACATCCCTGTCACCCGTCACGCCACCGTTCGTCAACACGCGAAAGCGACTGAAGGCCAGCTCCCAGCCCTCGTCCTCGCCTACCGACTCGCCGGTGTCCAAGTCGAGGCGCTGCCACTCCTTGTCAGATGTGGCGTCGACCGTGGTTACAGTCGCAGCATCTGCGACGGTCTTGCTCGTGAAGCTCCCGCTCTTCACACCGGGACCTGCGCCGTCTGAAGCATCGCCGCCCTTGGCTTTGAGCTTGGCAGCACACCCGACACAGACGACGCAACACAACACGACCAGCGCTTTGCTCATGACTCACCTCAATAGCGACCGCGAAGGCCACCATATACCGTCCGCGGGCGCAGCACGGCGTAGTCGTCACCCGCGTTCAACAGATTGTCGATGCCGACGAACAGCTCGAGGAGTCGGCCAAAGTGTTTGGCCGCGCGCAGATCCAGCTGCGCCAAAGCCGCGGGATGCGCGGCTCGCTCACCGTCCGGCGCATTCATGTCGGGCACGTAGTACAGCCGGCCCCACGACACCGCGGCCCTGGCCACGAATTCGAGCTCCGACGTCGGATGCATGGCTCGGAAATTCGCGGTCAAGCGATGTCGCGCACGGCTGCCGATCCTGCGTTGTGTCTCGGCGTCCCAGGTGTCTGCGTACGTGTAGGAGACCGTACAGTTGAGCTCATCGCGAAGCTTCAGCGCCGCGGCGGACTCGACGCCCATCGTCCAAGCGGTCTCGACGTTCTCGTACAGGTATTCCATGTAGCGCGAGCCGGTCGCCCGAGGATCGTCGGGCACGATCAGCTGGTACGCGATCATGTTGTGCAGATCGTTGCGAAAGAACGTGACGTTGAGATCGAGCAGCTCGTTCCACCAGCGCACGCTGGCATCGAGGCCGCGGCTGGTCTCGGCCTTGAGGTTCGGGTTGCCGTTGACGATGTAGCCGACGCTTGGATTCTCGAAGCGCAGCAGCTGCTCTTGAAAGCTCGGCGCACGAAAGCCGTGCCCGTAGCTCGCGCGCAGCTCAAGGTGACCGAGCAGCTTGTAGCGCAGCGCGATCTTCGGCGACGGCTGAGTGCCAAACTGCGTGTCGGAGTCCACGCGAAAGCCGGGCACGATCTCGAGCTCGCTGTCGTCGCGCTCGAAGAGCAGCCACGCGTGCTGAATGAACGCGGCGTAGCGAGCGCGTTGGCCCGAGCGTGTGAGCCGCTCGGAATCGAGATGCTGGACGAGCTCTTCCACGCCGGCCGTGGTGCGGTGTCTGTCGGCGAGCTCGAAGCTCGCGATGCTGGACAGCTGGCCCAGGTATTCGCGGTTATCCTGATATTCGTCGAGTGCGGTCGCACCGCGTTGGTCGTGCAGGTACTGATCGCGAAACTGCGAGTAGCTCACACGCGACACGAGCTGCACGCGGTCTGATGGGCGCAGCCGATGCTCGACGCTGACGTGCGGCTGCTCTTGCAGCTGCGAGCGGTCGAACACGGCCTTGGCGGCGTCCACGTCGATGCCGGTCCATTCGGCTCGCAGATACGCGGCACGCAATACCAAGCGATTGCGTGAGTCGGGCTCGAAGCCGACGCGCAGACCCGTCGACCACTGATTGCGCCCGCTGATCGTGGTCTCGGTCTCGCCTGGCTCGCTGTACGAGTCGGCGCGATGCAAGTCCGCCGTCACCCGCAAGCCGAGGCGCTCGGTCGGCCTGCCGGCGACGCTGCCGGACAGGTCGAATACGTTGCGTTGTCCGTAGCTGCCGAGCAGGTCTGCTTCGAAGTCGCGCTTCGATTCGCGCGTGAGAATGTTGATGACGCCGGCGATGGCGTCCGCGCCGTACAGCGCAGAGCCCGGACCTCGCACGATCTCGATGCGCTCGATGTTCTCGGACCCGTAGCGCGACAGGTCGATCGCGCCGTCGACTTGGCCGGGGATGCGCTCGCTGTCCACCAAGATCAGCGTGTATTCGGGGTCGAGCCCGCGCAGCTGAATCCCGCTGCCACGAAACGAGCGCATGACCTGCAGCCCCGGTCGCTCTTCCAAGAGCTCGGCAGCGTCGCGAGCGCCGCTCTGCTCGATCTCGCGCCGCTTGATGACTTCGGTCGTGCTCACCGCGCGGTCGAGACGCTCCTCGGTGCGCGCCCCGGTCACCACGACCTCGATAGCCTGCGGCTCTGGGGGCACGACCGCCGTCGCAGCGGCGCTGGCGTCGCGATCGCCGGCAGGCGCTTGCGCCGCAGCTCCGTGCCGCACGACGCCGGAGGCGAGGAGCACGACGACACTCAAGTAAAATGCGCGCGAGCCCGGCATATTGTGCGACTGATTCGCGATTTCGTTGCGGACCAGCCTCGGGCATACTGAGCCGAGCGCAGTGTGTCAAGTATGACGGGCCCGACGCGCCGCTGGCCGATCGGGCAAGCGCCGGCGCCCAAGCGCACCAGCGCATCCGCCGGCACGTCGGCGGACAATCTGCCCTAGCGAACTAGTGCGCTGGCCGCGCGGCACGTGACATGCTCCGCGGCCGCCATGCGAGCCCGACGAGCCAGTGCGATCGTGAGCGTCGTCCTACTCATGGTGATGTGGGGCAGCACATTCATGGTCACGAAGGCGGTCGGCCGTGAGCTTCCCACGTTCACGTTGGGCGCGTTGCGCTACTTGGTCGCCGCATTGGTGCTCACGCCCTTCGCGTTGGCGAGGGGCGGCCTTGCGCGCCTGCCCAGACCGTTGCCGCTGCGCAGCTTGGCGACGATGGCGGTGACCGGCGTCTGGCTGTTCTCGCTCGGCTTCAACAACGCGCTCGTGTACGGCTCCGCCGCTCAGGGGGCGATCGTCTACGCGTTCATGCCCGCAGCGGTAGCGCTCGCCGCGTATCTATCGCTGGGGGAGCTGCAGTCGCGCCGGCGTGTGCTGGGTATCGTGCTGTCGATCGCGGGCGTCGTGGTGGTCGCGAGCAACAGCAGCGCAGGGGCAGAAGCGCCGAAGCCTTGGCTCGGCACGCTGTGGATGCTCACCGCGGTCGCAGCGTTTGCGTATTACACCATTGTCGCCAAGCGCCTCGCAGGCCACGACCAAGTCGTGGTGACCACGTGCGTCATGGCCATCGGTACCGTGCTGCTGGTGCCGTTCGCCGCGTATGAGCTGAGCGAGCAAGGGCTGCGCATGCCTTCGCTGCAAGCCTGTCTCGGTGTGGCATTTCTCGGCGTCATCGCGTCGGCGCTCGCGTTCATCGTGTACGGCAGCGCGCTACGCGAGCTCGATGCAGGCCTCGTAGGCGCGCTCAGCAATCTCGATCCGATCGTCGGTGTGGTGACCGCGATCGTGTTCTTGGATGAGCAGCTGCACGTCGGTCAGATCGTTGGAGCCGTGCTCTCGTTGGTCGGCATGTGGCTCGCATCGACGCAAACTTCACGCGTGCAACCGCTCGAGATCTGAGTCTCCGCAGCGCGCACGGAGCGCTTTGGTTAGCCGCAATACGTGCGTGTGACGCGCGTGAGATCGCGTGAGCACATTGCCGCATCTGTCTTCTTTACAAGACACCCCGAACGCTCTACAAGACATCACACTGGTTCACAGCAGTCCACGGCAGTTCACAGTAGCGGCACTGCTCGCGCACACGTTGCAAGAAGCCGCGGGGTGGCTCGCGACGTGCCGAACGCCTTCGCTTTAGAAGCCGACTTGTTCAACCCTCGACTGGAGACATCGAACATGACTCAGGTCATCGTGACAGAACGTCGTTCGCGCCGTGTTAGTCTCGACCTCGATTCACCGGAGCTGGCGTCTACCTACGATCAGGTGAGCGTACGCCAGTTCAACCACGGCAAGGTACTGGTCGGATCACTGCGCCTCGAGCCCGGACAGCACGTGCTCGACGTCGGCTGCGGAACCGGCCGGCTCGGCGCCTACGTGGCCGAGCTGGTCGGACCGAACGGCAGCGTCGTCGGCATCGACCCACTGCCCCTGCGTGTCGACTTGGCGGGGCGCAAGCACCCGTGCTTCAGCACGCGGGTCGGGCGTGCCGAAGATCTGACAGCCTTCGACGCTGGACAGTTCGACGTCGTCTACCTCAACAGTGTGTTTCACTGGGTGGACGACAAGCAGACGGCCCTGCGCGAGGCACTGCGCGTGCTCAAGCCCGGCGGGCGGATCGGCGTAAACAGCGCCGATGCGGACCGCTCCCATCAAGGCGCGGCGCTCGTGCGTAGAGCGCTCGTCGACGAAGGCCTTGCCCAGCACTCGCCCGCTGCCAGCACGAACTACCGCGTGAGCGCCGGACAGCTGCAAAATCTGCTGCAACAGGCCGGCTTCGACGACGTGCAGGTGACCTCACACACGTTCGTCGACGAAGTGTCCGGCGCCGATGACTTGTTCGCGTGGAGCAGCAGCAGCTCGTTCGGGAACTTCCTGTCGGACTTGACTGCCCCCGAGCGCTCGCGCGTCCGCGAACGCCTCGCTCGCACGCTCGAAGCACTGTCCGGCTCGACACAGCCCGTGCGCCTCGAGCGCTACTTGGTATTCGCCAACGCGAAGAAACCGTGACGCCGCTGACAGCGGCAGTCGTTGCAGCGCAGCGCGGCGCGGGCCCATAGCGCACTAAGACAGCGAGCTCGGCTCGGACTCCCTCTAACGAGCGAACCGAGCTCGCATGACATCACTGCAGCGGGATGTCGATCAAGCGCGCGAAAGCTGGCCGCTCTCGGATGCGGCCGTACCACGCTTCGACGCCCGGCGAGCTCGGGCGCTCGATCGGCAAGTTGAACCAGCGCTGCGCCGCAGCCGCCACCGGGATATCGCCCCAGGTGAAATTATCACTCGCGACGAAGCGGCGCTTCGTCAGCTCGCCTTCGAGGATCTTGAACGCCGCGAGCGCCTGCCCGCGTGCCGCTTCGATCTGAGCATGGTCGCGCTG
>Ga0190271_10003041_pt1 | contig 10403 bp, 7 predicted proteins | sample Popmic356T_FD_133747 | JGI IMG/M metagenome (GOLD analysis project Ga0190271, IMG submission 133747) | Populus adjacent soil microbial communities from riparian zone of Weber River, Utah, USA - 356 T | ecosystem: Environmental > Terrestrial > Soil > Riparian zone | place: USA: Utah | collected... | reverse complement strand
GCTCAAGACTCGCCGCCGGGTAAACGACCCGGCTCATGGCTGCCCGAAGACCTCGCCGTAGTGTTCGGCGTAGCCGGCGTGCTCGAGATCCTCGCCTGGTGGCTCCAACACCCCAGCGCTTTCACGCTCGAGGAGACTGCGGACATTCTCGATCGGCTCGTGGTTGCGCCGATCCTGCAAACCAATCCCCGACCGCAAGGGACCGCGCCGAAAACCAAGCCGCGGTCGCCTCGACGGAAACGCTGAGCCCTCACCTGGCAGTCCGCATTAGAGTCGCTTCGCCGTGACCGGGAAGGTCCCAAACGGTCCCGTCTTCATCGTTCCGGAGAACGTGTCTCCGTCCAACGTCACATCGAACTCGAGCGTGATCGGAAACGGAACGTACGTCTTCCCCGTCATCGTGGCATGACTGCCATCGACCTTACCCTGGACGTCGACTGAGCCTTGCGCTCCGGACTGTGTGCCCGAGATCTTACCGCCTTCAACCTTGAAGATGCCTTTGCCCGGCTGCTTGCCGACAGGCGATTCCACCACGATGTCCCAGTTGCCTGCGAACGTCCCGCCGCCGGCCGCTCGATCAGCTTTCGCGACGTTGTTGGCCGGCGCTTTCGGCCGGTTCGCCGCCTCTGTTAGCTGATGAGCACGTGCCCGCAGATATTGTCGAATAGCTTCGATGTCGTCGGATGGGATCTCTGGAAAGCCAGGCATCCCAGCGCTGACGAGCGTGCCGCCCTGCACCACTGCGTGAAACGCCTCGCGATTGGTTGGATACGGCGAGCCCCGTAAGTCCGGCGCGGAGCCACCGCCGACGGCATTCCAGCCGTGGCATACCAAGCAGCCCGTCATGCCGAATGCGGTTGCGCCCCGCGTCTCGAGGTCCGGATTCGCGACAAACGTAGGATCATCCGGGGCTTTCAGAGGCGGAACGTCGCTCGCTGGCAGCTGGTCTTGACCGTCGAGCGCAAACGTCAGCACGCGCCTCGGCAAGCGATAGTCGGTGCGATAGTTTGCAATGCCACTCGACAGAATGCCGCCACCAGATGCACCGCTGCCGGTGATCACAGTCACGTACTGCTTGCCGCCGACACTGTGAGAGATGGGCGGAGCAACCACAGGTGCACCCGTCTTGTAGCTCCAGACAACTTTGCCATCGCGCGCGTCATGAGCGACGAGCTGACCGTCGATTCGCCCCTGGAACACGAGATTGCCAGCGGTCGCCATCGTTCCACCCGGCCAATTGCCCGGCAGCTCGACCGTCCAACGCGCTTTGCGCGCGACGGGATCCCACGCCTTGAGAAAGCTCCGCCAACCGCCGGGCAGCTCTGGATCGGGCACGACATTGACAGCCAAGCCGCCGAGCTTCGGCTGATGCGCGAAGTCCACCGCCTCGTCGCCGATGAACGCACCGCCTTCGATGACCGGGATATAAACGAGCCCTGTGCGTGGACTATACGACTGCGGCAACCACGAGTGCGCGCCGCGCAAACCCGGCCATAACTCGAAGAGGCCCGGCTTGCCATTGAAGCGAATGCCAGGGTCTTCGACCGGCCGCCCCGTCTTGGGATCGATGCTCTTCGCCCAGGTGACTTTCGCATAGGGATCGCCGGAGAGGAATTCGCCCGTCGCACGGTCGAGAACGTAGAAGAAGCCGTTCTTCGGTGCCTGCATCAGCACCTTGCGCTCCTTGCCCGCGATCTTGAGCGTGGCCAGGGACATATCCTGCGTGGCATTGCAGTCCCACTGCTCGCCTGGACATACCTGATAGTGCCAAACGTATTGGCCCGTATCGGCCTTCACCGCGACGATCGACGCCAAGAACAGATTGTCACCGCCACCCGGGCTGCGAATCGTCTGATTGTAAGGAAAGCCGTTGCCCACGCCGATGTAGATCAGCTTGAGCTCGGGATCGTAGCTGAAGGCATTCCAGGCGGAGCCGCCGCCGCCTTGCTTCCACCACTCGCCGTTCCAGGTCTTGGCCGCCATGCGCATGGCTTCGTTCTCGAAGCCATCTGCCGGGTTGCCCGGTACGGTGTAGAAGCGCCAGAGCTGCTTGCCGCTCATGGCGTCATAGGTAGTCACGTAGCCACGCATCTGGGTGACGTCCGCGCCACCGTGACCGACGATCAGCCTGCCGTCGAACACGCGCGGCGGCCCATTGATGTAGCGCAGCTCTTTGGGATCGAAGTCGCGCTGCTCCCACATCACCTTGCCAGTGTCGGCATCGAGCGAGATGACGCGACCGTCCTGGGTGCCCAGGAAAACCCGCCCGTTCCAGTAGGCGATGCCTTTGGGGCCCCAGCCGAGGCGCAGATGAATGCCTGACTGTTCACGCGTCTTGGAGTCGTACTCCCAGAGCAGCTTGCCCGTGACCGCATCGAACGCGCGGATATACGAGTGCCCTGTGGTGACGAAGAGCTTGCCGCCCGCCTCGACCGGCCCGGTGAGCGTGTTCTCGGGGCGCAAATCGTAGTGCCACGCCAAGGAGAGCTTCTTGACCGTGTCGACGTTGATCTGGTCGAGCGGGCTGTAGTGCTGCTCGCCGCCGGTGCGCCCGAACGACGGCCAGTCGTTGGGGTCGACCAGCGCAGTAGGCTCCGGTGGCGCAGCGGCGTCTTTGCACGAGGCCAGTGAGCCTACTTCCGCGATCACCAGCGCGAGGCACGCCGTCCGACAAGCCGCCCGAGCCATCATCCCGAGTATCGTCATTCACGCCTCTCCGCATGCGACAGTCACACAGCGAGAGATGGTTGCTCGCGCCGCAGACACAACGCAGTTATGAGCCACTGTGTCTCACAAGCTCGAGACGAGCACAACCGCGAGTGGCGAGAGAAGCCGCCAATCACCGCACGCGTTGCCCGCGCAACTGCGTGGCGCGTCCCTCGAGTGGGTCAGCGTGACAAGGAACGAAGTCAGCGCTCGGCTTCGTTGTCCGAACTGAGCAGGGTTGTGGCCTCCTACGGCAACGGTGCTGCACACGGTGGGTTGCCTGGTACAACATCGCAAGTCGTGTGCTCGGCCTCGTGACACAACCGCGAACAGTCGGTAATTAAAGCTCAAGCTTGGACGCCCCATAAATACATTTGTACTAATTAAGAATTACAAAGAGCATTTCAACACGCGAAGCTCGGCCGGCGTGCGGCGCGTACTCGCTGAAGGCGCCGGCTGACTCTCATGTTCATCGCCTCCCCCGAGCTCACTTGTTCAAAACACGGGCTCGCTGCGCGCGGATAAATGCGCTACGTATGGCGCCCTTCCCGATGCTTGAGGCACGTCGCAGTCGAAACCGGTGTCGCCAGCGCCTCTGCCTGAGCATGCTCGCCGCGACCGTCATGACCGTCACGGGTTGTGCTGGGGCGCCGCTCCCAGCTTCTCCGCGCTACGACGAGCTCACCCCACCGACAGTCGAGTGCAGCGTGCTCGAGGCTCGGGCAGCGCCGGTGCGACTCAACTCGCGTTGCATCGCCGCCATACTCGAGCTGGCCCAGCGCTATCGGGAAGGCCGTGACGTAGAAAAAGACGCATGGCTCGCCGCGAGCACCGCGCTCGCGGCCGGCTCGACGCACGCGGCACCTTGGCTGAGTGAGCGCCTAGCTGAAGCTGACCCCTACGCAGAGCTGGTACTTGCAGCCCTGCAGAGCCGCGACGAGGATAGTGAGCATGCGCAGCAGGGGCGGACTCGGCTGAAGCAGGTCATTGCGACGCTGACGGCTGCAGCGCAAACCGAAGACGCGATGGCAGCGACCGCGCTCGCCACGGCCATACTGCTGGGCTGGGATGCAACGTCGACTAGCACCGGGCACGCCGACACGAGTGATCGAGCACGCGCGCGTCGTTGGCTGCGGCAAGCTGCAGAAGCTGGCTACGCTCCGGCGCAGTTTCAACTAGGTGGTTACTACGACACGGTGGACGCCGCGCCCGGCGACCGCATGCACTGGTTCCGAGAGGCCGCGGGCCGTGGTCATGCCGAGGCGCAACGTATCGTGGCATTGCATGAGGACGCAGTCGGAAACCATGACCTTGCGACCGACTGGTTCCGAAAGGCTGCAGAGAAAGGCCAAGCGGCCGCACAGTTCGAGCTCGGCAACCGGCTGCGACTCGGCAGCTTCGCGGCTCGCGACCCTCGCCAGGCGGCCTATTGGTTGCGTCGCGCCGCAGAGCAAGGGCACGCGGGCGCGTTGTTCGTATTGGGCATCATGTTCGAGCGCGGTGAAGGCGTGCGCAGCAATGCGAGCTCTGCACAGCAATGCTTTCGCCTCGCAGCCATCCGCGAGCATCGCGTCGCGCGCTTTCTGGCGCCGCGCCCCCAGCGCAGCGGCGGCGTCCCACTGGCCGAGGCGCTCGAGCAGGGCCGGCTCGACCCAGACAGTCAAGTGAGAGAGCTCCTCGCCAACATCGAACGTCAGTACGCGTTGCGCGGTCCCGACAGCAACGCCTCCGCATCACATCTCTGGTTCAAGCTGCAGCCGCAACAACGCAACCTCGAATGGAATTGCACCCATACAGGCTTCGATAGCAAAGAGGTCACATGCCGTGGCTCAGCAGGCCTCGCCGCAACGGCCACGACGGATGGGTCATTGTTGGTGGAGCAAGCCGGCCAGGTGCTGCTCTACGTCGTGCCATGCGAGTGCCGGCCTGGGGCAGCCCACAGCTGCAGTGATCGAGCGTGCCGCGAATAGCAACGCCCGAGCCGGCCTTGACCCGCGCCTGCGTGACCTGTCCGGCTTGCTTGTATGTGGGCTCGGTTCCAAGCGCCTCCACGACATCCTGAGCGTAGTGATCGATCGCCCAGCGGTAGCCGCTGGTCGCGTTCTCGGGCAGGTTGATCGTGATCGTCTCGCCCACGTGAGCGTCGAGCTGGCTACCGTCGTCTGTCTCGCCCAGGGATCGCGTCATCGGCCCAGCCAGCTCGTTCAGAGCGTCACACCATAGCTCTCGTCGTAGAAAGCGGCATGGATGTAGGCTTCGCTGGCGTACGCGAACCCGTGGTCTCCCCAGTGCGGCCCCCAACTGTTGCGGATAATGAACCGATGGTCTGTCGTGTAGCCGACGACGGCGACCGCGTGACCGCCGCGCACCGTGCCCGGTTGGAACGTGTCTAAGTTTCCGTGCGTAGCCGTCGCGTTGTCCCAGGTAGCGTCCACGTGGAGACCCACCAGGAGTGGCCCTTGCGTGGCGACCCAAGAGCGCCAGCTCGCCAGGTTCCGACGCAGGTTGTAATACGCGCTGACGCGACGCGTCGCCGCCGTCGCGAAGAACGTATTCTCATCTCCCGCGTACATGAACGTCTCGACCTGGAACGGCAGCAGAGCATCCGGCACCGCTCCAAACTTGCGAAGAATGTCTGCGGCAGCCTTGAGCGTGGTGCCAGCGCCTTCGATGAAAGTCTCGGGCCGACTCGTGAACGCGTCTGTTTCCTTCGACGCCATCCACGTGAAGCGCGGCGAAAGCTTGACGTCCTGCTCGAGTCGGCTGCCCTTGACGAAATGATAACGCGCGACGCTGTCGGTCGATGCCCAGCCGACGCATGATCCAGTCGACTGTTGGTCACCGATATCCCACCACTCCGCGCGCAAATCGACGCTCGGCGGGAGCGCAGCATGAGCAGCCACGGCCTTGGATGCTAACGCTTGTTCAAGCTGCCAGTCATTTCGCGTGTCGCGCGAAGGACGTAGATTGCAGACGCGATGCTTCTCGGGCCTGCCAGTCGCTGTCGTGGCCACAGGTCACTCTCCTCTTGTCGAAGCTGAAAGCGTGTCGCCCCAATGAGAGCGCGCACGACTGTCATGTTCGATATGTAGTCCAACTGCGCAGTAGAACCTGTGAGGCGCGTCATATTCGCGCTGCACTTACAGCGAAAGCCGGTTGGAGTGATCCTGGCTCGCTCGGTCTTTGCCCCGCGGGAAGTAGCAGCAGGGGCTGTAAGCTAACCGCGTGCAGCCGCGCCGTGCGAGCGAGTCGCAGCCGATAGCGCCCGTCGACCCCGGGCTCAGCCAGGCCACGGACCACTGGCTGGGCCCGGGCGGCTGGTCCGAGCGCGGCCGCACGCAGGCTCCGGAGCCCCGCGGGCCCGATCCGCCGCTGCACGACGACTGAGGCGCTTTCTGGCCTGAACGGATCCGTGATACGGCTGCTGTCGTGAACAACGTGAACCAGCATCGGCAGGACTGGCGACTCCGCAGCGGAGTCCGTCGCATGGCGCTCGTGTGTGCGCTGCTCTCGGTTGCAGCCTGCCAGAGCATCATCGGCCTGGAAGATCACCGCTTCACGGACGACGGTCAGGTCGACCTCAAGTCGAGCTGCGACCAGTACTGCACCGACGCCGTGAAGCACTGCACGGCCGAAGGGGTGCAGGCGTACTCGAAAGACAGCAAGGACAACTGCCTCGCGCTCTGCGAGCACCTACCTGCGGGCACGGTAGGCGCCACCTCCGGCAACAGCGTGAGTTGTCGAGCTCACTATGCCCAAGAGGCCGTGGGCGGCGAGAACGAGCAGCTGAGCTGTCCGGCGGCCGGGCCCGGAGGCGGCTCTCCCGAGCAGACGCCCGCGTGCGGCAGCAACTGCGAGGCGTACTGCGGGGTCTACAAGCAGGTATGTTCCGAAGCGAGCTTCGTCGATCCCGCCTGTGAGCTGCATTGTCCGGGAATCTTCGACCGCGGTGAGTTCAGCGCGACCTCGGACTTCGACGGCCAAGACGACACGATCCAGTGTCGCCTCGCCCACTTGACCGCAGCGGCCTTCTACAAGCGTCGGAACATGGACGGCGACCGGAAGGCTCACTGTGGGCACTCGAAGCTCAAGCCGACCCTCATGAACGACGGCACGCCGTGCGATCTACAGCCCGACACCGCGCCGAGCTGCGAGAGCTACTGCAGCCTCGTCATGACCGCGTGCGAGCAGACTCCGCAATACGAGACCGAGGGGCAGTGCTTGAAGTACTGTCAGACGGAGCTCAAGGCCGAAGCACTGCCCAAAGGCACGACCGACGTCGACCATGACACTTTGAACTGCCGGCGTTGGCACGCATACTCGGCCTTGTTCGAAAGGGTCAGCCACTGCCCACACGCGGGGCCGACGGGCGATGGCCACTGCGGCGACAATATCTGCAAGACCTACTGCTCGTCGCTCGCCACTGCGTGCGGCGCGCGCTTCAAGACGGAGTTCCCGGGCGACACGCCGGCTGCCGATCAGTGCGAGGCGCAATGCAAGACGCTGACGGGGGGCGAAGTCAAAGACCTCGGCTACAGCCTCGACAAGTCGGAGACGCGTGAGAACACCTTGTTCTGCCGCTTCCGCAACGTGGTCAAGGTCTTCGAGAACCGGATGAGCGGCACCGGTATGGGCATGGCCGCCTGCGACAAGCCCGGCCTATTCCCGGCCGACGCATGCACGCCGCTTCCGTAGGGCTTCCGGCTCGAGCAGGAGCTCCCACAGCGGCTCCGCAAGTGCTATCACCCCGCACCGTGCGGATCGCTACCTGGAATGTGAACTCGCTGAACGCCCGCCTCGAGAAGGTGTGGTGGTGGCTGGAGCGCGCGCAGCCGGACGTGCTGCTGCTGCAGGAGACCAAGCTGGCCGACGGCGCCGCGCCTTTCGAGCAGTTCGCCCAGCGCGGCTATCAGCTCGCCCATCATGGCGAAGGGCGCTGGAACGGCGTGGCGATCGCGAGCCGGAGCGGGCTCAGCGACGTAGTGACCAACTTTGGCGCGCCGCTCACCACAACAGCCACGGACGATCTGCACGACGACCAGCCGCTGCGTGAAGCGCGCATGATCTCGGCTGTGTGCGGCGACATTCGCGTGGTGAGTGTGTACGCGCCGAATGGCCGCAGCCTCGACTCGGTCTTCTACCGCGCCAAGCTCGTCTGGTACGAGGCGCTGCTGCGCTGGCTGCGCGAGACGCGCAGCGCGGACGAGCTGCTCGTCATCGGCGGCGACTTCAACATCGCACCGACCGACGCGGACGTCTGGGACGCTACTGCCTGCCATGGCGGAACCCACGTCTCCCCGCAGGAGCGGGCTGCTTTCGAACAGCTCGGCAGCTGGGGGCTGCTGGATGCGTATCGCCACCAGCACGCAGAGCCCGCGCGCTTCAGCTGGTGGGACTATCGCGCGGGCAGCTTTCAGAAGAACTACGGCATGCGCATCGACCACCTGCTCGTGACAGCGTCGCTCGCCGGTCGTGTCGTCTGGTCCGAGATCGACCGCGAAGCACGCAAAGGCAAGCCCACGCCGTCTGATCATGCGCCCGTGATCATCGACGTCGACACGCCTGGACACACGCTCGACGCGGGCTGGGCCGGCGCCGAAGCGCGCATCGCGGCACGTCGGCGTACGAAGTAAGCGCCGTCATATACGCGGCGGCGCGGGCCGCGCACAGCCGCCGATAGCGGCAACTGCCTGCCGCTGTTCTACGCGCGCTGTGGCTTCCGAGTCGCCGCATAGCGGCGCTTGTTGTCGGCACCGCGACGCTCGAGAGCCGGCCTGAGCTTGGTCATCAGCGCGGGAAACAGATAGCCAAGCGTCGCGAGCTTGCCGGAGAGCGACGGCACGTCGACCTCGCGCGCTCCACGGTCGATCGCCGCTAGCGCAGCCTCGGCCACCTGCTCCGAGCTGCTCATGGGCTGCGAAAACACCAGGTTCGGGATGTGTGCGACGTCTGCGATGAAGGCTGTGTCTACGGGCCCCGGGCAGACGCTAGTCACGAGGATGCCTCGCTCGCTCACCTCGACCTCGAGCGCGCGCGAAAACGCACGCAGGCCAGCCTTCGACGCGCAGTACGTCGCCTCGTGTGGCACCGGGACCTTACCGGCGAGACTCGCCACGTTGATGACCGCGTCTCCGGGCTTCAAGAAAGGCAGCGCGGCCTGCGTCAGCAGGATGGGCGCTAGCAGATTGACCTCGAGGATCTGCGTGAGCTCCAGCGCGCTACGCTCATTCAGCGCGCCGCGGTGATTGACGCCCGCATTGTTCACCACGAGGTCGAGCCGGCCGTGCTCGGCGACCACACGCCCAGGCAACTGCGAAAGCCCCGCGCGATCTGCCACGTCGAGCACCACCCACGAAGCGCATCCCGCACCCAAGCTGTCTGCGGCGCTCCGCAGCGCATCCGGTGAGCGTGCGACCAGCACGACGTGCGCTCCACGTCGCACGAGCAGCCGTGCGAGCGCGAGCCCCACACCGCTCGATCCACCCGTGATGAGAGCGACTTTTCCCTGCATGGACTTAGACTCGAGATGCATGCGCGCTGCCTTTACTACTCAGTGCGCACTACAGTGCGCTGAACCCCGAGATCGATCGTGCCGTCTGTGCTGCGAAGCCTAGCCTCGACGATATCACCCGGCTTCAGATAGCGCTTGGAGCGCGACTGGATGCGCTGAAAGATTCGCCGCTTCGTCTTCTCGGACAGCGGCAAGCTGCGCGAGTTGGCCAAGCTATTCGGCCGAACACACGCGCCACGGTCGAGCGCGATTTCCCCAGGACTTGTTGCCGTGAGCGAGATCGCGCTAACACGGCAGCATGAAAACGAGCTTAGGCTTCATCCTTGCGTGTCTACTGTTTGGCGGCTGTGTCACCACCGGGGCGTATGAAAAGAAAGTCAGCGAGCTGGAGAAGCTCCGAGCCGACGACAACGAGGCCGCCGCAAAGCGGGCAGCCGAGCTGGCTGCCCACATCAAGGACCTCGACGCGCAGCGCCAGGACTTGGAAACGCAGCTTGCGGCCAAGACCAGCGAGTTGGCGAGGCTGACCAGCGAGCGTGACAAGCTCAAGGCACAGCTCGACGACAACACGGCGCTGGTCGGCGAGCTGAAGGGCCGGCTCGAAAAGCTCGGTCAGAACGTCGAGAAGCTGACAGGCGAGAAAGGACAACTCGCGGAAGGCCTGGCAGATGCCAAGAGTCGCCTCGAAGAGCTGCGACAGCAGAAGGCCGCCGCAGAAGCCAGTGCAGCCATGTTCCGCACGCTGGTGGAGCGGCTGCGGTCCATGATCGATGCAGGCACGCTTCAGGTGGTGATCCGCGACGGGCGCATGTTGATCGCGCTGCCCGACGAGGTGTTGTTCGATTCGGGCAAGACCGTGATCAAAGCGGGCGGCGAAGCCGCGCTGGCGCGCGTTGCAACGGTACTCATCACGATCAGCGATCGTCACTTCTTGGTCGCCGGCCACACGGACAACAATCCAATCCACACCCGAGAGTTTCCGTCGAACTGGGAGCTATCTACCGCTCGGGCCGTGCGGGTCACCCTGTTTCTCATCGCGCACGGCATGCGACCCGAAGTGCTCGCTGCCGCCGGCTACGGTGAGTTCGATCCCGTTGCAGCCAACGACACGCCCGAGCATCGAGCACAAAACCGGCGCATCGAGATCGTGCTGCAGCCGAACCTCGCCGACCTGCCGGCGTTCCCG
>Ga0190271_10003040_pt1 | contig 10403 bp, 12 predicted proteins | sample Popmic356T_FD_133747 | JGI IMG/M metagenome (GOLD analysis project Ga0190271, IMG submission 133747) | Populus adjacent soil microbial communities from riparian zone of Weber River, Utah, USA - 356 T | ecosystem: Environmental > Terrestrial > Soil > Riparian zone | place: USA: Utah | collected... | reverse complement strand
TCGCCGTTCTGGTGACGAACGGGTTGGGAATGCCCACGTCGATGCTCGCATCAGGGCCGTTCGTTTCATTTGCCTGGCCCGGGGTAATCCTGGCGGTGGTCGTCGGTGGCAGCCATGTCTTAGCGGGTTGGCTGCTGATAGCTCGCCGAGAAGCGTCTTTGCTGTGGGCAGCGGTCGCCGGATTCGTCATGCTCGTCTGGATCTTCGTGGAGACCATCATGATCGGCGGGGGCTCGTTCCTACAGGTTCTCTACTTCGCTACGGGCGCGATCGAGATCATCCTCGTGCTGGCTCTGCTCGGCATCGTGGCGTGGCTGCCCCGTCAGCCGTTGCGCGCCCCCAAGACCGGACTGTGAGATGTCCTCCGCCCACGAGCCGTCCCTCACACCCGACAATACGTCGACGGCGACCAGCGCGGCCAGAGAATCCCCCGCCACAAGCGGGGGATTGCTCATGGTCGCGCTCACCATGCGGCTGGTCCTGTTCGCTGCTTTTCAAGCGTTCGTCGCGGTGGTGCTGTTCACCGCTGGTGTTCCCGAGCCGTGGTCGGCGTCGGCGGCGTGGTGGCCGCTCACCGCAGCGGCGACGGGCGTGGTGACGTTCGTCTTCCTGCGGTGGCGTGCACGGGTAGAGGGCTTCTCGCTGGTGACGTTCTATCGCCCGGTCGGGCCCGGGATTCTCAAGGACGTACTGCTCACCCTCGCCGTCGCACTGGTCGGCGGAGGACTCGCTGTCGCTGGCAGCATCCTGCTGGCACCGGTCTTCTTCCTCGACCCGACCACTGCGAACGCGCTGCTGATCCAGCCGCTGCCTACCTGGGCGGCGGTGCTGGCGGTGGCCTTATTCCCGGTGTCGGTCGCCCTGACCGAGCTCCCGCTCTATTTCGGGTATGTCCAGCCCAGGCTTGGTGCGCGAACGGGTTCGGCCGCCGTAGCCGTCCTCATCCCGGCGGTGTTCCTCTCCCTCCAGCACGCCGCGCTGCCACTTATCTTCGACCCGGCGTTCATCGCCTGGCGCGCGTCGATGTTCCTCGGGTTCGCACTCCTGCTGGCCTGGGTGCTGTGGAAACGACCCCGTCTGATGCCCTACCTGATCGTCGTGCATTTCCTCCTCGACCTCCAGGCCGCGATCTCCATCCTGCAGATCTCCGGATGACGGCCAGTCCCAAGCGGCGCCAACTCGAGCGCGTCGAACGGTCGGAGAGGGCCGCGGTCCTGGACTGGCTGCTCGGAGGCGACCCTTCGGTGCGATGGCAGGTGCTGCGTGATCTCAGGCACTCCTCCCGCGCCGAGGTGGACGCGGAGCGCGACAGGATCGCTACGTCGGGGTGGGGTTCACGTCTACTCGCCCTGCAGGAGCCTGATGACACCTGGGGCGGCGGCCTCTACAGCCCGAAATGGACCTCCACCACATACACACTCCTTCTGCTGCATTGGATGGGGCTTCCTCGGGGCAATGCTCAGGCGGTAGCCGGCTGCCGAGCGCTGTGGGACGGTGCCAGGTGGTATGAGGGCGGTTTGAATCTCGCCAAGACTGTGCGGCAACCAGAGACGTGCATCACCAGCATGCTTGTGATGCTTGCAGCATCGTTCGGATACAGCGACGATCGGCTCGACTCCACCGTGGCGTGGCTGCTCGGACAGCAGCTCGGCGATGGCGGCTGGAATTGCGAGTCGATACGTTCGGGATCCCGCCATGGCTCGTTCCACACCTCGATCAGCGTCCTCGATGCCCTACTGGCATACGAGACCGCAGGGGGCGCTGTGCCGGTCGACGCCGCGATGGCGGCCGGCCGTGCATTCTTCCTCGATCATTCGCTGTACCGGTCCCACCGCACGGGCCTGGTCGTCGACGAGGCGTTCACCCGGTTTCCGTTTCCACCGCAATGGCACTTCGATGTGCTTCGCGGGCTCGAACACTTTCGGGCCAGTGGCGCCGCGCCGGACACCGCGTTGGGCGACGCTGTCCGTGTGGTGCGCGAGAAGCAGCGCGCCGATGGGAGGTGGCCCGTTCAGCGACCCCACCCCGGACGCTACTGGTTCACCCTCGAAGCGCCTGGGCCGAGCCGGTGGGCAACCTTGCGTGCCCTGCGCCTGCTCGACTGGTGGGATGTCGGCACAGCCTCGCACTCGTCGGTCCTGCCCGACAACCCGGCTGAGACCGATAAGAAGCTGTCGCGCGACTCCTGAGGCGATGCCGGGCGGGTCGCGCTGGATCGTCTCGGCGGCGGCCTACGGGAGCGTCGGCCCTGGCGGGGGTGGCGGTCGCGGGATCGTGCCCACGGGAGGCTGCGGCGGCGTTGCACTACCAGGCTGCTCCGGGGCGACGGCCGTACCCGCGGGCTGTGTCGGCTCCGAGGTCGCACTCGCAGGCAGTTGCGGTGCGACGGTCGTCTCGGGCATGAGGTGCCAGGGTCGCCGACGCTGGATCTCCAGCAGCTGGGCGCCGAGGCCGAAGAACACCATTGCGAGCCAGACGAGGATGTTCAGCCAGGGGATCTGCAGCGCGACGATGAGGATCATGCCGCCGACGAGCGCCTTGATCACCGGATGCTGGGCGCCGCGGAAGATGAGGCGCCCGATGTAATAGGCGCTGTATACGAACGTCGCGAGGATCATCAAGACCCATACCAGCAGCGCGGCCAGGGCGAGAGGAGCACCGATGATCGTGACGGCCGAGAACAGCAGTGCGATGGGAACGGCGATGGATGCCACGAACCCGACCAGCAGCGCTTTCCACGGTGACGGCACGAGCTGATCGGTGACCCGGTGCAGCCAGCGCGGGAACAGGAGACCCGCGATCAGGGTGATGAGGCTGAGCGCGACGAGGGCGTAGAACACGCCGAGGAACCACCCGATGAACACGGCCCAGGGCGAGACCTCGACCCGAGGTGTCTGCGGCGTCTCGATGTGCTCGATGGTGCCGCCGACCGCGCCGTCTGCGATGCGCGCGTCCTCGTCGCTCACGTAGGTGACGCTGCCGCCGACGGATCCTTCGATGAGGAGGCGTCCCACGCTGGCCACGACGTCGCGGCCGACTTCCCCTTCGATGCTCATTCTGCCTGCAGCCCCGACTACGTCGTCGCCGAACGATCCTGTGTCGCCGACCGTGAAGTTCGACGCGAAGACCGTTCCGCTTCGGGAGACCTGCCCGGTGATCGAGACGTCCTGTCCGGCGAGGCGCACGTCGCCGTCGACCGTGCCGGTGATCGTGATGGTTTGGGCCGCGGCGATCACGTCACCCGTGATATCTCCGCTGATGGTGACGCTCTGGCCCGAGGCGTACACGTCGCCGTCGATCGCACCCGAGACGTCGATGAGAAGGCCCGTGTAGAACTGCGGGCCCTCGCGGTCGTTCGCCGCCGCCGTGGCGACAGCGAGGTCGGGATGCGCGGCGGGGTTCGCCGCGACAGCTGCGGACCCCGCGCCGAGCGTGAAGATGCCGACGGCAAGGAAAACGGCCAGGGGACGGAGAATTCGCGGCAGAGTGCTCATCACGATTCCCCGATCGAATCCACGCGCAGGATGCTCATGGGTCGACTGTGCGCGGGCGCGAGAGCAACTGCAGGGCCGAAGGTCCCGTGCCTCGCCGGTCCGCACAATGCCCGCGTGCTCGGTGCTCTCCAGGATGCGCGGCGCCCACCAGCGGAGGTGGGACTGTCGCGGTCCTGACGGATGCACGCGACGCTAGAGCGCGTCTTCGTACGCGCGTCTGATCCAAGCGATCAGTTCGGAATCGACTTCGTTCGCCGTGTGAAGTTCCAGGTGATGCATCCATGTCGATGGTGACGGATGGGCGACCTCCTTGAATCGGGAAGATCGCAACTCTTCCCTCTGTGCGCAGGACACCCGACCGGAACGTCACTTTTCACGTAGTGTTCGGGCGCCCACGCGTAGGCGAATCCCCGGCGAGCGCGGAATGCCACGTGGCTCCTGGAAGCCACGACCTCGACGGCGTCGAGTGCAACGATTGACCGTGCGAGCGCGCGGTAGATGGAGACGGCGTTCTCATCGGGGGCGAAGAGTTCCTCCCCAACGATCCGCTGGGTCATGGCGCAACCCTCTGCGCAAGAGCGGCGGGCAGTGCGGCCGTCGCGGGACTTTCGACCTAGGAGGCGCGCGGCCCTGCGGCGAGTGTGGGCAGCATGACGAAAATCCGGATCACGGAGCACTCCGAGCAGGCAACGGCAGCTGTCCGGGAACGGGTGCCCATGGCTGAGTTGACCGAATTCTTTACTCGGGCTTTCCGGGACACGATGACAGCGATGCAAGCTCAAGGCGTCCACCCAGCAGGACCGCCGTTCGGCAAGTATTACGGTCGCCCGAACACGATGGTGGACGTCGAAGCCGGCTTCCCGGTCTCGTCCACGATTACCCCCGCCGACAACGTGCTGCCAGGCATCCTGCCTGGCGGAAGAGTCCTCGAAGCTGTGCACATCGGGCCGTACGACACGATGGAGATGACGTATTCCGCGATGGAGCGCTACGTCGCCGATGCGAAGCTCACGCCCGGCGACGTGATGTGGGAGAGCTACCTCACAGACCCCGAAACCGTGCCGGATCCCGCAAAGTGGGAGACCCTGATCTGCTGGCCGATCAACTGAGCGAGGGGCTACGTGGGCTGGAGATGCGCAGCGATCGCCTCTTGTTCCCTCCGCTGCCTCACTGACCAAAGGAAGGTGCTTCCGCGCGGGAACGCCTGACCGCTTACCCCCGTGCAAGCTAGTGGCGTGTAACGGGGATCAGGCTGGCCGCCCACTCGCGAGCGCGATCTTCCTCTCCGTCGAGAAGATGGTTGTCGAGATCGACGAGAAACTCTTCGTGAGCATCGACGTCGGCCAGGCGACGGCGGAGACCCTTGGTCATCGCCGCACATGCGTCGCCGGTGAAGATCCGGGGCATGTCGACCCGCGTAGAGAAGACGGCAAAGCGAGAGTCCCCGACGAGCATCACGCTCTCCAGCCATTCCCTCACGCCTGTGCCGCTGGCTGTGGGCTCGAGCGCCAGCTTCTTGTGGGGATCCGCGGCCCACTCCACGGCCTCCATCCGGGACTTCGGGCGAGGGAGGCGGTGGGCATGAGTGGGCGCCCCGACGACGACCAGCCGATAATCGCTCAAGTCGGACGGCGCTTTGCGCGCGGTTGTCATGGCGGCCTCGACTCCTGTGGTCCGCAGTGAGTCAACGATCGCCTCCGCGATCCGGCGGGTGTTCCCGAACATCGATTCGTACACGATCAGTGCGTTCATGGTGTGCTCCATCGGTTGCTTGTGCACGCGGGCTAACCCTCGGCCCGACTACTGCCCCTGCCACCACGGCATCATTGGCCAGACCTGCTCGGGCACATACGTGAACACCCGAGATATCGCCATAGTGAGGATCCAGAGCCCGAAACCGGCGGCAGTGATGATCCATGCGATCATCTTGTGCTGCTCGAAGTCGGGTAGCAGACGGCCGTCCTTGTCGCGTTGGACGCCGGCGAGCGTCAGGATCAGGTCTATGAGCCACCAGATGCCGAGGCCGCCGAGCGTCAGGAGCTTCAGGACGCCGGTGCCGACCTTCCCGAGATAGAAGCGGTCGACTCCGAGGAACCCCAGCAGCCACGAGAACATCCATGTTGCGATGAACGATCGCTCCGGCGGCGGGGTGGGCTGGGGGGCCACGGGAACGCCGTAGGCCGGCGCCGTGGGTGGGTTGGTGGACATGTTGCCTCCCTTGATCTCTTTCACCCTGCGACTCATCGCGGGAAAGGGTCGGGTCGAAGGTCCCGTGCGCCTGCACTGGCGGGGGCGGACCGGACGCAGTGGGGACGACGCCCCGAGCCATTCGCGTGCGAGCCGCGAACTCGAGCCGTGGCTTTGGGCTGCGAGGGGACCTTCGACCCGGTGCTCCGTCCCGAGTTGCCTCAGAGTGACCGAAGATGGACGATCAGTCCTCGCGTCATACCGATATCAATCGAGGGGTCCGCGTCCTTTCGTGTCGTCGCCGCCCGGGTCCCGGAACGAAGGTCAACAGCTCATGAAGATCCTGGTCTTCGGTGCGGGCGTTCTCGGCAGCCTGTACGCTGCCCGCCTTCACAGGGCGGGTCACGAGGTCGCCCTGTATGCCAGGGGGATCCGACTGACAGCGCTGACCGCGAACGGCGTTCAGCTAGAGCACGCGCTCACCGGAATGAAGGAGACAGTCCGGGTGCCGGTGATCGGGGAGGTCGACGCCGAGACCACGTACGACCTCGTCCTCGTGTTGGTCCGCGCTGATCAATTGGCGGTTGCCGCCCACAGCCTCGCCGATCATCGGGCGAGCCGAAGCGTCCTGTTCATGGTCAACAATCCCGCAGGCATTGAGGCCCTCCGTCGAACTGTCGGCGCGGAGCGGCTGTTGCTGGGTCTCGCCGGCGCCGGCGGATACCGGGAGGGCGACACCGTGAAGTACATCGTGCTATCGAGAATGCTTCAGCCCACGACGATCGGCGCACCCCTCGGCGGCGGTACTGCCAGGCTGCGCGAAACCTGCACAGCGCTTCGATCCGCGGGATTTCCTGTGGCGGTCAACCGGCACATGGACGCCTGGTACAAGTTCCACGCCGCGTGGGTGACACCCGTGGCCTATGCGATCTATGCAGCGCGGGCGTCAGGGTCGGACTTGGCCGGGCGCCCGGACCTGGTGCGCGAGTCGGTGGACGCAACGCGCGAACTCTGGCGAGCTCTGGAAGATCTGGGCTACAGGCTCACACCCACCCGACTGCGCCTGATTCGCATCCTGCCCCGATGGATCCTGGTTCCAGCCATCACAGGCTTCATGCGCACGGAGCTCGCGGATGCCGCCGCCGTTCGGCACACGGAAGCAGCGCCGCAGGAGATGGGCCTTCTCGCGAAACAGATCTCCGCCGTCACACAGGCGGCAGGAGTGCCGACGCCGACGTGGTCCAGACTCTTCCGCGCCGGTGAGTCGACTCGCCTATCGCTTGTGATGGAAGCGTCCTCGTGACGGGGGATCAGTCCGCCCATCCAGGTCGGTCTGGCGGACGGTCACACCGCGGTAAGCGACTGTGTGTCAGAAGCAGCCTTGTCTGCCTCGTTCTTCGGGCGCTCCGCGCTGTGCATGATCAGGACGGGGCAATGCGCGTGCTGGGCGCACGCCGTACTCACCGACCCGAGCAGCAGGCCGGCGAAGCCGCCGCGACCGCGGCTGCCGAGGACGAGCATGGTTGCATTCTCGCTGCGCTTGATGAGGACCGGCGCCGCCGGTCCGGGGATCGTCATCGAGGTCAGGCCTTCGGGCCGCTCGGCCCCGAACGCCTCGGCAATAGCCGATCCGAGGACCCGCTTGGCATCTTCTTCGGGCGACCACACCTCGGGTGAGAAGGTGCCGTCGTAACCGAAGGGGAATTGCCAGGCGGTGATCGCCTCCAGGGGAGCGCCCGTGAACTGGCCGATCTCGGCCGCTTTACGGAGAGCGTCTATCGATGTCGGTGAGCCGTCCACCCCGACGATGATGGGCTTCCGGTCTGCTTGTTCGGACATGTGATTCTGCTTTCAGGGCTTGGAGATTGTAGGCAGGGTTTCGAGATGCTGCGTAGTTCCACCATCAAGCGGGTCGAGCGTAACTTTCGGGCCATTGGTCCCGTGGGACTCTGCGAGGGGCGGAGTACTCATCCGCGGCCGTGGCGCGACCGCGTGGGTGACTCTGCTGTCCGATGTATGCCCCGGTGCCAGCGTTATCGCCCAATCCCCGGCCCGCTGCTGTTCGCCGTCAAGGAGACGATTCTGAAAGTCGACGAGGAAGTCTTCGTGCGAATCCACGTCGACGTCGAGCTGATGCAGGCGCCGTTTTATGGTCACTGCGGCGTCCCCGGCAAAGATGACGGGAAAGTCTGCGCGCGTTGAGAAGGCCACGATGCGCGGCATCGGCTCGGTGACGAGAATTCGTTCGATCCACTCCCGGACACCCGGTCCCCGTGCTCCCGCCTCTATTGCCAGATCCTTGACAGGATCTTTCGCCCACGCGACGGCCTCAGCCCGCGACGAAGGCTGGGGAAGAGTGTGGCCGTGTGTCGGAGCTCCCACCACGACCAGATCGAAACCCTCGAGTTCGGAGGGAGCGTCGACCGCCCCCGCTACTGTGACCTCCGACCCGGTGGCGCGGAGCGCCTCGGCGATCGCTTCGGCGATCCTTCTGGTGTTGCCGAACATGGATTCGTAAACGATCAGCGTGTGCATGGCCTTTGCCTTCCTGCGAACTGCGGAAGAGTCTTTCAGTGACAGCGCCGGCTGCCATGGGCCTAACGTCCCGCGTAAGAGATGGCGGGACCAAGTGCCCTACCTCTCCGTCACGCCGTCGCTGACGCTGAAAGGGAAGCAAGGAGATTGTCATGATCGCCAATTCCATTATCGAATCCCCGTCATCGGCGCGAGTGACCGACGGGTCAACGACAGCGGGCCGTCCGGATGTGGGTGTGATCGTGAACGCCGGCGATTCCCTCCAGGCACTCGACCTGGCCCGCGCGAAGGCGGCGGCCACAGGCGGCAAAGTCTGTGTCATCGGTTACCTCGACACCACCGGCATCCGGTCGCCACACGCCTTGATCAACACGTTGGCCGCTGCGAGAGCGCACGTGACTCAAGTGGTCTCCCGACACATCGCCCAGCATCCTGATGCCCTCATCACCGAACGATTCCACGTCTGGACACTGCCCTCGCTACTGACAACGATGGAGCGATCGATCGGGGTCGTGGTCATCGAGCGGGCACGTGACGGGACGACGAAAGAGATCGTCTCGCTGTGTCCGGTCCCGGTCGTCATCGCCCAAGACTCAACCGGTGAAACAGAGGAGGGGGAATCCGAAGTCGTGACTCGATCGCACGGACCGCGACCATTCCCGCAGGCGTTCACCGCGGAACTGGCGGAAACGTGATCACCGCACCCACAGCAATGACGGACCGGGCGTGAGGCTCGGCTCGCAGAGGCTCGCAGCCGCTGACGAGGCGAATCTGACCCTGGATCACTCCGGCCAGGTGAACGTCTTTCTGATCGCCGGGCTTGTGGGGCTCGGTGGTTTCGTCCGATCGGACGAGAACCTCGACATGGCTCTGCTGCGCAACTGGCTCAATGAGCGCACCAAGACCCTTCCGCAATTGCGCAGAGTCGCTGTACCCGTGGGCCGCAGGCATTGCTGGGTGGAGGTCTCCCCTGACCTGGAGCATCATGTCCGCCTCGTCCGAAGGGTGGATGGCGTCCGCGGACTGGAGCAACTCTGCGCCGACCTGATGATCGAGCCGCTGCCGATGGATCGGCCGCTGTGGGAGCTGCTTATCGTGCCCGGGGCGACGGCCAGCCGAGCGGGGATGGTGCTGCGCATTCATCATGCGATCGCAGACGGGGTCGCGGCCGTCGCCCTCGTTCGAGAACTGTTCGAGGAAGTCCCGCAACCCACGCCGATGCCCGAACCTTTCCACCGAGCCGCACAGCAAACGCCACCTCGCAGTCTTGTCCATTCCTCGGGGCGATTCCGGGAAGGTCTGCACCGCATCATCGTGACTGTCAGCCACCACGACGTCGGACCTACGGTACTTCTCGGCATTCGAAGCGGCGCGCGTGGCGTCGAGTTCCTGAACGTCGACCTCTCAATGCTGGAGTCCCACGTGCGTTCCCGCGACGCCACCGTGAACGATGCGCTTCTCTGCGCGGTGGCCGCGGGTTATCGGGCGGCACTCCGTGCTGCGGGTGAGACCCTCCCCGAGTGGCTGCCGGTCTCGGTGCCGGTTGCGTTGGTGCGGCGCGGGGCGTCTGCGAATCAGGTAGGAGTAATGCTGGTACAGCTGCCCCTCGAGGACCCAGATCCCGTCCATCGGCTGCAGCTCATTGCGGAACAGACGCGACGAGCGAAGCCGCAGGCAAGAGAGCAAGGCACGCTCGAGCTCATGCGGGGTCCGATCGGGGCCTGCATATTGGACCGGGTTGGCCGGCGCCAGCGTCTCGTGGCGGGGTTCGTCACCAACGTGCCGGGGCCGAGCGGCATGCTGCGCCTGTGTGGCGCGCCGATCACAGCGATCTGGCCAGTCGCGGTGCTCGCCGCGAACGTGCGATCCGGTGTCGCGGCTGTTTCCTACAGTGGGCGTCTGTGGTGTGCGCTTCACTTCGACGCCGAGAGCGTCCCGGGCTCCGTTTTCGCTGAGGCGATGGGATCCGAGTTAGGTCGGCTGACCGCATAAAGGCGCTCGGGGGAGCAGATCACGGTGGGTTGCTCGCTCCGAGTGCCTCGTCGAGGAACCCGATGACGCGGTGATCTCGCCCGATGGAACACCGGGGGCGCATGTCCTCGGGAGCTCGGCCGCAACTATCGCAAGGTCGGCTTCGTGTCGATGGGTCGAACCCCTTCCACACTGCCGGGACGACCGGCACGACGC
>Ga0190271_10003039_pt1 | contig 10406 bp, 10 predicted proteins | sample Popmic356T_FD_133747 | JGI IMG/M metagenome (GOLD analysis project Ga0190271, IMG submission 133747) | Populus adjacent soil microbial communities from riparian zone of Weber River, Utah, USA - 356 T | ecosystem: Environmental > Terrestrial > Soil > Riparian zone | place: USA: Utah | collected... | reverse complement strand
CGCCTCCGGCGTCGCGAACTGGGCGGCCATCACCAGGTCGCCCTCGTTCTCGCGGTCCTCGCCGTCGCAGACGACGACCATCCGGCCGGCACGGATCTCCTCGATCGCTTCCTCGATCGTCGCGAACGGGCTCTTCCCCGCCGCCGCCGTCTCTTCTTGTCGTTGGGTCTCCGCCATTGCGCTCACGCCTGCTCCTTTCGGGCGAATGGTGCCACCAAACGCTCCACGTACTTGGCCACGATGTCGCACTCCACGTTCAATCGGCTTCCCGGCGCCAAATCGCCGAGGTTGGTCCGCTCCAGGGTCTCGGGGATCAGGGACACCTCGGCCCACGTCTCCCCCAGCTCCGCCACGGTCAGGCTGACACCGCCGAGGGTGATCGAGCCCTTGTCGACGACATACCGAAGAAGCTGGGCAGGGAGCTCGACTCGGACGCGCCGAGCGAACCCATCGTCCTCGACCACAGCGACCGTCCCGACGCCGTCGACGTGCCCTTGGACGATGTGCCCGCCGAGCCGATCGCCGGCCTTCATAGCGAGCTCGAGGTTGACCCTGCTGCCCTCGTCGACATCGGAGAGGGCCGTAACCGTCAGGGTCTGGTTCATCGCCTCGGTCTCGAAGCTGTCGCCATAGACGGCGGTGGCGGTGAGGCAGCAGCCATTGACGGCAATCGAGTCGCCCAGGGCCAGCTCGCCGGCCAGGCGCGAAGAGATCCTCAGGCGCGCCCCGTCGTCGGTGCGCTCGACCGACTCGACGGCGCCCAGATCTTCGATCAGCCCGGTGAACACCTCACCACTCCTTCAGTCGGGCCTTGACCAGCAGGTCGTCACCGCTCTTTTCCACAGCGGAGCCGCCAAGGACCATTTCGCAGGGAGGAAGCGTGGCTCTTGCAGGGCTGCCGATGAGCATGGGAGCGAAGAAGGTACGACACTCATCGACCTGGTCCGCGGCGGCGAAGGACGAGGCGAGGGTCTTGCCGCCCTCGAGGAAGAGGCTGGTGACCCCGCGGCGGCCGAGGGCTCGCAGCGCGGATTCGACATCGGTGGCGGCGAGGGTTTCGACCCCCGCGTGAGCGAGTTCGCCGAGGCGCTCGCCGGGAACGTCGTGACCGGCGACGACGAGCACCGGGGCCTGGTCGACGCTCTTGACAAGCCGGCTGTCCAGGGGCAGGCGCGCGTGGGAGTCGAAGACGATCCGGCTGGGCTGGCGCGCCCCCTCGACGCGGGCGGTCAGCAGCGGATCGTCGGCGATCACGGTGCCGATGCCGACGGCGATCGCGTCACATTCGGCGCGCCACCTGTGCACCAGCTCGCGGCTCTCGGGGCCGGAGATCCACGGCTCCTCGCCCGGGGGCGTGGTGGTCTGGCCGTCGAGCGACATCGCCATCTTCAGGACCACCAGCGGCAGGCCGGTACGGGCATGCTTGCGGAAGGGCTGGTTGATCGACCTGGCCTTTCGCTCGGCCGGACCCCCGGCGAAGTGGACCTCGACGCCGCCGTCGCGCAGGATCTCCGGCCCGCGGCCCGCGGTCTTCTCGCTCGGGTCGTCGGAGGCGATCACGACGCGGCCGATCCCGGCCTCGAGGATCGCCTCGACGCAGGGCGGCTGGCGGCCCTCGTGGGCGCAGGGCTCGAGCGTCACGTACATCGTCGCCCCGGCCGGGACCTCACCCCGCTCGCGGCAGTCAGCCAACGCCGCCCGCTCGGCATGCAGCCCGCCCAGCTCGGCATGAAACCCCTCGCCGATGACCGTCTCGCCACGAACCACCACAGCTCCGACCAAAGGGTTCGGGCTAACCCGCCCGCGCCCACCCTCAGCCAGCTCCAGAGCCCGCCGGAGATGCGCCTGATCCTGGGCAGTCAGCTGATCATCCATGGTTGATTGACTCGTCAATCAGTCTACGCCCCTCGCGCGGGTGGCGACGATCGGGAGGACTCTCCCGGTAGGGAGAGCCCCCGATCGGAGACAGGACCCGCGCGCCCCCAGCGCGAATAGTCTGCTCGGACACCCCATGAAGCTGATCATCCAAATACCGTGCCTGAACGAGGCAAAGACCCTTCCTCAGACCGTCGCCGACCTGCCGCGGGAGATCCCCGGGATCGACTCGGTCGAGCTGCTGGTGGTCGACGACGGCAGCACCGACCGCACGGTCGAGGTCGCCCGCGAGTGCGGGGTCGAGCACATCGTCCGCCTGACCAACAACAAGGGCCTGGCGGCCGGCTTCCAGGCCGGGCTGGATGCCTGCCTCAAACTCGGCGCCGACGTCGTCGTCAACACCGACGCCGACAACCAGTACAAGGGCGCCGACGTGGCGAAGCTGGTGGCGCCGATCGTCGCCGGCGAGGCCGACATGGTCGTCGGCGACCGGCGGGTCTCCCAGATCGACCACTTCTCCGGCTCGAAAAAGGGGCTGCAGCGGCTCGGCAGCTGGGTCGTGCGGCGCCTCTCCGGCACCGAGGTGACCGACGCCACCTCCGGCTTCCGCGCCTACAACCGCGAGGCCGCCCTGCAGCTGCTGGTCGTCGACAACTTCACCTACACGCTGGAGAGCCTGATCCAGGCGGGCAAGATGCTGATCGCGGTCGACGAGGTCGAGATCGGCACCAACCCGAAGACCCGCGAGAGCCGGCTCTTCGCCACGACCGGCGCCTACGTGCGCCGCAACGCGCCGGCGATCCTCCGCATCTACGCCCGCTACGAGCCGCTGCGAGTCTTCGCCACCGCCGGCCTCGTCGCCCTCCTGCTCGCCTTCTGCGCCTGGCTGCCGTTCCTGATCGATGCGATCTTCAACGGCGACTCCAGCGGCCACGTCCAGTCGCTGATCCTCGGCGCCGTGCTCTTCATCGCCGCCGTCCAGCTCTTCGCCCTCGGCGTGCTCGGCGACCTGCTCGCCGGCCAGCGGGTGATGACCCAGCGGGTCTTCGAACGGGTGCGGCGGGTCGAGCTGCAGCTCGGGGTCGAGCCCTCCCACTACGAGCCCGGAGCTCCTCCCGGTCGCGGGAGCGCGGAGTGAGCACCGAGCAACGCGGCGGCGAGCAGGCGAACGCCGCCGAATACGGGAAAACGGCGAGCTTCCTCGCGATCGGGGTGGGGCTCACCGGGCTGATCACCTACGCCTACTTCCTGATCGCCTCCCACACCCTCTCCAAGCCCGACTACGGGCAGATCACGGTGCTGTGGTCGGCGGTCTTCATCACCATCTCGACCCTCTACCGGCCGGTCGAACAGCTGCTCAGCCGCCACGTCTCCGAGCGGCTGGCGAGGGGCGAATCGCTGCGGCAGGAGCTGCGTGTCGCGACCACGATCCAGATCGGCCTGGCCCTGTTCTTCGCCGTCGTCGCGCTGGTCCTGCGCGGGCCGATCCAGGACGACCTGCTGGAAGGCAACGAAACGCTCTACTGGGTCTTCTTCGGCGCCGTCCTCTTCTACGCCGCCAGCTACTTCGCCCGCGGCTTCCTCGCCGGCCAGCGGACCTTCGGCCTGTTCACGGCGCTGATCCTCTCCGAGTCCTGCTTCCGCACCCTGTTCGCGCTGCTGGTCGCGGTCGGCCTGCTCAGCGGCCAGTCCTGGGTCGCGGTGGGGATCGTCGCCGCGCCCTCGCTGAGCCTGCTGGTGGTGCCGTTCGCCTTCAGGCGCCGGGCGAAGAAAGCGCAGGCCGAGGCGAAACCCGCCGCCCCCGGAAGCGAAGCTGAGGAGGCGGCGACTGACGAGAAGTCAGACATGACGATGAAAGAGGGCGGTGGCTTCGCCGCGGCGGTGCTGGTGATCATGTTCAGCGAACAGGCCTTCCTCAACGCCGGGCCGTTGATCACCCGCGGCCTGCAGGGCGCCGCCGCCGCCGGCTTCATCTTCAACGTGCTGATGCTGGCGCGGGCGCCGCTGCAGCTCTTCCAGGCGGTCTCGACCAGCATCCTCCCCCACCTCACCAACCTCCACACCTCCAGCGCACCGGACAGCGAGCGCGAATTCCACCGCTCGGTCCGCGGCGTCCTGCTCGGCGTCACCGCCTTCACCGCCTTCACCGCGCTGGTCGTCCTGATCGCCGGGCCAAAGCTGATGCAGATCGCCTTCAGCGCCAAGTTCGAGTACGACCGGCCGGGGCTGCTGCTGGTGACGCTGGGGATGGGCCTCTACCTGGCCTCGGTCACGGTCAACCAGGCCTGCCTCGCCCAGGGCCAGGTGCGGCGCGCCGCCGTGCGCTGGATCAGCTGCGCCGCCTTCTTCATCCTCTGGAACTTCCTGCCGATCGTCGGCGACGAGTTCCGCCGGGTCGAGATCGGGTTCGCGCTGACCGCGGGCGTCCTCTTCGCCCTGCTGTACCTGGTCTACCGCCACCCGCACGGGCGGCCGGAGGACATCCCGCGCGAGGGCTCGACCGAGGAACTGGAGCTGCGGCTCGCCTCGATCGACGAGAACACCTAGCGCCGGTCGCCGTTCAGGAAAACCTGAAGGCCGCTTCGTTAGGTTCCCCCGATGGGAGCCCATGACGCCGAGCTGATTCTGATCGCCGGGGCCCTGCTGGGCGCGGGCATCGTCGGGGCCCTGCTCGCCGACCGGGTCCGGGTCCCCGGCCTGCTGCTCTTCCTCGCGCTCGGGATGCTGGCCGGCTCGCAGGGGATCGGCGGTATCGAGTTCTCCAACATGGAGCTGGCGCGGACGCTGGGCACGATCGCGCTGATCCTGATCCTCTTCGAGGGCGGGTTGACCGCCGGCTGGTCGGAGATCCGGCCGGTGCTGGGCACGGCGGCCTCGCTGGCGACGATCGGCACGGTCGTCACCGCCGTCGTCGCCGGCTTCGCCGCGAAGCTGATCTTCGACATCGGCACCCTGGAAGGGATGATCGTCGGCGCCGCCATCGCGGCGACCGACTCGGCCGCGATCTTCGCCGTGCTGCGCCGCTCGACCCTGGAGAAGCGGCTGGCCCGCTCGCTCGAGGGCGAGTCGGGGATGAACGACCCGGTGGCGCTGCTGCTGGTGATCGGGTTCATCGAATGGATCCAGGAGCCCGGCTACGGCCTGGCCGACATGGCCGGGTTGCTGGCGATCAAAATCGCGGTCGGGATCGGCGTCGGCTACCTGATCGGCCGCCTCTCGGTCGCGGCCCTGAACCGGGTGCGGCTGCCGACCGACGGGATCTACCCGGTGGCGACGGTCGCGATCGCCGCCCTCTCCTTCGGCCTCGCCGAGGTCGCCCACGGCTCCGGCCTGCTCGCCACCTACCTGACCGCGCTGGCGCTCGGCGGTGCCAGCATCCCCGCCCGCCGCACCGTCGTCGCCTTCCACGAGGGGCTCGGCTGGGTCGCGCAGCTGGCGCTCTTCATCCTCCTCGGCCTGCTGGTCTTCCCCAGCCAGCTCGACGACGTGGCGCTGAAGGGGCTGGCGCTCTCGGCAGTCCTGATCCTCGTCGCGCGGCCGCTGGCGACCTTCGCCGCCACCGCGCTGGCGCCGCTCAACGTCCGCGAGCGTTTGATGCTCGGCTGGGCCGGGCTGCGGGGCGCGACCCCGATCTGGCTCGCCACCTTCCCGGTCGTCGCCGGGATCGCCGGCGGCGAGGAAGAGTTCGCGATCGTCTTCTTCGTCGTCGTCACCTCGACCCTGGTCCAGGGGGCGAGCTTCGAGCCGCTGGCGACGCGCCTGGGCCTGACCACCGACGAGCCGGCGCTGCCGCGGCGGCTGCTGGAGTCGGGGCGGATCCGGCGCATGGGCGGCGACGTGATCGCCTACCGGATACCAGAGGGAGCGGCGATCGCCGGCCACCGGGTCCGGGACCTCGAGCTGCCGCGCGAGGCGCTGGTCAACGTCATCGTCCGCGACGGCAACGCGATGCCGCCGCGGGGATCGACCGAGCTCCAGGTCGGCGACGAGCTCCACATCCTCGTCCGCAGCGAGCTGCGCGAGGAGGTCGAGGCGCTGACCGGCCACTGGGCGAAAGGGCCGATCGGCCGCCCGGCCCCGCCACCGCTGCCGCGGCGCGGCGCCTCGCAGGTCTTCACCGTGCGACCGGCGCGCGGCGACGGGGAGCTCGGCGAGGAGATCGACGGCATCCCGATCGTCAGGGTGATGCGCGACCGCAGCGAGCGGGGCGCCTACCTCGTCGCGCTCGCCGACGGGCGCTACGCGGTGATCAGCTCCGGCCTGGTCGCGATCGGCGGCCGGCGGGCGCTGGCCGGCTGGTGCGAGGGACGCGCCGCGCGGGAGGACGTCGACGCCTCCGAGCGCGCCTGGTGGCAGGAGGTTACGGGAGCGCTGATCGCCCGAGGGCGCTCAAGCGGCGTCGGCGGCAGCAGCGATCTCGGCGTAAGCGGCAGCGGGATCATCGGCTCCGAAAACAGCTGAGCCGGCGACGAAGAGGTGGGCGCCGGCGGCGGCCAGCGGCCCAGCAGTGGTCGCGTCGACGCCACCGTCGACCTCGATCCGGGCGCTGCCGGCCAGCGGTGCCAGGCGCTCGACCTTGTCGGGCGAGGTGGCGATGAACGACTGCCCGCCCCAGCCGGGGTTGACGGTCATGCAGAGGACGATGTCGGCCATCCCCCGCAGCTCCCCCACCGCCTCGACGGGAGTCCCGGGGTTGATCGCGATCCCGGCCAGGCAGCCGAGCTCGCGGACCGCGGCGAGGGTGCGATGCGCGTGCGGCGTCGCCTCCTCGTGGAAGGTGATCGAGTCGGCGCCTGCTTTGGCGAAGTCGGCGATCTGGCGCTCGGGCGCCTCGATCATCAGGTGGACGTCAACCACGCCGCCCGCGTCGTGGACCTGGTCGGCGATCGCGCCGAGGACCAGCGGCCCGATCGTGATCGGCGGGACGAAGTGCCCGTCCATCACGTCGAAATGAATGACCCGGGCGCCGGCCGCCATCACCTCCTCGATCTGCGACCCGAGGCGCGACATGTCGGCGGAGAGGATCGAGGGCGCAACCCGCGGCGCCTCAAGCAGCTCTCGCATTCGCTCGCTCACGGCGCGGAGCCTACTGAGCGCCAGCGGACGCCTCTAGGCGATTTGCAACATGGACGCTCCGCAGCTCTGGCATTCCATGTCGGCCGTGTTGGTCATCCGCGCGATCGTCTGGTGCTCGCCGCAGTTGGGGCACTGGGAGACGAGTTCAAAGCGGGTGAGGCAGTTGACGCAGCGCAGGCGTCCCGGCAGCTGGGTCGGCCGCAGCCAGGGCTCGCCGCAGTTCGGGCAGGGAGCCCTGCCCAGGGGGTTCGAGTCCCCCTCGGTGGACTGGTTGGGGTGGCTCACTCCTTTAATCATGCCGGTTTGGGGCTTCTTTGCAACGCGGGCTTTGTGAGGCGGGCGACGAAGAAGCCGGTGGTGCGGTCGCGATCGGGGCGGAATTGCAGCGTGCGCGGCTCGGTCGGCGAGGCGAAGCCGGGGGCGAGGGCGCCGAGGTCGTCGAGCTCCATCAGGGGCGCGTCCCCCGCCTCCGAGGCGCGCAGCAGGGCGGCGATCCGCTCCTCGTTCTCGCGGCGGGAGATCGTGCAGGTCGAGTAGACGAGGGTGCCGCCGGGGCGGAGCAGCGCCGCCGCGTTGCGCAGCAGCTCGTCCTGGACCTCGGTCAGCCGCTCGATCGTGCGCGGCGATTTGCGCCAGCGGGCGTCGGGACGCGAGGCGAGCGTGCCGAGGTCAGAGCAGGGCGCGTCGAGGAGGACGCGGTCGAAGGTCGAGGGGAAGGCGGCCTGGCGGGCATCGGCCTCGATCACGGTGACGCAGCGCAGGTCCAGTCGCTGCGCCTGGGCGGCGACTTCGGCGGCGCGATCGGCGTCGAGCTCGACCGAGATCACCTCGCCGCGGTTACCCATCCGCTCGGCGATCTGCCCGGTCTTGATCCCCGGCCCGGCGCAGAGGTCGAGGACGTGCTCGCCCTGCCGCGGGTCGAGGACCTCGACCACGGCGGCGGAACCGCGGCTCTGCGGGGTCACCTCGCCGACCTTGATCGCCTCGGGGACGATGGCGCCGGTGCGAGCCGCAATCACGATCTCCTCCGGCACCGCCAGCGGCCAGGCGGCCTCCGGCGCCCCCGCCTCCACCCCGGCCTCGGCCAGGCGCGCCAGCATCGCCTCGCGGTCGGTGCGCAACCCGTTGACCCGCATTGCCACCTCGGCCCGCTGGTTGCAGGCGGCGAGGGCGGCGCGCGCGGCTTCGGGTCCCAGCTCCTCCCACCACATCTCCGCCAGCCAGGGCGGCGCCGAGTGGGCGACAGCGGCGGTGGCCGGGGTCGCGTCGTCGCCCAGCAGGGTCGCGGTCAGCTGCACCCGCTCGCGGCCGGCGCGGCGCAGGACCGCGTTGACGAGACCGGAGGCGTGGGCGGCGCCGCCGGCCTTGACCAGCTCGACCGCCTGGTCGACGGCGGCGTGGTCCGGGGTCGCGTCGGCGAAGAGCAGCTCGTAGAGGCCGAGGCGCAGCGCTGCCAGCACCGGCGGGTCGAGCAGCCTGGTCGAGCGGCCGGCGAGGCGTTCGATCGCGACGTCGCTGGTGCCGCGGCGCTGGACGGCGCCGTAGGCGAGGCGCTGCGCCTGGGCACGATCGCGGCCACCCAGCTCGAGGCGGTCGGCCTCGGCGCGGAAGGCGCGCTCGGTGAAGGCCCCGTCCTCGAAGGTCGCGCGCAGGGTGGCGTAAGCGAGCGCCCGCGCCGGCGAGACGCGGCTCGGAGGCCCGGCCGCCGGCCGTCCGTCGCTCATCCCGGCAGCGGGTGGCCGCGCAGGTAGGCGTCGGCCGGCATCGGCTTGCCGCCCGCGGGCTGGACGACCTCGAGGTGGAGAGCCCCCTCGCTGCTGCCGAGCAGCAGGGCGCCGTCGCTTTCGGCGAGCCGGCCCGGGTCGAGATCGCCCGCCACGGCACGCGCCCGGCGGACGCCGAGCCGGTCGCCTCCCGGCAGCTCCAGAAAGGCGCCGACGTGCGGGGTCAGGGCCCGGACCTTCGCCGCCAGCTCGGCGGCTGGGCGCTCGGGATCGAGCTGCCGCTCGGCCGAATCGATCTTCTCCGCGTAGGTGACGCCCGCCTCGTCCTGCTCGGTGAACTCGAGCCTGCCCTCGGCCTGCAGGTCGAGGGCGCGGACGAGCAGGTCACCGCCGAGCTCGGCGAGCCGGGCCTCGAGCGCGCCGAAATCCTCGTCGGGCTCGATCGGGGTCTCCTCGACCAGCGCCACCGGCCCGGAGTCGAGGCCCGCGGTCAGCCGCATGATGCAGACGCCGGTCGCCTCGTCCCCGGCCATGATCGCCCGCTCGATCGGCGCCGCACCGCGCCAGCGCGGCAGCAGCGAGGGGTGCACGTTCAGCATCGGGTACTCGGAGAGCAGCGGCTCGCGGATCAGCTGGCCGAAGGCGCAGACGACGACCGCCTCCGGCTCGGCCGCCCGGAGCCGGGCCAGAGCGCCCTCGTCGTTGACGTTCTCCGCCTGCAGCAGCTCCAGCCCCAGCTCCCGCGCGGCGAGGGCGGTCGGCGGCGGTGAGACCTTGCGGCCCCTCCCCTGCCGCCGGTCCGGCGGGGTGACGACGAGGCCCGGGCGGTGGGGCGAGGCGGCCAGGCGCCGCAGAACGGTGGCGGCGAAGTCCGAGGTGCCGAGGTAGGCGGTTTTCACGCGTCGGTGCGTGGCTCGCGCAGGTCGTCGCCCTCGTCGATTTCTTCCTCAGAGGAGGGGCTGTAGCTGCTGCCCTCGCGCAGCGCCCGCAGCGCCGCCTTGCGCTGTTCGCGAATCGTGCGGTCGAGGATCAGGACGCCGTCGAGGTGGTCGATCTCGTGCTGCAGGACGCGGGCCTCGAGGCCGGCGGCCTCGATCACGATCGGCTCGCCCTCGACGTCGCGGCCGCTGAAGCGAGCGTAGAGCGGGCGCTCGACGTCCATCGATACCTTCGGCAGGCTGAGGCAACCCTCCTCGGCGACGGCCATCTCGTCCGAGAGCCAGTCGACCTCAGGATTGATCAGCGCGGTCGGCTCGCTCTCCGGCCCGGCCTGGAAGACCAGCAGCCGGCGCAGGGCGCCGAGCTGGGTCGCCGCCAGGCCGATGCCGAGGCCGTCCCGCATGATCTCGATCATCCGCTCTACCTCCGAGCGCAGCTCGGGATTGAAGTTGACGATCGGCGAGGCCTTGCTCTTCAGCACCGGGTCGCCGAACTTGACCACGTGGGCGAGCGCGGCCTCGCGGCGCTCCAGCATCTCGACTTCGAGCCGCCGCTCCTCGTCCTCGCGCTCGGGGGTTTTCACCTCGTCGCTCATCCGGTGGGTGAGTCTAAAAGGCCGATCCGTTCTGATACTTCCTGCGTGCAGCATGCCCACCCCGCGGATCGCCATCGCCACCTGCGCCGACTATCCCGAGCTGAAGGGCGACGACGATCTGCTCTGCGAGGCGCTGCGCCAGCGCGGCTGCGAGGCGTCCTCGGTGGTCTGGGATGGAGACACGGCTGACTGGGGCG
>Ga0190271_10003038_pt1 | contig 10409 bp, 9 predicted proteins | sample Popmic356T_FD_133747 | JGI IMG/M metagenome (GOLD analysis project Ga0190271, IMG submission 133747) | Populus adjacent soil microbial communities from riparian zone of Weber River, Utah, USA - 356 T | ecosystem: Environmental > Terrestrial > Soil > Riparian zone | place: USA: Utah | collected... | reverse complement strand
TGGGTCGCCGACGAAGACGCCTGGGGTGGCGTTGAGCAGTGCGCCCGCTGCACGTGTCGCCGGAATATTTTGAATGGTCTCGCTGTTGAGAACGACCTCGCGACGAGCGTTCTGCACATCGACCACCGGTGACTCACCCGTGACCGTGATCGTTTCCTCGAGCCCGCCGACTCTCATCTCGACGGGAATGGTCAACGTCGCAGAACCCGTGAGCTCGATCGCCTCGCGCTTGACGGTGTTGAAGCCCGGGAGAGTAAACGTCAGCGCATAGGTACCAGGTCGCAGGTCGACGATGCGGTACTGGCCGGTGTCGTCGGTCGTAGCCGTGCGGACTTTCTCGATGAGCGCAGGGCTCGCAGCTTCAACCGTCACGCCTGGCAGCACGCCGCCTGACGCGTCACGAACGGTTCCCGTGAGGGATGCCTGGGCAAATACGGATGCCGGTAGCAGCAGAACAACGAGGAGCGTCAAACACTTCACTACTGTTCGCATACAGCGCGTCTTTCCCTTCAAGTTATGGACAAGAGCGGCGTCGAGGCCGCGTTGCCACGTCAGACTCCGGCATTACCTATTTAAGGGCACTTGCATACAGGGCGGAGCAAATTATGCGGCGTATAGCGAAAATGTCAAGGAATTCGTCGCGATCTGTGATACCAATGTCCCTCCACTGCGCCATCCTGCATGCAGCCACACGCAGCGGCTGGCTCGGATCCAAAAAACTGGTCCGATTTCGGCGAGAATCTCTGGCGATTCGATACGCCCTGTTAGCTCGATCCAAGGGAGTGAATTGAGGGAACCTCAAATGTCGAACACGTCTGAGCTGCTGGCATCCGGCGCTCCCGCTCGCCCGATCTTCTCGGACGTCGCCTCCCATGCCGCACGCGCCCTGTTCAGCCTGCGCGAATCACTGATGCGCGGCGAGTTCGCTCCCGGTGAGCGGATGTCGGAACTGCCGCTGGTCGCGAAGCTCGGTGTCTCGCGAACGCCCATTCGACTCGCACTCGAACGGCTCGCACACATGGGACTGCTCGACATCAGCGCGAGCGGCGGATTCACCGTGCGCGGATACAGCGCGGCAGAAGCACTCGACGCGATCGAGATTCGCGGCGTGATCGAAGGCACCGCGGCGCGCCTGGCAGCGGAGCGGCTCGTCGATGCATCAGAGGTCGAGACGTTGCGGCGTCTGGGTGGCGAGATGGATCGCCTCGAGCGGCTCACGCTCGATTCGTTCGCGCACTACATGGATCTCAACGAGGCGTTCCACCTTGCCATCATCGACCTCGCGAAGAGCGCGATGGTGAAGCGCGCGTTCGAGCAGGCGGTGTCGCTGCCATTTGCGTCACCAAGCGCGATGGTGTTCCCGACGTCGGGCCTCGCCAACGCGGATGAAGCGCTCGCCATCGCGAAGCAGCATCACAGCAGCCTCGTGGACGCGATTCAGACGAGACAAGGTACGCGCGCAGAACATCTTGCCCGCGAGCACGCCTTCCTCGGCAGGCGCGTCCTGGCGATGGCGTTGTCTGACAGCGAGACCCTCAGTAGGATTCCCGGGGCATCGCTCATCAATCCGTCCACACCCGCAAGAACCTGACCTCGACAACTCTGTGGAACGGATGGTGCAGGACACCGCACCATGACTTTCAGGAATTGCGCGATGGTTGTTGGATTACTCGCTGCGGCGATCGGTGTCGCATGCGATGACGATGGTCCGACGATGCCCACTGGAACCACCGTGGTGCTGTATCAGGATACGGACTATCGAGGGGATAGCCGGGTCCTGATCGGCAACCAACCCGACCTCGACGATCTGCCGGGCTGCGGTGGCGCCGGCTCCGATTGGGACGACTGCGTCTCGTCGATTCGGATCCCCAGCGGCTGGGAAATCACGGTCTTCGAGCACGACGACTATCAGGGCACCAGCGCGACGTTCAGCTCCGACCTGCCGGATCTCCATCTCCAGATGGGGCCGTGCGGGAACGACTGGGACGACTGCATTTCGTCGATTCAGGTCCGCCAGAAGTAGGCCCCTTTTCCAGTTCGTGGTGTCTAACGCTGTTACGCCACGACATGGACTTCAGACAGTTCGTTCAGCTGGTCGCTATCGGTCTGCAGGCACGCATTCCGATGCACATCACCGGCTTTCCCGGTGTCGGCAAGACTGAGTTCACCAAGAGCCTCGAAGAAGGATTCACCCGCGCCGGCGTGAAGTGCAGGGTCTTCATCCTCGTGGGATCGATCCGTGAACCGCAGGACTTCGGCGGCTTTCCAGTGTCGACGCCTGACGGCGTGCGACTCTTGCCGATGGCGTGGGCCCGCGATGCGAAGCGACTGGCCGAGGAGGGCTACCTCGTCATCATCTTTCTCGACGAGCTCACCACCGTGCCTCCGACGACGCAGGCGGCGATGCTGAGACTGCTGACCGAGAACGTGTGCGGCGAGCTGCAGTTGCCAGACTACGAGCCGGGCAAGGGGGGCGTCGTCTATTTGTGCGCGAGCAACGCCGTCGAATGGGCGGCGGGGGGACAGGAGATCCAGGCGCCGATGGCGAATCGCCTGTGGCATGGCGAGTTCCCGATGGACCACGAGACGTGGTGCGAGATGATGGTGAGCGACTTCCCTGCTCCGACCAATCTGCCGGTGCTGTCCGCTGAGTACCTGCGAGCGCACCATCATCAACAGCGTGCGTCGATCGCCGCGTATGTGAGGGCAGCGGGACGTGATGCGTGGCTTGCGCCGCCCGACGATCCGGCGCGACGCAGTGGTCCCTGGCCATCGGGCCGCACGTGGTATCTCGCGTCGCGATTGCTTGCCGCGATCGAAGCCGTCTCACCGGGCAACCGTGTGCTGCAAGCTGCCGCACTCGCGGGACTCGTCGGCGATCAGGCGCTCCCCTTTCTCGAGTATCGCGAGACACTCAACTTGCCTGATCCAGAGGACATCCTGAGGGATCCTCGCAGCCTGGTGTTGCCAGACCGCACCGATCGCGCATACGCCGTCTGCTACTCGCTCGTCGGTGCGGTCTTGAACAACAAGACACCGGAACGGTGGCAGTCAGCGATGATTGCGCTCGGTGTAGCATGCCGGAAGAACGCCGACATCCCCACCGCCGCGGCGCGCACGTTGTGTGACAAGCGCAATCGTCCTGAAGGGGCGATCAAGTTGCCGGACGAGTGCCGGCCGTTTTACGACTTGATGCAGGTGGCGAAGGTCATTCCGCGAGACTAATCAGTGCTGAGCAAGCTCACCGAGTTGATTCGCGGGATGGATCGGCGCGGCGAGGGCTACTCGCGCGCGCTCGCGGCCGCACGAGTGCGCGCGTCGTATCAACGCGCCTACTTTGCGCCGGCGCTCTTCAGCATGATTCCCGTCAAGACCGATCAAATCGCGAGCATGGCCGTCGATACACACTGGCGTCTCTACTACAACGACGCCTGGCTCGCAGCGCACAGCGTCGAAGAGACGGCCGCGGTACTGATTCACGAGGTCAGTCATCTGCTGCGGGAGCACGAAGCTCGCAAGCAGGCGTCGGCCGTGAGGGACAGCACGCTCTGGAACACGGCCGCCGATTGCGAGATCAACGACGACCTCGTCGCCGAGGGGCTGCCACTTCCTGACAACCCACCGGTGCCCGGCACGTTTGGCCTGAACACTGGGGAGAACGCCGAGAGGTACTACAGCCAGCTACACGTGAAGGGGTCAGACGCCTCGACACGAGGGTCGGACGCCGACTGCGGCTCCGGCGCGCACGGCGAACGGCGACCCTGGGAGCTGCCCGCCGACGGCGGCGCCGGCGGCGTGCCGGGAGTAGATCCGGTGAAAGCGGAGCTCGTGCGCCGCGACGTCGCTCAGCGCATCCTCGATCGCACGGGCGATGCTGGTGATGCGCCAATGGGCTGGCGCCGATGGGCGAACACCATCCTGACACCGAAGGTGGACTACATGGCCACCATCCGTCACGCCGTACGCAAGGCACTGCGCGAGAGCACGCTCGGACGATACGACCGCACGTACAGCCGGCCCCATCGACGACAAGCGGCGTACGGCGAGTTCATCATGTCGTCATTTCACCAGCCTCGCCCGAGGCCGGGGTTTCTCATCGATACCTCGAGCTCGATGCAGGACACGCAGCTCGCGAGAGCGATCGCCGAGCTCGGCGGGCTCACGCGTCAGCTGGGTTACGGCACCGATGTCGTCGTCGCCTGCTGCGACGCCGCCGTGCACAATGTGAAGAGAGCGTTCAACGCGTCGCAGGTGGAGTTGCTTGGCGGAGGCGGCACGGATATCGGTGTCGGCCTGCGCTGGTTCACCGAGCGCAGGAGCGGTCCGGTCGATCTCCTTGTGGTCGTCACCGATTGCCACACGCCGTGGCCTGAAGAAACGCCGCCTTTCCCGGTAATCACGATTCGTGTCGGCGACGGCCCGCCTCCGCCATGGGGCGATCGCGGCGCCAACAAGGTGATTACAATTGAGGATCCGGTGCCCGTGAAAGAGACACCGGTCTGGCACGAGAGGAGCCAGAGATGGCGGGTGTAACGCTCCCTGACATGCGGCCCTGGGGCCGACAGCCGCTGACGATTCCGCCCAATTCCAGAAATGCCTGGATCCATCTTGCGATCTGGGAAATCTGGATGGGCATGATCGTATGCGTCACGCTCGGGCTCGGCGTCGCGCTCATCGCCACGTCTCCGAACCGCATCGTCGCGGTCGAAGATCTCACCAACTGCTACGCGCCTCCGCCGGTTGCGCTGCCGTGCGAGCGAATGGTGTATCGAGGAGGCGCACTGGACACTGCGTTTACCTCACTCTGTGGCCTGATGCTGATCGGCGTCGCCCTGTGGTTCATATGGGAGCTGTGGAGCGCGGTCGAGCCGAAGCCGATCACCGACGACTTCCTGCGCCTGCTGCACGACTCATTCAGTCGCGACTGGCGCAATCCGCTCACCTGGCCATGGGCGCGAGTGTTGTGGGCGTACGGCTTCACCGTTGTCGGTGTCGTGCTGACGGCGGGAGTCGGCGTCATGCTCTGGATGTTGGTCCTTCCCACCGCGTCAACCCGCACGCTGACGGCCAAAGTCCAGACGTCGCAGAGCTACACGCTCAGCAAGTAGCCATGAATCAGAGGTGAGCGAACTCGAAGGACTCATCGGTCTGCTCCTCGCAGCCGTGCTCCTGGCAGCGGCAGCGCGGCGCGTCGGCGCACCCTATCCAGTCTTCCTCGCGCTCGGCGGTGCGCTGCTCGCTTTTCTCCCGGGCGCCCCCACGCTCATCGTACCTCCCGAGCTTGCCCTGGCAATCTTCATCGCGCCAGTGCTGCTCGATGCCGCGTACGACGCATCGCCACGAGATCTGAGAGACAACTGGGCGCCAGTGCTCGGCCTCGTCGTGTTTGCAGTCGTGCTCACGACTATCGCGGTGGCTGCCGTCGTACATGCGCTGATACCTGCGATGTCATGGGCACCGGCAATCGCGCTCGGCGCCATCGTCGCTCCACCTGATGCCGCAGCGGCAACGGCCGTGCTTCGCGGATTGCGACCACCGCATCGTCTGCTGACGATCCTCGAAGGCGAGAGCCTGCTGAACGACGCGAGCGCGTTGCTGATCTATCGACTCGCAGTAGGCGCGGTCGCCGTCAACGGCTTCTCCATTCAGGAGATCGCGCCAGCGTTCCTGTTCGCCGTCGCCGGCAGCGTCGTCGCAGGGCCAGCGCTTGGGTGGTTGTTCCTGCGTCTGATCAGTCGGGTCCAGCACGTGCCGACCGCGATCATCCTGCAGTTCACGACTACTTTCGGCGTCTGGATTCTCGCGGATCGGATTGGTCTGTCCGCCGTTTTGACCATGGTGTGTTATGCCGTGACCGTCGCGCGCAGCGCGCCCGAACGCACGCCAGCTCGGATTCGCATCCCGTCGTACGCCGTGTGGGAATCGGCAGTCTTCCTGCTGAACATCCTCGCCTTCATCTTCATCGGCCTGCAGATCCGCCCGATCGTCGATCGCATCGAGCCCGGACTTCGCGGCCGCTACTTCTTCGTCGCCGGTGCGGTGCTCGTGACGGTGATCGTCGTCCGCATTGCGTGGCACATGTCGTTCAACGCTGTCATCAGATGGCGCGACAACCGACACGGCTTCAATCCACCGCGTCCGATGCTACGGCCGACGGTGGGCAGTGGACTGGTCATCTCGTGGGCAGGCATGCGTGGCATCGTCTCGCTCGCTGCCGCGCTGGCGCTGCCAGGGGCGTTTCCGTTCCGCGATTTGATTGTGCTGACGGCGTTCTCCGTGGTCGTCGGGACACTGGTGATTCAGGGGCTGACGCTCAAGGCGCTGTTGCGCGCACTCAATCTGCAGGACGATGACCCGGTTGGCCGCGAGCTCGCGACGGCACGTGCACGTGCGCTGAGCGCCGGGCTCGCGAGCTTCGAGCGCGATCGGTCTCCGGTCGCCGATGCTGTCCGCGAGGAGTTCACCGCTCATCTCGCACCATCTGATACAAGTCGCGACGGTGATGGACGGCATGCCGCGCACAACGACATCCATCTCGGCGCCCTTCAGGCCGCGCGGCAGGCGGTCATCGACATGCGCACCAACGACGAGATCGGCGACGACGCCTTTCATGAGATGGAAGAGGAGTTGGACTGGCTGGAGATGGCCGGCGGAGGGAAAGACGAGCCCGGCGCAGATTAGTAGAGGCGGGTCTGAAGACCCGCCTCTACCGGTCAGAACGGAAGCTAGTTGTTGCCGCGGCCGCCGCCAGCCGCGCCACCGCGACCTGCACCACCACCGCGCGCCGGCTCGACGTAGTCGGGGGTTTTCTCGCCGCGGGCTGCTGCCTCAGCGCGCCGCTTCTCTTCCGCGCGCGAACCCGCGAGGAGGTTCGGCATCGAGTAATTCCCCTCGTGGCATCCGTACTCGAAGTAGCCATAGCTATCTTCTCGGGGAATCGGCAAGCGCAACGTCCACGGCGCGGCGTAGACCTTCGGATCGTTGATGGTCATCCGGTAGTCGAGCGTGTTCGGGTCAGAAAGCGTGAACCGTTCGGTCAGGACACCCTGGTCCGACAACGGCTGACCGTTGATCGGCGACTCGGGCTTGATGTTGCGGGTCTCGACGACGAGCACATCGCCTTCCCAGTGACCGACTGACGTGCCCATCCAGTTCTGAACGCCAGAGCCCACCTGCTTACGACCGTCAGTCGGGATGACGCGCGTCTCGTGAATCATCTCGTTCTGGAACGCGAGCCAGCCCTGTCCCTGCACGATGCGGCTGCCAGAGTTGTAGATCTTCGGCGTGATCGAATTCAGCACGCCGGTGCTGATGCAGCGGTCGTAGTTGCTGCGATCTGTCGTCCAGTCAGCCTCGATGCCGTTCAGTTGCTTCCGGCGTGCGGCCTGTGCCTGCTGACGCTCCTGCACCGCTGCCTGCGCGGCGGGCGTCAACGCCGGAATGCGGCCGTCCGGCGGGTCGATGACGTAAGAGGACACACGGCTGACGCTCCTTGCGCGCTCGAGCCAGTGCGGTGGTGGCGAGACCGCGCCGCCGACCGTGCCAAACCTCTTCTCGAACTCCTCGGCGCGCTCGAGCGAGAACTCATCGCTGTTGTCGTTGGCGACGTTCTGGTCGCGCTGCGCAACGCGCTGGTTGAATTCATCGTCGCTCAGCCGATACCGCGTGCCGACGGTCTGCGCGCGCTGCATCGGAATGCCCTGCAGATCGTTGGCGTTGTAAGTGCCCTGCAGGTCTGGTTCGCCCCACGGCGTCTTCGGCACCTTGAAGCTGCCAAGCGCCGGAACGCTGCCATCGGCGGCCATGACGCCGAGCGAGTCAACCTTTCCCTGACCAGACACACCAGTGGTTGCAAGAACTGCGATGACGGCCATCGCCGTCAGGCTCCCGAGAATGAGACGTTTCATGTGCTCTCCGTCAGCGGGCCGAGAAATGTCGCCTGCCATGCGTCCGTTCAGTCTACCGCTGATGCCCTCTATGCGGTGAGTTTTGCAAGAGTGCGAATACCCACGTGTGCCATTGCGATGGGTGCAGTCAGCCATTAGGCTGAAGCGTGCCGTATCGAGTTGACCTTCGTAACGCCACCGACGATGCGCTCGATCGACTCGTTGAGCTCGGCGCTATCGATGCCGAACGCTCGGACGATGGTGGCATCGCGGCACTGATGCCGGACAGCGTCGCGCCGGAACACGTGGCACGCGTGCTGGGCACCGGCGGCTTTTCTGTCTCCCCTGCCACCGAGCGCGACGCAGGGTCGGTCTGGATCCTCAGCCCGCGCCCGATTCGCATCGGACGCATTCGGATCGTTCCGGCTCACATCGAAGCAGAGCCGGACGTGCTTCGATTGCTCGATGCCGGGGCGTTCGGCACAGGCATGCATCCAACCACCACACTCTGTCTCGAGGCTCTCGAAGAAGCCGTCGATGTCGCTCGGCCCGACGCCGTGCTCGACGTGGGAACAGGGTCGGGCGTGCTCGCGCTCGCTGCGCTGAGGCTGGGCGTCCCGCGAGCAGTCGGCATCGACATCGACGACGAGGCGTTGCGCGTCGCCGCAGAGAACGCGCGCATCAATGCGATGAGTGAACGTTTGGAGTTGGCGCGGGGCGGGCCCGACATAGTGAGCGGCACGTGGACGCTCGTCCTGGCCAACGTGCTCGCGGCCCCACTCATCGAGATGGCGTCGACGCTCGTGCGCCGCGTTGGCCATCACGGTCATCTGGTGCTCTCTGGAATTCCGACCTCCGTCGAACCGAACGTTGACGAAGCCTACCGTCGTCTGGGGATGCAACGCGTTCGCACGACATCGCGTGCAGGTTGGGTTGCGCTCGTGATGCGGGCTTCCTGGTGACCCTGCTGCCAGTGTCGTTAGCGCGGCGAGGTCATCAGCGCTGCCCAGTCGCCAAGTAATGCGTCGCGTGCCCGCAGGCCGGCATTGACGCGCTCCGGTTGCTGGTCTTCGAGGAGTCGCGCGAACACCACTGTTCTTCCCTCGCGCGTGGCCCACCCCACGAACCATCCGACCTGACGATCTGGATCGTTCGTGCCGTCGGCGCGCCGTTGAAAGCCGGTTCCGGTCTTCCCGCTCACACGCCAGCCGCCAGTGGCCGCTGCCGGCATCATCGCCATGGTGCGATCCACGGCCGCGCGAGACACTGGCAACTGCCCGCGGGCCAGTTTTCGGAGGAACTCGACTTGCTCGGTCGCGGAGATTCGAAGCGAAGATGACAACCACGCGGTCGTCAGGCCGTTGTTTCGACCCGGCTCGCCGCTGAGATCACGATTCGCGTACGCCAGCTTGTCGATGTACTCCTGCAGTCGTGCGGCGCCGAGCCTGCGCGTCAGCACCTGCGAGTACCAGACGACGGAATCACGCAGCCACGTCTGCGGAGTCGTCGTCTGTTTCCAGGCGTCGTTCCACGTTTGATATTCCTGCCGGTACGGCCACGCCGGCCGATCCGCGTCAATGAGGATGCCGCTGTCGAACCCGATGAGGCTGAGTGGGATCTTGAATGTGGACGCCGGCGTCAGGCGCTCGTCGCATCGATCGCCGACCCGGATCACGGTCGCGTTGGTGGCCGCGTCGATGACCAGCGTGCAGGTGGTGGCGGCCGATACATCACCGGCCACGAACAGCACCATCGCGGTCAGCGCTGCGCAACGAAACAAGTTCATGACGGCTTCAGCATCAACTCAGGTCGCTGCCCAGATAGAGATCGCTCAGCGCGCGGAACCACCAGTACGCGTATGAACCGCCATCAGGTGTGACCACCAGGGCGCCCATGTTCATGATGCCGCTCGGGTCACGCGGCAGAATCTCTCGCCAGGTCTGGCGCGCACCCGTCACGGGGTCAATCAACAGCACCTTGCCGAGCGCATTCGGATTTGGCTCTTCGTACACGAGCAAACCACGGTCGATCCAGGCGACGAGCACCTGCGGGCCACTCAGTCCCGGCACTTTCTGCGGCGTCTGGCCACCGCTCACGGAATGTATCTCGACACCCGAGGCGGCAGTGACGGCAACACGATCACCGTCCGGAGACACCGACCAGAAGAGGCCGATGCCCTCAGGAGTGAATGCGCGCATCGCGCCATCGTCAACACTGAGCTCGTAGAAGCGCGCCGACTGGCCCTTCTCCTGGGCGCGAACGACCAGGCGTTTCGCGTCGGGCAGCCAGCGAGCGTTGTTGTATGCGAAACCTGGCTGTTGGATACGTCGCGTCGCACCCGGACCGACTGGAAGCAACTCGATGTACGAGGACGCGTCGAACGAAGCCGGGTCCGCGGCCAGGGCCCACTGCCCGTCAGGTGACAGCGCAATCGCGCGACCATCGCCCAGGCGCACGGCAGGTGCGCCGGTCGTACTGCGAACGTACACCGAGCCCTGAGGTCCACCCCCGACTCCGGCCTCC
>Ga0190271_10003037_pt1 | contig 10409 bp, 10 predicted proteins | sample Popmic356T_FD_133747 | JGI IMG/M metagenome (GOLD analysis project Ga0190271, IMG submission 133747) | Populus adjacent soil microbial communities from riparian zone of Weber River, Utah, USA - 356 T | ecosystem: Environmental > Terrestrial > Soil > Riparian zone | place: USA: Utah | collected... | reverse complement strand
CGCTGACGACATCGCCAACAAGGTGAGCGACATCGCGAACGACATCAAGAATATTCCGGGCAAGATCCTGGATATGTTCTCGCCGTCGAAGGTCATGTTCAAGCTCGGCGAGGACGTCAGCCGAGGGTGGGCGCTCGGTATCGAGAACCAGGCCGCGCTAGTCGCCGACGCTGCGATGAAGGGAATGGTGCTGCCGGCCGTGACTGCCCCTGTGACAGCCGTTGGCTCGCCGATCGAGGCCGTGGCCGGCGCCAGCCCAGCCGCTCGCACCCGACTCGACGGGCCGATGGAGTTCGTGATCGTGAACTGGGACACCGGGCGCGGCTACTTCCGGCGCCAGGCCGCAGCCGAGATCAAGAGTGACCGTCGATTCCAGGACAGAATGGAGCGCATGCGTGAGCGTCATTAGCCCAATCACGGTCGATAGCTACGTGGACCAGGACCGCCAGTCGGCGAAGCTCGGCGGGCAGACCACGCTCAAGGTTCGAGGCTCGGGGTCGGGCCACATGAAGATGGCCTACCTGTTCGTGGCGATGCCATTCCCGCTCGGCGCGTCGATCGTCTCGGCCAAGCTGGTGCTCCGGCTTCACTCGGGCTGGGCCGGTACCAACACGCTCAACGTCCAGCGGGTGATCGGCGCGTGGAATGAGACTTGGATCAACTGGAACAAGATGCCAGCAACCGACCCGCTCAACGCGGCCTCGGCGAGCTTGGTGTCGCTTGTGGACAAGGACACGGCCGAGGTCGATATCACGGCGATGGTCGCCGACATCTCGGCCGGGGCGAAGTACACCGGGCTGAGGCTCGGCTTGACCCAGGACGTGATGCGCTCGATCTACTCGACCGAGATCTCACTGGCCGAGCTACGGCCGCGTCTCGAGATCGAGTGGTCTGAGGCACCTGACCAGCCGAGCAACCTAGTCCCATCTGGCGGCAACGCGGTGTCGATCGCGAAGCCGACGCTCGGGTGGCAGTTCAGCGACAACGTGGGCAACACCCAGCAAGCTCATTCGCAAGTCCAGATCGCGAGCGAGCCGACCTTCGCCGCGCCCCTCTATGACTCGGCCAAGGTCGCCAACACGGTACCGCTTTGGAACCTCGCGCCCACCGCATACTCGATCGCCGACAGCGAGGTTCGCTACTGGCGGGTGCGCGTCTGGGACGGGGCCGGTCTGGTGTCTGGCTGGTCGGCCGCGGCGCAGTTCACTCGCCGGGGTAAGGGCACGTTAGTGCTCACCAACCCTCCGGCCTCGCCGAACAACAAGGTCGAGGAGACGACCCCGCCGATCATCTGGACATTCACAGGGCGCACCCAGGAGGCCGCATCGGTCGAGTTGTACCGGGTCGGGGCCGGCAACGTGCTGACGCTTCTCTGGCGCCAGCCGATGGTCGCCTCCACCGCCGACTCGATCACGCTGCCGGCCGGTCTGCTCCGCACCGGCGAGACCTATCGGGTCCGCGTGATGATCAACGACACGATCAACCGGCAGTCCACGCCGGGCGACCCGAGCTATGTGATTGCCGAGCGAGACTTCACCTACGTGCGCGCGGGTACGCCTGCGCCGGTGACTAGCCTGGTGGCGACCGCGCCGGACGCTCGGGTGGTGCTGACCTTCCAGCGCACGGCTGCGCCGGACTTCTTCGCGCTCAGGGTGAACGGGGTTGAGGTCATGGATCGGCTCGACCCGGCCGAGCTACCGGTGGTTGGCTCGACCTACACGTTGGAATACTGGGGCGCGACCCCGCGCAAGCTCAACACCTTCGAGGTCGAGGCCGTGGTGAACGATCTGGGGACGATGAAGCACTCGGGTGGCAACGCGACGGCGCAGGTCATGACCAAGCCTGTCGGCATCTGGTTGGTGGACATCGATGACTCGACCGCGGTGATGATCGCTGGCAAGGAGAAGGCGTCCATGGCCATCGGTGAAACCGGCACGACCTTTGCGGTCCTCGGCTCGCGCTCGCCGGTACGCATCACCGACTCGGTGCGCGGCTATGAGGGAACCTTCAACGGCATCCTGCTCGACACGGCCGATCGCGATACGTTCCTGGAGTTGAAGGGACGGCTGAAGCCTCTACGCCTGATCATCGGCGACCTCAACATTCCGGTGCGGCTGGAGGACGTGTCCACGATGCCCGACCCGATGGGCGATCGCGGGTACACCTGCTCGTTCGGATTCTTCCAGGACGGCGAGGAGACGTTCGAGGTCGTGGGGTGATCAACCTCGGATTGGACAGCGCCGAGCGAGCCGCGCTAACCGCGCAGCTGGCGACCTCGCATCGCATGCGGGTTAGCCTGCGAATCCTGGATCACAATGAGGTGCCGATCTCGAGCCTCCAAGCTCAGATTCTCTCGGGGTCGGTGTCGGTCGATGCCGGCGCTGACGTCACGCGATCGCTCGACGTGACCCTGCTCGACCCCGAGCACAAGCTGAGGTTCGATCCGGCCTCGCCTGCGGCCGCGGCGATCTACGCCGACAACTTCATCGCCGTGACTCGGGGCACCTACATCGAATCGCTGAACCGGTGGATCGACGTGCCGGTGTTCTGGGGGCCGGTCACCGGGTTCCGCCGCAAGGGTGCCGAGGTCGTGCTGGAGGCTCAGGGCAAGGAGGTCTTGCTGCTCGACCCGCACCACGCGACTAAGGGTTACACGCTGCCGAAGGGGATGCGGCTCGATGACGTCATCCGCAACGTGGCGGCTCGGCAGGGCGAGACTCGATTCAACATCCCCGACCTGCCGACTCGGCTGACCCGCGGCCGCATTGTCGAGCCGGAGTCGGAGCCGTGGAAGGTGCTGCGCGGCGGGGACGAGCTAGTTCACTTCCAACAGCCGAAGGGTCGCAAGAAGAAGAAGAAAAAGAAGGCTGGCAAGCCGCCAGGCGGGCTGGTCGGAACGGCCGAGGGTTATGACTGCTTCTACGATGGTCTGGGCCGACTCACCGTCCGGCGCATCAGCCGCAACTCGATCTTCACATTCGGCGAGAACCACCTGTTGACCGAGGTTCCCGAGATCATCTATGAGACCGGCGAGTTCGGCAACTACGTGGTGGTGCACGGCGGGCGCGCGAAGGGCAGCAAGCGATCGGCCTGGGGCACGGCCTCGCTGCCGCCGAGCAACCCGCTGTCGCCGACCGCGCTAGCTCGCAACGGCAAGCCTCGGTACATGACGATGTTCGTGGAGGCCGACTCGCTCAAGACGGCCAAGGCTTGCCGCAACCGGGCCGCGCTCGACCTCGGCCGCTTCTCGATGGAGGGCGTGTCGGGTGAGTTTCCGAGCCTGCCCGTTCCGTTCCTGGAGGAGAATGACGCGATCACCCTACGCACCGACGATGTGAACATCACCTTTCCGCTGCGGCAGTTCACGATCCCGCTGACGCATGACGCGGCGATGTCGGTCGGCGCTCTGATCAACGTGGCGGTGCGCTGATGCAGGGTCGGGTCGCCTCGGTCGTGGAGAACGAACTCGGCTCTGAGCTAGAGGCCGACGCGCTGGCCGGCGCCACGTCGCTCGACCTAGTGAGCCTGGAAGACTTCGACTGGGAGGGTGGCCAACTCGAGATCGGCACCGAGGTCATCGCGTACACGATTGATGAGGAGACCGAGGCTCTGACCCTCGCCACCCCGCTCGCGGCCGGGTACTCGGCCGAGGAGCAGGTGTTCGTGTACCCGCGCTCGATCGAGCGGCTGGCCTACATCCTCGCCGACAACCAGGAGGAGGAGCTAGAGGCTCGGGTGCCGCATGCTCTGTTCGACCGGCTGCCGCTCGGGGTACGCGAGGAGGGGCCAGAGGTCGTGGAGGCCGGGCAGTATGACGATGAGCTAGTGGTCGCCGATGTGATCGGGTCGCCACCGGTGATCGACGGCAGCTACATCGACCCCGAGACGTTGCCACCGGCGATCGCCGAGCCTGACACCGATGGTCTGGCCCCGAGCGTGTCCCCTGTGCCGACCTCGGTTGGCGGCGGGCCGGGGTATCTGGTGCCTCAGTGGACGCTGATCGCGAACCCGGACGCGGTCATCTATGAAGTCCACATGTCGGTGACGTCTGGCTTCACCCCGGACGCCACCACCAAGGTCGGCGAGACGCCGTCATCGATCTTCTTCATCCGCTCGCTGCCGAACGGCGACCCGCTGTTGTACCCGACCGAGCCGGACAACCTGGACAACATCTACTACATCAAGATCATCGCCAAGGATTTCGATGGAGCGGCCGCACCCTCGGCCGAGCTTGGCGGTCAGATGCGGCGCATCACCGGGCCGGACATCGTCACCGACGCGATCGCGGCCCGACACTTGATCGCGGACGAGGCGATGTTTGCCAAGCTCCAGTCGCTGATGATTATCACCAACACTTTGAAGACGGCCGAGTCGGGCGCGAGGATCGAGCTAGGGCAACTCGGGCCAGACGTCTCCGGGCTGCGAGCGATCATGGCGGACGAGGATGTGGCGCTTGAGTTCTCGACGGCGACCGGGCAGGCTCGATTCTATGGCGACTTGGTTGCGGCGACTTGTACGATCCTCGGCAACCTGCTGATCCAGGGCACGACCAACAAGCTCGACGGTGGCGCGACCATGACGCTCTCGGGCCAGAATCCGGCCGATCCGACTACGCCGATTGTGGCAACGATCGACAATGAGGTCCTGACGCTTCAAGCTCCAGCCGACCCGCTGCTGGCGTCGGGCATGTTGGTCAACTCGGGTCAGGCCTGCGGGATGTTCTATGACGCAGCCGGTCACAACCCGGCCGGTGGCACGCAGCCGACCTGGCTGACGACCGGGTATGTGCCGGACGCCGGGGCCGAGTGGGAAAACCAGCCGGGCATCTGCGTATATGAACATCGAGCCTCGGACGGCGCGTTCGTGCGTGGGTTCATCTACGGCAAGGCGGGCGCTCTGACTCGGGTTTGTGGGATCGTTCGGATCGGGCCCAAGTGGTGGGTGCTGAGTCGAAGCGCGACCTCTAACACGCTGTACCTGCTCGGCTTCGATCCGGCGAATCCGACTGTGATGCCGGTTTCCTCACCAGACCTCACGCCGTACTTCCCGAGCATCATCAAGTCATACCTTGCGCTCGCGACTGACGGCACCGACCCGTTCATCTACGGCGCGGACGACAACGTCGCCAGCACGCCGATGCGCCGGGTTCGGATCAACCTCGCGTCGAGCTATGCGGCGACTCATGTTGATTACACCGGGATCAACTTCAGCGGGCGCTCGACGGCGGACGGCGGGCACTTCTTCCTAGGCGCGGTACGGGTCGCCGGTAAGGACTGGGTCATGCACAACAAGGGTGGCTACATCGGGCCGAACTCTTGGGACGTGACCTCGCTTGCGGTTGATGCGGAGACTGGGTTCGCCTGCGATGACCAGGGCATCGGTCATGACGGCACTCGATTCTGGACTCGGGCCGCCAACCAGCTAGTCAAGCACACCAACTGGACGTGGACCAGCACGGAGATCTACCTCGCCTGGGCGTATAGCTGGCTCAACGCAGCCCAGACGCAGGAGACCAAGGCCGGGGCGCGGACATTCATGCGAGTGCGCCAAGACCCGAGTGACGCGAACCGAGCTTTGCGCCGCAACCGGATCAAGCTGTCGATCCCGCCGTTCCCGGCGATCGCGACCCGGTACAGAATCTATGAAGCCCACTCGACCTCGCAGACCACTATCTTGGACACGGCTCTGAGGCGTCAGGCCGCGACCGCGCAGATCACATCTGAGACGGCTCGGCCAACGTATCAATCGGCTGAGAATGTCGCCGGGGCGAACCCGCGTACCAGTTCGAACTGGCCAGCGGCCGACTCGACCCTCAACGCTGACGCGGCCGGGTTCGTCTCCTCGCCGAGCTTGAGTGGCAAAGGCATGATCCGCAAGGGCCGGGTCACGACCGCGTTCCGCGGAGGCCTGGTCGGGCAGGAAGCTGAGGAGTTGTATGACACCGACCTGGATATGCCGCTCCACCATGACGGCACCGACTGGCGCGGGTTTCTCGAGCTTGTTGATCTCGCTCACCGCAAAGTCAAGTTCGGCAAGGCTCAGACGGCGGTGTTCGGTAACACGCCCTCGGCGATCGTGACCTTCGCTCATGGCATGGGCGCAATTCCGCTGATCGTCCTCTGTACGCCGGATCGCTCTGGGGCTGGTGGGGTTGGCTGGCGCCTGATCGCGAACGCCGAGGCCGATGCGACCAACATCACACTCTACGCGCGGACCAACAACGACACGAACGCGACCGGCTCCTGCTTCATCTGGTGGTTGGCAATATGGTGATCGAGTACAACGCACAGGGCCGGTCAGTCGAGGTCACCTGCACGATCGACGGCGAGCTTGCCGGCCGTATCTACGCCGAGGTCTCGGGCACGACCATCCGCATCAACCGGGTCGATGTGGTCGAGGCGCACCAGCGCAAGGGAGTTGCGACCGCGATGTTCAAGCGGCTGCGGGCCGAGCTACCGAGCGCGGTGCTGGAGCGCACCCAGACCTACGGTGACGCGAGCAAGCTCTGGGCCGCGATCTATCCAGTCCACGGACAACCCGATGAGTGATGTTGATTCTCGCGATCAGCGAATGGCTCGCCGGGGCCGGGGCATTCCTTGCGGGGATGGGCGGGCTGATCACCGGCATCGTGGCACTGCGTCGAGCGAAGGCCGAGGCCGCGGCGGGCGAGCGAGAGAACTGCGACGAACGGTTATTGGCGATGGTCGAGCGACACCAGCTTTGGGCCGATGAAGAACTCGGCCGTATCCGGGGGAGTGAGGCCGAGTGAGGCCAGCCGCTTTGCTCACAATCTCGGTCGCATGCTGCACCGTGGCTGGCGGCTTGGCCGCCACCGCGGGATTCGAGGCCGGGCAGGACTCGGGCGAGGCTCCACCCGAGGCTGTCGAACCCGAGCGTGGCCCGATCGGTCCGGCCGGTCCGCCGGGCAAACCTGGGCAGCCTGGCGAGCGCGGGCTGGTCGGGCCACCAGGACCACCCGGGTCGGCGTCCCCTGTGCCCGAGCCACAGAGAGGTGCCGAGGGTCCGCCTGGGCCGGTAGGACCAAAGGGCGATGCAGGGCCGCGAGGCACCACAGGGGCCAGCGGGGCACCGGGCGAGCGCGGGCCGCGAGGCTCGCCGGGGCCGAGGGGCGCTCGGGGGCCGACCGGCGCGGCCGGGGCCGAGGGGCCACCGGGGCCGGCAGGTCCGCCAGGAGGTACCGTCTGTCCGCCGGGGTTCGAGTTCGAGGAGTTCCTGCTGAACGCACCGGGTGGCCAGGTGACGATGTTCGTGTGTCTAATGCAATGAGGAGGGTGAGTGAAATCCGCGGGGCCGATTCTGATTCTTGCGGCGCTCGGGTTACTCGCGTTCGCCTTCCTGATGCTGTTGTGCCAACTAGCCTGAGGAGGTAGCTATGGCCAAGGACGCAGTAGAGGCGAAGCGTGAGGAGCGCGGCAAGAAGTACCGGCGCAAGGAGCGCAAGGAGGCCGCGATCGCCGACGCTCGCAAGCATCGCGAGTGGCAAGAGGGCCGCATCAAGATGCTGATCAAGGAGCGGGACGAGGCTCGGGCCGCGGGCAACGAGGACCGAGTCGATCTGCTCAATATCAAGATCGATGAGACCAAGGAGGCGATGGCGCGCACGGTCGAGTCGATCAAGCGGCTCGAGAAGGTGGTGCCGAACGCTCGCGAGGCTTGGCGCAAGGCGAGGTCGCAAGTGAAGCGACTCGTTCGCAAGCGCAAGAAGCGTCGCAAGAAGAAGCGCAAGAAGGAGCGCCAGGACGACATCGAGTTTTCACCAGGGTCGCCGCACTGGGGTGGCTGCGCCGACATCCACGCGGACGAGGTCGAGCCTGCGTATGGTGCGCAGTCGCACTCGGAGAAGCGCAGCGAGACCTACGGCAACCCGACTAGCGATCACCACGTCTCGCAGGTCTGGGCGTTCGCGGGCGACTTCCCGCCATCGGTCGCCGGGGCGATCAGGATCGCGAAGGGATTGGGCATCGGCTACAACGGTTATGCCGATGATTACAAGCTGTACTACATCTACCGGGAAGGTCGGCAGATCAGGGTGCAGATCATCGCTTCGAATCACGGCACCGGGCCGCACGTCCACTCGGGGTTGCGACTCACTTAGCACGGAAGCGATCTAGGCCATGGACGGTAACTACAAGTGAAGGGAGTATGCGTGAAGAAGTTCGTATTGGCGGGGTTGGCGATCGCGGCGGTGTTCGCCGTCGCTGCCCCTGCCGCGCAAGCGTCGAGCAACTTCTGCTCGGTGAAGTCACCGAACGGACAGCGGATCAGTTGCACGGCGACCACGATCGACCGGGGTGTTGACTTCGCTCGGGTTCGCATGGGCCTGCGAACGCGGGGCGTGTGGGCGCTCCGGTGCTCACAGGGCAACCACTCGACGTTCCAGCGGGGCCGACTCGCTCGGAACGGCGTGGTGGTCTTGCCGATCGAGCTACACGGAAACCCGACCTGCGTGCTGCGGGCGAGAGGCTGGTCAAAGCGGCGAGCTTTCGTGCGCGTCTCGCTCAGGTAGGGCGACTCGGTGCGGGGAGAGGTCGCGTGGCCTTGTCGGTCCTCTCCCCGCGCCACCTACTACCGAGGAGGAACAGATGGAATGGGTGAAGAGCAAGTTCGGCGAGGAGGCCGCGCTCATCGTCGGCGCGATCGTCACCGTGGTCAACGCGATCGTGACCGTGGCCGGCGTCGGGGGATTCGATGACGGTCTTCAGTGGGAGGACCTGATCGCGATCCTTACCCCGCTAATCGGGGCCGGTCTGATTCGCCAGGAGGTTTACTCGCAGAAGACCGTCAAGGAAATGGTCAATACCGCCGCGGGCACGACCTTGCGTCCCGCGACCCCGGAGGGCAAGGCCGGCAGGTCTCGGCGCGGCTAACCTTCCTCGCGTTCCGCGAACGCGCGGGGTCGCTCGATCTCTCCGATGGTTGGCGGCCCCGCAGCTTATTCAACAACAAACAAGGGAGTCACAAGGTGGCAGCATTCGACATCGCTCTAGTAGCGGCCGGGGCCGGTCTGGTCTTGGTCGCAATCTGGGCTTGGATTTGGTACCCGTACCTGAAGAACAAGCCGGAGCCGCAACACGAGGAGCGCCGTATCTACTCGCGTCCCCGCGGGCGCGCGTTCGAAGACCTACCGGCGAGGACCACGGCCCGGCGACCGGCCGAGGTCGAGCGGCCCGAGGCTCGGGTGAATGGCGATCGGCCGCTACCCGAGACCTGGGCCGAGTACATGGCCCGGCTGAAGGACCGAGCATGAGGTGCCCGCACGGTAGCGGCCATGACGTCAAGGCTCGCCGAGTCACCTGCTGGAGCCGCAAGCCGTTTGGCTGGATCGCCTACTACTGCCCCGAGCACCACACGGTGCTGCGGCATCAGCTAGACGAACCCGCTCACCGGTCGCTCAGCCACATCTACCACTAGCCATGGTACATGTGACGCCGTCCGAGGACGGCAAGCGAGCCATCATCGTGTTCGAGTTCACCAAGGCTCGGGTCGAGCGCATCCAGAAGCTGAAGCCGATCGGCGCGAGGTTCACCGGCGAGAAGGATGGCGGGCCGTACTGGACGCTGCCGCTCAACCTGCCGGCGATGCGACGGCTGCGCGAGGCGTTCGGCCGCGAGCTACGGCTGACCGATGAGATGAAGGCGTGGGGCCATGAGGCGATCGAGCGCGAGCGTGTCCACCGCGAGCTAGTGCTGGCGGACGATGCCGACCTCGGCGGGGCCGCGGCCGTACTGCTGACCCAGACGGCGATCGAGACGGGCATGCCCGAGCGACCGTATCAGCGAGTGGACATCAAGTTGATGTCGGGCCACTCGACCGTCAACACGAACCAGCCCGGTACTGGCAAGACGCTCGAGACCATCGGCGCGGTGTTCGAGGCCGGGCTGGAGCGGGGCCGGCACCTGGTGGTCGCGCCGGTGACGTCTCTGCGCGAGGTCTGGGAGATCGAGCTAGAGGCCGCGTATCGGCGCATCCACCAGGAGCAGCCGGTCGTGCTAACCGGCGACACGTTCAAGCAACGCGAGGACGCGATCGAGCAGGCCGTCACAGGGGCCACCCCGGCGCGTGGCCTGTGGCTGCTCATCAACCCAGAGATGACGCGGATGAAGGACGGCAAGCTCAAGGTGCCGGCGCTGGAGAAGGGCGCGTGGGACTCGATCACGGTTGATGAGTTTCACCTCAACGGGTTATCTGACACGCGGACGCAGACGGCGAAGGGTCTGAACCGGTTAGCTCGGGTGACCAAGTGCGACCGGCGCTACCCGCTGTCAGGGTCGCCGATGGATGGCAAGCCGATTCGGTTGTACGGCGCGCTCCACTTCATTCGGCCCGACCTGTTCACGTCGAAGTGGGATTGGGCGCGCCAGTGGCTCGACGTGGAGAAGAAAACCGTG
>Ga0190271_10003036_pt1 | contig 10410 bp, 13 predicted proteins | sample Popmic356T_FD_133747 | JGI IMG/M metagenome (GOLD analysis project Ga0190271, IMG submission 133747) | Populus adjacent soil microbial communities from riparian zone of Weber River, Utah, USA - 356 T | ecosystem: Environmental > Terrestrial > Soil > Riparian zone | place: USA: Utah | collected... | reverse complement strand
ACGGGCAGGAGCGCGTTGAGCACCGCCTTGCCGGCGTTGCGGGTGGCCACCTTCTCGCCCGGCTCCCAGGTGGGCAGGGCCTCCTGCCATCCGGGGACGCCGGTGCCGGCGAGGGCGGCGTCGAGCGCCTCGCGGTCCTCGGTCCAGCCGGCGTGGCGGGCCTCCCAGGCCTCGCGAGCCTCGCGGCCGCGGACCCCCGCATCCCGCATGTGCTCGACCACGTCGTCCGGCGACCAGAACTGCTCGTCGGGCATGCCCATGGCGGCCTTGGTGGCCGCGATCTCGTCGGCACCGAAGGGGTTGCCGTGGGCGGCAGCCGTGTCGGTGAACTTCGGCGAGGGGTAGCCGATGTGGGTGCGCAGCACGATGAGCGACGGCTTGTCGTCGACGTCCATGGCCCGACGCAGCGCAGCCTCGAGCGCGTCGACGTCGTTGGCGATCTCGCCCACGCGGTCGACGTGCCAGCCGTAGGCCTCGAAGCGCATGGCCGCGTCGTCGCTGAGCGCCAGCTCGGTGGGACCGTCGATCGAGATGTGGTTGTCGTCGTAGACCATCACCAGCTTGCCGAGGCCCAGGTGCCCGGCCAGCGAGCAGGCCTCGTGGCTGATGCCCTCCTCGAGGTCGCCGTCACCGCAGAACGCGAACGTGTGGTGGTCGAAGAGCTGAGGACCGAAGCGGGCCCGCAGCCAGTGCTCGGCCAGCGCCATGCCCACGGCGTTGGAGACGCCCTGGCCGAGGGGACCGGTGGTCACCTCGATGCCGGTGGTGTGGTGCACCTCGGGGTGGCCCGGCGTGCTCGCGCCCCACTGGCGGAAGTCCTCGATGTCGGCGAGCGTGAGCCCGAAACCGGTCAGGTACAGCATCGAGTACTGCAGGATCGAGGCGTGCCCGTTCGACAGCACGAAGCGGTCGCGGTCGGGCCAGTGCGGGGCGGAGGCGTCGTAGCGCATGACACGCGTCCAGAGCGCGTAGGCCAGCGGCGCCAGGGCCATGGCGGTGCCCGGATGGCCGGAGTTGGCCTTCTGGGGGGCGTCCATGGCCAGGCCGCGGATCACGTCGATGGTGCGGGTCTCGAGCTCTCGGTCGCTCAACGGGCCTCCTCGCGGTCGGTGCGCGCACCTTAGCGGCGGCCACTGGCGGGCCCCCGAGGTCGATCGGCGGGACGACCGCTCAGCCGAACAGGACCATGCTGGCGGTGAAGCCGTGCAGGAAGCTGCGGCCCCCCACCGGGCCGATCTCGCCGGCGCAGAACATGCCGGCCACCGCCGTGGTGTCGAGCGAGTCGACGACCACCGTCGCGTCGTGGTGGGACACGCCGAAGAGGCGACGACCCCGCCCGTTGCAGGTGAACACGAGCGCCGCCGACGCCACGTGGCCGTCGAGCAGGAGGCGCAGGTCGTCGTCGGCCGAATCGGCGTCACGGACCTGGAACTGCACGGTGTCGCCGATCTCGATGGTGTCGCCGACCGCCACCGCCCCGTTGGATCGGTCGGCGCCCATCACGTTGCGGATGAGGAAGTCGCCGCGCTCGAAGCGGTCCTTGTGCTCGTCGATGACCCTTCCGACGTGCAGTCCCTGGGCTGCCTTCTGGCGCTGGTCGGGGGTCATCGACTCGATCAGCTCCTGCACCCGCTCGAGGGCGGGGCGCCCGGCGATCTCGTGGATCATGTTGCGCTCTGCCCGTGTGACGGTGAACGGCGCTCCCACCGGTTCGCAGCCCTGGCTCACCACGGCGGTGACCGCGGCCTCGGGTGGGATGAGCACGCCGACCGCGCCCCGGTCGAGCACCCGGTCGTCGACGACGAGCCGGTTCACGCCCGGACCGAAGCCCGCCGACGCCAGTCCGCCGACGACCTGCAGCGTCGGATGGCGCTCGCGGAGGGTCTGGAGGAACACATCGACGGGGAAGCTGGCAGGGTCGGCGAGCAGCACGAGCGTGCCCGCCTCGTCGAGGTCGTGGGCCTCGACGCCGGTGACGGCCGGCCCGTCAGGGCCCTCGACCGCATCGAAGACCGCGGAGTGCACGGGCCCCGTGTGCCCGGCCCACAAGGAGATGGCCGCGACCTCCTCGGCCTCCTCGCGCCCGCCGAGGACCGACACGGCCGTCGCGGCCAGCAGCGTGCCGGGCTCGAGGACCGAGCGCACGGTGGCGGCGATGTCCTCGAGCGCGCCGGCGTGGGGGCCGGTGACGAACAGCACGGCGAGGTCGGGGGCGACGCCCCCGAGGCCTTCGAGGACCTGGCCCAGCACCTCGCCGGTGGCGTGGGTCGGGAGGGGGTGCTCGGAGAGGGCGGCAGCGAAGGCCACGGCACAGACCTCAGGCCGGGACGGGCGGGAGGAGGGTGTAGGGCACGACCGTGACCGGCCCCATGTCGACACGGCAGTGCGCCTCGACCGTGCCGTAGTCGTCGAACGCCAGCTCGGCGCGCACGAGCCGGTAGTTGAACTTGCCCGGTTCGACCTGCAGGGGCTGCACGTTGCGCGCCACCTGCTCACCGTCGCGCCGGTACACCACCTCGAGGGCGGCGGAGGGTCCGCCGTCGGGAGGGTTGTGGACCACCACCACGAGGTGGGGCTCGACCGTGACGGGCACGGGCGACGGAGCGGCAGCCGAGAACTGCACACCCGTGAGGTCGATGCGGGTGGACGGCCCGGCGACCTGGCGCAGATCGATGGCCTCGATGAACAGGGCGGCGATGATGTTCACCGTTCGAGCCTACGGGCCCGCTGCCGAGCACCCGGCCCGGCGTGACGGGTCCACCGGAAGGGCCCCGATGGGCACCGACGGTCCCCGGAGGCCACGCAGGGTGCCCGGTAGGGTGATCGGATGGCTGTCAGCGAGGGAGCGACCTCGACCAGGGATGCGATCCTCGCCGAGGCACAGCGGTGCTTCGCCGAACACGGGTTCGAGGGCACGTCCCTGAACGACATCGCCGAGGCCGTCGGCATCCGCCGGTCGAGCGTGCTGCACCACTTCGCCTCCAAGGACGCCCTCTACCGGGAGGTCTTCGAGCGGGCGCTCGCCGAGTGGCTCGTCGAGCTCGGCGGGGTCACCGCCGATCCGGCCGAGGGGTGGCCGAAGGTCGACGTCGTGATCACCGCCGGCTTCCGCTTCTTCATGGGCCACCCCGAGTTCGTCCGCATCGCCCGTCGCGAAGCCCTCGACGGCACCGACCGCCACGGAATCGACCTGGGGGTGTCGCTGCGGCCCATCTTCGAGCAGGCGGTCGGGTACTTCCAGGGCGAGATGGCCGCCGGCCGCTTCCGACCCTTCGACGCCGAACAGCTCCTGCTCACCGGCTACGGCGCCCTGCTCAGCTACTTCTCCGACCTGCCCTTCATCGAGGGCCTGCTCGGACGCGATCCACTGGCCCCCGAGGCCCTCGAGCAGCGCCTCGAGCACGTCCGGTCGCTGTTCCGTGCCGCGCTCGTCCCGTGAGCACCCCGCAGTAGCGTCGCCGCCCGTGCCGACTCGCCCGCCCCTCGGAGCCCGCACGCCGACCGCGCTGGTGGCGACCGTTCTGCTCGTGGTGATCGCCCTTCTCGCCGTCATCGGTGGCGGCGAAGCCGGCGCCCAGGACGGCACCAGCGACTCCAGCGTCGAGGCCGCCGCCCCCGCCAGTCTGGCCACCCCGGTCCTCTCCGCTCGCCGCATCCCCTGGCTGTTGCAGGGCGCCGTCGCCGATCCCGTCCTCGCCGACGCCATCAGCGGCACCATCGACCGCAACCCGGCCACCTGGTGCGCGCTGGTCGAGGACAGGGGGAGGCCTGTCGTCGACGTCCACCCCGACCTCGCCCTGGCTCCCGCGTCGGTGCAGAAGCTGCTCACCGGAGCTGCCTTCCTCGAGGCCTTCGGGCCCGACCACACCCTGCGCACGGTGCTCGTCGCCGCCCAGGGGCCGGTCGACGGCGTCGTCGAGGGCGACCTCTTCGTCGTGGGCGGTGGCGATCCGCTGTTCACCACCGCCGGGTACCAGGAGGCCTTCGACGACCCCGGCCAGCCGTCCGTCGACCCTGCGGTCCTGGCCGATGCCCTGGTGGCGGCCGGGGTCACCCGGATCCGCGGCGGCGTCGTCGGCGACGACTCCCGCTACGACGCCGAACGGTGGGTCTCGACCTGGCCGAACCGCTACCGCAGCGACCCCTCGATCGGGCCCATCAGCGCCCTGGCCATCAACGACGGCTTCACCGGCTACGCCGCCGCCCCCGAGCGGGCCAACCCGAACCGCCGGGCGGGCGACCCGCCGCTGCTGGCGGCCGAGACGTTGATCACCATCTTCGAGGCCAAGGGCATCGCGGTCGACGGGGGACCGTCGACGGGAGTGGCCCCGGAGGGTGCCACGGAGGTGGCCGGGGTCGACAGCCTGCCCATGCGCGACCTGGTCGGCGAGATGGTCCTCGCCTCCGACAACAACACCGCCGAGATGCTCCTCAAGGAGCTCGGCCTGGCTCGCAAGGGCCAGGGGTCCAGCGCTGCCGGTCTGGCCGCGGCCACCGAGGTGCTCAGCGGGCTCGGCCTCCCCGTCGAGGGGATGGCCCTGCGCGACGGCTCCGGGCTCGACCCCGAGAGCCGGGTCCCCTGCGCCGCGGTGATGGCCGTGCTCGACCGCTACGGGCGCGCCTCGGACCTCACCACCCACCTGGCCGAGGCGGGCCGGACCGGCACGCTGCGGCTCCGGCTCGGCGGCGAGGACACCGTGGGCCGGGTGTTCGCCAAGACCGGCACCCTCAACACCGTGAACGGCCTCGCCGGGTGGGCGGAGACGCAGGGCGGTGCGGTGCTGCAGTTCGTGGGCATCGGCAACGGGGTCGACCCGCGCGGGCGCGGCGCGAGCGACGCGTTCGCCCGGGCGCTCATGACCTATCCCGAGGGCCCGAGCGTGCAGGTCCTCGGCCCCCTGCCCGTCCTGCCCGCCGGATCGGGTCCCCCCGACACGACGGCACCAGGCTGACGCGATGACCGACCCGACCGACCCCCTGGTATCGCCCGAGCTGGTGCCACCCGACCCCGGCGGTGAGGCGCGCGTCCTGCCGATGTTCCCCCTCGGCACCGTCCTGGTGCCGGGGGCGCCGCTGCCGTTGCACGTCTTCGAGCCTCGCTACCAGGCGCTCGTGCAGGACTGCCTCGCCGCCGACGGGGAGTTCGGGGTGGTCCTCATCACGCGCGGCAGCGAGGTGGGCGGGGGCGACCTGCGCGCCGAGGTGGGCACGGTGGCGGGCATCGTCGAGGCGGCGTCCATGGCCGGCGGACGCTGGGCGCTCGGCTGTGCGGGGCTGCGCCGCATCCGCGTCCTGGGCTGGCTCGACGACGACCCGTACCCCCGCGCCGAGGTGGTCGACTGGCCCGACGAGGCCCCGGGGCCCGAGGTCGACCTCCCGGCGGCGCTCGAACGGGTGCGGGTGCAGCTGCGCCACGTGCTCGCCCAGCTCGCCGAGCTCGGGGTACGGGCAGCGCCCGCCACCCTCGAGCTGCCCGACGACCCCGTGCTCGCCAGCTACGCCGCCGTGGCCGTGGGCCCGTTCGGCCCGTTCGACGCCTACTCGCTGCTGACCGAGCCCGGACCGGCATCACGCCTGGCGCGCACCGAGCGCCTGCTCGCCGAAGAGGGCGAGGTCCTCGCCCAGCGCCTGGCGCTCGGCGACGAGGACGACGAGGACGACGAGGCCCCGCCCACGGCTGGGTAGGGTGGGCCGTCGCCTCCCGGGCGGCGACCCCGGCCGCGAGGCCCGTCGAGAGCGGCCAGGAGGACGGCGCGTGGCTGACAAGTCGGTTCCCGAGACCCTGCAGGGCATCAAGGACCTCCTCATCGCCTACGCGAAGCAGGAGACCGTCGACCCCCTGCGCAACCTGGGTCGCTTCCTCGGCTTCGGCCTGGGCGGCGTGGTGCTGTTGCTGCTCGGCACGCTCTTCCTCGCCCTGTCGGCGCTGCGTGCCCTCCAGACCCAGACCGGCGACGTCTTCGACGGCGGCTGGTCGTGGGTGCCGTACGTGATCGTGCTCCTCGCTCTCACCGGGGTGGCCGCCTTCGCGGCCTCCCGCATCACCCGAGGCGGCCTCGGCCACCCGAACGCAACCGACCCCGGGAGCGCCCGATGAGCCCGGCCCGCGCCACGCCGTCGACCCCCATCACGCCCGCCGACATCGAGGCGCGCTTCCGCGACCTGCAGGGCGAGGTCGAGAGCATCGAGGACGACGCCCGCGACTACGCCGCCATGGCCGTCGTCGCCGTGGTCGTCACCGTCGTCGTGGTCTCGTTCCTCATCGGGCGTCGGCGCGGCAAGCGACGGCGCACGGTCGTCGAGATCCGGCGGGTCTGATGGCCCTGCTCGACACCGCCCGCGCGGTCGGCTTCACCCGGGGCGTGCTCGGAGGGAACCGCCGGTGGCTCGTCGTCGCCGCGCTGGCCTGGGGCATCCGGGCCATCCAGATCGTCCGCCATCCCAGTTCGAAGATGATCTACCTCGAGGTGATCGAACCCGGTGAGACGCTCACCATCAGCGCGCTCGGCCCGGCCCCCACGCGCCGTGAGGTCCGGGGCTCGGAACGCGCCCGGCGCAAGCTGCGCCGTCGTGAGGCCCGCGCCCGGGTGCTGTTCTTCCGCGCCCGCAACCGCCACCGCGTCCTCTGAGCGTCACCGGCGCTGGTTCCGCCCGGCGCTGGCGGCCTGCGAACATGGCGGCGTGAAGGTGCTGCTGCGCAACCCCCGACGCGAGGTCGACATCGACGGTCCGATCACGATCGTCAACCTCCTCGCCCGCCTCGACCTGAACCGGGAGTCGGTGCTGGTCATCCGTCGCGGCGAGCTGGTGGCCGGCGACGCGACGCTCGCCGACGACGACGAGGTCGAGATCCGGCCGGTCATCTCAGGGGGTTCATCGTGAAGTGCGTGACCTGCAGGGGCCCGGCGATCATCGACCTGCGCCGGCACAACGCCAACTTCTGCGCCGAGCACTTCCTCGAGCAGTGCCGTCGCCAGGTGACGAAGGCGATCGACGAGTTCCACATGATCGAGCCGGGGGAGCGGGCCCTCGTCGCCGTCTCCGGGGGCAAGGACTCGCTGGCCGTCTGGGACCTGCTGGTCGGGCTCGGCTACGACGTCGACGGCTTCTACATCGGGCTCGGCATCGGCGAGTACAGCGACACCTCCGCCACCTACGCCCGGGCCTTCGCCGAGGAGCGCGGGCTGCAGCTGCTCGAGGTCGACCTGCCCACCAGCCACGGCTACGACATCCCCACCGGGTCGCGCGCCGCTCGGCGGGCGCCGTGCTCGGCCTGCGGCCTGTCGAAGCGGCACCTCTTCGACGCGGTGGCGCTCGAGGGGGGCTACGACGTGCTCGTCACCGGCCACAACCTCGACGACGAAGCCGCCGTGCTGTTCGGCAACACCCTGCACTGGCACACCGAGTACCTCGGCCGTCAGCTCCCGGTGCTGCCCGCCCGCGACGGGTTCCCCCGCAAGGTGAAGCCGCTCGTGCGCCTCACCGAGCGCGAGACGGCGGCCTACTGCGTGGTGCGGGGCATCGACTACCTCGTCGACGAGTGCCCGATGGCCGCCGGCAACCGCCACCTCGGCTACAAGCACGCGCTCAACGAGATCGAGCGCACCTCGCCGGGGGCGAAGCACTCCTTCTACTTCGGGTTCCTCGCGAGGGCTGCGGCACGATTCGCCGACCAGGCCGAGGACGACCGTGCCGGGCTGCACCCGTGCGCGAGCTGCGGTGCGCCCACCACCTCGGAGGTCTGCGCCTTCTGCCGTCTCGTCGAGCGCGCCGGCGGCGCGCCGCCGACCGAGGGCACCGGCGCGGTGCCGGTGGTGCTCGGCCCGAGGCGCGTGGGGGTGCAGTCGTGAGCCGCGTGTTCGCCGCGGGCGACCGGGTGCTGCTCATCGACCACAAGAAGCGGCGCTACCTCGTCACGTTGAAGCCCGGAGGGGAGTTCCACTCCCACGCCGGGTTCGTGCCCCACGACAACATCATCGACCAACCCGACGGCAGCACGGTCAGGTCGACGCGCAACCAGGGCTACCTGGCGATCCGACCGACGCTGTCGGACTTCGTCCTCAAGATGCCCCGCGGCGCCCAGGTCATCTATCCCAAGGACCTCGGGCCCATCTTGATGCTGGCCGACCTGTTCCCGGGGGCCCGGGTGCTCGAGTCGGGCATCGGCTCGGGCGCGCTCTCCATGGCGATGCTGCGCGCCGGCGCCTCGATCGTGGGCTACGAGCTGCGCGAGGACTTCGCCGCCCGCGCCCAGGCCAACGTGAGCTCGTTCCTCGGCGAGGAGGCCTCCGACAACTACCGGGTCGAGCTGCGCGACTGCTACGAGGGCATCGACGAGACCGACCTCGACCGCGTCGTGCTCGACCTCCCCGAGCCCTGGCGGGTGGTGCCCCACGCCGAGAAGGCCATGCACCCCGGCGGGATCCTGCTGGCCTACACACCGAGCATCGTGCAGGTCATGCAGCTGCGCGAGGCCCTCGACCGGAGCGCGTTCGACCTCGCCGAGACCGTCGAGGTGCTCAACCGCACCTGGCACGTCGAGGGCCAGGCCGTGCGCCCCGATCACCGCATGGTCGCCCACACCGGCTTCCTCACCCACGCCCGCCTGCTGCAGGGATGAGCCAGCGGGCCGGCCGGCCGTCCCCGCCATGAGCGCCTTCGACGTCCTGCTCGCGCTCGTGGCGGTCGTCGCCGTCGTCGGCGGCTACCGCCTGGGCTTCGTCACCCGGGTGGCCTCGTGGATCGGGCTCGCCCTGGGCCTGATCCTGGCGGTCAGGCTGGTCCCGCCCTTCATCGAACGCCTCGACCCCAGCCGGCCGGTGCTCGTCGTGACCCTGACGGTCGGCCTCCTGCTCGTGGGGGCGTCGCTCGGCCAGGCCGTCGGCTTCCTCGTCGGGTCGCGCCTGCGACCCGACCGCACCGACGGCGTGACCGGGCGGGTCGATGGCGCCTTCGGGGCGGTGGCCGGGCTGATCGGGGTGGTCGCCCTGGTGTGGCTGCTGCTGCCGGTGCTGGCGGCAGCACCGCCGTGGCTGTCGCGGCCGGTCACCACGTCGAGGGCGGCGCAGGCGATCAGCGACCTGCTGCCCCGACCACCCGACACCATGGAAGCGCTGCGCACGCTCGTCGGCGATGCCAACTTCCCGCAGGTCTTCGACGCCCTGCGCCCCACCCCCGACCTCGGTCCACCACCGCCGGCCAGCGGGCTGACCGAGGCCACCAGCGACGCCGTCGCCCGATCGGTGCTGAAGATCGAGGGGGCGGCGTGCGGTCAGATCCAGGACGGCACCGGCTGGGTCATCAGCGACCAGCTGGTCGTCACCAACGCGCACGTCGTCGCCGGGCAGGCAGACACCGAGGTGATCCGCGACGACGGACGCCACCTCGACGCCACCGTGGTGGCGTTCGACCCCGACCGCGACCTCGCCGTGCTGGCGGTCGGGGGGCTCGACCGCCCCGCCCTCCCCGTGTCGCCCACCGAGGCGGGCCCGGGCACCATCGGCGGCGTGTTCGGGCACCCCGGCGGGGAGCCGCTGCGCGTGGCCCCGTTCGAGGTCGCCCGTCCCATCGACGCGACCGGGCGCGACATCTACGGCGACGGCACCACCCGCCGCCGGGTGCTCGAGCTGTCGGCGTCTCTGCGTCCCGGCGACAGCGGGTCCGCCCTCGTCGATCCGCAGGGCCTGGTGGTGGGGATCGCCTTCGCCATCGCCCGCGACCAACCCGACGTGGCCTACGCCCTCGCCACCAGCGAGCTCGCACCCGTCATGGCGGTGGCGGCCCAGGGCGCCGAGGTGTCCGCTGGTCCGTGCACCACGTCCTGATCACCCCGGGTCGCGCCGGACCGGGCCCGGACGCGACACGAGGGAGGCCGGAGCCTCCCTCGCGGTCGACGATCGATGGTGCGGGTGCCGGCGCTCAGCGCCGGCGACTCACTCGACCTCGATGAAGATGCACTCGCCGGGGCATTCCTCGGCCGACTCGATGACGGCGTCGAGCTGCCCGTCGGGGATGTTGGCCAGACCGGCGGCGCCGCCCGGGTCGGAGTACACCTTGGCGCCCTCCTTGACGTAGGCGAGCCCGTCGTCGAGCAGCGTGAACACGTCGGGGGCGATCTCCTCGCACAGGCCGTCGCCCGTGCAGAGATCCTGGTCGATCCAGACCTTCATTCGGCGTACCTCTCGTGAGGGTGGGCAGTGCGTGGGCACCACCGTCGAAACCTGTCCGCAGCTGATGCGGTCGGCGGCCTCGGGGCCGCACTCGAAGTGTAGTGCAGCGTGGTCATTTCCCCGGCAGTTCCAGGGGAAATGGGGCCGGGAGGGGCCTCGTCACCGGCGGAGGTCGCCCCTGTGACACGACCGTGAACCTGTCGCGTACCTGCACCGATCTGCGCGAACAGCGGGATAGGGT
>Ga0190271_10003035_pt1 | contig 10411 bp, 10 predicted proteins | sample Popmic356T_FD_133747 | JGI IMG/M metagenome (GOLD analysis project Ga0190271, IMG submission 133747) | Populus adjacent soil microbial communities from riparian zone of Weber River, Utah, USA - 356 T | ecosystem: Environmental > Terrestrial > Soil > Riparian zone | place: USA: Utah | collected... | reverse complement strand
CGCCGGCGCTTCCCCTCGAACATCACGGCGAAGGTCTTCGGATTCCAGGAGTATCCGTACTTCGACGCGCCGGAGTCGGCCCAGACGGTGCCGTCGGTCAACTTCGCGCAGTAGCGGACTGGTGCTGGCTCACACGCCACTGATCGCGCGCGTCAGTCGCGACCTCGGGCTGACGCGTGCCCTGCTCGAGAGGCTGCCGGAGGCGTCGCTCGCCTGGCGCCCGCATCCGCGATCGTTCACGCTCGCGGGTCTCGGCACCCACCTCGCGAGGCTGCCGCACTGGGGCGCGCGGATCCTCTCGCAGGAGTACCACGACATCTCCACGGGCGGCGGCCCGCGCGACGCAGGGACCTCACGGGTCGATATCCTGGCGCTGTTCGACCGCCACGTGGTCGAGTGGGACGCGGCGATAGCGGCGGCCGATGCGGCCACGCTCGCCGCCCCCTGGCACCTGCGCCACGGGGCGACGGTGCTGGCCTCGATGTCGCACGCGGACGCCATCGATCGGTACCTGCTCCATCACCTGATTCATCACCGTGGGCAGTTGACGGTATACTTTCGCCTGCTCGACGTGCCGCTGCCGCCGCTCTACGGCCCCACCGCCGATCAACTGCCGTGACACGCGCGATTAGACTTCCGCTGGCCCTGCTCTTCGTGCTCATTGTCGGCACGGCCAACTCGGTCGGCTACCGGTTCGGAGTGTCCGACCAGGCGTTCTACATTCCCGCGATTTCGCTTCGCGCCGACCCGGCGCTGTTCCCACGCGATCGTGCCGTCTTCGAACCGCAGATGCGCCTGTGGATCGGAGACGAACTGCTGGGAGCCGTCGTCGGGACCACCGGCGTCGAACTGCCGACGCTCTTCGCGCTGCTCTACGTCGTGACGATGGTCGGCCTGGCACTGGCCGCGATCGCGCTGGCGCGGAGCCTCGGCTGTGACTGGTGGACCATCGCGACGTGCCTGATCCTTCTCACGCTCCGGCACCGCATCGCGCGAACCGCGGCCAACTCGCTCGAAGGGTACATGCACCCGCGGATGCTCGCGTTCGCGTGCGGTCTGGTCGCGCTGGCCTTCGCCGCCAGACTGCGCCAGCGTGCCGCGGCGATGTGGACCCTGGTAGCGGCGGTGGTGCACACCTCGACCGCGATCTGGTTCGGGGGGGTCGTGCTGGTTGCCACCGTATGGCCGTATCACGCGAGCCGCGCGGCACGGATCACCGCCTCCGTCCTGGCCGGCGTCGGCATCGTGGGGCTGGCAGCCGCGGCTGCGTTCATGCCGCGGATGGATGCGGCGTGGCTGGCAGTGCTCGGTGACCGCAACTATCTCTTCTCAGCCGACTGGCCGCTCTTCGCGTGGGTCAGCAACCTCGCGTATCCGATCGTGCTCTACGCGATCTATCGCCGACGCCGATCCCGCGGCATCGCGGTCCCTGGCGAGGCGGGCCTTGTCGCCGGCCTGATCGCACTCGTCGTGGGGTTCCTCCTGACCATTCCCCTCACCGAATGGCACATCGCGTTCTTCGTCCAGTTGCAGGCCAATCGCATCTTCTGGCTGCTCGACGCCGTGGTCGCGGTGTACGTCGCATGGTGGCTCGTCGAAGTCGTCATGGCACGCTGGCCAACGGCCAGACGTGCAGGCGCCATCGCCCTCCTGGCGCTGCTGGCGGTCGGGCGCGGCGTGTTTGTGCTGCACGACACCGGTCGCCCTCTCGCACAGATTGCACCGGCGCCGAACGACTGGATGGATGTCATGCGCTGGATGCGCGGTCAGCCGCTCGAGTGGCATGTCCTGGCCGATCCGGGACACGCGTGGCAGTACGGCGTGAGCCTGCGCGCCGCCGCGCTGCGCGACACCCCACTCGAGGCAGGCAAGGATCCGGCCATGGCAATGTACGATCGCGCACTGGCCAGACGCGTCGCCGAACGGACCGGCAGCCTCGGCGGATTCGACACCTGGTCCACGGCCGACGACATCCGCCAGGTCGCACTGCGCTACGACATCGACGTTTTCGTCGACCGGACCGACCGCGACTTTCCATTTCCCGTCCTGTTCCGTAACGACACGTTCGTCGTGTACGACCTTCGATGACGACACCTGCTGCTGCAATTCCGGTCCCGCCGGCCACTTCGACTGGCGCGTTTGTGCCCCGACGGGGCCTGGGCAATGGACACGTGATGACGGTGTTCGCGTGGGCCGCGAGCCGGGACTTCTCCGCCCTCCCGGTGCCGGAAACGAGACTGATTCGCGTGACCGCCGATACGCAGGTGCTGGCCCATTGCTACTGGCAGCCCCATCGCGAGCATTGCCGCACAGTCCTGGTCCTGCACGGACTCGAAGGATCCAGTTCCGTCCACTACATGCGCGGTGTCGCCAGCAAGGGTTGGGCACAGGGCTGGAATGTGGTGCTGCTCAATCAGCGCAACTGCGGCGGCACTGAACACCTCACGCCCCGGCTGTATCACTCGGGGCTCACTGACGATCCCCGAGCCGTCATCCACGCACTCGTGACGAGCGATCAGTTGACGGACTTCGGTGTCGTCGGCTACTCGCTCGGCGGGAATCTCACGGCCAAACTTGCAGCTGAACTCGCGGACACACCTGACCTGCCCGTCCGCGCCGCGGTCGCCATCTGTCCGACGATCGATCTCGATCGGTGCGTCCGTGCGATCGAACGCCGGTCGAACACGATCTATCAGTTCAACTTCGTGCGGAACCTGAGGAACCGCATGCGGCGCAAGGCCGCCGCCTGGCCCGGCCACTTCGATCTCTCACCACTCGACCGCATCTGGACGATCCGGCACTTCGACGATGTGTACACGGCTCCGCATCATGGGTTCGGCGATGCAACCAACTATTACCGGCTGGCCAGCGCGCTGCGCAGTGCTGAACGCGTGGGAATTCCCCTGCTGATCATCGCGGCTGAGGACGACCCGTTCGTACCGCCCGCACAGTTCCGCACGGACGTCATCCGTGACAACCCCTTGATTCACGTCGAGATCTCGAAGCACGGCGGCCACTGCGGATTCATCGCTGCGGCCGACGGCGATGACGGGTACTGGGCCGAAACCCGCGCCTTGTCGTTCCTGTCGACGTCTATGCCAGCGTCAGGCCACGCTCACGAAGCCGGTCGATGAAGGCGCGGGCAAACTCCGGTCCCTTCCCCTCCTCCTCGTGCTTGAAGAAGACCCAGGCGTCGTCCCACGTCCCGGCCTGCGCCGCGACGACGCCGGCCCAGTGGTCAAGGTCGTCCGGTGTATAGCCCTCGTCGCGCAGCCGAAGGTAGCCGTAGCTGGCGGTGGCCACGACCGGGGTGGATCTGTCGCCTGCGTCCGCGATGCAGAGCGCCACACCTCTGGCACGAAGCAGGCTCCACACCTCCTCGATGAACCACGAGTCATGGCGGAACTCGAAAGCGGGCTGGACGTCGGCCGGCATCAGCGCGAGGAACGCCTCGAGCCTGGCCACGTCACACTTGAGGTTCGGCGGCAACTGAAACAGGAGGGGGCCCTGGTGCGCCCCCAGGCCGCGGGCGCACTCGCAGAAGAATCCCAGTGTATCGGCGCAATCCACGAGGCGACGCTCGTGCGTGATGCGCTTCGGGGCCTTCAGCACATAGCGGAAGCCGTCCGGAGCCTGCGTGCACCACGCACCGATCGTCTTCGCGGTGGGCATGCGGTAGAAGGAGTAGTTAATCTCCACCGTCGCAAACCGCTCCGCGTAGTACGCGAACATCTTCTTCGCGGACAGCTTCTCCGGATAGAACGTTCCGCGCCACTCGGGATAGTTGTAGCCGGACGTTCCGACGTGAACGCGCATGTGCCCTCCCTGGAGATCGATGTCACCCCTGCCGTCGCGACCGCAGTGCTGCGAGGGTGAGCACGGTCACCCCCCAGGCGGCCATCGCCGCCATCTGGGGCCACAGCACATCGAGCCCCACGCCCTTCAGGAAGATCCCGCGGACGATCACCAGAAAATAGCGCAACGGGATCACCATCGTCACCCACTGAATCACCTCCGGCATGTTTTCGATCGCGAAGATGAAGCCTGACAGGTAGACCATCGGGATCAGGAAGAAGAACGTCGAGGTCATCATCGCCTGCTGCTGCGTCGACGAGATCGTCGATACGAACAGGCCGAGACCGAGCGTGCACAGCAGGTAGATCAGGCTGGCCCCGAACAGCAGGGGCACGCTGCCCCGGAGCGGGACCTCAAACCAGAACACGGCGACGGCCACGACGAGCACCACGTCCACCATGCCCACCAGTCCGTACGGCAGGAGCTTGCCCAGCACCAGTTCCCACCGCCCGATGGGCGTCACATACAACTGGTCGAGCGTTCCCTGCTCACGCTCGCGCACGATCGCCATTGACGTCAGATTCGCCGTGATGATCATCAGCAGCAGCGCCAGCACCCCCGGCACCATGAAGTTGCGGCTTTCGAGATCGGGGTTGAACCAGATGCGTACGCGGCCGTCGATGGCGCCTGTCCGCGCGCCCGCCTCCTCGGCGCGCCGTACATTGAACTCGGCCACGAGACCCTGCACGTAGCCGAGAGCCACACCCGACGAATTCGCATCGGTCCCGTCCGCAATGACTTGGACCGATGGCGGTCCGCCGGTCGGATTCGGGCTTTCCACCCGTCGTCCAAACCCGGACGGAATCACGAGTGCCAGCCAGACCTCACCCGCGGCAATCCGCGGCTCGACTCTACGGACGTCGGTCTCTTCGACGACGATGGCGAAGTACGGCGACGCGGCAAAGTGCTCGATCAGCTCGCGGCTCCGTGGTGACCGATCCGCGTCGACGACCGCGATGGGAACGTTCCGAATGTCGGTTGTCGCCGCGTACCCAAGCAGGGTCAGCTGCGCAACCGGCGCGATGATCACCAGCCGCAGCAACTGCGGCGATCGTCGGAGTTCAATGAACTCCTTCCAGATGAGCGTCAGGAGCCGCCCGATCATCGCCGTGCCAGCCTGGCCGCCGACGCCCCGAGAATGACGACGGCATACACCACCAGCGCGACAAGTGCCGGCCAGACATCGGCCAGGCCGAGCCCTTTCAGGACGAGGCCGCGCAGCGCGATGAGGAAGTAGCGGGCGGGAACGATCGCCGACACGAACTGTAAGGCGATCGGCATTGAGGCAATTGGGAAGATGAAGCCGGACAGAATCAGCGTCGGCAGCATCGCCACGAGGGCGGCCACCTGAAAGGCCATTTCCTGCGAATCCGCCATTGTCGACACGAGCAGCCCCGTGCCGAGCGCTCCGACCAGGAACAGCGCCAGCACGACCATCAGGGACATCCAGTTGCCATTCATCGGCAGGCCGAAGAAGACCATCGCCGCCACGATGATGGCGGTGGCGCCGACCTGTGACAGAACGAGATACGGCAGGGTCTTGCCGACGACGAACGCCAGCGTCGAGACAGGCGCCATGCGGATCTGTTCCATCGTGCCGCGTTCCTTTTCACGCACGATCGACAGCGCCGTGGAAACGACGGCTGTGATCATCGAGATGAACGCGATGAGCCCAGGCACGAGGAACACCGTGCTTCGCAGTTCGGGGTTGTACCAGATCCTCGGCTCGACTGTGACGATCTGCGCGACAGGAAGCCTGGTCCATGACGCCGACACCTGGCGCAGCACCGCCGTGGTGTAACTCAACACCGTGGTCGCCGTATTGGCATTGTCACCATCGAGAATCACCTGCAGCTGCGAGGTCGCTCCCTCCCGGACCGTTCGGCCGAAACCGGCCGGCAGCACCAGCAGGATGCGGGCCGTGCCGCGATCGATCAGACCGTCGCCTTCGTCGTGACCCACCGGCGTGCCGACAATGTCGAAATACGTGGAACGCGAGAATGCCGCCACGACTTCGCGGCTCTCGGCCGAACCATCACGGTCGTCGACCGCCATCCTGATGTGGCGGATGTCGAAGTTGAGGGCGTAGCCGTACAGGAACAGGAAGAACGTTGGCACCACGACGAGAATGACGAGCGTGCGCCGGTCGCGGCGGATCTGTCGCAGTTCCTTGACCGCAACCGCCCAGGCGCTCCTCACGCCGCCCCCGCCTTATCCGTCCGATCGACGACGTCGAGAAACACGTCCTCGAGAGACGGCGCCACGTGGCCAATCGACGACACGGCCAGCCCTGCTTCGGTCAACGACTGGCGGATCGCCTCGAGGTCCACCCGGCGGTCTCGGAGGACCGCGTGGACCGTCGTGCCGAACAGGCTGGTCTTCTCGACCAGTGCAATCCCATCCAGCCGCGTCATGATACGAACGGGCTGGGACCCGAGAATCTCGACGATCGGCCGGTCGTCGAATGTTCGTTTGAGTTCGGAGGATGTGCCCAGGGCGGCAAGCCGGCCCGCATGCATGATGGCGACGCGATCGCAGCGCTCGGCTTCGTCGAGATAGTGTGTCGTGACCAGCACCGTCGTGCCCGCACGCGCCAGCCCGTCGATCAGGTTCCAGAAGTCGCGGCGGGATACCGGATCCACGCCCCCCGTTGGTTCGTCGAGGAACACGATGGGCGGCTCGTGCATCAGGGCACAGCCGAGTGCCAGCCGCTGGCGCCAGCCTCCGGCCAGCGCAGAGGTCCGCTCCCGTTCCTTGCCGGCAAGGCCTGCCATGTCGAGCACGAAGCGACGACGGCTGTCGAGACGATCGCCGCGAAGTCCGTAGAGTCCGGCGTAAAACCGGATGTTCTCATCCACGGTCAGGCGTTCGTAGAGCGAGAACCGCTGCGACATGTACCCAATCCGGCGCCGGACCGCGGCCGCGTCGACACTCACGTCGATCCCGTCAATCAGGGCACGGCCGGAGGTGGGCTTCAGCAGCCCGCACAACATCCGAATCGTCGTCGACTTCCCCGCGCCGTTGCTGCCGAGGAAACCAAAGACCTCGCCGCGCGCCACATCGAACGACACGTCGTCGACGGCGCGGAAGGCGCCGAAGTCGCGCGACAGCCGATCGACGACAATCGCGCGGTCGGTCACGGGCGGCCTCCGAGCGCGCGGACCAGCCGCGCCTCGCTGATCCGGAGCGCACCGATGAGGCGCGCACGCTCGACCTCCGCCTCGAGCAGGCTGAGGTCGCTGTCGAGCACTTCCGAGCTCGTTTCGACGCCAACCGCAAAGCGCTCGCCGATGACCCGCCGTGCCTCGGCAGCGGCCGTGACGGCCTCATCGGCCGCCTCGATCGCCATGCGAGCCGCCTCGACATCGAGGCGGCGCTGACGGACTTCGACGCCGACGGCGGCGTCGAAGTCCTCGATCCGAGCTTCGATTGCGTCGGCCTGCGCCACGGCAGCTGCGCGCTCCGCCTGCGCGCGGCCGCCGTCCCAGAACGACCAGGTGACGTTGACGCCGAGATCCCACGACGTGTGCCACCGATCGGCGCGTGGCACCCAGCGTGGATTCGGTCGTGACGGCTCGACCGCGGCAACCGCGGCTACGTGGGGCCGCGTGGCCGCGGCAGCCGCTTCGCCGGCGGCATGCGCCGCCGCCTGGCGCTCTCGGAGCGCCAGGCGCTCGGCGCGGCCGGCAGTGGCCCGCGCCACCATGACGTCAGCACTGGTGCCGGGTGCGACCACCGACACCGACACGGCGTCGGCCGGCGTCGCGAGATCGATCGCGACGTCGGGCGACAGCCCGGTCAGGCGCGCCAGTTGCGCCTCGGCCACGGCCGCGTCGTTGCGCGCGTGGATGAGCGCAATCCGCTGGCGGGCGCGCTGGGCCTGCGCGGCCAGCCGATCGCTCGGCGGCAACAGACCCGCGTCGACGCGCGCCGTGGCATCGCTCACCATCACGTCCGCCCGCGCCTGCGCACGCTCGAGCACGCGTACGCGTTCCCGGCCCGTCGCCAGCGTCCAGTAGCTGACGACAACCTCCAGTTCGACATCGGCGGCGGCCACGGCGCCTTCAGCCGTCGTCGCGCGCTCGTCCGCCCGGGCCGATTCCACAAGAGCACCGACGCGACCCGCGGTGTAAACCGGCACGCCGACCTCCGCGCGGTACCGATAGTTCATCGGAATGTCCGGAAAGAGCACGGTGAATTGCCCGTTCGGCTGGAGGATCCCGAAGTCGTCGACGTGATTGGTCCGGAGGATACCAGCGCCGACCGCGACCGTGGGCCGCGCCAGCGCGGCCCGGGCCTCGGCCGTCGACCCGGCCGCACGGGTGCGAGCACGCACCTCGGCAAGCCGGGGTGCGTGCTCGAGGCCCCGACGTACGGCCTCGTCGACGGTCAGCGTGACCCGATCCTGGCCGAACGCGGGTGCCGCCGTCAGGAGTGCCAGCGCGAGTGTCACTAGATGTGCGCGTGTCATCGTCATCGGTGCGTATCCTGGGAAGCTGAAGGGGCACGGCCAACGCCCGGGCCTGCCGCCGATCCGGCCCCGGCCAGCCGCTCGATGAACACATCCTCGAGGCTGGGCATCACCGGTCGGATGCGGGCGCCACTCACACCGGCTGCGTCGAGTAACGCCGTGATGCGGGCGGCATCGTCGGCGGTGTCCGCACGGACGTGCAGGCGATCCCCGAACGACTCGACGCGCGACGCGCCCCAGCCGGCCGACAGCACGTCACGCACCTGGCGCGGCGACGCCGCCGGCACGAGCTCGAACATCACGCCGCCAAGCGACGCGCGCAGCTGGCCCGGCGTGTCGAGCGCCAGGACACGTCCCTCGTTGATCAGCGCGACACGCCCGCAGCGTTCGGCTTCATCGAGATACGGCGTGGCCACGACGATCGTCAGTCCCTCAGCCAGGAACTCACCGAGCAACTTCCAGAATTCGCGACGCGACACGGGGTCGACGCCCGTCGTGGGTTCATCGAGCACGATAACCGGCGGCTCATGAATCAGCGTGCAGGCCAGTGCGAGCTTCTGCTTCATGCCGCCCGACAGGCGATCGGCCAGTCGTCCACGGAATCGATCGAGACCGATCAGGCCGAGCAGCCGGGCGCGCTTCGGTTCGTAGTCGGACACGCCATGGAGCCGCGCAAAGAACTCGACGTTTTCATCGATCGTGAGGTCGCCGTACAGGCTGAATCGCTGCGACAGGTAGCCGATCGATCGGGTGGCGACGCGACGGTTCCGGTACGGGTCCTCGCCCATCACGAGAATCTCGCCGCCGGCAGGTCGCAGCAGCCCGCAGACCAGGCGCAACATCGTCGTCTTGCCGGCACCGTCCGGACCAATGAGCCCGAACATCTCGCCGCGGGTCAGCGTAAAGGACACACCGTCGAGCACGAGCGGGCCACCGAACGTCGCACGCACGTCTCGGACGATCACCGGATGAGGCGACGGCAAGCCTGCAGTAGATGTCGACACTTACCTGACTCCCACCACCACGTCACACTGAACGCAGCAGTCAGTGCACTCCAGCCCAGGTGACCTCCACCGGCATGCCCGGTTTGAGGATCCCCTCGCGGTTGTCCACGTCGATCCGCACCCGATACACGAGCCGCGCCCGCTCGGCCTCGGTCTGCACGTTGCGCGGCGTGAACTCCGCACGCGGCGCTACGAATGCCACGGTGCCGACGAGCCGGTCCCCTGCGTCGGTCTCGACCGTCGTGGTCTCACCGACACGCAGAGTCGGAACGGCGGGCTCCTCGACATAGGCGTTGACCCAGGCTCGATCGAGATCCACCACGACGGCCACTGGCGCGCCGGCGGCGATCAATTCGCCAGGTTCGACCAGCCGCGCCGTGATGATCCCGCCCACGGGTGTCACCACCCGGGTCTCACTCCGGTCGTGCTCGAGCGTTGCAACCTGCGCATCGACGGCCGCAACCCTGGCACGCGCGGCGTCGACTTCTTCGGGACGCGCTCCGGCACGCAGTCGTGCGAGGGCCGCGCTCGCCGCTGCCGCACGGTCCGAGGCCACCTTGACCCGGGCATCAGCCAGTGCCCGCCGGGTGGCGGCGTCATCGCGCTGCTTTTGCGACCCGGCCCGGCGCTCGAGCAGTTGCTCAAAACGCACTTCGTCCGCCGCCGCCGAGACCTGCTCGGCCTCGGCGGCGCGCTGCTCAGACTGCACCGCTGAGAGTTGAGCCTGCGCCTCCTGAATCTCCTCGGCACGCGCGCCCCCCTGCAGCAGGCGCAACTGGGCATCGGCCTGCGCGCGTTCGGCCGTGAGTCGCCGCAGAGCGAGATCGATCTCCGCAGGCGACAGCGTGGCCACGACAGCCCCCGCATCGACCCGATGGCCCTCGGCGACGAGCACCTCGGCGACACGTCCCGGCACACGGGCTGCCAGACGGACTTCAGTCGCCTCCACATATCCGGTCGCGCGGCGTGTGGTGATGTCCGCCTCGGCACCGCACCCGGCGATCCACACGGTCGCACCTGCGATCAGCATCAGCCGAGTGGTTGGACTCATCGTCGTTGTCTCCTCGAGGGCGGGGGCGTG
>Ga0190271_10003034_pt1 | contig 10414 bp, 18 predicted proteins | sample Popmic356T_FD_133747 | JGI IMG/M metagenome (GOLD analysis project Ga0190271, IMG submission 133747) | Populus adjacent soil microbial communities from riparian zone of Weber River, Utah, USA - 356 T | ecosystem: Environmental > Terrestrial > Soil > Riparian zone | place: USA: Utah | collected... | reverse complement strand
GCGAGCCTTTGAACCCGGCCGAACCGGCCGACTCCCAGGCGATCACGTTGCCGTCGGTGTCGGTCAGGGTGACGATCGTGTTGTTGAAGGAAGTCTTGATGTGAGCCTGCCCATAGGTCACGTTCTTCTTGACGCGGCGACGGGCACGCCCCTTGGCGGGTTTTTTCTCGGCCATCTCTGCTCCTAGACCTTGCGCTTACCGGCGACGCTGAGGCGGCGCGGGCCCTTGCGGCCGCGGGCGTTCGTCTTCGTGCGCTGACCCCGGACCGGCAGGCCGCGGCGGTGACGCAGGCCGCGGTAGGAGCCGATCTCCATCAGGCGTTTGACGTTCTGGGAGCGGTCGCGGCGCAGGTCGCCCTCGACCTCGCGATTCTCGACCGCCTCGCGCAGTTTCATGACCTCGTCCTCGGTCAGGTCCTTGCCCTGCGTGGCCGGGTCGATCTTGGTCTCCTCGACGATTTTGCGGGCGGTCGAGTGACCGATCCCGAAGATGTAGGTGAGACCGATCTCGATCCGTTTGTTGACGGGGATGTTGACCCCGGCTATACGCGCCATGCGCTAACCCTGCCTCTGCTTGTGGCGGGGGTTTTGACAGATCACCAAGACAGCGCCATTGCGGCGGATGACCTTGCACTTCTCGCACATCGGCTTTACGGAAGCTCGAACCTTCATTGCTCCGGTCTCGTATCGAAAACAGGATTCCCGCACGCCCCATGAGTCGGACGGCAGGCGTAAACACCGGCCCACTGGGCCGACCGGGAAAGATAGCAGGGGTGCGTGGGCAGGCGTCAGGTGGCGGCCCGAACGCCGACATCCAACTCGACCAAGCGGTCAGGCGCGGCAAGCGCCGCCCTAACCGCCGCAAGGAGCGCTTCCGCATCGAGGTCATTGCGCTCCGCGGCAATCCGAAGCGGCTCCTCGAAACCATTCTGGGTGCCGATCACGTCGATCATCGCTGGGCGGTTCTTGCTGTAGCTGACGATCACTGCGCCGCCTGCGATCACGTCACTGCCGCCAGACAAGCGGCCCACCTGCTCCTCCAGTGTGATCTGGACCGTGTCGCAACCGCTCTCGTAGTCGACTTTCATCATGCCCTTTGATCGTAGACGGTAATAACGGTTATTCCGTCATCCAGAGCAACGACCGCGCAGATCCGGGTGCCGCGGACCTCGATGACGTAGATCGGATTTCCATCCGGATCCTCTCCACATCGGTTCTTCGGTTCGACGACCCCCACAACCTCGTCTTGCCCAAGCCCGAGCAGACGCATCCTGTTCTTTGCGTGCCGGCTGAGTCGCACGCCCTGTCCAAGGGGGACAGGGCTCAGAACTCTCCCCCGAAAGGGCTAGGTCGCTATCAGGGCGATGGTGAAGCCGTCGTAGCCCTTGGAGCCAACGGTTTGGATCGTGGTGGCGGCGACCCTGGGCTCGGCGGAGAGCATTTCGTGGAGGCGACGCTGGGCCTCGACTTTTTCGTCGCCGCTGTGCGGGCTGGCGAGCGCACCTTCGCGGACGACGTTGTCGGCGACGATCACGCCCCCGGGACGCATATGGTCAAGTGCCCAAGCGAAATAGTTGGGGCTATTGACCTTGTCGGCGTCGATGAAAGTGAAATCAAACGGGCCGGCGCCCTCCTCCTCGAGAACTAGAAGCGTCTCCAGCGCCGGCCCGATGCGTATGTCGATGAGATCAGCAAGATCGGCCCGTTCGAAGTTCCTCTGCGCGACCATTGCGTAGTCGCTATCGGCCTCCAGAGTGACCAAGCTGCCGTCGGCAGGCAAGGCCCTCGCCATCCAGATCGTGCTGCGATACCTGAATGGCTGGCAGGCCGGCGTCGTCGCTGGCCATCAGCGCTGCCTGCAAAGCCTCATCGTGGGGAGCCAGCAGATCACCCGCAAACTCATCAACCGCCGAAAAGGTCGCCTGATCCATGAGGCCAGCTTGACTTATCGTTGGGAACCAGCGGAGTTCTCCACTACTCGGCTTCGTGCCAGGGGGTGAGGATGCGCGGGCCGTCGGCGGTGACGGCGACGGTGAACTCGAAGTGGGCGGCCAGCGACCCGTCCTCGGAGAAGACCGACCAGCCGTCCTCGTCCATCCGCACCAGCGGCCCGCCGACGTTGACCATCGGCTCGATCGCCAGCACCATCCCCTCCTCCAGCTCCGGGCCCTTGCCGGGCTCGCCGAAGTTTGGGACCTGGGGCTCCTCGTGCATCTCGCGACCGATCCCGTGGCCGACCAGGGTGCGGATGATCGAGAGGCCCTCGGCCTCGACCGTGCGTTGAATAGCCGCGGAGACGTCGCCGAGGTGGTTGCCGGGTCGCATCCGCTCGATCCCGGCGAAGAGCGAGGCCGTGGTCACGTCGAGCAACTTGGTCGCCTCGGGCGCCACCTGGCCGACCGGGACCGTCATCGCCGCGTCGGCGACCCAACCGTCCTTGACGACGCCGACGTCGATCGAGAGGACGTCGCCGCGCTTCAGCTCATAGGGCCCGGGGATCCCGTGCACGACCATCGAGTTCGGCGAAGCGCAGATCGAGCCGGGAAAGCCGCGGTAGCCCTTGAAGGCCGGGGTCGCGTCCTGAGAGCGGATGAATTTCTCCGCCGCGGCGTCCAGCTCGGCGGTGCTGACTCCGGCCCGCGCCTTGGACTCGAGCATTTTCAGACAGCGGACGAGGACGTCCCCGGCCACGGCCATCTTCTCGACCTGCTCGGGAGTCTTGCGGATGATCATGCGGTTGTACACGCTAGCCACTCGCCAATCGCGCTAGACAGCTTCGCCGCGCTCCAGGCGCATCGTCGCCAGGGTCCGGCGGATCTCCTCGGCGACCTCCTGGGGCGGAGCGGCGCCGTCAAGGCGGCGCAGAACGCTGCGCTGGTCGTAGTACCCGACCAGCGGCTCGGTCTTGGCGTGGTAGGTCTCGAGCCGGTTGCGGATCACCTCGGGCTCGTCGTCGTCGCGGACGATCAGCTCGCTGCCGTCGAGGTCGCAGACGCCCTCGCGCTGGGGCGGGTTGAACTCGACGTGGAAGACGTGGCCGTTCTCGACGCAGGTGCGGCGACCGCCGAGCCGGCGCACCACCTCGTCGTCGGAGACGTCGATCAGCAGCACCGCTGTAACCCCCCGCCCCAGCTCCTCGAGTTTGGCGTCGAGCGCTTCGGCCTGCGGCATCGTGCGCGGAAAGCCGTCGAGGATGAAGCCGTCAAGGGCCTCCGCGGAGGAGATCCGCTCGGCGATCACGCCGACGATCACCTCGTCGGGGACGAGATCGCCGCGATCCATGTACTCCTTCGCCGTCCGGCCCAGCTCGGTCTCATCCCTAACAGCAGCGCGAAGAATGTCGCCGGTGGCGTAGTAGGGCAGCCGCAGGTCTTCCTGCAGCCGCTCCCCCTGCGTGCCCTTGCCCGACCCGGGCGGGCCTAGAAGTACGAGGTTTAGCTCAGACATTGGATTTGGATCGTTCCACACCCGTGGGCGTGAAACCAAGCAACGGGACGGCTATTTGAGGAAGCCCTCGTAGTTGCGCATCATCAGCTGCGCCTCCAGCTGCTTGACCGTATCTAGGGCTACACCGACGACGATCAGGATCGAGGTGCCACCAAAGAAGAAGTTGGCCGAGGTCTGGCTGATCAGGATCGTCGGCAGGGCGGCGACAGCACCCAGGTAAAGAGCGCCGGGGAACGTCAGGCGCGAGAGGATGCGGTCGAGGTACTCCGCCGTGGGTCGGCCCGGCCGCACGCCGGGGATGAAGCCACCGTATTTCTTCAGGTTGTCGGCCTGGTCGACCGGGTTGAAGGTGACCGCCGTGTAGAAGTAGGTGAAGATGATGATGAAGAAGACCTCGCCTACCACATAGGCCCAGGTATTGGGCCCGAAGAAAGCGGCGAAGTCGAGCGCGGCGGGGGTGTTTAGCAGCTGGCCGATGGTTGGCGGGAAGGCCATGATCGAGGCGGCGAAGATGACCGGGATGACGCCCGCCATGTTGACCCGCAGCGGCAGGTAGGTCGACCCGCCCGAGGTCATTTTCCGCCCGACCACGCGTTTCGCGTATTGGACCGGGATCCGGCGCTGCCCCTCCTGGACGAAGACGATGGCGACGATCACGGCCAGCGCCACGAACGGCATCATCACGACGAAGACCTGATCGGGGCTGTCCCACCATTTGGTGATCCCGCTCGGCAGCGAGGCGACGATCGAGGCGAAGATCATCAGCGAGATGCCGTTGCCGATGCCGCGCTGGGTGATCAACTCGCCCATCCACATCAGCAGGGTGCAGCCGGCGGTGAGGCAGATCACCATCATCAAGGTCTTGGAGAAGGTGAGTTCGCCGACGACACTGGCCCCGGCTTCGTCGCCAAAGGATTTGAAGAGGAAGACGTAGCCGAGCGACTGGGCGAAGGCGAGGCCGACGGTGAGGTAGCGGGTGTACTGGGTGATTTTCTGCTGCCCGACCTCCCCTTCTTTCTGCAGGCGCTCCAGCGAGGGCACGACCACGGTCAGCAGCTGCAGGATGATCGAGGCGGTGATGTAGGGCATGATCCCCAGCGCGAAGAGGCTGAGGCGGGAGAGGCTGCCGCCAGAGAAGAGGTCGAGGAAGCCGAGGATGCTGGAGCCGCCGAAGTTGTCCTGGATTTCCTTCACCGCCGCGACGTCGACGCCAGGCGTCGGGATGTAGGCACCGAGCCGGTACAGGAGAAGAATCGCCGCCGTGAAGGCGAGCTTCTTACGGATGTCGGCGACGCTGAAAGCGTTCGCAATAGTTTTGAGCATTAGGGCTCCAGAGTGTGACAGGAACCGCCGGCAGCCTCGATCTTCTCTTTGGCCGCGGCACTGAAACCGTGCGCGTGGACGTCCAGCTTCTTCGCGATCTCGCCGCGGGCGAGGATCTTCACCGGCTCGGAGCCCTTGGCCAGGCCCTTCTCCTTCAGCGTCGCGAGGGTCACTTCGTCGCCGCTCTCGAAGCGCTGCTCGAGGTCGGCGAGATTGACCGGCTGGGTCTTGGTGCGAAAGTTCTCGAAGGGCATCGACTTCTTCATGTGCGGACCGCGCAGCTTTCGCATCCGCATGTGAATCGGGTTCTGGCCGCCCTCGTAGCCGGCCTTCTGCTTTGCGCCCGCGCGCGAGCCGGCGCCCTTGTGGCCGCGGCCCGAGGTCTTGCCGAGACCGCTGCCCTCGCCCCGCCCGATCCGCTTGCGCGGCCGTTTCGAGCCCGGCTTCGGCTTCAAGTTGTGCAGCCCGATCTCCTCGGAACGAGGCGTCTCAGCCATCAGCCGACCTCAACCAGGTGCGAGACAACCCGAAGCTGACCCTGCAATTGCGGCGAATCCTTCCGCTCCACAGCCTTGCCGATCCGCCCCAGCCCCAGCGCCTTCAAGGTCGCTTTCTGATCCGGATTGGTCCCATTGGCCGACCGAATCTGCTTGATCTGAACAGCGCTCACGACTTGGCCTCCTCAGCGGGAGGAGTCTCCTCAGCGCCCGAACCCTCAGCAGCTACCGCAGCATCCGCCTCCGCGGCCGGAGCACTCGCCTCCGGGGCCGAAGCCTCAGCCTCTGGAGCCGCCTCGCCGTCCGAACCCTCGGCGCCTGACGGCGTGTCCTCTGACGCGGGTGGCGCGGTAGGGGGAACCGCCCCCGAGGAAGCTTTAGCTACCGCAGGGGGCGGTGGGTCCCCTGCCGCGACAGGCCCCGCATCCAGACGCTCCCCGTCGGTAGTCGAAGAACCGTTCATGTCGAGCCCAAGCACCTGCTTAACAGTCAGCCCTCGAAGCTCCGCAACCTCCTCCGGCCGCCGCAGCCGGATCAGCCCGTCCATCGTCGCCTTGACCAGGTTGATCGGGTTCTGGGTGCCGATGCTCTTGGTGAGGACGTCGCGGACGCCGCCGAGCTCGAGCACGGCGCGAACGCCGCCGCCGGCGATGACCCCGGTACCGGGACTGGCCGGGCGCAGGACGACGTGGCCGGCACCGAAGCGACCGATGATCCTGTGGGTCAGGGTCTGGCCGTATTTCGGCACCCTGATCAAGTTCTTGCGGGCGTCCTCGACGCCCTTCTGGATCGCCAGCGGGACCTCGCGCGCCTTGCCGTAGCCGATCCCGACCACGCCCTCTTCGTCGCCGACGGCGACCAATGCGGTGAACGAGAAGCGCCGGCCGCCCTTGACCACCTTGGCGACGCGGTTGATCTCGATGACCCGCTCCTGCAGGTCGAGCCCGCGGGGGCTCACCGTCTCCACGTTTTTGGTTTCCATTCCCTTCATCTCAAGCGGCCCACCGTAGCGGAACTAGAAGGCCAACCCTCCCTCGCGCGCTCCGTCGGCCAAAGCCTTGACACGGCCGTGGTATTGGTAGCCACCGCGATCGAAGACGCAGGTCTCGACCCCGGCCGCCTTGGCCCGCTCGGCCAGCAGTTCGCCCGCCTTCTTGGCCTGGTCGGAGGCCGTGAGCTTGCGCAGCTCGGGCTCGATCCAGTTGACCGCGGCCACGGTGTGGCCCTTGGTGTCGTCGATGAGCTGCGCGACGACGCCGCGGTTGGAGCGGAAGACGGAGAGGCGGGGACGCTCGGCCGTGCCGCTGATGCGAGCGCGAACCCGGCGGCGGCGGCGCAGGCGCTGCTGACCCTTGGTCGTGACCGTCATGCGCGCTTGCCCACCTTTCGCAGTACCTGCTCGCCTTTGTAGCGGATGCCCTTGCCCTTGTAGGGCTCGGGCGGACGGCGCTTGCGGATGTCCGCGGCGACCTGTCCGACGAGCTGCTTGTCGATTCCCCGCACGATCACCTCAGTCGGCTGCGGAACCTCGAACTCGATTCCCTCAGGGGCCTCGATCGAGACCGGATGCGAGTAGCCGAGGGCCAGGTCCAGGTTCTTGCCTTTGAGCGCGGCGCGGTAACCGACGCCCTGGATCTCCAGCCGCTTCTCGAAGCCGTCGGTGACGCCCTCGACCATGTTCGCGATCAGGCTGCGGGTGAGGCCGTGCAGGGCGCGGTGCTCGCCGCGATCGGTGGGGCGGGCGACGGTAACGACGCCGTCGCCCTGCTCGACCGCCATGTCCTGCGAGTAGGTCTGGGTCAGCTCGCCCTTGGGGCCCTTGACGGCGATGTTGCCAGGGGCGATCTCGACCGTGACGGCCTCGGGCACTGGGACGGGTTTTCTGCCGATTCGACTCATTTGCTCACCAGACGTACGCGACGACCTCGCCGCCGACGCCCTTGGCGCGGGCTTCGTGGCCGGTCATCACGCCGACGGAAGTGCTGACGATCGCGGTTCCGGTTCCGCCCTGGACCCGCGGCACGCTCTTGTGGTCGACGTAGCGACGGCGGCCGGGGCGGGAGATCCGCTCGATCCCGATGATCACCGGGCGGCGGTCCTCGGTGTACTTGAGGCTGACGTTGATCGCCTCGCCTACCGTGGCCGGCTTGCGGTGGAAGTCCTTGATGTAGCCCTGCTCCTTGAGGATCCGCGACATCTCCATCTTCAGGCCCGAGAGGGGAATATCCACCTCGTCGTGGCCGGCGCGGATGGCGTTCCGGATCCGGGTCAGGTAATCGGCTATCGGGTCGGTCTGCATCGTTTTGTCCTACCAGCTCGACTTGGTCATGCCGGGGATGTACCCCTCGTGGGCGGCCTCGCGCAAACAGATCCGGCAGAGACCGAACTTCCGATAGTAGGCGCGCGGTCGCCCGCAGCGCCGGCAGCGGTTGTAGCTGCGCGATTTGAACTTTGCTTTGCGGCCCTGGCGGACCTTCTGTGAAGTCTTAGCCATCTGAATCCTTCTCCTGGTCGGCCCCGTCCTCCGCGGCCTCGTCGTTTCCGCCCTCGGTGCCCTCGCCCTCGGCCTCGTCGCTCTCGGGCTTGGCGTAGGCCTCCGGGTTCTCCTCTTTGAGCTGCTCCAGCGCCGCCTGCTCGACCTCGGCCTTGAGGCGAGCCTCCTCTTTGCGCTGCTCCTCTTCTTCCTCGGCCTTGGCGGCTTCGCGCGCCTCCTGCCCGGGACGCCCCTCCTGGGCGAAGGGCATCCCCAGCGCCAGCAGCAGCTCGAAGGCCTCGAGGTCGGTCGCGGCGGAAGTCGTGATCGTGATGTCCAGCCCGCGCACCACGTCGACCGAGTCGTAGTCGATTTCAGGGAAGATCAGCTGCTCCTTGACGCCCATCGAGTAGTTGCCGCGGCCGTCGAAGGAGCGCGGGTTGAGGCCACGGAAATCGCGGATGCGCGGCACCGCGACGGAGGTGAGGCGGTCGAGGAACTCCCACATCCGGGCTCGGCGCAGGGTCACCGAGACGCCGACCGGCATCCCCTCGCGCAACTTGAAGGAGGCGATCGACTTGCGGGCGCGGCGCACGTTCGGATGCTGACCGGCGATCAGCGCCAGCTGTTCCTGGGCGGATTCAAAGGACTTCTTGTCCTGTTTCTCGGTCCCCAGACCCATGTTGAGGGTGATCTTGGTCAGGCGCGGTGCCTGCATCGGCGTCGAGTAGCCGAATTTCTTGGTCAGCTCGGGCAGGATCTCCTGCTCGTAGCGCTCGCGCAGACGCGGCGGCGGTGCCGCCTGCTGGGTGGAAGTCGCGGTGGCCTCCATCAGTCGATCGCCGTCCCGCTGCGCTTCGCGTACCGGACCCGCTTGCCGCCCTCGTCGCGACGTACGCCGACCCGGGTCCCTTTGTTGCCTTTGGGATCGAGCAGCATCACGTTGGAGACGTGGATCGGCCCCTCCTTGGAGACGATGCCGCCGGCCTGGGCGTTTTTCAGGTCGCCCTGCGAGCGCGGCCGTTCGTGGCGCTTGATCATGTTCAGGCCCTCGACGTAGACGCGGCTCTTCTGCGGGTCGGTGCGGGTGACACGACCCGTCTTGCCGGCGTCCTTGCCGCTGATCACGACCACCTGGTCGTCGGTCCGGATGCGCATCGACTTGGCCATCAGAGGACCTCGGGCGCCAGCGAGATGATTTTCATGAAGTTGCGATCGCGGAGTTCGCGCGCCACCGGGCCGAAGATGCGGGTGCCGCGCGGATTGTTGTTGGCCGGGTCGATCAGCACCGCGGCGTTCTCGTCGAAGGAGATGTAGGTGCCGTCGGGGCGACCCAGCGGCTTGCGCGTGCGCACGACGACCGCCTGCACGACCTCGCCCTTGCGGACGCCGCCCTGCGGGCTCGCCTGTTTGACCGTGGCGGTGATGACGTCGCCGACGCTGGCATAGCGACGGTGCGAACCGCCCTTGACGCGGATGCAGAGAATCTCGCGCGCGCCCGAGTTGTCGGCAACCTTCAGTCTGGACTCCTGCTGGATCACTCTGGTTACCTGGCCTTCTCGACGACGTCGACCAGGCGCCAACGCTTGGTCTTCGACAGCGGACGGGTCTCGACGATGCGGACGACGTCGCCCTCGCCGGCCTCGTTGCGCTCGTCGTGAGCGTGCAGCGTGCGCGAGCGGCGGACGATCTTCTCGTAGGTGGGGTGACGACGGGCGAAGTCGATCCTGACCGTGATCGATTTGTTGCCTTTGTTGGAGACGACGATGCCCTGACGGGTCTTGGCCGCGTTCGAGTCGCGCTCGGCCCGCGGCGTGCCGGTACCCGGCTCGCCTTTCTTGGCCTTGGCTTTCGCCCGCTCCCGGCTCCGTTCGGCAGCCTTCGCTTTACGCGCCTGGACCCGAGCGGCAGCCCGCTCCTCCGGCGTAGCCTTCGCCTTCGCCTCACTGGGCCGCCGCGAGCGCTGCAAACGACGCCGCTCCTTCCAGGGAAGATCGTCCTCCGGATCCGGCTCCTTCTCAGGGGCAGCCTCAGCAGCAGGCGCCTCCTCGGCGGCCGGAGCCTCAGCCTCCTCCGCAACGGCAGCGTCGTCAGACGAACCCTCGTCGGCAGCCGGAGCCTCGTCCGCAGGCTCCTCTGACGCGGGTGGCGTGGACGAGGGGTCCTCGCCCGCAGCGTCGTCCCGCGAGGACGAGGACCCCTCGTCCACGACAGGACCCGCGTCCTGAGGCGTCTCGTCCTGAGTCTCGTCTACCGAATCTTTTTTAGTCTCGTCGTCGCTCATATCCGCTTCGTCTCTTTCTCAACATCGATGCCTCGGTCGCGGGCGATGGTCAGAAGCCGCGCGATGTCGCGCTTGGCCACTCCCAGCCGCGAAGTGTTCTCGAGCTCGCCGGTCGCGTGGCGGAAGCGCAGGTTGAAAGCCTCCTGCTTGGCGTCGATCAGTTTCGCCACCAGCTCGTCGTCTTTCAGATTATGGACCTCGGACGCCTTCATCAGTCCTCGACCCCCTCGCGCTTGACGAATTTGACTTTGACCGGGAGCTTGTGCCCGGCCAGGCGCAGGGCGTCGCGGGCGAGATCCTCGGGCACGCCGGCCAGCTCGAACATCACCTTGCCGGGCTTGACCACGGCGACCCAGCCCTCGGGGTTGCCCTTGCCGGAGCCCATCCGGG
>Ga0190271_10003033_pt1 | contig 10414 bp, 10 predicted proteins | sample Popmic356T_FD_133747 | JGI IMG/M metagenome (GOLD analysis project Ga0190271, IMG submission 133747) | Populus adjacent soil microbial communities from riparian zone of Weber River, Utah, USA - 356 T | ecosystem: Environmental > Terrestrial > Soil > Riparian zone | place: USA: Utah | collected... | reverse complement strand
GCCTGGGCCTGCGGCGTGCTCGCCGTCGCCTCGACCTGGGCCTGGCTGTGGAGATCGGACCGCGCCGGCACGATCGAGCGTGCACCGATCGGGCGCGGCGTGTCGGTGCCGGTGGGTGCGTCCGGCCGCGCGAGCCACGCCTGGTGGGCGATGGTCATCCTGCTGGTGGTGGATGCGACGGTGTTTGCGTCGCTGCTCTTCGCCCACGTGCACGTGGCCCTGCGTGCCACGGTGTGCCCGCCGCCGGGAGCGGCCTTGCCCGGCAGCACCTGGGCCTGGGCCGGTGCGGCGGCGTGGATCGCCGGGTCGGCGGCGATCGAACTCGCAAGCCGGCTCGCGCCCGGCCGTTCGCGCGTGTTGCAGGGGGCGGTGGTGGCGGCCTGCGGACTCGGCATCGCGGCCTTTGCGATCGACCTCGGGGGCCATCTGGACGCCGCCCTGCGACCGCGCTCCGACGCCTGGAGCGCTAGTGTCGCCGCCCTGTTGTCGTACAGCGGGCTGCATGCGGTGGCACTGAGCTTCTTCGCCGCGTTCGTGGTCGCGCGCTCGATGGCGGGCCTGCTGTCGCCGCAACACCGCTCGGCGCTCGACTGCGCACGTTTGTGCTGGCATGCGAGCACTGCCCAGGCGCTGGCTGCCACCGCGGTCATCCAGCTGCTGCCGCGCATCGTCGGCTGAGCCCGGGCATCTCGCTTGCCGGAGCCCGCGCATCCCACCGCGAAGGATTCCGCATGAGCGGGTTGTCGTCTCTTTTCTGGCTGAGCATGGACCCGCTCGAATTGATCGTGCGCGGCACGGCGGTCTACTGGTTCCTCTTCGCGTTGTTCCGCTTCGTCTTGCGCCGAGATGCCGGGTCGATCGCGATCGCCGACATCATGCTGCTGGTGCTGATCGCCGATGCGGCGCAGAACGCCATGTCGGGCGACTACACCACCCTCGCGGACGGCGCCGTGGTGGTGTGTACGCTGGCCGGCTGGAACTACCTGCTGGACTGGGTGAGCTACCACAGCCCGCAGGCGAGGCGCATCCTGCAACCCCCACCGCTGCCCCTGGTTCGCGACGGCGTGCCGCTGCGGGCCAACCTGCGGCGCGAGATGGTGACTATGGACGAACTGATGGCTGCGGCACGCCAGCAGGGCATCGAGGCGCTGAGCCAGGTCAAGTCCGCGCAAATGGAGACCGATGGACAGATCAGCGTCGTCCGGACCGAATGACCAAGCGCGGTGACGACACCACCGCTTTAGCGTCTGAGCGAGCGTTCGAGTTGGGCCTTGTTCATCCTGGAACGTCCGGCGATGCCATGCGCACGCGCCTCGTCGTAGAGCTGCCGGAAGGTGCGACCGCCCGCACCCTTGTGCGATCGCAGGCCGCCGCGCCGGCTCGGCGACATGTCCTCGAGGGAACCCCGGCTGGCTTCGCGAGCCTCGCCTTCCTGGGCACGCACCTTGTTCACCGTCCGCGCCGCGATCTCCTCGGCTTCATCTTCGCTCGTGCCCTTCTCGAGGAGCCCCTGTTTGATGTGCTCGTACTGACGCTCGCGCTTGGCGCTCCAGGAGTTGGAGTTGCGAGGCATGGGTCGCTCCGCTGGTGGTGATGCCTGGTGCGGGCATTCGGCGTGCCCGCCGCCAAGTCACGATGGCACTCGGATTGCCACGGCACCACACCACCCCTGGAGATCCCCATGGCCCAATGCTGCGTCTGCGGAAACGACTACGCCCACTCGTTCGAAGTGCTGATGGCAGGGCAGACCTATCCCTTCGACAGCTTCGAATGTGCGATCGCCAAACTCGCGCCGACTTGCGCGCACTGCGAGTGCCGCATCATCGGCCACGGCGTCGAGTCCGAGCTCAAGTTCTACTGTTGCGAGCATTGCGCGCGTCAGGCGCGCGACGGCGGTGCCGGGTAGGCCGCGCCAGGCGTCTTGGGTCGAACACCTTGCGGCAGGTTTTACTGGTGGAGCGCCAGGGTCCCCGGGTCGGCGCTCAAACTGAGCGCATCAGCCCGCCGTCCACGCGAATGCTCTGGCCTGTGATGTAGGCGGCGCCGTCCGAGGCGAGGAAGGCAATCGTGGCGGCGACTTCATCGCTGCTGCCGTAACGCTGCATCGGCACACTTTGGCGGCGCTCCTCGGTCGGCGGCAGGCTGTCGATCCAGCCCGGCAGCACGTTGTTGATACGCACGTTGCTGGCCGCGTGCTGGTCGGCAAACAGCTTCGTGAACGCGGCGAGTCCTGCACGAAAGACGGCTGATGTCGGGAACATCGGGCTCGGCTCGAAGACCCACGCGGTCGAGATGTTGATGATCGCGCCACCCTTCTGTTTCGCCATGATCGGCGCGACCAGGCGCACCGGCCGGATCACGCTCAGCAGGTAGATGTCGAGGCCGGCATGCCATTGCTCGTCGCTCAGCTCGAGCACCGGCGCGCGTGGGCCGTGGCCGGCGCTGTTGACGAGGACGTCGATGCGACCCCAGCGCGCCATCGTGAGGTTGACCAGGCGCGTCAGATCGGCGTTCGACTGGTTCGATCCAGTGACCCCGATCCCACCGAGTTCGATGCCGAGGGCCTCGCCCTTGCCCGAAGGGGACAGGACCGCGACGCGGAATCCCTCGCGCGCGAGCTTGCGCGCCACCGCGGCGCCCATGCCACTGCCACCGCCCACGACCACCGCCACTTTCTCGACCATCTGCGCCCCCCTCTGTCTTGGGCCACGACCAGGACCGGATCGACCTGGACGGCCCGCTCGTACCGATGGTACCTAGCGCGGCGATCGGCGGCGGCGTGTGATCGCTGTGGGCGCACGCTCGTTCCCGCAGGCCATTTCGAAGACACTCCATGGTGCGCCCCGAACACCAAGACCTGCCCGAGGACAAGCCGTGCGCCCGCCCACCGGGGTCCTTCTCGTCGACCTCAACAATTTCGCCCGGTACCCCACGCCCCCGATCGGCTACCTGGCCTCGGTCTTGCGCCAGGCTTCGTTCGACGTCAGTGTCTTCGCGCCCCTGATGGTGGGTGTCGAAGGCACCACCCGGGAGGCGCGCCCGGGCCGCTTCGGCTTGGCCGCGGCCCGGCTCAACCACCTGGCGGCGACGTCGCGCCTGGCGTGGCTGCGTCACGCGCGCGATCGGCTCGGCCGCCGCCGGCTGTCCGACATCACGGCCCACGAGCGCGCCGTGCTCGACGGTTTCAGGGCCGCGCTGGAGTCCAGCCGGCCGCAGGCGGTGCTGGTCTCGACCTACCTGATGCACCGCGCGCTCTGCGCGACGCTCTGCCGCATCTGCCACGAAGCCGGGATCCGCGTCCTGATCGGCGGGCCCTACTTCGTGCAACCCGAGGTCATCGCCGAATGGGTGGCAATGCCCGGACTGACGGCATTGGCAGCGGGCGAGGTTGAGCTCGAGTTGCCCTCCATCGTCGACACGATGCTGGCCGGCGGTGACCTCGGCCGGCACGACGGCATCTTTGTCGCCGACGCCCAGGGCCGCCCGCGCGGCCGCATCGCGCAACCGCTGCTCGCCCTCGATCGGGTGCCCTTCCCCGATTACAGCGACTTTCCGTGGCAGGCGTACCCGAACCGCATCGTCCCGGTCATCACGGGGCGAGGCTGCGGCTGGGGCGTCTGCAGCTTCTGCAGCGACGTCACGAGCAGCGCCGGCCGCAGCTACCGCAGCCGCAGTCCCGGCAACGTGATCGACGAGATCGCGGTGCAGCATCACCGGCTGCAGGCGACACGTTTTGCCTTCACCGACCTCAAGCTCAACAGCGACCTCGCGGTCTGGCGTGGCATCGCTCAGCACATCCAGGGCGTCGCGCCGGGCGCCCAGTGGATCGGCGCCGTCCACGTCGGCCGCGAAGCCGACAACGGCCTGTCCGAAACCGAGTTGCGAGAGGCGGCGCGCAGCGGCTGCGTGCGGCTGACCACCGGCCTCGAGTCCGGCAGCCAGCGTGTCCTGGACCGGATGAAGAAGGGCAACCGGGTCGAAGGCGTCAGTGCCTTCCTGCACGCCGCGTCGGCGGCCGGCATATCGACCCGCTGCACGATGATCATCGGCTACCCGGGCGAGACGGCCGAGGACGTGCATGCGAGCGCCGAGTTCCTGGCCCGGCACACGCGGCAAATCGAACGCGTCTCGCTGAACCGGCTCCAGGTGATGACCGGGACGACCTTGCACCGTGCGCTCAAGCGAGCGCCGGCCCGCTTCAAGGGCTTCGGCATCGTGCAGGAGGACGGCGCCGCGGCCCAGGTGGAGCACCGCGACGACACGATCCAGTCGGCGCCGCACCGCAAGGCGGTGATGCGACTGCTCGCGGAGGTGCACCGCATCAATTCGCGCGACTTGCTGCCCCGTGCGCGGGAGTTCGAAGGGGTCATGTGAGGGCACCGGGCACAGGCGCCGGACCTGCGGGGGGCGGCACCGCGCGCCAGGTGGCCTACCTGATCAATCAGTACCCCTTGCCCAGCCACTCGTTCATCAGGCGCGAGATCCTCGCCCTTGAAGCGGCAGGCTGGTGCGTGCACCGCTTCAGCCACCGCAGCAACCCGGTCGCGCTGGTGGAACCGGCCAACCAGATCGAGCGCGACCGCACCTTCGTGCTGCTGAACGCGGGCGCGTGGGCGATGTGGCGCGACGTCGTCAGCGCCCTCATCCGGCGCCCCGTCGCCATGATCCGTTCCACCGGGCTGGCGCTGCGGATGGCGCGGCTCGGCGACCGCAGGTTCATCGCCCACGTCGGCTACCTCGTGATGGCCTGCACCCTGTCGCGCCGCCTGCGTGCCCTCGGCTGCGTCCACGTGCATGCCCACTTCGGCACCAATCCGGCCGCGCTGGTGTGCCTCGCCCATCATCTGGCCGGGTTGTCGTACAGCGCGACCTTCCACGGACCGCACGAGTTCGATCCCGCGCTGCGGCTGAACCTGGGCGAGAAGATTTCGGCGGCGCGTTTCATCGCGGTGGTGTCGCGCGACGGCATGCAGCGGCTGGCCCGGCAGTACCCTGGACAGGCCGCCAAGTTCAGGCACATCCCCTGCGTCCTCGATGGATGGTGGTTCGACCAGCCCCGGCGCGATGGCGTGCCCGGCGCCGAGTTGGTGTGTGTCGCCCGCCTCGACGCCCAGAAGAATCCGATGCTGCTGCTGGAGGCGGCCGAGCTGCTGGCGCGTCGGGGCGTCGTCTTCCGCCTTCGCATCGCCGGTGACGGCGATCTGCGCCAGGATCTGCAGGCGCGTGTCGATGGCCTCGGCCTGGGCACCCGCGTCCTCCTGCTGGGCTGGCAGACCCAGGCCCAGGTCGCTGACCTGCTGCGCGGCGCGCGGGCGCTCGTCCTCTCCAGCGCCGACGAAGGCCTGCCCGTCGCCATCATGGAGGCGTTCGCGCTCGGGGTGCCGGCGATCGCGCCTGCGGTGGGCGCCGTGGCCGAACTGGTGCAGACCGGCGCCACCGGCTGGCTCGTGCGGCGCGATGACGCCGTTGCGCTGGCCGACGCCATGCAGCAGTGCCTGAGCGCGAGCGCCGAGGAACTGCAGCGCCTCGGCCTGGCGGCCAGGCGCCAGGTGCGGCCGCACGACGTCCGTGTCTCCGCGCAGATGCTGGCGGCGGGTTTTGCCGGCGCTCTGGTCGCGCCGCGCAGCCCGTAGACTGGCGCTGCGCCCACCCCTTGACCACGACCGGAGCACCCCGTTGAAACTGAAGATGGCCGAGAACTCGGTCTTTGCGATGCTGTTGCGATCGCCCTGGTGGGTGAGCATCGCGATCGCCGTGGGGCTGTCGTTGCTGGCCGCCGCCTTGCTACCGGTCGAATACCGCCTTGTCGGCGTGCTGTCGACGATCCCCTTCGTCGTTGTCGGCGCGATCGCGGCCCGGCGCCAGTGGGCGCTGCCCGGCGCCGCTCAAACCGAACGTACGTTGCAGGCCGTGAGCGCCATGGCGTGGCCCGACTTCGCCAACCTGCTGGAGGCGGCCTTCCAGCGCGACGGCTACACGGTGCAGCGCGGCGCGTCGTCGCCGGTGGACTTCGAACTCGAGCGCGGCGGCCGTCGCATGCTCGTAAGCGCGCGGCGCTGGAAGTCGGCTCGCTTCGGCGTCGAGGGGTTGCGCGCGCTCCAGGTCGCGCGCGACTCGGGCGAGGCGCCCGACGCGCTGTGCATCTGCCTCGGCGAGCTGACCGACAGCGCGCGAACGTTTGCCGCCGAACACCGTGTCGCGATCTGGCAACTGCCCGAACTGGCCCAGGCGCTGCGCGGCCTGGTGCCCGCGGGCACCAGGGTCGGGCCATGACACTCCGGGCCGCGCGGCGGCAGCGTCGCCACTGCCTGGTCGCATCGCTGGCCTGGCTTGCGAGCGCCCGCGCGACCGCGACCACGCCGCTTCAGGACGCGATGCGCCGTGCCGAGGCGCTGCGTGACGAGGCCACGCGGGCGGGCGACCAGCCCTTCGGCGCCGTGGTCCTGCAGGACGACACCATCGTCGGTGCGGCACCGAGCCGGGTCCTGACCCGCAACGACCCGACGGCGCACGCCGAGCGCGAAGCGCTGCGCGACGCCGCGCGGCGGCTGCGCACGGGCGACCTCTCGGGCTGCGTGCTGGTGTCGACCTCGCGCCCCTGCCCCGCATGCGAGACGGCGGCTGCGGCCGCGGGTATCGCACGCATGGTGCACGGCGCGGCGCTCACCGACGCCGGCGTGCCGCGGTGAAACGGCGCCGGCTGCTCGCGACGATGGTGGCGATGGTGGGATCTGCAACAGCCCAGCCCCCGTACGCCCCGCTCGTCGCGGCGGCCGAGTCGGGTGATCTGGCCACACTGCGCCGCCTGCTCGATGCCGGCACACCCGTCGACACCCGCGACGCGCGACAGCGCACCGCCTTGCTCGCCGCCACCCACGCCAACCAGGTCGCCGCGGCGCGGCTGCTGATCGAACGCGGCGCCGACGTGAACGCCGGGGACCAGATCGAGGACACGCCTTTCCTCTACGCCGGTGCCGAAGGCCGGCTCGAGATCCTGCGCCTGACGCTGGCCCACGGCGCAGACCTGAAAAGCACCAACCGCTACGGCGGCACGGCGCTGATCCCGGCCGCGCACCACGGCCACGTCGAGACGGTGCGCGAACTGCTCGCGACCCGGATCGACGTCGACCATGTCAACCGGCTCGGCTGGACCGCGCTGCTCGAGGCCGTGATCCTGGGCGACGGCGGCACAGCGCACACCGAGATCGTGCGCCTGCTGCTGGCGCGCGGCGCCGACCCGCACCTGGCCGACGCGCAGGGCGTGAGCCCGCTTGCGCACGCCGAGCAACGCGGGCAGCACGCCATAACCACGCTGCTGCGTCGCGCCGCGGCCGCGCGCCCGCGCTGAACGGGCCTGGCGCGCGCAGGGTCAGTCCTCGAGCAGCCGCACCTTGACGCCGCGCCCCTTGACCTTGGCGGTCGAAAGACGGCGCAGGACCTCGTTCGCAATCCCGCGCTCGACCGCGACGTAGGTCGAGAAGTCGTTGACGTTGATCTTGCCCACCTGCTCGCCGGCAAAGCCGAGGTCCTTCGTCAACGCGCCAAGCACATCACCGGCGCGGATCTTCTCCTTGCGCCCGCCGAGGATCTGGATCGTCTGCATCGGCGCGCGCAAGGGCTCGGCGCTGGCCGCGGCGAGGTCGGCCAGCGACAACCACTCCGACGTGAACCCCAGCGCCTTCTCGATCTGCCCCACGCGCCCCATCTCGTCCATGCTCACCAGGCTGAAGGCCTGGCCCTGGGCGTCGACACGCCCGGTGCGGCCGATGCGGTGGGTGTGGGTCGGCGGGTCGGGTGTGACGTCGACGTTGAGCACAGCCTCGAGCCCTTCGATGTCGAGCCCGCGCGCCGCGATGTCGGTCGCCACGAGCACGCTGCAGCTGCGGTTGACGAACTGCACCAGCACCTGGTCGCGGTCGCGCTGCTCGAGGTCGCCGTGCAGCTCGAGCGCGGCAAATCCCTGCGCACGAAGCACCTGCACCAGATCGCGGCACTGCTGCTTGGTGTTGCAGAAGGCCAGCGTGCCGAGCGGGCGGTAGTGGTTCAGCAGCAGCGACACCGCGTGCAGGCGTTGCTCTTCGGTGACCTCGAAGAAGAGCTGGCGGATCTTGCCCGCGCTGTGGGTTTCGAGCAGCTTCACCTCCTTCGGCTGGCGCATGAAAGCGGCGCTCAGCTTCGTGATGCCCTCGGGGTAGGTGGCCGAGAACAGCAGCGTCTGGCGCTCTTTCGGGCACTGCCGAGCGACCTGGGCGATGGCTTCGAAGAAGCCCATGTCGAGCATGCGGTCGGCTTCGTCGAGCACCAGCGTGTTCAGCGCGTCGAGCTGCAGGCTGCCCCGTTCCAGGTGGTCGATGATGCGGCCCGGCGTGCCGACGACGATGTGCGCACCGTGTTCCAGGCTCGCCAGTTGCGGGCGCATCGTCGCGCCGCCGCAGAGCGTGAGCACCTTGATGTGGTCCTCGGCGCGCGCCAGGCGGCGCACCTCCTGCGTCACCTGGTCGGCCAGTTCGCGCGTGGGGCACAGCACCAGCGCCTGGACCGCGAAGCGGCGCGGGTTCAGGTTGGCGAGCAAGGCGAGCGCAAAGGCCGCCGTCTTGCCGCTGCCGGTCTTGGCCTGCGCGATCAGGTCGTGCCCCGCGAGCGCGAGCGGCAGGCTCGCGGCCTGGATCGGCGTCATCGCGGCATAACCCAGCTGCTGCAGGTTCTGCAGCGTCTGCGGTGGCAGCGGCAGGCTGCTGAAGGGAGGTCCGTCACCCGATTTCGGGCCGGCCAAGGGCGGTGCGTTGCGCATAGGCGATTATCCGTGGCTCGCCACTGCCCACCCGGACCGCCGCCGCACATGCCCTTGAGCCTGCCCAATCCCCGCCACGCCAGCCGCCTGCCGCCCCACATCGGCCTCGACCAGCTCGCGCGCCTGCGTCACGCGGTGCACCACCTGCCGCAGGTCGTCAAGCCCGCCGACTTCGAGGCCGACGAGGGCGTCGACGTCGATACGCACCTCGACAAGCTCGGCCTCGTGCAGCTGTTCAAGGCCGTTCCGGGACAGCGTCCGAGCCGCTGGATCGCCCCCGGCCTGATCGACAGCGCCCTCGCGCACCTGGCCGCGGTGGGCAGCGGGCCGAAGGCACGCCCGCTGATGCTGGAGCGCACCGCGGCGCTCGAACAGATGGCGGTGTCGCGCCGCGACGGCGCCTGGACACGACTGGTCAGCCACACGCTGGCGCCGTCCGAACCCGGATGGACACTGCCGGTGCTGTTCCGGGTGTCGGTGGAGGACGCTGCAGTCTGGGCTTTCTACCGCGACGGCGACGCCGCCGCGCTCGCGGCCGCGCTCGGCCCGCCGGCGCCGTATCCGCACGCGGCCGATCTGCTGGCGCATGTGGAAGGCCTGCTCGCGCGCAGCCGCGACTTCAAGCCCCAGCACATCGCCTCGCTGCTGCCGCGCCTGCAGACGGAATGCAGCACGCCGCAGCCGCTGGCGAGCCTGAAGGCCGCCTGCAGCCGGGCCCAGGACCGCTGGGAGCACCGCGTCGCCGAGCTCGACGCACTCGAAGTCCTGAACAGCGAACTCGCGTTCCAGGGTTACCCCGACACCTTCGAGAAGGCGCGCCAGCTGCAGCGCACGGTCAAGCTCTACGTCGGCCCGCCCAACAGCGGCAAGACCCACGCCGCCTTCGAGCGCCTGGCGCAGGCCTTCGACGGCGCCTACCTCGCGCCTCTGCGCCTGCTCGCGCTCGAAGGGCGCGACCGCCTGGTCGCGCGCGGCGTACCGTGTTCGCTGCTCACCGGCGAAGAGAACGTGCCTGCCGACGGCGCACGCGTGGTGTCGAGCACGATCGAGATGGTGGGCACCGGCAAGGCGATCGACGTCGCCGTGATCGACGAAGCGCAGATGATCTTCGACCACTCGCGCGGCTGGGCCTGGACCCAGGCGATCGTCGCGGTGCCTGCGAACGAGGTCATCATCATCTGCTCCGATTACGCGGTGCCCGCGATCGAGAACCTGCTCGGCCTGTGCGGCGAGCGCTGCACCGTCCGCCGCTTCGAGCGCAAGCAGCACGTCGAGCTGCTGCCGCAGCCGGTGCCGGTGTCGGCGCTCAAGCTCGGCGACGCGGTGGTCGCCTTCAGCCGGCGCGACGTGCTGATGCTGCGCGACCAGATCGCCGCTGCCGGGCACCCGGTGTCGGTCATCTACGGTGCCCTGCCGCCCGAGGTGCGGCGGCGCGAGGCCGAACGTTTTGCCGAAGGCGCGTCGCACATCCTGGTCGCCACCGACGCCATCGGCATGGGGCTGAACCTGCCGATCCGGCGTGTGCTCTTCAGCACCATGAACAAGTTCGACGGCGTCGGTGACCGGCCGCTCGGTGAATCCGAAGTGCACCAGATCGCCGGCCGCGCCGGTCGCTTCGGCATC
>Ga0190271_10003032_pt1 | contig 10417 bp, 12 predicted proteins | sample Popmic356T_FD_133747 | JGI IMG/M metagenome (GOLD analysis project Ga0190271, IMG submission 133747) | Populus adjacent soil microbial communities from riparian zone of Weber River, Utah, USA - 356 T | ecosystem: Environmental > Terrestrial > Soil > Riparian zone | place: USA: Utah | collected... | reverse complement strand
GCCAACGTCCTGCGGCTGATGCTCGAGCCCGGACCCGTGCGAGCCGCCGTGAGCAACTGGAACGAGGTCGCTCCCGCACTGCTCGAGCGCGCCCGGCGGGAAGCTGTCGGCGGGGTCATGGACCTCACGACCGCGGAGCTCGTGCACCGCCTGCGCACCGGGGCCGACGCCGCCGTGCTGGCAGCACCTCGCTCGATCGCCCCCATCGTGCCGGTCATCGACATCGAGTTCGCCTTCGCCGGGGGCACGCTGCGCTGGTTCTCGATCATCTCGACGATCGGCACGCCCGTCGACATCACCGCGCAGGAGCTGCGCGTCGAATCGTTCGTGCCGTCCAATCAAGACACCGCCGAGCGCTGGCGTCAGCTCAGCGGACTCGCCGGTCAGGACTTGCGCACGACGTAGTGCAGGTGCGTGACCCGACTTCCTTGCGTGATGGTCGGGCCGTCGAGGAGAACCGGCGCGACCTTCACGTGGTCGAGGTACGGCACGCCGCCTCCAAGGAGCACGGGGACCAGGTCGAGTGTGATCTCGTCGAGCAGACCGAGCTCGAGGCACTGCGTGGCGATGGTTCCGCCATTGACCCCGATGTCCTTGTCGCCGGCGATCTCTCGGGCACGTTCGATGGCGACCTCCACCCCCTCGGTGACGAACGTGAACGGGGCCCCCGGGTGGTCCTGCACCCAGTCCGCAGGGACGTTGTGGGTGACGACGACGATCGGCCGGTCCAGCGGGTGGATGCCGCCCCACCCGTCCGTGATGTCGAAGAGGTGCCGGCCAACGACGAGCACACCGACGCTCTCGACGTACCCGGTGAGGTAGTCGTGGTCCTGCTGCGTGAGCGAGAACGGGATCTCCGGGTGCGTGCTGGGGAATGCGACATCGCCGGCGCTGTACCACGTGAACAGGTGCTCGAAGCCGGTTTCCTCCGGTCCGGCGATGTATCCGTCCAACGAGACGCTCGCGCCGGTCACGACCTTGCCCATGAGATCCTCCTCCGATGAAGCGGTAGTGGTATCGACCGGCCACGCACCGCGGACTCATCGCGGGTCATGGCAGGGTTGGGGAATGGCGATCGAGGTCCGCCCGGCCACGAAGTTCGGGGACGTGCGAGTCATGCTCGGACCGAAGCGGCCCGATGCGAACGTGTGCTGGTGCCTGAGCTATCGCCTGACCTCCTCGAAGGAGAACCGCGAGCTCACCGGTGAGGCCCGCGGCCGGCGCGTGAGGCAGCTCGTGCGCCAGAAACTGCCACCTGGAGTGCTCGCCTATGACGGCGACGAGGTCGTCGGCTGGGCCGCCGTCCACCCGCGCGCCGACACGAGCTTCGCCCGCAATCGCAAGATCCCGCACGTCGACGACCTCGACGTGTGGTCGGTCTGGTGCATCCGCGTCAAGCCCGGGTGTCGTGGGCGAGGCATCTCGAACCATCTGCTGGCCGGTGCGGTCGAGTTCGCCCGGGCGAACGACGCGCCGGCGATCGAGGGCTATCCGGTCGACAACAAGGGCGGGCGGGTCGACCTGACCATGGCGTACGTCGGCACGAGAAGGCTGTTCGAGAATGCCGGTTTCAAGCAGGCAGCTCCCACCGATTCGGTGCTCGATGGATTTCCGCGGGTGTTGATGCGGCTCGACCTGCGTGGTTGAGCCGCCGGTCTTCCTGGCGGTCGATGCGGCGACCGTCGACCTGACCGCTGACGACCAGGTGCTCGCTGAGGCGATCGTCGCTGCCGGGCGGGAGGCCGTGCCGGTGATCTGGGGAGAACGGCTACCGGCGGCCGCGACGCTGGCGATCCGGTCGACGTGGGACTACGTCGAGGACGCGGACCGCTTTGCCGCCTGGCTGGACCAACTCGACGTCGACGGTGTCGCCGTGCACAACCCGACGTCCTTGCTGCGCTGGAACCTGCACAAGGGCTACTTGCCCGACCTCGCCCGGCACGGTGTGCCGACCGTGCCCAGCGTCGTCGTGCCGCGTGGCCAGCGCGTCGACGTCGGTCAGCTGTTGCACCGTCACGGCTGGGACGACGCCGTCGTGAAGCCGGCAATCGGGGGAACAGCGCGATTGGCCGTGCACGTCGACGCCATCGGCATCGTCGCGGCCCAGCGTCACGTCGAGGAGTTGCTCGTCGACGAGGACGCGGTCGTGCAGCAGTTCGTGGCGTCGGTGCCCTCGACGGGGGAGATCTCGGTGATCGTCATCGGCGGTGTGGTCACGCACGCAATCCGCAAACGCGCCGCGGAAGGTGACTGGCGCGTGCAGTCCGAATATGGAGGAACGAGTGAGCCGATCGTGGTCGACGACCGACTCGCGACGGCGGCCCGCGCCGCCGTTGCGGCGGTCCACCCGTCGCCGACGTACGCGCGAATCGATCTCGTCGAGGGCCTGACCGGTCAGCTGCAGCTCATCGAGCTCGAGCTCGTCGAACCCGAGCTCTTCTTCGGCTCGTGCCTTCAGGCCGCCACCCGCATGGCCGACCTCCTGACGAATGGCGCCGACCACTGAGGTCGCCGGTCGTCACACGATCCATGCACCACGCCGCATCAACGTGCGGCCGTCCAGTTCGTTGGCCTCGCGCCACGCTTGCAGCCGTTCTGGACGCAGCCGGATGAACACGTAGCTGTCGCCAGCCGACCGGGGATCCCAGTCGGCCTGCGCGCGGTACTGGTCGGCGAGCTCACCGGCTTCGCCGACACCGACGACCTCTGCGACGACGGCATCGATGAGCACGACGTCACGCGTCGCGCCCACGGCGAGTCGGGCAGGACGATCGGTCGCGAGGTTGCGGGCCGTCGTCGACTGCCGGTCGAGGGCGATGACCACGTGCTGCTCGATCCACGCCAGCGACAGCGGGACGAGGTGTGCCACCGGATCGTCGTCGTCCGATGTCCCGGCCGTGGCAACCCAGACGTCGATGCCAGGCGTCTGCAGCTGCACGAGCGCATCGGCCTTGCGCTGGGCGGGCGGGCGGGGTGCATCGCGTACGGTCATTGGAGGTCCATGATGGACCCAGCCGGCGCCGGGGGGAGCGCGATGTCATCGTTCTCGAGTGAGATCCGCTACGACGTGCGACCGATCGGTGCTGTCGAGTCGCCGTTGGTCGACCTTGCTGATGCGCCACGGCAGGGAGACGAAGGGGCGCCCGAGGCGTGGCTGGTGATCGATCCGGCGTGGTCGCTCGCGATGCGGGATCTGGAGGTCGGGCAGCACGTCGTCGTGTTGACGTGGCTCGATCGCGCCCGGCGCGACGTTCTCGTCACGCGGCCGCGCGACGACCCCAACCGAGCCGAAGAAGGGATCTTCAGCACCCGTTCACCCGATCGTCCGAACCCGATCGGTCTGCACGAGGTGACGATCGTCGAAATCGACGGTTCGCGGCTCAAGGTCCGGCCGCTGGAGGCGATCGACGGCACCCCGGTGCTCGACATCAAGCCCGTGCTGGGCCCTGAGCGCTAGAACCTCTCCCCGTGCCGATCTTCCATGCCGTCGTGCTCGGCATCGTGCAGGGACTGTCGGAGTTCCTCCCGATCTCCTCGAGCGGGCACCTGCTGCTCGTGCCGTGGCTGTTCGGCTGGAACGACTTCGACTCGGAATCGACGGAGAAGGCGTTCGATGTTGCGCTGCACATCGGCACGGTGATCGCGGCGATCGCCTACTTCCGCCATGACCTCGTCGTCTACATCCGTGAGGGATGGCGAGCAGTGTTCGACCGCCAGCACCGCGCGACCACCGAGGGGCGGGTGGCCTGGCTGCTGTTGCTCTCCACGGTGCCCGCGGCGCTCGTCGGGGCGATCTTCGAGGACCAGATCGACGAGGGTTTGGGCACGCCGACGATCATCGCCATCTCACTGATCCTCGGGGGCCTGCTGCTCGCCGTCGCCGACCGCACGAGCGGCAAGCGAAAGGTCGAGAACTACGGCGTGCGCGACTCGCTGATCGTCGGTGCCGCACAAGCACTGGCGCTGAACCCTGGGACGTCGAGGTCGGGGATCACGATCACGGCCGGCCGCTTCATCGGGTTCGACCGCGACGCGGCGGCGCGCATCAGCTTCCTCATGATGATCCCGGTGACGACTGGCGCCGTGCTGCTGAAGGGTGCCGGTCTGGCCAGCGATGGCATCCCCGAAGGGCTGGCGGTCCCGATGCTCGTCGGGATCGTCACGTCGGGTATTGCCGGCTGGATCGCCGTCTGGGGCACGTTGAAGCTCGTGCGCACGCACAGCTTCATGCCCTTCGTGATTTATCGCGTCGTGCTCGGCACCGTGGTCTTGATCCTGGTGGCCGTCGGCTACCAGGGCTGACGAGCTTCGTGGTCGCTTCGTTCAGAGGCGGAGAACCGGTTCGGCACGCCGGCGCCTCCAGGCGCTTCGGCGGCCGCATCGTTCAGGGCAGCACCAGCAGCACGAGCTCGCCGCTCGCTGCAGCGTGCGCCACGCTCGGCGCCACGTCCGACGGCACGGCGACGATCGGCCCGCTCTCGGTCAGCCCGACGACCACGCCGTCGGCGGCGAGCACCGCCCCTGTGCTGGCGACCGCGACCCGGTCGCCGACCGCCACCCCTGACGGGACGGCTTCGGCGACCGGAACTCCCTGCCATCCGTCGGGGATCAGCGCGGCGGGCAGCGTGCCGCTGGCGACATCGACACCGACCAGCACCTCGCCAGCGGCGACGTGCTGGCGGGCGACCGCATCCGGCGTCGCGCGGTCGATCGCGTCCTCGGGGACCATCGGCACCGGACGCGGCCGCAGCTCCGTCCGGCCGGCCAGCGCATCGCCGGGGCCGAGATCGGTCGACGCGACCAGCACCGTCCGCGTCTCACCCCAGGCGCGGCGCGCGTCGTCGATCCCGGCGACGGCGCCAGCGGTGATCAGCGCGCCGCAGCCGGCGAATGCGACGACGACCAGCCAGTAGAGCCATGGGCGGCGCGCCACCACGTGGCGAGCACGAGCGACGAGGTGCATGCGAGTTCCTCCGGATCGGCGAAGCGCCTCCGGGGGATGTCGGCGAGACGAACCTACCGGCGCTCAGCCGTCAGAAGACGCCGACGCCTTGGACGACGAGCTCGACGAATCGGAGGCCTTCGAGTCGGAGGTCTTCGAGTCGGACGACTTCGATCCATCGGACTTGTCGCTCGAACTGCTCGCCTTGCTCGACGATCGTGATGACGAGCGGCTGTCGGTCCGGTAGAAGCCGCCGCCCTTGAACGTGACACCAACGGGCGTGAACACCTTCTTGACCGGCATCATCGCGCCAGTGTTCGGATGCGCGGCCTCCGTCAACGCGTCATCGGCGAAGGACTGCTGGACCTCGATGGTCTCGCCTGTGTCGACGAATCGGTAGACGTAGGTCGGCATCGAAGCGCAGAGGCTATCGGTAGGGTCGCGCACATGCAGGTCCGCAGCGCCGTGATCCCCGCCGCAGGCATGGGCACCCGGTTCCTTCCCGCCTCGAAGGCCGTCCCCAAGGAGCTCCTCCCGATCGGCGACACCCCGACGTTGCAGCTCGTGATCGACGAAGCGCTCGGCGCCGGCATCGAGCACGTCGTCATCGTGAGCAGCCGCAGCAAGCCGGCGATCGAGGCCTACTTCGAGCCCGCGCCGGAGATCGTCGACTCCTTGGAGGCGAGCGGCAAGACCGAGCTGGCAGCACGAGTGCGGGCGATCGGCGCGGACTGGCGGACGACGATCGTCTATCAAGACGAGCCCCGCGGATTGGGCCATGCGGTTGGATGCGCTCGTGAGGCGATCGGCGACGAGCCGTTCGCGGTGCTGCTGCCGGACGAGCTGATGGGCAGCTCGTCGCTGCTCGCCCACATGAACGGCGTCTGCGCCCGCACGGGCGGCAGCGTGGTCGCGCTCAAGGAGGTGCCCCACGACGAGGTCAGCCGGTACGGCGTGATCGCGCCGAGCGGGCCTGTCGACGCCGACGGTGTCGTGCCGGTCTCCGACCTCGTGGAAAAGCCACCAATCGACGAGGCGCCGAGTGACCTCATCATCATCGGTCGCTACGTGTTGACGCCGGACGTGTTCGAGGAGATCGCCGCAGGGCGAATCGGGGCGCTCGGGGAGATCCAGCTCACGGATGCGTTGCGGGCGCAGGCTCAGCGATCGCCGTTCCACGGCGTCGTCAGCAACGTCGACCGCTTCGACACCGGCACGCCGTTCGGGTTCCTCACGGCCGCCGTCGAGCTCGGGCTGCGCGACGAGGCCACCGGCAAGGACCTCCAGGCGTTCCTCGAGGGTCTGTTGCGCGCGTGATCGACCTCGAGGACGCCCAGCGCACGGTGCTCGAGGCCTGCCCACCGCTGGCCCCGGTGACGATCCCCACCACCGATGCGCTCGGCCTCGTGCTGGCGGAGGACGTCGTGGCTGGTGAGGACGTGCCGCCGTTCGCCAACTCGGCGGTCGACGGGTACGCCGTGGTGGCCGCGGACCTCGTCGATCCGCCGGCCGAGCTGCGGGTGGTTGGCGAGACGGCGGCGGGCGCGCCTCCGTTCGACCGCACGGTCCGCCGGGGCGAAGCGGTGCGGGTGATGACCGGTGCGCCGTTGCCCGCTGGGGTCGATGCGGTCGCCATGGTGGAGGACAGTGAGTTCCTGGGCGACGGGCTGGTGCGGCTGTCCCGCCCGCTCGCCGCCGGCGCCGCGATCCGGGGTGTCGGGGACGACGTTCACGCCGGGGATCTGGTGCTCCGGGCAGGTGCGGTGGTCCGGCCGGCCGTGCTGGGCCTGCTCGCCAGCATCAACGCTCGCCAGATCCGCGTCGTGCCGGCCGCCCGGGTGGCGGTGCTGTCGACCGGTGACGAGCTGGTGACCGACGGATCACCGCTGCGGCCCGGACAGATCCGCGAGAGCAACGCCACGATGCTGGCCCCGCTACTCGCCGAGGCGGGGTGCATCGTCGACAACCTCGGCGTCGTTCCGGACGACGAGGAGGCGTTGGAAGTCGCCTTGCGAGCCGCCGCAGCCACCTGTGACGCCGTCGTGACGAGTGGCGGCGTGAGCATGGGCGACTACGACGTGGTGAAGGCGGTGCTGGGGAAGATCGCCGACATGCGCTGGATGCAGATCGCGATCAAGCCGGCCAAGCCGTTCGCCTTCGGGATCCTCGACGGCACGCCGCTGTTCGGGCTGCCCGGGAACCCGGTCAGCTCGCTGGTCAGCTTCGAGCTCATGGCTCGCCCGGCGCTCCGGCGCATGATGGGACACCGGCACGTCGCTCGGCCGAGTCTCGTGGGGATCACCGACTCGGACCTGCGCCGTCACCCCGACGGAAAGGTCCACTTCCTGCGCGTCAACGGCGACTTCGCCGACGACGGCCGGTACCACGTGACGCCGGTCGGTGCCCAAGGCAGCCACCAACTGGCGGCGACTGCGCTGGCCGATGCCTTCGCCGTGGTTCCGGATGGCCCGGGGATCCCCGCCGGCGCCGAGGTCGCGGTCCTGCTGCTGATGGGCTGAGCACCTGGCGGGGGGTTCGGGGGGCGGAGGCTTCGCCGGAGCCCCCCGACGTCGATCGATCCGGCTTGGCCGGTCGATCGACTGCAAGATTGGGCGCCGGCGGAAGGCCGGCTCTACGAGCTCGAGCGCAAGGGCTTGCCCTTGCGCTCGAAGATCTAGCCGCCGATCTGCGACATCGAGCGCGACGGCCGGATGAAGTTGACCTGGTTGATCCGGTGGCCAGCCCATTTGGTGCCGACGGCCCGCTCGATGCGGGCGGCCAGCTCGTCGTCGCTCTCGCCGGCGCGCATCGCCCGGCGCAGGTCGAACTCGTCCGTGGCGAACAGGCAGGTCCTGAACTGCCCGTCGGCGGTCAGGCGGACGCGGTCACAGTCGCCGCAGAACGGCTTCGTCACGCTCGGGATCACGCCAACGGTTCCGCCGCCGTCGAGGTAGCGCCAACGATCCGCCGGAGCGGCGCCGCGGGCCGGCACCTGTTCGAGCGGGTAGACGGCGTCGATCCGGGCGACGATCTCGTCCTGACCGACGACCGAGCCATCGGTCCAGCCTCCTGAGGCGTCGAGCGGCATGAACTCGATGAACCGCACCTCGACGCCCTGTTGCCGCCCGAACGTGGCCAGGTCGAGGATCTCGTCGTCGTTGACGTCGCGCTGCACGACGGTGTTGATCTTGACCGGGGCGAACCCGACCTCCTTGGCCGCCTCGATGCCGTCGAGCACGCGGTGCAGCTCGTCACGCCTGGTCATCTCGAAGAAGCGCTGGCGATCGAGCGAATCGAGACTGATGTTGAGCCGATCGAGCCCCGCCGAGCGCAGTGATCCGGCGAGCAGTCGCAGCGTGGCGCCATTGGTCGTCATGGCCAGATCGACGGGTCGCCCATCGTGGCGCAGGGCGGCCAGGCGCTCGACGAGCCCCACGACGTTGGCCCGCACGGTTGGTTCGCCGCCGGTCAGCCGGATCGAGGCGACGCCGTAGCGCCCGACCATGAGCCGGGCGATGCGCTCGATCTCCTCGAACGTGAGGACCTCGCTACGAGGCAGCCACGTCATGCCCTCCTCGGACATGCAGTACGTGCAGCGGAAGTTGCAGCGATCGGTGACCGAGACGCGCAGGTCGCGGATGACCCGCCCGAACGGATCGACAAGATCCACCACGTCAGCTGAACCCACGGTGGCCATCGTACGAGGTGGAGGGTGCTGACGGCACGGTCGGTGGGGTGACCTGCGCCGCTCGCGCGAGACTTACTCCATGAGCGACCTGTCCTTCACCCACCTCGACCCTCTGGGCCGCGCTCGTATGGTCGACGTGACGCCGAAGGAACCGACGCATCGGCGCGCCCTGGCCCGCTGCAAGGTCTGGATGCAGCCGGCGACGACCGCTGCGATCGCGAACCGGGAGGTCAAGAAGGGTGACGTGCTGAACGTCGCCCGGGTTGCGGGCATCCAGGCGGCCAAGCGAACTTCCGACATGATTCCCCTGTGTCACCCGCTGCTCGTCGGTGCCGTCTCGGTGAACTTCGAGCTCGGCGACAACTACGTGGCCGTAGAGGCACACGTCGACACGGTGGATCGCACCGGAGTCGAGATGGAGGCGTTGCACGCCTGCGCAACGGCCGCGTTGACCGTGTACGACATGTGCAAGTCGGTCGACCGCGGGATGGTGATCGGCGAGCTGGCGCTGTGGGAGAAGACGGGCGGGCGCACCGGCACGTACCGGCGGGAGGAGGTCGATGTGACCGGCGACACGCCCGTCGTTGCCTCGCCGTCCGGGAATGTCGTACAATCGTAATGAACGCCTGCGGACTGGATGTTCGGGTTCGTCCGGCGCGCCATATCCCCAACTGAAGGTTGAACGTATCCGATGGGTCAACTGGTCCTGCTCGTCGTAGCAGCCGCATGGGCAGCAGTCCTGGTTCCGCCGCTGCTGCGGTCGCGGATCGAGAATCGCCCGAACTCGTCGGTCTCGGATTTCCGGAACCAGTTGTCGAGTCTGCAGAAGACGGTCCCGTCGAGGGGCGTGACGATGCGCACGATGTCCCGCCCGCTGGCGCCGTCGCCGCTCAGCCGACCTGCCGCCCCGGGGCGACCCGTCCTGCGCTCGGGCGTGAAGACCCACGACGGGAAGACCGTGCGCTCCGCCGGTCAGGCCGCCCCACGCCACCAGGAGCCGGTCCACCAGCTCGACGTCGCTCCGCGCCGGCGCACCCATGCCGACGTCCAGCAGGGCGAGCGCCGGCGGGCGCCGGCGCGTAACACCATCGCAACGAGGGAGTCCGTGCGGCGTCGCCGGGCCAACGTGCTGTTCGTGCTCGGGCTGATCTCCGCATGCGCGCTGTTCCTCGCCGCAACCACGAAGACCGACGCGCTGTACTACGTCTTCGGCGCGACGTTCGGGGTCATGTGCGTCTACGTCTACGTCCTCGGACAGCGTCGCCAGCGTGAGCTGGCCGCCGTGCCGGTCGAGACGGTGGTGCCCCGTGCCCGGCCGACGCGCCTCGACGAGCGGCGCCAGCGCCACACCCCACCGCCGGCCCGTCATCGGCGCTCGAGCGTCCCGACGATGGAGCGGCATCACCGCCGCTACTCGCACGCCGTCTGAGCCCGAGACATCCTTCGCCGCGCCAGCGCCACCTCACCGTTACACTCGCGCCCGCTGGGGCTGTAGCTCAGTTGGTAGAGCGCAACAATCGCACTGTTGAGGCCAGGGGTTCGATTCCCCTCAGCTCCACTGTTTACGTCTTGGGCTCGGCTCGCAGCCAAGCTGCTCGCCTCGCCTGCCGAGCTCGCCGTCGCTGTCACGGGCGTCTCGGGGGCTCGACTGACGTCACCCTGAAGCGACGGCTCGCCCAAACTCCAGTCGTTCGGCGGCTCTCGTGGCTCGGCTCGCAGCCAAGCTGCTCGCCTCGCCTGTCGAGCTCGCCGTCGCTGTCACGGGCGTCTCGGGGGCTCGACTGACG
>Ga0190271_10003031_pt1 | contig 10421 bp, 6 predicted proteins | sample Popmic356T_FD_133747 | JGI IMG/M metagenome (GOLD analysis project Ga0190271, IMG submission 133747) | Populus adjacent soil microbial communities from riparian zone of Weber River, Utah, USA - 356 T | ecosystem: Environmental > Terrestrial > Soil > Riparian zone | place: USA: Utah | collected... | reverse complement strand
GTCCGGCGGTAGCTGCCCCGCGTAGGCCGGGTCGCCCTCGGCGAGCAGGGCCTCGTAGTCGAGTGCGCCGATCGGTGTGCCCTCTCCCTGGTACGCGGCGTCGAGCACGTCGACCACCAGGGGGGGCGACTCGAGCTGCGCGACGGCGGCGGACACGATGGCGGCGAACTCGCGGTCGACGAGCACGAGCTTGGCCTCGGCGTGGCGCAAGATGAACGCGATGGCATCGGCGTCGAGGCGGGTGTTGAGTGCGTTGAGCACGGCGCCGCTCATGGGGACACCAAAATGCGCCTCGTACATCTCGGGCGTGTTCGCGAGCATGACGGAGACGGTCTGGCCACGCTGGATGCCACGGCCCGCGATGGCCGACGCGAGGCGGCGGGCGCGGGCGTAGGTCTCGCTCCAGGTGTAGCGGCGTGCACCGTGGATGAGCGAGGTGCGCTGCGGGTAGACGTCGGCACTCCAGGCGATGAAGGAGAGCGGGCTCAGCGACGTGTAGTTGGCAGCGTTTTTATCGAGGCCGACGTCGTAGATGCTCTTGGTCATGAGGCTTCTGGGCTCCTTCTGGGTCTCTCTCTCTGCCAGATCTGGCACATATTGGCTGGCTGCGGGGGGAGATATCAGGCAGAAGCGAAGGGACAGCCGGACGCGGGGGAGGGCGAGACCGACGTAACCGAGGGCGAGACGCCAACACCGCTGTCACGCAGCGGAGGGCGCTTGGACACGCGTACAGGCATGCCGTGCCGCGAGCGCAGCGTCAGCACAGGCGCCAGCTCCAGCTTAAAACCAGGCGTCACCTGAAGCTCCAGACGCTGCACCATCGTCGCCAGCAACAGACCAGCCTCCAGCTGCGCGAAGTGATTGCCGATGCAGATCCGGTGACCCCCGCCGAACGGTAGGTACGCAAAACGAGGCAGACTGCGCGCCTCGGCCGACAGCCAGCGCTCGGGCTCGAAGCGCTCGGGCGCTCGGTACAATGCCGGGTTTCGGTGCACGCCGTACGGGCTGACCAGCACGTGACTGTCGACCGGCAACGTGTAGCCACCCAGCTCGACCTGACTCACCAGCTGACGCGCAAAGACGTAGGCCGGAGGGTACAGACGTAGCGTCTCGCGCACCACCGCGTCCAGATAGGGCAGCCGCTCGAGATCTGCGGCCGTCGCCGTGCGCTCGCCGAGCACCGTGTCGACCTCTGCCGTGAGCCGTGCCGACACGGCAGGGTTAGCCGACAGCAGGTAGACCGCGAACATCAGCGCGAGTGCCGTGGTCTCGTGGCCAGCCAGCAACATGGTGACGGCCTCGTCGAGCAGCTGCTGCTCGCTCATGCCGGCCTGCTGATCGTCGGTGCGCGCACGCACCAGGCGCGCGAGCAAGTAGTCTGCGTCGCGGTCCTCGTGCCGACAGCGCTCGATGATGCCGCGCACGATCTGGTCGAGCTCGCGCTTGGCACGCCGGAAGCGCAGCAGCTTGGGCGTGGGAAAGCTGGCCGGCAACAGGCGACCCCAGGAGTAGATACGCTCCTCGAAGTAGTCGAGCGAGGCCTCGAGCGAGTGCGAGATGCGCTCGCTCTGTTCGCCGGTGCTGACACCCAGCAGCGTCTGGCTGACCACCTCCAGCGTCAGCGCCATCATCGCCGCGTGAAAGTCGCGCGTCTCGCCGTGCCGGTAGCTGGCAAACGCGCGCTCGGCAGCGGCCACCATCGCCCCCTCGTAGCTGACCAGGCGCTTGGGAGCGAACGGCTGCGCCGCGAGCTTGCGCTGGCGTTTCCACAGCTCGCCCTCGCTGGTGATCAGGCCGTGGCCGATCAGCGGCTCGAGCGAGTGGGTGATCGGGTCCTTGATCGCACTCTTCTGCTGCGCCACCAAAAACTCCTCGATCAGTGCGGGCTCGTTGAGCGTGTAGACGTGGTTCGGGCCGAGCCGCGCGTACGCGATGGGGCCGTAGTCGAGCGTCATCGAGCGAAAAAACTCCATCGGCTTGGTGATCATTGCGCCGAGCGAGCCGAGCAGGGGTAGACCGCGCGGACCTGGGGGACGTCGGACGGTTTGGGTCATGGCAGTCTCTCCGTTGTTCGCTTCGTCAACTAGCGCACGTTGTCGTGTACCGTACCGAGCCTGGCGGCCGGGCGCCTGGCAGTCTGGTTGGCACTCAGTGCCACTGTTAGCACATCCCGGAAGGTATGGCACTCAGTGCCACGCGCTGGCCGGGGTGAGGCTCCACGTGTCAAGGTCGTAGCCATGAAGACGTACGCCGCGTCCGTTCGGCCCCCCACACTGATCGAGCGCAAGCAGGAGTCCGTGCGGGAGGCGATCGGAGCCTCCGCCAGTCGGTTGTTCCGCGAGAAAGGCTTCCACGCGGCCACCATCGACGACATCGCCAAGGCGGCGGGCATCGGTCGGCGCACCTTTTTTCGCTACTTCGAGACCAAAGAAGACGTGGTGCTGTGGAAGTTCGACCAGTTCGCACGGCACGTGGTGACCTTGATCACGGCGCGGCCAGCCCGCGAGCCTTCGCTGGTTGCGCTGCAGCGAGCGCTCACCGAGGCCTCGGAGTTCTACAACCAGGAGCCCGCCGAGGCGCTCGCGCTGCTCAAGCTCACCGAGGCGACCCCCTCACTGTACGCCCAGCAGCTACTGCAGCAGGACCGCTGGAAGGGCTGGTTCGCCGAGGCTCTGCGCAAGCGCACCCGGGCGTCGGCGCGCTCGGTGCTGCCCGAGCTGGTCGCCGCTGTCGGGCTGGAGGCCACCGCGATTGCGGTGCGGCGCTGGGTGAACGCGCCCGGCTCCGACTTGAGCGACCAGATCGCGGGCTGTTTTGCCGGCTTGCGCAAGGTCCTGGTGGTCAAGCCTTGAGCTAGGCGGCGTCAGGGCTCCTGCAGCAGTGGCCAGCGCTCGCTGATGGGCAGACCAGGTAGCGCACGGAAGCGGGCCACGGCCCACTCGCAGAGGTGTGCGATCTCCGGGCGCGCGCTGTCTTCTTTGCGGCACACGAACTGACAGGTGCTGCGCACCTGGATGCGCATGGGCAGCGGCACCACCAGACGGCCGTCGCTGACCCAGCCGCTGGTCGGCGGAAAGATCGCAAACGCGATGCCGAGGCCGGCCTCGGCGGCGCGCAGCGCGGCGAAGTAGCTGTCGAAGACCAGGCGCTCCCCCGCGACCTCGACGCCGAGCAGCGCGCCGAGACGCAACCACGGGTCGGGCTGGTCGCGCAGGCGAATCAGCGGGTGGCAGAGCAGCGCGCGCGGGCTCTTCAGCTGCTTTTTCGGCACGAAGCCCGGCGCACACACGGGGCTGGCAAACAGCTCGCACAGCACGGTGCCGAGCAGACCGGGCCAGGGTCCTCGCCCGTACCGAATCGCCACGTCGATGCCGTCGCGGCGCAGGTCGGCCAGGCTGGTGCTCGTCTCGATGCGCAAGTCGACGCCGCTCCGTGCCGCGTCGAAGGTGTGCAGCTGCGGGATCAAGATCTCGTGTGCCACGAAGGGATCGGTACTGAGCCGGAGCGTCTGACTCACGTGTTGGCGCACCACGCGCTGGCTCCCGCTACGGTAGGTGTCGAGCGTCTCGCGCACCACGGCCGCGAAGTCGACACCGGCCGGCGTCAGTGCGAGCGCGCGCGCCAGCCGATCGAACAGTCGGAAGCCGAGCGCGCTCTCGAGTGCGCGGATTTGCTGACTCACGGCCGACGGCGTCAGGTGCAACAGCTCGGCGGCGCGCTTGATGCTCAGGTGCTCGGCGACCAGCTCGAACGTGGGCAGGACCTGCAGCGGCGCCACGATTCGTTTTGCGTCGTTCATGGCTGAACACCATAGCCAGCGTACACGCGCCGTCGACCCTGACGAATTAGCATGGCTTCATCATGCGCAGGAAATAGCGCTTGTCTGTCGGCTCGCTTCGTCGTTGGCTCCGAGCGCACGTCGCTGCTCGACGCGCACAGACCCACGTCGCGAGAGGACAGCCGATGCTCCCAAGTCACCCCAACGCGATCACCGTGCGCCGCCTCGAGCTGGTCTGGCCGGATCAGATCGACCCTGTGCTCGTCGACGGTCAGCCGGCGCTCTCGAACGTCATCGTCGCGCTCTCGTTGCTGATGCCCTACGTCGAGCCGTACCTGATCCGGACGATGCGCCTGGCGTTGCCGCGCGTGAGCTCGCGCGAGGTCGCCGCCGACATGCGCTCGTTCTGTGCGCAGGAGGGGCAGCACTACCGGCAGCACGCGCGCTTCAACGAGGCGCTTCGGCTGACCAAGTCAGCCACGCTGCTGGCCCTGGAGGCCGAGGTGGCGAGCGACTACGCACGCTTCACCAGCAGCCGGTCGCTGCGCTTCAACCTCGCGTACGCCGAGGGGTTCGAGGCATTTACCAGCGCCTTTGCGCTGTACTGCTTCGAGGTGCAGTTCGGACAGCGCATGCGCGACGAGGTGCGCGAGCTGTTCGAGTGGCACCTGATGGAGGAGCTCGAGCATCGCACGGTGACCTTCGATGCCTACCAACAGGTCTCGGGCAGCTACCTGTACCGGCTGTTCGTCGGACTGTTCGCGCAGCTCCACCTGGTGCGCTTCACGTTCCGGGCCAGCCAGGCGCTGCGCGCGATGAGAGCGGGCGAAGCCGAATCCGGGGCGCTGGCCAGCGTACCTGGTCGCGAGGGCGACGCAGCGGGTGATGCCGCGGGCGCGGACACGCAGACCCCGCAGCGCCGCGTGCGCAAGCGCTCGCTCTACCGCGAGGTGGCGCGTCATCTTTTGCCCAAGGTGCTGGCCACCTACCTGCCGTGGTACACGCCACACGCCATCGAGGTACCGCCCGAGGTGCGCGCGCGCGGCCCGTTCTACGCGGCTCGCGCGAGCTCCCTGTCCGCGACTTGAACGCGGCCGCGGATCCGGCTCCAGGCGTCGCTGTTTCTCAGAAGGAATAGTCTGCGAACGCACCGCCTGAGACCAGCAGCATCTTGTACGTGCCGTTGGCCAGGTCGTAGTCCGACGTGGTGACCGTGCGGTTCAAGACCTTCTGGACTGTCAGGTCCAAGATCAGGCGGAAGTTGGCAAACAGCTGGCGCGACAGCCCTCCCGAGACCGTCACCCGCCCGCCGTCGGGGCTCGCGGCGTCGATGGTGTGGCTGGGCACCGCGCCGCTCTCGCCACCGACGGCGGTCCACAAGATGAGCTTGCGCGAGAACGCGTGGCTACCCCGGACCACCAGCCCGTAGGTGTTGCGCCAGTCGCGCGGCAGCTCGAGCTGCAGCGTGTCGGAGAGCCCGAGCGCAGGCTGCGCAAGCCCGTCGGACTGCAGCCGCACGTCGTAGTTGTCGACGGACGACCAGCCCGTGAACGTGCCCTCCAGCGCGACGCTGCTCGAGGGCTCCTGGCCTGCGCCGACTTCGTTGCCAAATGCGTAACGAATGCCGCCGCGCGCCACCTTGGGCAAGGTTGTCGACAGGGAGGCCTCGCCGCGCACGATGGCCGGGTAGTCGAGTCCCTGGCTGGCCAGATCCTGAGTAAAAAACGGGTCGTTCATGTCCAGCGTGAAGCTGCCGCGAAAGTCGAGCCGCGTGCTGTGCTCGTAGCTGGCCGAGAGCCACAGGTTGTTGGCCACCTCCGCCATCATGCCCGCACGAAACGTGACGCCGTGCGCCCAGCCGTTGTCAAAGGAGAACGGTCGCGCAAAGGTGTCCAGCTCGCGCAGCGCGGGGTCGGCATCGGGTCCAAAGCCGTTGGGCTGGTTGATGGGCGGACGCGCGAGCGCGGCGCCCAGGTCTTCTGCCCCTGCCAGGTCCTGGACGCGCGACAGATCGGCGTAGCCGAGCACGTAGGAGACGCCGCCGCCGATGGACAGCCAGTCGAGCGGCGTGTACGCGATTCCGACGCTGGTGAACACGGTGGCCAGGGTGGCGTCGTCGAGCTGAAAGCGCTGCGGACCTGCACCCGGCCAGCGCACGATGGCGGCGTAGGGGGCGTCGATGCCAAAGCCCACCGCCAGCGGGAGGTCGCCCAGCGGAGACTCGACGTGGATGGACGGCACCAGGCCGATCGGGTTGGCTTTGACCTCCTCTGCTGGGCCCGTCTTGCTGGCGTCGACCGTGGAGGGGTCGATGGGTAGCTGGAAGTCGAGCGAGTCCGACGTCTGATACGTCGCCTGACGCACGCGCTGATAACGGATGCTGCCGATCAGGAGCTCGCCGCCGACCACCATGCGCAGGCGCTTGGCAAAGCCGAGCCCGGCCGGGTTGTAGTGCACCGACAGGGGGCCGGTGGTGCTGACTCCGAAGTTGGTGGGTCCGACCGTCGGCACGGCAAGGCCGCTCGCGTGCACCTTACCGTTCGCAGCGAGCAAAAACAGCACCCCCAGGGCGAGCGCCGTGCAGGCGGGCGCGAGCTTGGCTGGGCGCTTGTTGCAGTCGGCTACCATGCTTTTCCTCAGCGGACCCGGTTGACGAGCAGAGAGATACGGTTGGTGCTGGACTTGCCGGAGCGGAACAGACGGTACAGCGAGCCCGCCTCGTCCTCGACGAACAGCTCGGGGTTGTCGTCGAGCCTTACTTTTTCGTGCTCGGTGTCGCCGTCGAGCGCGACCGTGCTGCTTACTTTTTGGGTCAGGGCGAGGTCGCGATAAAAGCCGGGGTGGGCGTACTTGTACGGGCGCACGGGCGCACCGTCGGCCCCGTTTGCGATGTCGTCCGGCACGACAAAAAACAGCCAGTCTCCCTGCTTGTCGGGCGGGTTTTCGTTGTTGGCACGGTAGTAGTAGAAGTCGGCCGCTCCCTCGGTGCTGGCCAGCACGGTCTCGGTCAGCTCGAGCAGCGAGCTGGGCGACGCGCGCAGGTTTTGTTTGACCGTGGCCTGGATCTCTTCGCTGGTGGTGCCGAGCGAGACGTTGCGCAGCGTGAACTCGACGCTGCCTTCGCCCTCGCGCAGGCCGCCGTCGTGCAAGCGCACCTGGGCGGTCTCGAGCAACAAGTCCCAGACGTACGAGGGAGCAGGCGGCGAGCCGATGCCACCCTGCACGGAGAGCTCCTGAAAGCCGTCCACGACCCTGGCGCTGAACAGCGGCTCGGCCTTGCCCGCGGCCGCGTAGGCGACCTGACTGTTGAGCTTGCCGTACGAGCCCTGGGCCGCGCCCAGCACGACGCGCTCGAGTGTCCACGGCGGCAAGAGCCAGCCCGCAGAGTCGCCGACACCCAGCGGCGTCGGGGACAGGCCGCCCTTCACGAAGTCGGACGACTCGACGATGCGGAAGGTGAGCGAGTCGATCTTGGGCTCGCCCGCGACCAGGCCCTCCACGCGCATCCAGTTGGGGTCGGCGAAGTCGAACAGGCCCTCGATCTGACTGCGGATGGAGCTGACGCTGGCGAGCTCGCTGCTGGTCAGGTCCACACCCTTGTAGGGCAGCGCGTTGGCGTTGGCGCGCACGGTGATCGCAAACTGGTCGGTCAACACCTGTGCCTGGGTGGAGCCGACGAAGCCTGGGTGCGAGCTGCCCGCGGCGTCGTACGGACCAAAACGTTTGCCGAAGGTCTCGAAGTTGGTGGCCAGGTCGGTGAGCGTGACCGGCAGTGTGCCCGGCGACACCGGGTACACGCCACTCGGGTTCTGCTCGTTTTTGGGGCCCAGCCGCGTCTGCGCGTTGGGATGCGTCGCGATTACCTGCTTGAGGATGGTCGCGGCAATCGCGGCGTCGGACAGGAACGTGTCTTCGACGTTCATCTTGAACAGATCGGCGAGCACTTGTTCGGACGCCACGCCGAGCAGCGGGGCGAGGTCGATCAAGCTGGCGAGCGAGGTGCCCTCGAGGTCGGCGGTGTCGGGCGTCATGCGCAGCAGGGCCTGCATGTTGCGCTCTGCCTGCGGCAGCATGTTGGGGTCGAGCTCGCGGATGGCCGACAGCGCCTGGTCGAGCAGCTGGGGGGAGTTGGGGCCGCTCGACAGGTCGAGGTCGAGCAACCACAGCCGCTCGCGCACGTCGCGCGGCAAGCGCAGCAGGTCGTTCTGGTCGAGGCGCTTTTCGAAGTTGGTCACGTCGAAGCGCAGGTACGAGAGCTCGACCGTGCGCTGCTCACCCACCTCGAGTGGGCTGGCGACGCGCTCCTCGCTGACCGTGCCCTCGGCGCAGCCCAGCGTGGAGAGCAGGGCGAGCGACAGTGCGCGGGCACGCAGCGAACACGCGCGCAGGCGGCTCGTGTAGCGCCGACTCATTGTGCGCCTCCAGGACGACGCACCTCGAGGCCCACGCTGTCGGGGTCGCGCTCCTTGACGAGCAGCTCGTACACCGTGCCGTCCTGATCGGCGGCGTAGTAGCTGCTACCCACGGTGGCGGCGACCTTTTCGTGCGCGGCGTCGGTGACGCCAAAAGCGGGCGCCGTGACCGACACCTTGTGGGTCAGCTGCGGATCGGAGAAAAAGCCGGGCCTCTCGTACTTGATGCCGCCGCCGCCGTCCCCGTCGTTGCGGAACAACAGCGCACCGTCGCCGCCTGCGGCCGGCACGTAAAAGACGTCGGCGCTCGAGCTGGCCAGACCGGAGCTGCCCACCAAAAGCTCGCTCAGCTTGTCCTGCTGCTCGTGCAGGCGCGGGCGCAGCTTGGCCACCAGCTGGTCTGCAGTCAGACCGATGGGCAGGCCCGTGAGCGTAAAGGCCATGTCGGCTGCGCCCTGGGCCAGGCCCTCGTCGTGCAGCCGCGCCTCGGCGACCTCGACCAGCAGGTCCCACGCGTACAGCGGCGGAGGCGGCGCACCGATGCCGCCCGCGGTGCTGATGCTGACCCAGCCGCGGTCCCAGTCGATCACGGCAGCGTCCACGATGGAGCCCGCGTTGTAGCGGTTTTTGTGCTGGAACGCGCTCGTCGCGAAGGCGCGGTGCAGCTGGCGGTAGCCAATCTCGGCGGAGATGTGCTCGAACAAAAAGCGATCGAGTGCAAAGCCGACGCCGTTGCCGCGGAAAAAGCCCGGATCCGCCGGGTCGGGGGCCGCCGTGCGCGAGCTACCGGCGCGCGCGAGGGAGGCAGACTCCTCGAGCAGGAAGCGCAGATCGATGGTGGGCTCGTCGACCAGGCCCACCACCGCAAACTCGTCGGTGAGAATGTTGAAGTCGAGCACGCGCTCCCCCTCGAGCAAGAACAAGAAGTCCTTGGCGGCGCGGGACAGATCGATCGCGTCGTACTGCGCCAGGTTGGAGTGCACCGGGAAGGTGAGCAAAAAGCCCGGCTCGAGCACCGCGGAGCGGCTGCCCGCTGCCAAAAAGCCCGGGTGGGAGCCGCTCGGGCCGAAGCGTGGACCCACCGTGGTCAGGTCTTGCAGTACGTCGTACATGCTGACCGAGAGCACGGGCTTGCCGCTCGCGTCGTGGGCGATGTTGGGGTGTGTGCCGATCAGATCCGCGTCGATGACGCTGGCGGCGATGTCGAGATCGAGGATGTAGTCGGTGGTCGACAGGTCGAGCAGCTGCGCGAGCAGGCGTGGCGCGGGCAGACCGACCGCGGAAGAGATCTGCAGCAGCTCCGCGACCGACGTGCCACTCAGGTCGGCGACGTCGGGCGTCATGCGCAGGATGCGCTGCAGGTTGCGCTCGGGCGCGCCCCACTTGCTGGTGTCTACCCCGAAGCGCGTGGGCTCGCGGATGCGCTCCAGCGCCTGGCGCACGGCCGGCTCGAGGTCGATCGACACCAGCTCGATCTGTTTTTGGTCGTCGGCGCTGAGCAGCTCGCCGAGCGCCTGACGGTTGATCTCGATGTCCTGCGTGCCCGCGTTGCGGTTGGGCGCGCCGAGCCGCACCACGCGCAGCCGCGACAGCGTGATCGGCTGCCGCGCCTGGTTGCCCGCGCCGTCGGTGGCCACCACCGTCAGCTGGTTGTCGCCGACGGCGAGCAGGACTACGCGCGCGAAGCTGGGCCCGGGGTCGAGCACGGTGCGTCCGCCGCTCGCACTCTCGATGGTGAGCGCGCTGATGCCGCTCGGGTCGTCGACCGTGCCCTCCAGGGAAAGCGCGGCTTCGTCGGTCTGGCGCGCGGCCGACGTGACGCGCACGACCGGCGGCGTCTCGTCTTGTTGCAGCGTGTAACGAGCGCTGGTCTCTCGCCCACCGTCGCCGACCTCGAGCAACAGCGTCGCGCTCTGATCTCGTGGCAGCGCGAACGGCAACGCGAAGCGGCCGCTCGCGTCGAGGGGAACCGCGCTGCTCGCGCCGCCCGCGCCGCCCGCGCCGCCCGCCAAAGACAGGCGCGCGCTGGCTGCGCCGCCGGCCACCGTGCTCACCTTGCCGTGCACGCAGACCGCGCGTTGGTTGGTGATCGGCGCGGGCAGCTCGACCGCGTCCTGACACGCGTTGTCGCTCGCCACCTTGGGTGTGGACACTGCGAGCGTGACCCCGGGCGCAGGGCCGGCGTACTCGAGCACAAAGGTCAGCGTGCGCACGCGCGCGCGGTTTTCGGT
>Ga0190271_10003030_pt1 | contig 10422 bp, 10 predicted proteins | sample Popmic356T_FD_133747 | JGI IMG/M metagenome (GOLD analysis project Ga0190271, IMG submission 133747) | Populus adjacent soil microbial communities from riparian zone of Weber River, Utah, USA - 356 T | ecosystem: Environmental > Terrestrial > Soil > Riparian zone | place: USA: Utah | collected... | reverse complement strand
CTACGACGTGATCGCGGCGCCGCTGCCGGCCGTGGTCGCCGTCTCGGATGCGATCAACGTGCCGCGGTACCCGTCGCTCAAGGGGATCATGGGTGCCAAGTCGAAGCCCCAGGAGGTCATCTCTCTCGCCGACGTCGGCGCCGAGGCGGAGCGCGTGGGTGAGCCCGGCTCGCGCACGACCGTCCGCTCGTCGGCACCGCCTCCGGCGAAGAGCGGTCAGGTGAAGCTCGAGGACGACGGCAGCGCGCCCGAGAAGATCGTCGAGTACCTCGCGGAGAAGCGCCTCGTATGAGCACCCTCGTCTACCTCGAGGCACACGACGGCGACCTCACCAAGGGTGGCCTCGGCGTGCTTGCGAAGGCGGTGGCGCTCGGAGGAGACGTCGCCGGCGTCGTCCTCGGGAGCGGTGTCCGCGACGCGGCCGCGAAGGCCGGCGCCTACGGCGCGAAGACCGTCTACGTCGTCGACGACGAGGCGCTCGCCGCGCCCCTGCCCCAGCCGCGCGTCGACGCGCTCGAGGCGGTCGTCGGCGAGAGCGGCGCGACGAACGTGCTCTTCCCGGCCTCGGTGCTGACCGCCGACGTCGCCGCAGGGCTCTCGGCGCGGCTCGACGCCGGGCTCAACTGGGATCTCACCGACCTGCGCCTCGAGGGCGACGACCTCGTCGGCGTGCGTCCCGCGCTCGGCGACACCGTGGTCGTCGAGGTGGGCTGGACGACGACGCCGCGGCTCGCCCTGATCCGCTCGGGCACCTTCGATCCCTCGGAGACCGGCGGCACCGCAGAGGTGAAGGACGTCGCCGCGAGCTTCCAGGACTTCTCGAAGCTGGCGACGCTGGTCGATCACCTCGAGGAGCAGTCGAGCGGCCCGTCGATCGAAGACGCGGACGTCATCGTCGCCGGTGGTCGGGGGCTGGGCGGCCCCGAGGGCTTCTCGCACTGCGAGGAGCTCGCCGCAGCGCTCGGCGGCGCGGTCGCCGCGACGCGCGCGGTCGTGGACGCCGGTTGGTACCCGTACTCGGCCCAGGTGGGCCAGACCGGGAAGACGGTCTCGCCGAAGCTCTACATCGCACTCGGAATCTCCGGCGCGATCCAGCACAAGGTCGGGATGCAGGGCTCGGGCACGATCGTCGCGATCAACAAGGACCCGAACGCGCCGATCTTCGACTTCGCCGACCTCGGCGTCGTCGGTGACCTGACCCAGATCGCGCCGAAGCTGACCGAGCTGCTCAAGGCGCGTCGCTAGCTCGGCATGAGCGGCGTCCGCCCGGCCGACCACCCGCCACCCTTCTCGACCTCCGATGCCATCGCGGCGCCGACCGATCCGGTCGACGAGCGCATCGACGTGGGGATCCTGATCGTCGGCGGCGGCCCCGGCGGCCTCGCGTGCGCGATCCGGCTCGGCCAGCTGCTCGAGGAGCACCCGGCGATGAAGGAGAAGCTCGGCGACGTCCCCGTCGCCGTGCTCGAGAAGGGCAAGCAGCCGGGTTCGCACCTCCTCTCGGGAGCGGTCATGAACCCGCGCGCGATCCGCAAGCTCTTCGCCGGCCGGATGGCGATCGAGGAGATGCCGACCTACGGGAAGGTGCACGGCGAGGCCGTCTACCTGCTCACGAAGGGCGCGGCACTCCGGATCCCACCACCGCCGACGATGATGAACCACGGCAACTGGATCATCTCGGTCTCCGAGCTCGGCCGGTTCCTCGGCGAGCAGGCGGAGGCCGGCGGCGCGATGATCCTGCCCGAGACGAGCGGCGAGAAGCTGCTCCTCGACCACGGCCGCGTCGTGGGCGTGCGCACCGGCGACAAGGGCCGCGGCAGAGACGGCGAGCCGCTCGGCAACTTCGAGCCGGGCGTCGACATCACCGCGCGCCTCACGGTGCTCGCCGAGGGCACGGCGGGCCACTTGACCCTGGCCGCGATCGACAAGTTCGGGCTCGAGGGCGAGAACCCCCAGATCTGGGCGCTCGGCGTGAAGGAGGTGTGGAAGGTCCCGAAGCCGCTCGAGCGGATCGTCCACACGCTCGGCTGGCCGCTCCGGAAGCGCGCGAAGTACGGCGAGTTCGGCGGCTCGTGGATCTACCCGATGGGCTCGGAGCACGTCTCGCTCGGGTTCGTGCTCGGGCTCGAGTACGCCGACGTCGAGCTCTCCGCCCACGACGTCCTGCAGGAGTTCAAGACGCACCGGCTCGTTCGCAAGCTCCTCGAGGGCGGCGAGCGCGTCGCCTGGGGCGCGAAGACGATCACCGAGGGCGGCCTCCAGTCGATGCCGTCTCGGCTCAACGGTCCGGGCTTCGTCCTCGTCGGCGAGAGCGCCGGTCTCGTCAACGTGCCGCGCCTCAAGGGCGTCCACTACGCGATCGAGTCGGGCCGGCTCGCGGCGGAGGCGACCTTCGCAGCGCTCCAGGGCGGTGAGGCGGCCGGCCGCCGCGGCGCGCTGGACACCTACGACGAGGCAGTCCGGTCGAGCTACATGTGGACGGAGCTGACCGAGGTGCGGAACATGCGGCAGGTCTTCGACAAGGGCTTTTTCATGGGCGGGGCGCTTGCGAGCGCGATGACCGTCACCAAGGGGAAGCTGCCGCCGAAGAACTTCGAGACGCACCCGAACGCCGACGCCAGGCTCCTCCGCACCGACCGTGCGTCCCGCTACCCCGCACCGGACGGAAAGCTCACCTTCGACAAGCTCTCGTCGGTCTTCTCCTCGGGGAACCGCACGCGCGACGACCAGCCGAACCATGTCCGGATCCAGACCCAGGTGCCCCGCGACCTGGCCGAGATGTGGCAGTGGATGTGCCCGGCGCAGGTGTACGAGGTCGGGGAGACGGACGGCGACGGAACCGTCGAGGTGAAGCTGACGCCGTCGAACTGCGTCCAGTGCGGTGCGGTCAGCGCCAAGGGCGGCCGGTTGACCCCGCCCGAGGGCGGGTCCGGCCCCGAGTACACGCTGACCTGAGCGTTCCCTGGAAGAGCACGTGTCTGGCTGAAGGCAGACACGGAGTGCTGTTCCCTCGGTGTCTGGCTTCGGCCAGAAACCCGCTCTGATGCCGCGTTACGACGTCGCCGTCGTCGGCGCAGGCATCCTCGGCCTCGCCCTTGCGCGCGAGCTGCAGTCCCGCCGTCCGGGGCTCCGGCTCGCCGTCCTCGACAAGGAGCCCGCGGTCGCGCGTCACCAGACCGGCCATGCGTCGGGTGTCGTCCACCGCGGCGTCTACTACGCGCCCGGCTCGCTCAAGGCGCGGCTCTGCGTGGAGGGCGCGGAACGGTTGCTCGCGTACTGCGACGAGCGCGGGATTCCCGTCCTCCGTTGCGGGAAGGTCGTCGTCGCGACGAGCGTCGCCGAGCTCCCGCGCCTCGAGGAGCTCCAGCGGCGGTCGCTCGCGAACGGCGTTCCCGACGCCGAGTTGATCGGCCCCGAGCGGCTGCGCGAGCTCGAGCCCCACGTCGCGGGGCTGAGGGCCCTCCACTCACCGCACACCGCGGTCGTCGACTTCGCACGCGTCGCCGAGTCGTTCGCCTCGGACGTCCAGACGGCGGGTGGCGAGCTGCTCCTCGGAGTGGAGGTCGTCGGTCTCCGACGACGCGCCGGGCTCACGTCGATCGAGACGACGAGCGGTGGAGTGAGCGCCGCGCGGGTGGTCGGCTGCGCTGGGCTACAGGCGGATCGCCTTGCGGCACTCACCGGCGCGCCGCGGGAGCCCCGGATCGTGCCCTTTCGCGGCGACTACCTCGTCCTCCGCCCCGAGCGCCGGCACCTCGTGCGGGGACTCGTCTATCCGGTTCCCGACCCGGCGTTCCCGTTTCTCGGGATCCACACGACCGTGCGGCCGGACGGCGAGGTCTGGCTCGGCCCGAACGCCGTGCTCGCACTGGCGCGCGAGGGCTACAGGCGGCGCGACGTCTCGCTCGTGGACGTCCGCGAGACGCTGCGGTCGCCGGGGTTCCGGCGCCTGGTTCGGCGGCACTGGAGAACGGGGGCAGCCGAGACGGCGCGGGATCTCTCGGCCCGGCTCTTCGTCGGCGCCGTGCGTCGCCTCCTGCCCGCGCTCCGGTTGGACGACGTCCTGCCGGGGCCTGCGGGGATCCGTGCGCAGGCGATCGCCGCGGATGGATCGCTGCTCGACGACTTCGTCTTCCACGAGACGGAGGGTGTCGTCCACGTGAGGAACGCGCCCTCACCCGGCGCGACCTCGTCGCTCGCGGTCGCGCGGGTGGTGGCAGACCGGGTCGGAGAGAACGTGTCCGGCTGAAGCCAGACACGATTCTTTGCCCGGTGTCTGGCTTCAGCCAGACACACGCTCTTCCTGCTCCAGCTCCCAGGCGACCGCCATCGCGACGCGCTGGGCGAGCGTCGGGTGGCTCTGCAGCATCACGTAGGCCCAGGTCGGTGGGCTCGGGTCGCCGAGCGAGGTTGCGGCGAACTCGCGGAAGAGGCCGCGTGCGGATGCCGGGTCGCGCGTCGTCTGCAGCGCCTTCCAGTCGGCCTCGCCCTCGCTCCCTCGGCTGACGAGGTTCTGCGCGGGCGCGAGGGCGAGCTGCACGACCGCGGTGACGAGCAACGCGAGCGGCACGGCGGCGGCCTCGCCCATGCCGCCGCGGCGACGGGTCGCGACCATGAGGGCGAGCGCACCGGGGATCGCGAAGAGGCCGAACCAGGCGATGGCCTCGAGCAGGTGGTCGCTCGAGTGATGCCCGATCTCGTGCGCGACGACGACGTTCACCTCACCGTCGCTGAAGCGACCGTCGAGCAAGGTGTCCCAGAGGACGATCCTCGCGGACGGGCCGAGCCCGAAGGCGTAGGCGTTGGCCTGGCTCGTGTCGCCGCTCACCTCCTCGACGCGGAGCGGGATGTCGTCGACTCCCTGCGCGCGGGCGTAGCGGTCGTACGTGCGCTGGAGCTCGGGATCGGCGGGCCGCTCGAGCCCGGTGACGAGGTACGGGCCGGAGAAGACCAGTACCGCCGCGATCAGGGCGAAGACGCCGGCACCCGGGAGCCACCACCAGGAGCCGAGGCGGCGCGCGAGCGCCATCACGACGAGGAGCGCGATGCAGACGGCGACGAACGTGCCGCCCAGCCCGAGCCAGCCGCCGAAGATCGCCTCGAGGTAGCCGACCTCCGAGACGCCGTGGCGTCGCTCCCACCAGAGCGCGGCCAGCGCGAAGGGCAGCTGCGTCAGCCACGCGATCGCGAGGCCGAGCATCCCGAGGAGCATCCCGGTCCCGATCGGCCCGGCCGCCGACTCCCGCGCATAGCGGACGCCGTAGCGGGCATACACCGCGAGCGTGGCGAGGAGGACGACCTTCGCCAGCAGCCAGTCGACGTAGAGGAAGCGCTCGTACCGCTCGGCGCGGTCGACGAGCTGCTCGCCGAAGACCGCGTCGACGTCCACCGTGGGCAGAGAGAGGTCGTCCGGGACGACCGAGCCCGCGAGAAGCCAGGCGAGCGCCACCCAGCCGACGGCGACGGCGGCCGCGACGACGAGGCGTGGAACGGTCACGCCGCCGGCTCCAGGCCCGGATACCAGGGATGCTCCCCGTCGGGCGCCAGCTCGACCTGGCGCCGCCCCAGGAGCACGGGAGAGGAATCGGGGTAGCGCGGCGTGAGCAGGAAGAGGTAGGCCCCCGCCTGCGTCTGGTAGCGGATCGACGCGACCCCGAGGTCCCGGAGCCCGGCAGGCATGCGGCCGGTCACGAGCGCCGCGACCCAACCGAGGACGGCTACGACGAGGAGGATCCAGCCGTACGCCTGATTGAGCAGCAGTGCCGGGATCGCGAGCACCGGTCGGACGAGCACGCCGAGGCGCCGTTGCGGTTCGGGCGGTGCGATCGTGAAGTCGAGCGGATAACTGCCCTCGCGGCCGACGAAGCCGGGAAACGGGCGCCCGACGACGTAGGCGAACGCGCTCAGGTGGGCGGTGGCGCGGAGAAAGGCCGCGAGGAACCGGTGCAGGAAGCGCGGCACGCGGCCCAGCACGAGGGCGGCGAGCCACGCGCACACGAGGGCAATGGCCGCAGGTGCGGCCCAGAGCGTCAGCCAGAAGAGGTGGGGGATGACGAGCGGGAAGCGGAAGAGGACGAGCAGGCGGGGGCGGCACAGGTCGTCGTCGACGCGGACCGCGACGGGGTGGTCGGGCAGCTCGGCGCGCGGTGCCATTCGGTCGGGCGTCGAGTCGGGATAGCGGCCGGTGACGAGGAGCGCGTACGCCGTGACCTGTGCCGCGTACCCACAGCCGTACGCCGCCGCATCTCGCATGCCGCGCGGCATGCGACCTCGTGCGAGGCAGGCGAACCAGCCGAGGAAGGCGATCGTCCCCGTCAGCCCGCCGAAGAGCGCCAACGCGGCGACTCCCGACCAGAGCCCGAGCCCGGCCGAGCCTCCGAGCGACCAGGCGAGGAGCGACGCGGGCACCACGAGCACGAGCCGGACGAGCCCGCCGAGCCGCCGCTGCCGCTCGGGCGGGTCGACCTCGACGTCGACCGGGTATGCCCTGGTACCGCCGAAGCCGGGGTACGGGCCGGCAGCGAGCACGACGTACGCGGCGACATGGGTCGTGTAGCGCACGTACCGGACCAGGAAGTCGTGGATGCTCGTCGGCACCTGGCCCTCGATCAGCACGGCGAGCCAGGCGACGAACCCGACCGCACTTGCGGCGATGCCGAAGAGCGTCACCCAGACGAGGTGGGGCAGGGCGAGGAGCAGCCGGAAGACGACGGTGAGCCGCGAGCGGCGGAGCTCGTCCGTGACGACGAGTCGAATCGGATGACGTGAAGGCTCGGGCACGGACAGCACTGAGACTACGATCGCGCGGGTGAGCGACGCACCCGTGACACGCGACGACGTGCTTCGGGCCGCCGAGACCATCCGCGACCGGGTGCGGCGGACGCCGACGCTCGACGGCTCGGCGCTCGTGCCGGGTCTGGGGCTGAAGGCCGAGCTCCTCCAGCACACGGGATCGTTCAAGGTGAGGGGTGTCGTCAACCGGCTCTCGGCGCTCGGCCCGCACGAGCGGGAGCGCGGCGTGGCGGGCGCGTCCGCGGGGAACCACGCGATCGCTCTCGCGTGGGGTGCGGCAGCTGAGGAGCTCGACTGCGTCGTCTTCACGTGGAAGGCCGCGAGCCAGTACAAGCTCGAGCGGGCGCGGGTGCTGGGCGCGCGAATCGACGCCGAAGCCGACGACCCGTCGGGTGCCTTCGTCCGCCTCGAAGAGCATCTCCGCGAGACGGGCGCGATCCTCGTCCACCCGTTCGACGACGCGCGCGTGATGGCCGGCCAGGGGACCGTCGGGCTCGAGATCCTCGAGGACACGCCCGGCGCCGACGTGATCGCGGTGCCCGTCGGGGGCGGCGGCCTCATCGCCGGGATCGCGGCCGCCGTCGCGCCGCGCGGTGTCCGCGTCGTCGGCGTCGAGCCGAAGGGCTCGGCTGCGCTCTCGAAGGCACTGGCCGCGGGGAGGCCGGTCGGCGTCAAGCCGCGCACCATCGCGGGCGGTCTCGACGCGCCGTTCGCCGGAAAGGGCGCGCTCGAGCTCTGTCGCGCGAACGGGGTCGAGGTCCTGACGGTTGCCGACGACGAGATCGAGGCTGCGATGCGTCGCCTCTACGCCGACGTCAAGCTCGCCTGCGAGCCTGCCGGCGCGGCGGCCGTCGCGGCCGTTCTCTCGGGCAAGATCGACGCCGCTTCGATGGTCGCGGTTGTCTCGGGCGGCAACGTCGGGCCCGAAATTGCCTCTGCTATCCTCGCAAAACCATGAAGGCGGACATCCATCCCGAGTACGTCGAGGCCCACGTCACATGCTCGTGCGGCAACGAGTTCATGACTCGCTCGACGAAGGCCGAGCTCCACGTCGAGGTCTGCTCGGCGTGCCACCCGTTCTACACGGGCAAGCAGAAGCTGATGGATTCCGGTGGCCGGGTCGAGCGCTTCCAGCGCCGGCTCGAGAAGGCCGCCGCCGCCAAGAGCGACTGACGCGGCTCCGGGCTCTCGCTGAAAGCTACGGTGGGCTCGTGAGCGTGTCCTACGGCGGTCAGGCGGTGCTCGAGGGCGTGATGATGCGCGGTCCCTCCTGCTGGGCCGTCGCGATCCGCAATCCCGACGGCGGCATCGACGAGGTCGTCAAGGACGTCACCTCCCCGATGAAGCGCCATCGCATCTGGCGGCTTCCGGTGATCCGCGGTGTGATCGCGCTCGGCGAGTCGCTCGCGATCGGCTTCCGCGCCCTCGCCATCTCGGCGAACGTGGCCGCGCGGGAGGAGGACGAGGACGGGAACGTCGTCACCGAGATCAGCCGCGGCCAGATCATCTTCTCGTTCGCGCTCGCGATCGGCTTCGCGCTGATGCTCTTCAAGGTCGGGCCGGCGCTCCTCACGAGCTGGCTTCCGGTCGAGGACACCGCGTGGTTCGTGACCGTGGAGGGCCTGATCCGCGTGGCGGTCTTCATCGCCTACATCGCGCTCATCGGTCTGATTCCCGATCTCAAGCGCGTCTTCCAGTACCACGGCGCGGAGCACAAGACGATCAACGCGCTCGAGGCGGGCTCCGAGTTGACGCCGAGCAACGTGCAAAGGTTCAGTTTGATCCACCCCCGCTGCGGGACGGCGTTTTTGCTCTGGGTGATGGTGCTCGGCATCTTCGTCTTCGCATTCGTCGGCAGGCCGGTCTGGTACTGGCTGATCGCGAGCCGGATCCTGCTCCTGCCCGTCATCGCCGGAATCGCGTACGAGCTGATCCGCTACGCGGGAAAGCACCAGGACAACCGCGTGCTCATGACGCTCCTCGCGCCGGGGCTCTGGCTGCAGCGCCTGACGACGCGCGAGCCGTCGCTCGATCAGGTCGAGGTCTCGATCCGCGCGATCGAGGAGGTGCGCCGGCGCGAGGCGATGGACACGCCCGCCGAGCAGGCCGCCGACCGCAAGGTCGAGGTGATGGCCTAGCAATGCCGCGGATCGTGCGTGAGGCCGACGTCTCGTGGGAGGGGAACCTTGCCCGCGGGGCCGGCGCGATCACGGCTGCCTCTTCCGGTGCCTTCGAGGCTCTCGGCTACTCGCTGCCGACCCGCATCGCCGCGCCGGAAGGCAAGACGAGCCCCGAGGAGCTCCTCGCGGCGGCGCATGGCGGCTGCTTCACGATGTCGCTCGCCGGCGAGCTCACCGGGGTCGATGCGCCACCGGAGAGGCTCGACGTCCGCTGCCGCATCACGATGGACGAGGTCGGGGGGCGTGGGCACCTGATCGTCCACTCGGCGCTCGACGTCCGTGCACGCGTGCCCGGCCTGAGCCAGGACGCATTCGCGAGCGCGGTGAACGCGGCACATGAGGGCTGTTCGTTTTCGTCGCTCCTACGCGACGCAGGGGTAGGGATCGAGATCACGACGACGCTCGAGGGAGGCGACTGAATGGCGACGGATCGCATGGCGAAGGTGACGTGGACGGGCTCGCTCATGGACGGCAGCGGCACGATCGAGGGCGTCGGGAGCGGCGCGTTCGGCCCGCTCGACGTGACGTGGACCTCACGTGCCGAGACGCCGGAGGGCCGCACGAGCCCGGAAGAGCTCATCGCCGCCGCCTGGGCGTCCTGCTTTTCGATGGCGCTCTCCCACGCGCTGGCGGGCGCGGGCAACGCGCCCGAGCGGCTCGAGACCTCCGTGACGGTCAGCTTCCAGCCCGGCGAGGGAATCACGAAAGGCGCGATCCACGTCGTCGGCACCGTGCCGGGCGTCGATCACGCGACCTTCGTCGAGCAGGCCGAGGGCGCGAAGGCCAACTGCCCCGTCTCGAAGGCGCTCACCGGGGTTCCCGAGGTCACGCTCGACGCGACGCTGGCGACGGCGTAGCGGCGGAGCCGGCCGACAACGCTTGTGTTGAAGTAACACCAGCGTTGTCAGAACCGTCGCCCGCGTACGGCTGCGGGATTCGGCGGCCGTACAATCGCCCTTCATGGCCAACCTCGAAGCGCTCGTCGAGGAGCTCGAGCGCTCGTACGCCGAGCTCCAGCAGCGGATGGCGGACCCGTCCGTCTACAACGATCACCGCGAAGCGGCGGACGTCGGACGGCGCCTGAAGGAGCTCGAGCCGGCGGTCAGGATCGCACGCGAATGGCGGCAGATCTCCGAGGACCTGGACGCCGCCAAGGGCGATCCCGAGCTCGCGTCGCTTTCGGACGGGCTCGCCGAGGAGATCGAGCGGCTCGAGAACGAGCTCAGGCTCGCGCTCGTCGAACGTGATCCGGCGGACGCGAAGGACGTGATCGTCGAGGTGCGGCAGGGGGTCGGTGGCGACGAGGCGGCGCTCTGGGCGGGCGAGGTGGCGCGCATGCTCCAGCGCTATGCGGAGCGGCGCGGCTACCGAACGGAGACCCTCTCCGCGAACGAGAGCGACGGGGGTGGCGTGAAGGAGACCGTCTTCGCGGTCAAGGGCGACGGCGCGT
>Ga0190271_10003029_pt1 | contig 10425 bp, 9 predicted proteins | sample Popmic356T_FD_133747 | JGI IMG/M metagenome (GOLD analysis project Ga0190271, IMG submission 133747) | Populus adjacent soil microbial communities from riparian zone of Weber River, Utah, USA - 356 T | ecosystem: Environmental > Terrestrial > Soil > Riparian zone | place: USA: Utah | collected... | reverse complement strand
TCGGGCGCTGCGGCTGGCTGCGCACGCCCTCGAGGTTGGTGAGCCACAACATGATCTTCTGGAGCAGCTCGGTGTAGACGACCTTGATGATGCCGGACGTGCCACCGACGTCGGCGCCGCGGATCACCTCGTCGATCATGAAGTTGAGCAGCTGGCGCAACACCTGCAGGTCGGCCCAGAGCTCGGCGAAGGTCTCGCGGACCGCCGGGTCGTCGTGGGCCGGCGAGCCGTCCTCGAGCGTCCACTCGAGGATGTCGTGGAGCGCAGCCTCCATGCCGTTGTACCGGAGGCGCTCGGTCATCTCGAGGATCGTGATGGCGCGTTCGGCGGCCAACGTGCCCTGCGCCACCGCCCAACCGTTGTTCACGTCGCCGATGACGTTGGCGGCGGGCACCACCACGTCGTCGAGGAACAGCTCGCAGAAGTCGGCGGCACCGCTGGCCTGGCGGATGGTGCGGGCCTCGAGGCCTGGCGTCTTCATGTCGGCCACGATGCAGGTGATGCCCTTGTGCTTCGGGGCGTCGGGGTCGGTGCGGACCAGGAGCATGCACCAGTCGGCGTAGGCGGCCCAGCTGGTCCAGACCTTCTGGCCGTTGATGACGTAGTTGTCGCCGTCGAGCACGGCCTTGGTGCGCAGGCTGGCGAGGTCGGAGCCGGCGTTGGGCTCGGAGAAGCCCTGGCACCACGCCTCGCCCTTCTTGATGCCGCCGATGAAGCGTTCCTTCTGCTCGGCGGTGGCGCTGTGCAGCAAGGTGGGCGCCACGTTGAACACGGCCACGTGGTAGATCCCGTTGCGGGGGACGCCGCCACGGGCGAACTCCTCGGCGATCACGACCTGCTCGGGGATGGAGAACCCTCCTCCCCACTCCTTCGGCCAGTGCGGGGCGATGAGCCCCGCTTCACGGAGCTCGCCGGCCCACCACCGCAGGAAGGTGCTGATCTGCTCGTGGTTGGCGTCGGTGAGGTCCTCGCGCCAGTTCGGCGGAACGTGCTCGGCACACCACTCGCGCACACCGGCGCGCAGCGTGTCCGTATCTCCCCCTGGTTCGAACATGGTTCGGAGAGTACCGGCGCGGGTGGATGCGCTCCATTCCGGCAGGACATCCGTCATCCTCCGGGTCGGTAAGGTGCCGCCCGCTGGCGCGAGCCCGGCCGCAGCGGCCGCGCAGATCGGAACGGGGGCACGGTGCAGCACGAGCTCGTGGGAACGAGGGTGGCCCCGTGAGGGTCGCCGTCGTGGGTGCAGGGGCGATCGGCGTGGTGATCGCCGAGGCGGCGGCGGCGAGCGGTCACGACGTGGTGGTGTGCGTGCGCACACCCGTCGACGGCCTCAGCGTCAAGCGCAAGGGCGAGGTGGTCGAGGTCGAGGCGACGATCACCGCCGCGCCCGACGGCCCGGTGTGCGACGTGGTGCTGGTCACCACCAAGGCCACCGACACGGCATCCACCGCACCTGCACTGGCCGCGCTGTGCGGACCGGGGACGCTCACGGTGTGCGTGCAGAACGGCCTCGACCAGGACGCCCGGCTGGCGCTCCTGATGCCGGCGGGGGCCGGGCCCGTCGCGCCGGCGCTCGCCTACATCGCCGCCGAGCGCGTGGGACCCGGCCGGGTGCGCCACTTCTGGGGCGACCTGTTGATGGTGCCGAGCGCCCACGCCGAGCGGCTGCTGCCCGCGGTCGACCAGGGCCTCCGGGTCCGCGGCATCGAGGACTGGCGCACCGAGAGCTGGCGCAAGCTGCTCGCCAACCTCGTCACCAACCCGATCACCGCCATCCTCTCGAGGCGGATCGACCTCGGCCTGTCCCCCGCCCTCGCCGAGCTCGCCCGGGGTGTACTCACCGAGGCGGTCGCGGTGGCGCAGGCCGACGGCGCCGCGCTCGAGGACACCGAGGTCGACACGCTCGTCGCCGGCATCGCCCGGCTGGGCCTGGCGGGCAGCTCGATGCTCTACGACCGCCAGGCCGGCCGGCCCATGGAGCACCGGTTCCTCACCGGTGAGGTGGTGCGCCGAGGCGCCGCCCTCGGGGTCCGCACCCCGGTGAACACCACCCTGCTCACGCTGCTCGACGCGATCGACCAGCCCGAGGTTCCCGTCACCCAGGACTGAGCCACGCGCCGACGCGATCGGCCAGTGGCTCGTCGTGACAGGATCCGCCCATGGCGACCTACGTCCTGATCCACGGCGCGTGGCACGGAAGGTGGTGCTGGCGCGACGTCGAGGACGAGCTGCGGGCCCGGGGCCAGGACGCCATCTCGATGGACCTGCCCGTCGACCGGCCCGGCGCGACGTTCGCCGACTACGCCGAGGTCGTCCTCGACGCCGTCCCCGCCGATGCCGACGACCTGGTCGTGGTCGGCCACTCCCTCGGCTCGATGGTGGTGCCGCTCGTCGCCGGGGCCCGACCGGTGGTGGCGTCGGTGTCGCTGTGCGGGCCGGTGCCCAACCCCGAAGGGCCGCTCTGGGACGGCGCCCTGCGCACGAAGGGCCCCGGATCAGCGGGGGCCGTCAGGGCCGACGACCGTGGTCTGCTGCGCTGGCACGACGAACAGGCCGCCATCGACTGCTTCTACGCCGACTGCGAGCCGCAGGTCGCCCGCTGGGCCTACTCCCAGCTGCGCCCGCAGGACCTCGGGCTGCTGGCCGCGCCCTATCCCCTCGACGCCGTGCCCCCCGGCCCCCGGATGGCCATCGTCGGGGTCGACGACGCCATGCTCGACATCGACGAAGCCCGCGAGTCGTGCCGCGCCCGACTCGGCGCCGACCCCACCGAGCTCCCGGGCGGCCACTCCCCCTTCCTCGCCCGACCAGGCGCGCTCGCCGACGCGCTGGTGGAGATCGTCCAGAGCTGAGGCGCACCCGTCGTTGCCGACCGGGGCCGGGTCTCCTACGTTCGGTCCCGCACGTCACGAGGGGGAGGACGACTGTGCTGATTCGACCGCTCGCACCGGCCTTCGGCGCCGAGGTGCACGACCTCGACCCGGCGCGCGAGCTCGACGATCGCACGGCCGACGAGCTGCGGGAGGCGTTCGACCGGTTCGGACTGCTCGTCCTGCGCGGTGTCGAGCTCGACGTCACCGCGCACGACCGCCTGGTGGGAGCTCTCGCCGACGACGGCATGGTGATCCCCGACCGGTCGCAACGACCGGCCTACGTCTCCAACCGTGAGCCCGACAGCATCTCGCCGTTCGGGCGCCTGCCGTTCCACACCGACCTGATCTGGGGCGACTACCCCTTCCGGGTCGTGTCGCTGTTCGCGATCGAGCTCGACCCTCCGGTCGTGCCGACGCTCTTCGCCAGCACCGTCCACGGCTGGGACACCCTGCCTCCCGACCTGCGTGCCAGAGCGGAGGGACACGAGGCGCTGCAGGCCAGCGGCCAGCACATGAGCGGCGACGACATCGTCCAGCTCCACCACGTGCAGACCCACACCCGCACGACCCCGCTCGGCTACCGCCACCCGCGCACCGGCCGCACCCTCTTGTTCGTCGACCAACAGTCGACGCGCGAGATCGTCGGGCTGCCGGCGGACGAGGGCGCCGAGCTGCTCGACGCCCTCCGCGACCACCTGTACCGCCCCGACGCGATCGTGACGCACGAGTGGCGCGAGGGCGACCTGGTGCTCTGGGACAACCTGGCCGTCCAGCACGCCCGGGGCAACGTCGAGATCGAGGGAGCCACCCGCACGCTGCGCCGCGCCGTCAGCGGCGCACCGATCCCGGCGGGGGCGGCGGCCATCCGCTACGGGCGTTCCACACCCCGACCGACCTGAGCGCGTCCACCCCGACTGCGCCAATGAGACCAGCTCGGATCGGACATCGAAGCGGAGAGAGCAATGATCGACCTGTCAGGCCAGTCCGCCATCGTCACCGGCTCCGGGCGTGGGCTCGGGAGGCTCTATGCGCTCGATCTCGCCCGCCGCGGCGCGCAGGTGGTGGTCAACGACATCGGTGGTTCCATGACCGGGGAGGGCACCGACCGCTCGGTCGCCGACCAGGTCGTCGAGGAGATCCGCACCGCCGGCGGCACCGCGGTGGCCTCCCATGATTCGGTCGACAGCCCCGACGGGGGCACCGCGATCGTGCAGACCGCCCTCCATGCCTTCGGGCGGGTCGACATCGTCGTCTCGAACGCCGGCATCTACGAGATGGTGCCGTTCGACGAGCTCACGGTCGGCCAGTGGCGCCGCATGCTCCAGATCCACCTCGACGGCGCCTTCTACCTCGCCCAGCCGGCGTTCCGGGCCATGAAGGCCCAGGGGTACGGCCGCTTCGTGATGATCTCCTCACAGATGGGGGCCTTCGGCCAAGAGCTCAACTCCCACTACGGCGCCGCCAAGGGCGGCGTGCTCGGCCTCACCGGCGCACTGGCCAATGAAGGTGCCCCCAACGGCATCCTCGCCAACGCCGTGCTCCCCGTCGGCCGTACCCGGATGATGACCGACTCCCTCGAGGGCAGAGATCCCAACGCGATCACCGATGCCCTCTTCGCCGAGACCACCGCTGAACGCGTCGTCCCGCTCGTCACGTACCTGGCGAGCCCCGAGTGCACGGTGAACAAGCACTTCTACTCCGCCGCCGCCGGCCGGTTCGCCCGAGTCTTCGTCGGCCTCGGGGAGGGCTGGATGGCCGACCGCGACGAGACGATCACCGCCGAGGACATCGCCGCCCACCTCGACGAGATCTCCTCCACCGAAGGCTTCACGATCCCCCGGAGCTCCACCGACGAGATCGTGGGTCTCCTCCAGCGCCTCGGGATCATCTAGGCGCTCTCGGCCGCTCACTGACCGGGCAGGTGGCCAGAAGTCGGGCGCACACCTGTGCGGTCTCAGCGACACAGCCCGATGGGTTCTCGTGGAGCGGACGACGAGATTCGAGCTCGCGAGCCTCACCTCGGCGATGTGCCGTGTTCGCTGCTGCAGGCCGCTGACGAGGGCCGTCGCTGCAGGCAGGTCTCGCATGCCACCCTCGAGTGGGCGCTGCCGCACACGTCGTGTTGGCGGATGTGGCAAGTCGGACGGGCTCAGGCCTGATCGTCGAGCCTGGCCGTCGACGCGTTGGTCCGCACCGACGTGATCCCCTTCTGCGCCGCGGCCTTCGACTCGTAGGCCTCGCTGCTGGCGATGATCTGGCCGTTGCCGGCCCTCAGCCGGAACCGGAACTTGCCGCCGACGTCCGTGAACAGCTCGAACCGTCCCTTTGCGCCTCCCGCACCCTCCGAGGCAGGGCTCGCTCGACCGCCAGCGGCGGCGGAGGTCCACTTCAGCTCCAGCTCCAGCTCGAACGTGGTGCCCTCGTCCGTGGTCTCGGCGGAGTACTCCTCCTCGTACTTCACCGTCGACACCGGGTTCACGGCGTGACCGCCGAGTCGGAGCGCACCGCTGCCCAAGCCGTCGGCCACCTCGTGGAGGCGCCGCACTGCTTCAGCAACGGACATCTGCTTCTCGGACTCGAACAGGGTCTCCTCGTCGTCGGCCATCGTCATGATCTCCTCTCGTTCCCCACTCGCTTCATGGGCTCGTCGAACACATTCGGGCTGTGCGTGCTCGGCCCACGCTCACCGCAGGCGGCCCTCAGCCGTGGGCGACATGGAGCAGTTCCCGCCAGCTGATGTTCCGTGCTCGACGACTCTCCGCCACCTCGAGGTTGCCTTCGGGCACGAGCAGTCGCAGGCCCCGCTGGTGGATCTCGAACCGGAGGGGCGTGTCCATCACGAGCGCCTCGCCGTCGACACCGGCGAACGCCGTTCCCGAACGTGACCGGACCTCGAACGTCTCCGCCGTGAGCTCGTGCCAGCTCCGGCTGCGGTTGCGGCCACCCACCGCGGCGAGGGTGACCAGTGCGGCCGCGTCCTTGCCCGTGGCCGCGGTGAGGGCGACGACACCGAGCTGGCCGGTGTCGATGCTGTGGCGCTCGGTCGCCTCGAGGAACGAATCGAGCACGTACGGGTTGTTCGACACCTGGATGAGGAACGCACCGTCGACCTCGGTGCCGTCCGCATCGGTGAACTGGAGATCGAACGGCTCGACCGTCCTGCCGAGCAGCTCCGGAAGGAGGGTCTTCGTGGTCTCGACCTTGGCATCGCGATAGCCCCCCTCCTGCACGATGGAGGCGTATACGCCGAGCGACACGTTGTTGACGAAGAAGCGACCGTTCACGGTGGCGTAGTCGATTCGGCGCTCGACGGCGTCGCGGAAGGCGTGGACGCTGTTGCGAGGGTCGTCACGGTCGATGCCGAGATCGAGCGCGAAGTGGTTCCGGGTCCCCGCGGACACGCAGACGAACGGGACTCCGCACTCGACCGCGATCGACGCCACGAGCGCTTGGGATCCGTCGCCTCCCGCCATTCCCAGGCAGTCCGCGCCCCGTGCGATGGCATCCCGCGCCAGCTGCTCCAGATCGAGCCCGTGATCGAGCATGACCGTCTCGACGCCGAGCTCGTTGGCCAGGGCGACCAGGCCGAACTTCTCGACCTTCCCGCCCCCGGACCACGGGTTGCAGATGAGCACCGGGTGGAGAGGACGGTTCGCGTCGGACGACGGTGGCTCGTCGAGCTCGTGCAGCTCCTGTTCGAGCGCCAGGCGGGCCGATCCGGTCATCACCGCGAACAGCACCAGTGCGACGACGATGCGGATCAGCGGGTAGTCGGTGTCGGCCGCGGTGTCGACCAATACGGCCACGAGGACCGCCAGACCGATCACGGCGCCGACCAGTCCGATCCAGCGTCGTGGCGGGTGCTCGGTGACGAGCCACCACGCACCGGCCACCGCGAGTGCGAGTCCCAGGAGCAGGCCCGCGACGTGGCCGACGTTGCGGTACGAGAACACCAGGAGCCAGACGACCAGCGCTGCGAGGCTGCCGATCGACAGCCATGCCAGGCGGCGGCGCCGGGGGGACACGCTCCGGTTTCGTTCAGTGCTCGGGGTTCGTTCAGTGCTCACGACCATCCTCCTCACACCGGGGCTGCGCCGACATCGGACCGCAGCAGGGCCCTTGTGTCGTCATGCCGAGTGGATGAAATCGGCATGAAGGTCGCGGCCCGCCCCGAGGTCCGGTGACGGCCAGGACCCGTGGGGCGTTCAGATGTAGTCCTGGTATCACCCAGATGACATGAACGGGCTGACGACATCGGTGGTCGCCGAAGGACCATGCTCGTCGCATTCACGCAATGTGCGTGACGACGGACGCGACGCCCGCAGGGTCCACTGATCAAACGGAGCAGACCGAGACGGAGGTGTCTGATGGCGCATGACCGGAGCTCAGCGGGTCGTAGGAGCTTGTTGCTCGTCGGGTGTCTCACCCTGGGAGCTCTCGCTGCCGCGTGCGGGTCCGATTCCGACGACGGGGCGGCCACCACCACGACGGATGCCTCGGAGGCGGCCTGCGCTGATGCCCAGGCTCTGGACACCTCGGTCGAATCGCTCAAGGACGTCGATGTGAGGGCGGAGGGAACGAACGGGGTGAACGCCGCACTCGATGCGGTCAAGGACGACCTGGCCGCGCTCGAGGAGTCGGTCAGCGACGCCCTGAAGCCCGGCGTGAACGCGATCCAAGATGCCGTCGACGAGTTGGAGACCGCGGCCGAGAGCATCGACACCGAGGGGGTGGCCCCGACCGCGACAGCGGTCGCGAACGTGGCCACCACGACCCGGACCCTCCTCGACACCATCGAGTCCTCAGAGTGCTGACCCCCCGGCTCGCTCGGCGCTCACCCATCGGTCGTAGGGCCGCTCGGCCGGCTGTTTCGGACCCAGCCGGCAGGCGTCGATCGCTCAGATGCCCTCGACCGATGCCAGTCGTCCCGAGCGGATCGCCTCGGTGAAGCGCTCGTAGTCGCGCTGGTTCTGGTCCGCGTAGCGCTCGGAGAAGTCGGTGATCGAGGTGTCGAAGCCGTCCTTCTTCCCGAGGTAGGCCGCGATGGCCACCGGGTCACCGGAGCGGGCGTGGGCCCGGGCCAGGGTCCGGCCGCAGAGACGGGCGTAGAACTCGAGGGCGGTCGGCGTCATGGTCTCGACCACCGCGGAGCCCTTCATGTCCCGCAGCTGGCGCCAGTAGTAGAAGCGGTCGTCCTGCACGCCCTTCGTCCAGCCCAGGAAGATGTCGCTGGCGGCCTGCATCAGCCGCTGGCCGTGCACGACTCGCTCACCGGGCTGGACGTACCGGCTTCTCGGCAGGTGGCTCTCGAGCACCGATGCCGTCGCCTCCTTCACCTGGAGGAACAGCGGGTCCTGCTTGTCCCGACCTTCCAGCAACACGATGAAGGCTCTGGTGCCGACGCTGCCGACTCCGACCACCTTGCGGGCGACGTCGACCAGCTTGAACTGCTCGAGGACATGGCGTCGGTCGTCCTGCAGCGTCTCCCGATAGGCGCGGAACTGGTCGCGGATGTGGCCCTCGACCTGGTCGGGGTCGATCCCGATGCTCCGGGCGACGTCCTCGAGCAGCACCACGACCGGAGGCTGGCTGACGATGCGGTACTCCCCATCGACCTCCTGGGCCAACTTCGACAGGGCCTGGAGGCTGTCGCGACTGTGTGCCTTCTGGGCGGTCTTCATCGCCCCTTTGGAGATCGTCTTGGCCAGCTTCTTGTCACCCGCGGCCTCGATCGACCTCGTCGCAGTCCTGATCGCCTTCATGACGTCCTGCTCGGAGATCCGGTCATACCAGATCTCCATGGTCGACATGGCGGCGTACTCCGCCATGGCCAGCCGGTAGGCGCTGGCCGAGGCGAGCGTCGTCGTCCGTGCGTCGGCCGCGCTGTGCCCGTTGTTGCGAGCGGCGATGGCGAAGCTGGCGGCCATCCGCTTGACGTCGTACTCGAACGGGCCTGGGAGCGTCTCGTCGAAGTCGTTCAGGTCGAAGACGAGCGTTCGATCGGGTGAGGCGTACACACCGAAGTTGGAGAGGTGGGCGTCACCGCAGAGCTGGACCCCGAGCCCGGCTGTGGGCGTGTCATGGAGGTCCTCGGCCATGATCCGGGCCGCGCCTCGGTAGAAGGTGAACGGCGACGCGCTCATCCGTCCGTGTCGCACTGGGACGAGATCGGGCTCGCGGGTGCGGTTCTGCTCGTCGAGCAGGGCCACGGGATCGGGACGGCCCTTCGCCGGCTCCCACCCCGTGTGGGCAGACGGCTTGGCCCTGGAACGGGCGGCTCTGCCCTTCGCGATCCGCTCGTCGAGGCTGGGATGTGGGATCGACTCCATGGCGTCTCCTGGATCGTCGGTGGGATGTGCGCTCGCCCCTCGGGGGCCGAGTTGGAGCCGGGGTTCACGCGGCGTCGCGCGCGGCCTGTCGGTCATGGTGGGCTCCTTGCGTCGTCCGATCGTCGAACGTCATGCAACAACGGGATCCGCTGACCGCCATCACGCAGATGGCACGAAACACCGCCGGTGATCGACGGTCAGCGATCGTCCTCGACGCGGTCGCGGCCGCGCTGCACCGCGTTGAGGATGACCCGGGCGCCGAGCCCGAGGATGGCGAGGTCGAGGATCATCTGCCCGCTCACCAGGAGCCGGGTGGGTTCGGTCCGCGCCGAGATGTCACCGAACCCCACGGTCGCGAAGACGGTCACGGTGAAGTAGAGCGCGTCGGTTCGGGTGAGGGGAGCGGTGAAGGCGTCCGAGTCGCCTTCGCTGATCATGAAGTAGGTCGCGGCGAACAGGAGCAGGAAGAGCGGGATGCCGAGGAGCAGTCCCTCGAGGGCCCGCAGGCCCGGGCTCGTCGACTGGGCGATCGCCCGCACCTGCCAGGCCATCAGCGCGCAGAACGCGATGAAGCCGACGGACGACTTCACGACCGTCTGGAGCGCGTCGTCGCTGTCGGCGTCAAGGGGGAGGAGGTAGTAGAGAGCGATGAGCGCAGCCACGGTCAGCACGCCGCGGATCGTGGTCAGCGCAACGGTGCGGCGGGGCGGGTGAGGGGCGGGGCCCGTGCTCGCCGACCGGCCAGTGCTCCCTCCGGCGTCTCCACCCTGGCCCGAGCTGGTCGGTTGATCTCCCATCACGGTCCATCAGACAACCCACACCCTGGCTGACCATCACCCACACTGCGTGAAAGCGCGCTGCGACGCGGACGAGGTGCCCGCCGCCGAGGATTCACTCAGTCTGCGTGACGACACCTGCGCTGGTCAGCCCGATGATCGAGAGGTCGGAGTCACTCCGACAACCGAGCACCCGCTCTCCTGCCCGATGAGGTGTGACCGTCATGCACGCACGAACTGCACACGGTTGCGGGTGCGATCGGAGCAGCTCCACCTGTGGCGGGTCTGGGAACGGATGCTCGCAGAGCACCCAGGGTTCACGACCGACACCCCACGACGCCAGGAGGCGCGGCCCATGTCCACCGACCCCACCGACCACGATCACGACGACGGGGTCTCGGCCGAGACCTCCGGCGAGGACGCGCGAGCGGCGAGCGTCCCCGGTCT
>Ga0190271_10003028_pt1 | contig 10425 bp, 7 predicted proteins | sample Popmic356T_FD_133747 | JGI IMG/M metagenome (GOLD analysis project Ga0190271, IMG submission 133747) | Populus adjacent soil microbial communities from riparian zone of Weber River, Utah, USA - 356 T | ecosystem: Environmental > Terrestrial > Soil > Riparian zone | place: USA: Utah | collected... | reverse complement strand
TCGTCGAGGCCGAGCAGATCGCGCACTTTCGAGAAGACCGCCTCGTCGGCTTTCTCCCATTCCGCCCGCAGCTCGGCGGGCACCTCACCGCCCATATAGGCGGCGACGTAGCGGCCGCCGATCTCCATCGCCCACTCGGTGGCGGCCCGTTTCTCCTCGTCGGCCTCCGCCTCCATCGCCGCTTCCAGGGCCGTCTTCAGTTTTTCCCAGATCCGCGGCACCCCGCCCCAGACGGTCGGCCGCACCTCCATCGAGTAGGCGACCATCGCCCGCGGGTCGGGGCAGCAGTGGACGCAGGCGCCGTAGACCATCTGCGCGTAGAGCTGCGCCCAGCGGTCGGCGATGTGGGCGCTGGGCAGGAAGGAGATCGTCCGTCCGCCCGGCTTCACCGCGAAGGCCTGGTCGTAGGCGTTCCACTCGGCGAGCAGGTTGGCGTGGGTCAGCTGCACGCCCTTGGGCGGGCCCGTGGTCCCCGACGTGTAGATCAAACAGAGCACGTCCTCGGGCTCGACCGCCTTCCAGGCGGCCTCGAAATCGAAGCTCGGCTCGCCCATCGCCTCCAGCTCCTCGAGCGAGATCGTCCCCTCCGGCGCCTCCCCATCCACGACGACCACATGCTCCAGCGTCCCCACCTGCTCCCGCGCCTCCAGCACCGTCTCGAGGAACGCCTGCTCGGTGACGATCGCCGTGTTCGCCGCGTCGCCGACCACGTACTCGACCTGCTCCGGCGACGACGTGTTGTAAACCGAGAAGCAGGTCGCCCCCAAATGCATCGCCGCGCAGTCGCAGAGAAAGAACGCAGGCCGGTTGGCGAGCATGAACCCGACCGTGTCGCCACGCCCCACGCCCAACGCGGAGAACCCAGCGGCGCGCTTCCGCACCCGCTCGGCGTACTCCGCGAACGAAGCCTCGTAGTCGCTGTCCTTCAGCCGCAGCGCCGGCGACTCCGCCCACTCCGCGGCGGTGACCTGGAACGCCTCGCACATCGTCGAGGCTTGCAGTGCGGCTGGTCGCGAGTTCATCGCCTGACCATAACCGCCCGTCGCGGGCCGAGCGCTTAGAACAGCGCTGAGCCCGCGCGACTCGCGAACTCGACCAGCGGCTGCGGGATCACCCCGAAGAACACCGTCGCCGCCGCGGCGAACACCGCCGGCCCGACGAGATACCAGCGCCGCCCCGCCTCGGGGTCGACCGGATCCGCCTCAGGCGAAGCCCCGGCGATCGCCGGTACCGCCTGCTCCTCCTGGCTCATCCACATCGCCGCCACCACCCGCAGGTAGTAGGCGACCGAGATCATCGTCCCGATCGCGATGAAGACGGCCAGCCAGGTGTAGTCGCCTTCGACCAGCGCCTCGATCAGGTAGAGCTTGCCGATGAAGCCCGCCGTCGCCGGCAGGCCGGCCAGGGCCAGCATCGCGATCGTCAGCGGCCAGGCCAGCTGCGGCCGCTCGGCGCCGAGGCCGCGGACGGCGCGGATGTCGTCGCCGAACACGGTCTCGCGCTCGCGGGCGACGATCACCGCGAAGGCGGCCAGGTTCATGAAGGCGTAGGCGGCGAGGTAGAAGACCAGCGAGCTGATCCCGGCCTCGCTGGCGACGACGATCCCGCCCAGCATGTAGCCGGCCTGGGCAATGCCCGAGTAGCCGAGCAGCCGCTTCAGCGAGTCCTGGCCGAGGGCGCCGACGTTGCCGACCACGATCGAGATCGCCGCCAGGACCGCCAGGGCCGGCTGCCAGTCGCTCGCCTCGGGGATCAGGGCGACGTCGAAGAAGCGGATGAAGACGGCGAAGGCGGCGGCCTTGGTGGCGACCGCCATGAACGAGGTGATCGGCGAGGGGGCGCCCTGGTAGACGTCGGGCGTCCACTGGTGGAAGGGGGCGATCGAGGTCTTGAAGGCGAGCCCGACCGCCGCCATCGCGATCCCGACCATGACCAGCGGGTCGCCGATCAGGCCGCCGTGGGCGATCCCGACGGCGATGCCCTCGAACCCGGTCGAGCCGGTGGCGCCGTAGAGGAAGGCCATCCCGTAGAGCAGCGTCGCCGAGCCGACCGAGCCGACGATCAGGTACTTCAGCCCCGACTCCAGCGAGCCCTCGCGGCGCAGGTTGGTGGCGCAGAGGATGTAGAGCGGGATCGAGAGCGCCTCCAGGGCGACGAAGAAGGTGACCAGGTTGTAGGCCTGGGCCAGCAGCACCATTCCCAGCACCGATCCGAGCAGGAGCGTGTGGTACTCGCCGGGGCCGGCTTCCTCGGCGGCCGGCTCGCGCAGCGAGAGCAGTACCGCGAAGGCGGCGGTGAGGATCGCGATCAGCGAGATCGAGATCGCCAGGTCGTCGAGCCGCAGGGCGCCGGCGACCAGGTCCTTGCTCTCGCCCCACTGCCAGATCAGCAGGCCGGCGGTCGCCGCCAGCGTCAACAGGGTCAGCCCCGGGACGGCGCGGCGCAGGGACTTGAAGGTGCCGCCGATCAGGACCACGCAGATCCCGACGGTGAGGGCGATGATCGGCGCGATCCCGGCGTAGTCGATCGACGGGGCCTCGAAGTTCATCGCTCCTCCTCGGTGCGCGCCAGTTGCGCCTGCGGGGCGGGGCCTCCGGTCACCGAGGTCACCGTCTGTTTGACGCTGGCGTCGGTGCGGTGCAGGATCAGCTGCGGGTAGAGGGCGAGGCCGACGATGCAGAGGACCAGCGGCGCCAGGACGAGGCCGTCGCGGAGGCCGATCTCACGCGAGGCGATCCCGTCCGCCTTGCGGTTGTGCATCGTCGCCTGGTAGAGGCGCAGCGCGTAGTAGGCGGACATCGCCACGCCGCTGATCGCGATCACGGCGAAGACGACCTTCTCCTGGAAGAGGCCGTTGAGGATGTAGAACTCGCCGATGAAGTTGGCCGACCCCGGCATCGCCAGGGTCGCCAGGGCGACGATCAGGAACAGCGCCGCCAGGACCGGGGCCCGCATCGCCAGCCCGCCCATCTCGCGGATGTCCTCGCTGCCGGTGCGCTCGACCAGCAGCGCCACGATCAGGAAGATCGGGGCGACGACGAGGCCGTGGTTGACCATCTGCAGGATCGCCCCGTCGGCCCCGTCGGCGCGCAGGGCGAAGATCCCGGCGGTGATGAAGCCGAGCTGGGCGACGGAGGAGTAGCCGGCGATCAGCCGCACGTTGGTCTGGGTGAAGGCCATCACCGAGCCGTAGAGGATCGAGGCCAGGGCGACGACCAGGATCACCTCCTGGAATTCGACCGTCGCCTCCGGGAAGACCGGCAGCACCACCCGCAGGAAGCCGTAGGCGCCGACCTTGGCGAGCACGCCGGAGAAGACGATCAGAGCCGGCAGCGGCGCCGCCCGGTAGGCGTCGGGCATCCAGCCGTGGAGGAGGAAGGCCGGCATCTTGACCAGGAAGGCGGCGGCGAAGAACCAGAAGATCCAGCGTTCGCTGCCCAGTCCCAGGCCCTGCTCCTGGAGCGCCTGGATCGAGAAGGTGAGGTGGCCGCCGTCGGCGGAGATGATCGCCGTCGCGATCGCCGCCACCAGCATCAGCAGCGAGCCGATCAGGGTGTAGACGATCATCTTCAGCGTCGCCGCGGGGGCGGTCAGGCCGCCTTCGCCGCTGCGGTCGTGTCCCCAGGCGCCGAAGAGGAAGTAGAACGGCACCAGCATCAGGTCGAAGAAGAGGACGAAGAGCAGCAGGTCCTGGGCCAGGAAGGCCCCTAGCGTGGCCGTCTCGGCGACCAGCATCAGGAAGAAGAAGAGCTGCGGCCGCTCCTGCTCGCGGATCGCCGCGAAGGCGATGCCGCCGACCCAGATCACCGCGGTCAGCACCACCAGGAAGAGGTTGAGCCCGTCGATTCCGAGGCTGTAGTCGACCCCGAGCCCGGAGATCCAGGCGATGTCGACGGTGTGCTGCAGGCCGGCCGAGTTGGAGTCGAAGCTGGCGACCATCCCGATCGCGACGCCGAGGGTGGCGACGGCGCCGAGGGTCGCCCACCAGCCGGTCGCCCGCTTGGGGAGGAAGAGGCCGACGATGCCGACCGCGAGGGGGAGCCAGAGGAGGACGTTGATCATGAGGACTGGAGGAGGAAGTAGAGGGCGAGGCCGGCGAAGCCGACGAGCAGCAGCAGCGCGTAGCTGCGGACGAAGCCATTCTGGACGGCGCGGACGAAGCCGGAGCCGCCGCGGACGGTCTCCTGGGTGCCGGTGACGAGGCCGTCGACGACGAAGCGCTCGAAGACGCGGTTGGCGAAGCGGCCGATCGCCAGCGCCGGGCGGACGATCAGGAAGTCGATCGCCTCGTCGAAATACCACTTGTTGACGAACAGGGTGTGGACCGGGCGCAGGCGCGCTTCGAGCTGGCGCGGCAGCTCCGGGCGGGCTCGGTAGGCGTACCAGGCGATCGCGATCCCGACCAGCGAGATGACGCCGCCGATCGCGAGGCCGAACCAGGAGGCGCTGACGGTCGGGTGGATCGCGGCCAGCGGCGAGTCGTGGAAGACCGGGTCGAGGAAGTGGGTGATGACCTCGTCGACGCCCGGGATCTGGACCACGCCGCCGAAGATCGCCAGGAAGGCGAGCACGCTCATCGCGATCTTCATGGAGGGGGTCTGGTCGGCGATGTGGTGCTCGGAGCCCGGGAAGCCGACCTCGGTGTCCTCCTTTTCGCCGGTCGCCGGGTTGAAGGGCTCGGCGTGGTGGACGTGGCCGCTGTCGATCAGCTCCTGCGCCTCCGGGCAGGGCTTGCCGGGCAGGACTCGGAAGATCAGCCGGAAGGTGTAGATCGCGGTCAGCAGGGCGCCGACGTAGCCGAGGATCGTGAAGATCTCGTACATCCCCCCGCGGGCGCTGGCGTAGTCGAGGATCTCGTCCTTGGAGAAGAAGCCGGAGCTGCCCGGGAAGGCGGCCAGGGCGAGGCCGCCGCAGAGCATCGTGATCGAGGTGAACCGCATCGCCTTGCCGAAGCCGCTCATCTTGTCGATGTTCTGCTCGTTGGCCATCGCGGCGATGATCGAGCCGGCCGCCATGAACAGCAGCGCCTTGAAGAAGGCGTGGGTCATCAGGTGGAACATCCCGGCGCTGTAGGCGCCGATCGAGACGCCGACGACCATGTAGCCGATCTGGCTCATCGTCGAGTAGGCGATCGCCCGCTTCAGGTCGGTCATCACCAGGGCGATCGTGCCGGCGATCAGCAGCGTCGCCAGGCCGGTGAAGGCGGCGATGTCGGCGGCGGTCGGGGCGAGGACGAAGAGCTCGTGGGTGCGGGCGATCAGGTAGACGCCGGCGGTGACCATGGTCGCGGCGTGGATCAGCGAGGAGACCGGGGTCGGGCCCTCCATCGCGTCCGGCAGCCAGGTGTGGAAGGGGAGCTGCGCCGACTTGGCGAAGGCGCCGACGAGGAGCAGCAGGCAGATCGCCACGATCGTCCACTCGTTGGTCTGGAACGTCTGGCCCGCCTTCTCGAAGACCTCGCCGTATTCGAACGTCCCCAGTTCCTTGAAGATCAGGAAGGCGGCGAGGGTGAGGCCGATGTCGCCGACGACGTTGATCACGAAGGCCTTCATCCCCGCCCGCGTCGCCGTGCGGCGCCGGTACCAGAAGCTGATCAGCGCGTAGGAGGCGAAGCCGACGAAGGCCCAGCCGACGATCAGCAGCACGAAGTTGCCGGCGAGGACCAGCAGCAGCATCGAGAAGACGAAGAAGTTGAGGTAGCTGAAGAAGCGCCGGTAGCCCTCGTCCGACTGCATGTAGCCGTAGGAGTAGAGGTGGATCAGGGTCGAGACGCCGGTGACGACGAGGACCATGAAGGTCGAGAGCGGGTCGACGTAGATCCCGAGCTTGATGTCGAGGCCGCCGGCGCTGGCGTAGTCCCAGAGCGAGGAGGTGTGGTGGCGGGCGTCGGGGCTTTCGCCGAGCAGGGTGAGCAGGACGCCGATCCCGCAGGCGAAGGCGAGCCCGATCGCCAGCGTGCCGACGATCCCAGCGGCGCGCGCCGGCAGGGCCTTGAAGCCGAGCCCGATCGCGATCGAGCCGACCAGCGGGCAGAGCAGGACCAACCAGGCCCAGGTCGTGGCGCTCATCCGCGCAGGGTCCTCAGGTCGTCGACGTCGAGCGGCAGTTTGCGGCGGAAGATCGCGACGATCAGGCCGAGCCCGACGACCACCTCACAGGCGGCGACGACCATCACCACGAGGGCGAAGACCTGGCCCTCCTGGTTGCCGACCATGCGGCTGAAGGCGACCAGCGCCAGGTTGCCGGCGTTGAGCATCAGCTCCAGGCAGAGCAGGATCACCAGCGGGCTGCGCCGGATCATGATCCCCACGGCACCGGTGGTGAACAGCATCGCGGAGAGGACGATGTACCAGGAGACGTTCATCGGGCCGGGGACACCCCCTCCGAACGCTTCGCTGAGTGTTCTGAGGGGGTGTCCCCGGCCCGATCGCGGTTCGCCAGGACGACCGCTCCGACAGCCGCCAGCAAGAGGAGGATCGAGGCAGCCTCAAAAGGCACCAGGAACTTCTCGAGTAGCAGTTGCCCGATCGCGCCGGGGTTGCCGAAGCCGGCGCCGACGTCCGGGCCCTTCGTGTCGAGGGCCAGCAGGGCCGAGGCGAGGACGGCGACCGAGAGCTCGACGAAGAGGGCGATGCCGAGCAGCGGGGCCAGGATCCGCTGGCCGGGGATCGGCTCCCAGGCCGACTCGCCACCGCCGCCGACGTAGGCGACCACGAACACGTAGAGGACCATCACTGCGCCGGCGTAGACGACCACCTGGGCGGCGGCGATGAAGGCCGCGGTCAGCAGCAGGAACAGCGAGGCCAGCGAGAAGAGGTGGACGATCAACGCCAGCACGCTGTAGAACGGGTTGCGCATGGCGATGACGCCGATCGCGCCGCCGAGGGCGCCGATCGCCGAGACGAAGAACAGCACCGCTTCCACTTACTCGCCCTCCGCTTTCAGCGGCGTCCGCTCGATCGGCTCGGCGAGCAGCATCTCCTTGGTGAAGATCAGGTCGTCGCGGTCGTAGTCGGCCATCTCGTAGTCGTGGCCCATCGTGATCGCGTCGAACGGGCAGGCGATCTCGCAGTAGCCGCAGAAGATGCAGCGCGAGAGGTTGATCTCGTAGACGGCGGCGAAGCGCTCGCCGGCCGAGACCCGCTCGCCGGGGATGTTCTCGGCGGCGACGACGCGGATGCAGTCGGCCGGGCAGGCGGCGGCGCAGAGCGAGCAGCCGACGCATTTCTCGAGGCCGGTGTCCTCGAACTTGTGGAGTTTGTGGCGGCCGCGGAAGCGCGGGTAGACCGGCGTCTTCTCCTCCGGGTACTGGATCGTCAGCGGGCCCTCGATCAGCCGCGACATCGTCGTCTTCAGCCCGCGCAGGGTCTCGCCGAAGGCGCGGTAGGCGCCGCGGGCGCCGCCCGGCTCGGGGCCGCGCTCGACCTGGACGACGTCGATCGAGTCCAGGTAGGAGACCGACTTCGGGTCGAAGCCGGGGTCGCCGTTGGCCGCGCTCACAGGACCACCACCAGGACCGCGGTGACGAGGATGTTGAGGGTGGCGAGGGGGAGGAGGACCTTCCAGCCGAGCGTCATCAGCTGGTCATATCGCAGCCGCGGCAGCGTCGCCCTCACCCAGATGAAGACGAGCACCAGGGCCAGCATCTTCACCAGCATCCAGATCGGGTCCAGCCAGCCCGGGCCGGGGCCCATCCAGCCGCCCAGGAACATCGCCGCGGCGATCCCGGAGACGACCAGGATCTCCATGTATTCGACCAGCAGGAAGGAGCCGAACCGCATCCCGCCGTACTCGGTCATGAAGCCCTGGACCAGCTCGGCGTCGGCCTCGGGCATGTCGAAGGGGGTGCGGTTGGTCTCGGCGAAGCCGGCCAGCATGAAGATCAGGAAGCCGACGAACTGGGGGACGATGAACCAGACGTCGCCCTGGGCGTTGACCGCGTCGACGAGCGAGAGCGAGCCGGTCATCATGATCACGCCGAGCAGGGCCAGGCCCATCGAGACCTCGTAGGAGATCAGCTGCGCGGCCGAGCGCATCGCCCCCAGGAGGCTGTATTTCGAGCCCGAGGACCAGCCGCCGAGGACGAGGCCGTAGAAGGCGATCGAGCCGACCGCGAAGAAGTAGAGGACCCCGATCGGGACGTCGATCCCGTAGAAGCCGACGCCGTCCTTGACGTTGCCCCAGGGGATGATCGCCAGGGCGAGGACGCCGGAGACGACCGGCAGCAGCGGCCCGAGGATGAACAGCGCCGGGATTGCCGCCCCCGGCCGGAACCCCTCCTTGGAGATCAGCTTGCCGACGTCGGCAAGCGGCTGGAGGAGGCCGAAGGGGCCGACCCGGTTGGGGCCGTAGCGGTGCTGGAAGCGGCCGATCAGCTTGCGCTCGACGACGGTCAGGATCGGCAGGATCCCGAAGATGACCGCGAAGATCACGATCGACTTGACGATCATGATCCAGGTCGCTTCGACGACCATGGTGTCGGCGATCGGCAGCATCTAGCGCTCGACCTTGGCGATCTCGACGCGGACCGGGCCGCCGTTCAGCAGCGCGTTGGCGTTGCCCTCGGCGACGCCCTCGGCGAGGAAGCAGGTGCCCGCGGCGATCCGCTCCTTGATCTGGACGGTGGCCTCGATGCTCGAGCCGTTCTGGCTGACCGCGACGGTGTCGCCGGTGCGCAGGGCGAGGCGGTCGGCGTCGGTGGGGGAGATCTCCAGGTGCTGCTGGGGACGGAGGAACTTCAGGGGCGGGTTCAGCTCGGTGATCGGGCCGGCCCACAAATCGCGGAAGGTCCCTAGGGCGAGGGAGCCCGCTGGGGCAGGGTCGGCGGACGCGACTCCGCGAGCCGCGTCACCGGTCTCCGTGCTGTGGGCTGGCGCTCCGCGCTGAGTGTCCGGCGACCCTGCCCCAGCGGGCTCTACCGAGCTCGGAACGTTCGCGGCGGCTGGGGCGTCCTGCCAGCGGGTGCCCTGACCCCCGATCGCTTCGTCAGTGATTCCGCTGTAGAACGGGATCGCGTCGGTGAGGGCGGCGAAGGCCGTGGGTTGGGAGTCGATCCCCGTGTCGTGGCCCAGTGCTGCCGAAAGCTCGCTGAGGACTTGCCAGTTCGGACGGACGGCCTCGGGGCGGGAGGCGCTGGGTCGAACTCTTTGCAATCTGCCGTCGGGGTGGGTGACGGTGCCGTCTTTCTCGGCGTGGGTCTCGAGCGGGAGGACGACGTTGGCCTTGGCCGTGGTGGCGTTCTCGTGCATCGAGAAGACGACCAGGTGGTCGGCGGCGGTGAGGGCGGTCTCCCAGGCCTGGGTGTCGGGGAAGTCGCGGATCGGGTCGACGCCGAAGAGGATCAGCCCCGTCAGCTCGCCGGACTCCAGGGCGGCGCGGATCTCCTCGGTGGGGCGGCCGGCGGTGACCTCGCGGAGCCCGGGACCCGCGTCCGGCAGGCAGCCGGCCTCGCGGAGGCCGCGGGCGTTGGCGAAGTCGGGGATTTCGAGCAGGCCGGAGCCCTCGAAGGCGGTCAGGTTGAGGGCGTTCGCCAGGTCGAGGAGGGCGTCGGTGGCGCCGTCGCGGGCGAGGCGCTCGCCCCAGATCACGACGACCTTGGCGGGCTCGGAGTGGGGACCGTTCGCGGTCGCCTCGCGGAGCGCATCGGCCAGCGGGGTCGCGACGTTCTCGGTGCCGCCCAGCGCCGCCGCCAGCTCGCCGAGGAAGTGGGCGGCCTCGCCGGGGGCATAGCGGGCGATCGCCTCGGCGCCGCCGTCGAGGGCGGTGGGGCGCTCGGTGGCGACGGCGAGCTTGGCGCCGTTGCGGCGGATCGCCTTGCGGATCCGCAGGTCGAGGATCGGGCTGCTGTGCAGGGGGTCGGTGCCGAGGACGAGGATCGCCGCCGCGTCGTCGATGTCGCTGACCTGGACCGAGAGGTTCGGCTGGGTCAGGCGCACCAGCTGCTCGCGACTGGCGCCGCGCGAGGGACGCGAGTCGACGTCGGAGGAGCCGAGCGCCTCGCGGAGCAGGCGCTGGACCAGGTAGGCCTCCTCGTTGGAGGCGTCGCCGACGATCGCCGCGACCTTGCCGCCGGCAGCGCGCAGCCCCTCGGCCGCCGCCGCGATCGCCGCCGGCCACTCGACCGCGGCGCCGCCGCGCAGGCGCGGGCCACGCACCCGCTCGGGCGCGTCGAACATCTCGAAGCCGTAGCGGCCGCGGTCGCAGAGCCAGCCGTCGTCGACCGACTCGTTGTCGCGGGCCAGGACCCGTTTCACCCGCTCGTCGCGGACCGTGAAGCTGACGTTGCACTGGCTCGGGCAGAGCGTGCAGACCGAGCCGGCCTGCTCGATGTCCCAGGGCCGGGCGCGGAAGCGGTAGGTGTAGTTGGTCAGCGCCCCGACCGGGCAGATGTCGGTGATGTTGCCGTGGAAGGGGGCGACGTAGGGG
>Ga0190271_10003027_pt1 | contig 10425 bp, 13 predicted proteins | sample Popmic356T_FD_133747 | JGI IMG/M metagenome (GOLD analysis project Ga0190271, IMG submission 133747) | Populus adjacent soil microbial communities from riparian zone of Weber River, Utah, USA - 356 T | ecosystem: Environmental > Terrestrial > Soil > Riparian zone | place: USA: Utah | collected... | reverse complement strand
CTTCCGGACCGTGATCGACCTCAACGTCCAGGGCACCTGGCTGATGACCCACGCCGCCGCGACCAAGGCCTTCATCCCCCAGGGCGGCGGCAAGGTGCTGAGCGTCACCCTCTCGCCGCACAACGGGATGCCGGGCATGGTCCACTCCGGCGCCGCCCGGGCCGCGGTCGAGAACATGATGCGGACGCTGGCCGTCGAGTGGGCCCGCTTCGGGATCAAGACCTGCGCCCTCGCCGCCGGCCAGTTCGCCACCGAGACGCTGCTGACCAAGTATCCGCAGGTCGTCGTCGACAACCTCGAGCGCTCGATCCCGATCGGCCGCGCCGGCCGCCCCGAGGAGATGGCCTGGCTGGTCGCCTACCTCGCGTCCCCAGCCGGCGATTTCTTCTCCGGGACGACGATCACGATCGACGGCGCCCGCGACAACTGGGCCGGCCCCTGGCCGCCCGAGGCGATCGTCACCGCCAGCGGCGACCCGGTCGCCGAGGAGCGCCGCCCGAAGGACTAGCTGTGACGAGTTATGCCCGCATGGCGGGCATAACTCGTCACGCCTCGCGCGGCTCGAGCACGACCAGCGGGATTTCGCGGCCTTTGCTGCGGACCGCGTAGTCCTCGTAGCCGCTGTAGGCGGCGACGGCCTTGGCCCAGAGCGCCTCGTACTCCTCGGGCCGCGCCACCCGGGCGCGGACTGGCAGCCGGTGGGAGGCGACCTGCACCGTCGTGTCGGGGTTGGCTTTCAGGTTGTAGAGCCAGGCCGGGTTCTTCGGGTAGCCGCCTTTGGAGGCGACGATCACCAGGTTCTCGCCGTCGCGCACGTAGAGCAGCGGCAGGGTCCGGTGGACGCCGCTCTTCGCGCCGACGTGGTCGAGCAGCAGCATCCGTCCCTGCACTCCGGGGATCACGTGGCCGATCCGCCCACCGGTCTTCCTGTAGAGGAAGGTGTGGGCGCCGGCGCCACGGCGCAGGACCGGCCAGATCCGGTCCGCTACGTCGAGGTAGCGAGGCGGTTGCCTGTCCTGCGCCGTTGCCGTCATCTCAGGTGTACATCCCGCCGAACATGCCGCCGGTCACGTTGAGGACCTGGCCGTGCACGTAGTTGGCGAGCGGTGAAGCGAGGAAGAGGACCGGGCCCGAGGCCTCCGTTGGCGTCGCCGGGCGGCCGACCGGGATGATCGCCGAAGCCATCGCCCGCATCTGCTCGGGGATGCCGAGCTCGATCTTCTCGCCGGTCGGGGAGGTCATCTCGCCACCCTCCTCTTTGGCAGCGGTGAGGCGGGTGTCGACGAAGCCGAAGGCGACCGCGTTGACGTTGATCTTGAACTGGCCCCACTCCTTGGCGAGGGTTTTGGTCAGGCCGACCACGCCCATCTTCGCCGCGGAGTAGTTGACCTGCCCGGCGTTGCCCATCGTCCCCGAGGTCGAGGAGACGTTGATCAGCTTGCGGAAGACCTCTTTGTCTTCGCCGCGCTCGGCCTTGGCCGCCTCGCGCCAGTGCGGGGCCAGGGCCCGGGCGACCCGGAAGGGGACGACCGTGTGGATGTCGAGCATCGCCTGGAACTGCTCGTCGCTCATCTTGTGGGCGACGCCGTCCCAGGTGTAGCCGGCGTTGTTGACGGCGATGTCGACCGCGCCGAAGGCGTCGACCGCGGCGGCGACGAGCTCGTCGGCGGCGCCCTCCTTGGTCAGGTCGCCGGCGAAGACGGCGGTCTCCCCGTCGATTTCGCTCGCGGTCTGCTGCGCGACGTCGGCGTCGAGGTCGTTGATCAGCACCTTCGCGCCCTCGCTGACGAACAGCTCCGCCGTGGCCCGGCCAATCCCGCGGGCCGACCCCGTCACGATCGCCGCTTTGCCGTCAAGAAGTCCCATTGCTATGCGCTCTCCTTTGGTCGTGAACCGGCCGCGGAGGCTACCGGGAAGTGGCCGATCCTGGTCAGCTGGCCAGTTTTGACCCAGGGGGGAGAGTTTTCACGTCCCACCACTTAACGCCCCATGGAGGCATCCATCGCATATGGCACTATGTATGGCGTGAAACGCACCACCATCTATCTGACCGACGCCCAGAAGCAGCAGCTCGAGCGACTCGCCGCCCGGACGACGCGCACCGAGTCCGACCTGATCCGCGAGGGCGTCGACCAGGTGCTCGACGCGCACCTTCCCCGCCGCCGCAAGCCCGGCGCCCTCTTCGCGCTCTCCGATCCCGTGCTCGACGACCCCGCCCGGGTCGAGGAGGCGCTGGAAGGGTTCGGCGAGGCGTGATCCTCGTCGACACCAGCGCCGTCCTGCAGCTGGCCAGCTCGACCGGGCAGCGGCACGCCGACGTCCTGCGGATCGTCGAGAGCCTGGACGGCCCCTTCCTCCTCTCGCCGTTCGTTCTCGCCGAGCTCGACTACATGCTGGGAACGCGCCACGGCCAGAAGCAGCAGCTGGCGCTGCTCGCCGAGGTCGCCGACGGCGCCTACGAGCTTGCCCCCTTCGACCGCGAGGATGTCGCCGCCGCCCGCGGGGTCGTCGAGCGTTACGGCGACCTCCGCGTCGGCCTCGCCGACGCCTCCCTGGTCGTGTTGGCCGAGCGCCACGGCACCGCCGACGTCCTCACCTTCGACCACCGCCACTTCCGGGCGATGAGCGGTCCGGGGGGACGGCCGTTCCGGGTCCTGCCCGACGACTTCCCCAGCTGAGGCGGGTGGGGCAGTCGGCGGCTACGAGAGCCGCACGCCGCCGTCGTCGGTGAGGTGCCAGTGGGGGTTGTGGGCGATCTCCCAGGGGTGGCCGTCGGGGTCGACGAAGACGCCGCTGTAGCCGCCCCAGAAGGTCTCGGCCGGCTCGCGGCCGATCGTCGCCCCGGCCGCTCGCGCCTCCTCGATCGCGGTATCGACCTCTGCCGGCGAGCCGAGGTTGAGGGCGAGCGCGACGCCGCCCCAGCCGGGCGAGTCCTCGACGGTGCTGTCCGCGGCGAGGCGGGCGCGGTCCCACAGCGCCACGACCATGTCACCGGTCTGGAAGAAGACGACGTCGTCGCCGGGGTCGGCCCCGGTCCGCCAGCCGAGCGCCTCGTAGAAGGCGCGGGCCCGGCCGAGGTCGGCGACGCCGAGCGTGACGAGGCTGACTCGCTGCTTCATCGCGTCCGATTGTGACAGGGAGAATGCGGCCTGCAGCGCCTCCGAGATGAACGACGTCACCGCCATCCTCCTGCTCTCCCTGGTGGTGATGTTCACCCCGACCCTGCTGGCGGCGGTGACGATCATGATGCTGCTGCCGAACCCGAAGCGGCTGATGCTCGGCTACCTGCTCGGCGCCTACACGACGAGCATCACCTGCGGGATGCTGATCGTCTTCTCGCTGCAGGACACCGGCAGCGTCAGCACCGCGCAGTCGATGGGTCCCTGGGAGGACCTCGCCCTCGGCGGGCTGGCGCTGCTGATCGCCTTCGTCCTCGGCACCGGCCGCGACGAGCCGTTGCAGGAGCGGCGGCGACGCCGCAAAGAAGCGAAGGAGGCCGATGGCGAGGAGCGAGAATCCTGGCCGGACCGGATGCTCGGGCGCGGCTCGCCGCGCGTCACCTTCGTCGTCGGGGTTCTCCTCACCTTCCCGGGTGTCTCCTACCTGGTGGCGATGGACCGGATCGCCGACCTCGGCGTCGGCGATCCCGCCACGGCGCTGATCGTCGTCGCCTTCTGCGTGGTCCAGCTGACGCTCCTGGAGGTGCCGCTGCTCGGCTACGCGTTCGCGCCGGAGCGGACCAAGGACGGGGTCGAGCGGTTCCGCGCCTGGCTGGGCCGCAACGGCCGCCAGGCGGGGGCGATCGTCGCCACCGTCGTCGGCAGCCTCCTCGTCCTCCGCGGAGTCGTCGAGCTGATCGTCCAGTAGGCGGCCGTGGCTAGCGGTCGGCGGCGATTGCCGCCAGCTCCTTGGGTCGCAGCAGCGCCAGCAGGGTCGAGCCGTCGACGACGGCGAGGCCGCCCTTCTTGAGCTTGACGTTGGCGCCGGTGAGGCGGCCGACCTCGGCCGAGAAGTCGGGCTCGTGGCCGACCAGGAGGACGTCGCTGCGGCCGGCGGCGAGGGCGAGCGAGTCGAAGCCGCCGCCGCGCAGCTCGGCGGCAGTCTCCGGCTCGAGGCCGAGGGGCTCGCAGGCCAGCCGGGCGGTCTCGGCGGCGCGCACCTTGGGGCTGGCCAGGCAGGCGTCGATCGTCGCTCCCAGGGCGGCGAGGGCGGCACCGGCGTCGCGCGCCTGGCGCTCGCCCTTGGCGGTCAGGCGGCGGGCGGCATCGTCGCCGCCGCCGTCCTCGGCGTCTCCGTGTCGGAGCAGGTAGATCATCCCCCCGATCGTAGGGGCGAAATGGGGTCGCAAAGCTTCCGGCGGACGTGTTTGCAAAGGTTTAGCGTTCCGTGAGACGGATTTACACAGTTCTCGCGGCCGTGGCAGTGGTGGCAGCGGCCCTCCCGCTCGCTTTCCCCGCCACCGTCGTACCCGCCGGCCGGATCGCGCTCTCGGGCGCCCACTCCGGGTCGCACCTGCGCCTGCACACCGAGGGCGACCGGATCGTCGTCCGCGGCAACCTCGGCAACGCCGAGCCGAGCGGCTGTCACCGCATGCGGAAGGGCAAGGGCGCCATCTGCCCGGTCTCCGGCAAGTACGGGATCGAAATCTCGGCCGGGCCCTCCGGCGACTTCGTCCACGTCCGCGACCCGCTGCCGGTGCCGTTGACCATCTACCTGGGCGGCGGCTCCGACAAGTTCATCGGCAACGACGAGGCGGACACCTGCTACCCGCAGGGCGACCGCCGCAACCGCTGCGTCGGCAAGGGCGGCGACGACATCTGCATCACCGGCCCCCGCAACAGCGACTGCGTCGGCGGCAAGGGCAACGACTACTGCAAACACGGCACCGGCAGCGACGGCTGCTGGGGCGACGAGGGCAACGACATCTGCATCATGGGCCCGGGCCAGGACGGCTGCCACGGCGGCCCCGGCAACGACCGCATCTACGGCGGCCGCGACCCCGACCAGCTCTACGGCGGCCCCGGCTACGACTTCTGCGACGGCGGCCTCGGCCGCGGCCAGTCGCACAACTGCGAGACCGGCCCGCGCAACTGAGCGCGGCGGCCGGCGTGTCCGGCCCCCGCTAGTCGATCGCGATCAGGACGATCGTCAGGACGCCCAGGGCGACCCCGCCTAAGGCGATCGCCCCGTGCGCGAGCCGCGGCTGCTCCGGGAACTTCCCCTCCGAGAGCGCCTGCAGCACGGCGCGGTTGCGAATCGACCCGTAGAGCATCACCGCGACGCCGTAGACGGCGAACGCGATCCCGCCGACCAGATACGGCCACCGAGTCGCCTCCCCATCCAGCTCCGGCACGATCCGTCCCACCGCGAACGCCACCGCCATCGCCGTCAACCCGGTCCGCCACCAGGCCAGCTCCGTCCGTTCGCTCGCCAACCGCGTCCGCCGCGTCGCGTCAACCGCCTCGTCGTTTGACATGGGGGCAGCCTAGACCCCGAAGGCAGAGCAATCGGTAGGCCATGGCGACTTCTCAAGGATTTGTTTTCAGATATGGAAATTAATCTTGCTACCCTTATCCCGTCGTAAAAACGATAAAGAAAGGAGGTAAAACAATGGCGAAATACGGCAGTCTTGAGGAGGTCCGCGATGACGTGATGGCGCACGACGACGTGCTGACGATGACCGAGGCAGATCTTCGTGACGCGCACGGAGCTGGCCGGCTCGGGGTCCATGTGCGGAGCAACATCAGTAAAGGGCTAGATGGACTGGGATTGAGTCACTACCCATCCACCCTTTCGGGTGAGCAGACGAACCTGGTTCGCGTCTACCGACGCGGCACTCCCGCTTCGGATCTGATCCGAGCGGTCATCAACCCGAACTCAAACGGCGATGCCGAAATTCGGGAGAAGGTCGCGGGTGAGGCGACTGAGATTCTGGGACGTGTTCGCGAGCTTGTTTGTGACGCAGGCGCCTAGCGCGCGGGCGATCGGACAGCTGGAGGGGGAGCCGTGCGTTCAGTGGCTCCCCCTTCGGTTTGCACAGGCGGAGCTGCCCGTGTCCGCGGGTACTACAGCCCCATCTGCCGGCCGATGATCTCCTTCATCACCTCGTCGGTGCCGCCGCCGATCGGGCCGAGGCGGGCGTCGCGGACGGCGCGCTCGATGCCGTACTCCTTCATGTAGCCGTAGCCGCCGTGGATTTGGAGGGACTGGTCGGCGATCTCGAGGACGGCGCGTTGGGTGACGAGCTTGGCCATGGAGACGTCGCGGATGCAGTCTTCGCCCTCGTGGAAGCGGCGCAGGGCGTTGTAGGTGAGGGCGCGGGAGGCCTCGGCCTTGGTCGCCATCTCCGCCACGTGGTGGCGGATCGCCTGGAACTTGCCGATCGGGCGGCCGAAGGCTTCGCGCTCTTTGGCGTAGGCGACGGTGACGTCGACGAGGCGCTGCATGGCGCCGACGGCGCCGATCGCCATCAGCAGCCGCTCCCAGGCGAAGTTGGCCATGATCAGCTTGAAGCCGCCGTTCTCCTCGCCGAGCAGGTTCTCGGCCGGGACCTCGACGTCGCTGAAGGCGAGCTCGCCGGTGTCGGAGGAGTGCCAGCCCATCTTCTCCAGCTTTGCCGCGACCTCGTAGCCGGGCATCTCGCGCTCGAGGACGAGGAAGGAGATGCCGCCGTGGCCGCCCTCCTCGGTCGTCTTGCAGGCGCAGACGAGGAAGTCGGCGCGGACGCCGTTGGTGATGAAGGTCTTCGACCCGTTGACGACGTAGCCGCCGTCGACCTTGCGGGCGGTGGTGACGATGCCGGCGACGTCGGAGCCGGCGCCCGGCTCGGTGATGCCGAGGGCGCCGATCTTCTCGCCGGCGATCCCCGGGACCAGCCAGCGCTGCTTCTGCTCCTCGGTGCCGAAGTTGAAGATCGGCGGCATCGCGATCGAGGTGTGGGCGTTGAGCCCGGCGGCGACTCCACCCGAGCCACCCGAGCGCGCCAGCTCCTCGACCCAGACCGCGTCGTGCAGGTGCGTGCCGCCCTGGCCGCCGTACTGCTCGGGGAACTTGAGGCCGAGGAAGCCGAGCTCGGCGCAACGCGAGTAGAGCTCGCGCGGGAACTCGCGGGCGTCCTCCCACTCGTCGACGTTGGGGGCGATCTCCTTGACGACGAAGCGCTGCACGGTCTCGCGCAGCTCCTCGTGCTCGTCGCCGAAGGGCGGCAGGATGGCGCGGGCGCCGCTGTCCTTGACGACGGTCATCGCCGGGGACGGTAGCGATTACGCTCGCTCCCGTAACGATGGACTCCCACACGATAAGCCTGATCACGATCCCGATCTTCACCGGGGCGATCGGCTACGTGACCAACTGGAGCGGCGTCTGGATGCTCTTCTACCCGGTCCGCTTCGCCGGCGTCCGGGTGCCCGGCCTGGCCGCGGTCGCGCACGTGCTGCCGCGGCGGATCCAGCAGATCCCGGGGCTGGGACAGGGTGGGATCGGCTGGCAGGGGATCGTCCCCTCGCGGGCCGCGAAGATGGGCTCGATCGCGGTCGACAAGGGCATCGCCAAGCTCGGCAGCCCGGCCGACTTCTACCACCAGCTCGACTCCGAGGCGATCTCCGAGCACATCCTCGCCACCGCCCGCGGCGACGTCCACGAGGTGGTCGAGCGGATCATGGAGCGCGAGCGCCCGCAGCTCTGGCACGACCTGCCGCCGCGGGTGCGCGCCGCCGTCCACGCCCGGGTCGAGGAGCAGCTGCCGGAGATCGTCCGCAGCCTCACCGACGAGATCGGCGAGCACATCGACGAGCTGGTCGACCTGAAGCTGATGGTGATCCGGCGCATCGACGCAAACCCCGAGCTGGCCAACCGGATCTTCCTCGAGGTCGGCCGCCAGGAGCTCCGCTTCATCGTCAACTTCGGGTTCTTCTTCGGCTTCCTGCTCGGCATCCCGACCGCCTTCGTGACCGAGACCCTGCTCACCCAGTGGTGGGTCCTGCCGATCGCCGGCGTGCTGATCGGCTACACCACCAACCTGCTCGGCATCCGGATGATCTTCGAGCCGGTGCAGCCGCGCCGGATCGGCCCCTTCGAGGTCCAGGGCCTCTTCCTAAAGCGCCAGGAGGAGGTGGCCGGCGTCTACGCCGACATCATCGCCAACGACGTCGTGACGATGACCAATATGGCCGAGGACCTCGTCTACGGGCCCAACTCCGACCGCACCCGGCAGCTGGTCGAAGACGCGCTGCGGCCGGCCGTGGACCGGGCGCTCGGCCGCGCCCGTCCCGCCGTGCGGGCCGCCGTCGGCGGCCGCGACTACGACGCGATCCGCGACGCGCTGGCGCTCGAGGCCGCCGACTACGCGGTGGCGCCGCTCGCCGACGAGGAGCTCAACGCGGCCCACCGCGGCAACATCCGCGAGTTCGTCGCCGCGCAGATGAAGGAGATGGAGCCCGGGCCCTTCTCGGAAATGCTGCGCACGGCGATGCGCGAGGACGAGTGGCTGCTCTATCTGCACGGCGCCGTGCTCGGCTTCGGCGCCGGCCTGCTACACCTGGCGATCTTCGGATGAGCGAGGCGGGGGACAACCCAGGCGTCGGAGAGGTGCTGCGCGCGGCGCCGGGCCTAGCCCGGATCGCCGCCGGGGTCGGCTGGCGGGCGGCAGGGGACGCCGCGGGCGCCTACGTGAACGGCGCCTCGCGGATGGTGCGGGCGGCCTCGCGCGGCGAGTCGGCGACGCAGATCGTCCAGGAGGGGAGGAGCGAGCTGCGCTCCTACCTGCGTGGCTGGCTCGGCGTCCCCGACGGCCAGGCGCGTGCCCCGGCTCGCCCCGCGCTCGAGTCGGGGCGCAACGGCGACGCTTCGGTCGCGGCGCTGCGCCACCGCGGCGAGGAGCTGCTGCGCCGCTCCGCCGACCTCGACGAGGACGCCGAGTCGCACCCGGCTTACATGCGGATCCTCGACGCGCTCGCGCCGGACGAGGCGCGCATCCTCCGCTTCCTGGCCCGCGGCGGCGCCCAGCCGTCGGTCGACGTGCGGGCGGGAGTGCCGCTCGCCTCGCAGCTGGTCGCCCAGGGCTGCACGATGATCGCCGAGGAGGCCGGCTGCCGGCACCAGGACCGGCTCCATGCCTACCTCGACAACCTGCACCGCCTCGGCCTCGTCTGGTTCTCCCGCGAGCCGCTCCGCGACGCCCGCCGCTACCAGGTGCTGGAGGCGCAGGGGCCGGTCACCGATGCGCTCGAGCGGGCAGGCCGGACCGGTCGCACGGTCCGCCGCAGCATCGTCCTCACCCCGTTCGGCGAGGACTTCTGCGCGGTCTGCCTGCCGCTCGAGTAGCTACGGGCTAGAGCCCGTAGCTGCGACCGATCACGTCGAGCATTACCTCGTCGGTGCCGGCGCCGATCCGGTTGAGGCGGACGTCGCGGTAGGCGCGCTCGATCTCGTACTCCTTCATGTAGCCGTAGCCGCCGAGGATCTGGACGGCGTCGTCGGCGACCTCGCAGGCGATCCGCGAGGCGTAGAGCTTCGCCATCGTGATCTCGCGGACCGGGTACTCGCCGTTGGCGAAGCGCCAGGCGGTCGCGTAGGTGAACTGCTTCGCGGCCTCGGTCTTGGTCGCCATCTCGGCGATCTTGTGGCGCAGCGCCTGGAACTTGCCGATCGGGCGGCCGAAGGCTTCGCGCTCCTTGGCGTACTCGATCGCCTTCTCGAGCATCCGCTCCGCCCCCGCGTGGCAGCCGGCGGCGGCGACCAGCCGCTCGCCCTGGAGCTCCCAGGCGATGTGGTAGAAGCCCTTGCCGACCTCGCCGAGCACGGCATCGGCCGGGACGCGGACGTCTTCGAAGGCGAGTTCGCCGGTGTCGGAGGCGTGCATCCCCATCTTCTCCAGCTCGCTGGAGACGCTGAAGCCGGGGACCTTCTCGCCGTTCTCGTCGCGCAGGTCGACGACGAAGAGGGTGATGCCGGCGTGACGCTCGTCCGGATCGGTCTTGCAGACGAGGACGATGAAGTCGGCGCGGGTGCCGTTGGTGATGAAGGTCTTGGAGCCGTTGATGACGTATTCGTCGCCGTCGCGGATCGCGGTGGTGCGGATCCCGGCGACGTCGGAGCCGGCGCCCGGCTCGGTGATCCCCAACGAGCCGACCTTTTCGCCCTTCAGCCCCGGTTCGAGGTACTTCTTCTTCTGCTCCTCGGTGCCGAGCAGGTGGATCGGGGGGAGGACCATGTCGCTCTGGACCGCGAAGCCCATGTTGGTGCCGCCGGAGCCGGAGTAGCTCATGCACTCGGCGCGGACCAGCGAGTAGAAGTAGTCGCCGCCCTGGCCGCCGTACTCCTCGGGGAAGCAGAGGCCGAGGTAGCCGAGCTCTCCCGCTCGTTCCATCGCCGAGGTCGGCCAGTAGGTGTCCTCCCACTCGTTGCGGTGGGGCCAGAGCTCCTTCT